>Ga0065712_10000162_pt1 | contig 35505 bp, 27 predicted proteins | sample MisRhiReplicate1_FD_59099 | JGI IMG/M metagenome (GOLD analysis project Ga0065712, IMG submission 59099) | Miscanthus rhizosphere microbial communities from Kellogg Biological Station, MSU, sample Rhizosphere Soil Replicate 1: eDNA_1 v3... | ecosystem: Host-associated > Plants > Roots >...
CAGCGCCATCGTTCCGTGTGTCGTGGCGGCCCCGGCGCGAATTGCGGATGCGACGAACGTCGCCTCGACGATCTCCTCGCGCGTTGCCCCTGCGGCCTTCGCACCCTTGGCGTGGGCTTCCATGCAGAACGGACATTGCACCGCCACTGCGACCCCAACGGCGATCAGTTCGCGGTACTTCCGCGGGATCGCGCCATCGGCCCGCGCGATCATGCGATTGAAATTCACCCACGCCTCGTAGTCGGCGGGCGCGAGCGCGCGCATGTCCTTGAGGCGCTTGATGTCGGCAGGGTCGTGATAGTGGTCGCTCATCGTGTGAGCTTACGATAGGTCCGGCTAAAGCCGGACACTACATCGACTAGAATCGCGCGCGTGATTCGATTCAGTCGTGACGCTGCTGTTCTCGCGGTCCTGTTTGCTGTTGCGTCGATTTCAATCGACGCGCAGTGGATTCGGTATCCGACCGCCGGAGTACCGCGCGCGCGTGACGGCAAACCAAATCTCGATGCGCCGCCACCGCGTCTGCCGAATGGCAAGCCGGACTTCTCAGGGGTGTGGAGCAACGACGGTTACGGCGTGCCCGGCCAGGAAGGCACGGGCCCGACGCCGAAGACGGTGTTCTTCGATATCACCAACGGCATGAAGGGTGCAGCACCGCCGTATCAGCCGTGGGCGGCGGAACTGTACGAGCGTCGCAAGGCGGATCTGGCCAAGGACAATCCCGACGCGCGCTGCCTGCCGATTGGCGCGCTGCAGATGCTCGCCCATCCGTTGCCGAAGAAGATCCTGCACAGCGCGTCGCTGCTGGTGCTTCTTCACGAGCGCAACATGGAGTTCCGGCAGATCTTTACCGACGGGCGGACGCACCCGGCGGATCCGAATCCATCGTGGTACGGCTATTCAACAGGTCGATGGGACGGTGACACGCTCGTCGTGGACACGATCGGATTTCGCGACGGTCTGTGGGCCGACTTCTACGGCAGTCCGCTTACCGATCGCGCGCGGATGACCGAGCGCATTCGTCGCCCGCGCTTCGGAGCGTTGGAGATCGCGGTGACGATTGACGACCCGAAGGCGTACACCAAACCGTGGACCGTCTCGGTCAACCAGCATCTCGCGCTGGACACCGAACTGCTCGAATACGCCTGTCTCGAAAACGAAAGGGATGTGCCGAAGCTCGTCGGCAAATAGCCCTAAATCTTTCGTCGTCGATCGAGTTCGGCCGGAATCGGGAGCTGCACGCGCCGTCGATCCGGTTTCACACGCAGGGTGAATTCGGCCGGGAGCTGCCGCGGGTCGGGTCCGCCTTCGACAACCGCAGTCACGCTATCTTTGAGAATTTCACCTGGAGGAGGGAGTACCTTTGACTCGCTCATCGTCCAGACGCTTTCCATGGAAACCTCCCAGAGGAAACCGTCTACCAAACGATGTGCAATCTATCGGTTGTTCTGTGTGATGGGCTATCGGGAAGTCCCCGCTGATCCTCGGGATCTTCCCTAATCTTCTTAGGCCGACCTTAATCGTCCTTAAGCCAACCTTGCAAGATTGCATATTTGACGATGTCGATGCGGCCGTTGAGACCAAGCTTCCGCATCGCATTGGCTTTGTGCGCTTCGACGGTCTTCACGCTGAGCGTGAGCCGGGTCGCAATCTCCTTGTTGCTGTAGCCAGCCGCGATCAGACGCAGGACTTCCGATTCACGGTCGCTCGGGGTTCCTCCCGACTGCGTGACCTTCCTCCCGTCGCGTCCGAGGAAGCCGGCCGTCACGCGAGCGGTCAATGCGGAGTCGAGATACTGGCCACCGGCCGCGCACGTCCGGATAGCGGTAATGAGTTCGGCCGGCGAGCTCTGCTTCAAGATGTAGGCGGATGCGCCCGCGCGCATCAACTCCTGCAGATACGCATCGTCGGCGTGACGGGTCAGCGTGACGATCACGCACTGAGGGAGCACGCGCTTCAAGGTACGCGTCGCCACCAGTCCGTTCATCCCGGGCATCGAGATGTCCATGATCACGACGTCGGGCTTCAGTTCCTGCGCATGCTGAATCGCCGTCGCGCCGTCGCCGGCCTCGCTGACGACGATCATGTCTTTCTGGCCTTCAATGACGAGCTTGAGACCCTGGCGGACGACCACGTGGTCGTCGGCGAGCAGTACGCGGAGTCGGCCGCTTGGATCAGGCATGCTCGCGTTAGACGCCTACGCCGTCAGGCGACAGTGGAACCGCAGGAGCCGGCATAGTCGGCGTTCGGACAAAGATGGTCGTGCCTTCGCCCAATGCAGATTCGATTTGCACCGTAGCGCCGACGAGCGCGGCACGTTCCTGCATGCCGAGCAACCCAAATCCGCGCCGTTCTTCCTCCGTTTCGCCTGCGTCAAAGCCGATGCCGTCGTCCTCGACGATCAGGAGGACCTGATCGGTTCGCCGTTCGAGGATGATTTCGACATGGCGGGCGTGGGCGTGCTTGGCGATGTTGTTCAGCGCCTCCTGCGCGATGCGGTACAACGTCGTCTCGAGTTCAGAGGCGAGGCGTTCGGTGCTCAGGCCGGCGCTGTGGAGCTCGGCGGGGATTTGTACTCGCCGTGACCAATCCTCGATGTAGTTGGCAAGCGCTGCGCGTAATCCCAGATCGTCGAGCGCCGTCGGCCGCAGTTCCCAGATCAGGTGATCGACGTCGCGATCGAGTTGCTCCGCGACGTCCTCGAGTGCGGCGATGTTGGCCGACAAATCGTGGCGGCCGCTACAGGCCTCCTTGAGGGCGCGGATGCGAAGGCCGAGCGCGGTCAACTGCTCGCCGAACTGATCGTGCATCTCGCGCGCGATCCGGCGCCGTTCGTCTTCCTGGGCAAACACCAACCGGCCGAGGAGTTCTGTGCGCGCCCGTTCGCTGCGTTCCCGTTCGCGCGCTTCTTCTGCTTGCTTCCGCTCGGTCAGATCGAAATGCGTGCCGACGATTCGTACGACCGGACCGTCGGGGTCACGGCGCACCGGAAATCCCCGCGACAGCACGTGAATGTAGTGGCCGTTCTTGTGACGGAGCCGGAATTCCATCTCGTACGGCATATCGCCCCGCGAGACGGAGGTATTCACGTGCGTGGCGCGATTGAGATCGTCGGGATGGATGAGTCGCTCGAACGCGCTGACATGCGGCTCGATCTCGTGATCTTCGTAGCCGAGCATGCGTTTCCAGTGAGTCGAGTAGACTACCGCGCCCGTCTCGAGGTTCCAGTCGTAGATGCCTTCTTGCGCGCCCGCGAATGCCAGCGTCAACCGCTCTTCGCTCTGGCGCAGCGCCGCTTCGGCGCGCTTCCTTTCTGTCAAATCGAAATGCGTGCCGACAATGCGCACGACCGGACCGCCAGGTTCGCGGCGGACCGGCAGGCCGCGCGACAGGACGTCGACAAAGTGGCCGGCCTTGTGACGAAGACGGAACTCAGCCTCGTAGCCACGCTCTCCGCGCGCGACGGCCGCGTTGAGCGCGCGTGCGCGCTCGTGATCGTCGGGGTGGAGGAGGCGTTCCCATGCACTGACGTGCGGCTCGATCTCCCATTCGTCGTAGCCGAGCATCTGCTTCCAGCGCGACGAGTACACGACTTGCCCGGTCTCGAGATTCCAGTCCCACACGCCTTCCTGCGCGCCAGCGAACGCCAGAGACAGGCGCTCTTCGCTCTCGCGCAGAGCTGCTTCGGTCCGTTTGCGTTCGGTGATGTCGCGCATCACCGATTCGATCGCGCGACCGTGCGAGTCTTCGAACAGGGTGCACGCGACTTCGACATCTGTGACGACGCCATTGAGTCCGACCGCGCGCTCTTCGTTCACTGGCACGGTACCGCCAGCGAGCAGTCTCGAGACGCGATCGCGAAGGTGGATGTGCTTATCGATGTGAAAGAAGTCGAACGGAGATCGTCCCAACACCTCGTCGGCCGACGAGGCGCCAAAGATCCGGATCGCGGCCGGGTTCACGAAGACGATGCGGGAATCTCGGGTGATGAAGATGCCGTCGGGGGACAACTCCACCACTCGCCGATACTGGTCGTCGTGGTCGGACACCCTTGCTCCTGCTGAAAACGATTTCTGGAGCGCCAGTCTACCTCGTTCGGGTTAAGAGTCATGGCACGAAAGTGCTATACGTGTCTCTCAGATCTCTGCCATATCTGCTTGCCGCTTGTCCTCGAATTTATTAGCGTCTCAGCGTTTCAGCGGCCGATAGGCCCTTNGATTGGCTATTGCCCTAAAAAGCGANTTTTTTTACTAGAACGCAGNGGCCGCAACTGCGTTTCTACTTCTTCGGCACAATCTCGAAATAGCGATTGTTCTCGTTGCAGATGTACTCGAGGAGTTCGGTATCCGCCTGATACAGCAGCGGCAGCGTCACCGTCCACGGCTTCGCGTAGGCGCCGGGGTCATCGATCGTGATGTCGATATCCATGTGACCGAAGTCCTTGCGCCGGAAGCGTTCGGTCACACGCAGTCGGGCGGTGTTGGGATGGCCGGCGTTGTCGAGCCAACCCTTGTCATTGAAGCCGGCGGTCTCGACCACGAAGTCGTCGCCCATCCACCGTCCGATTGAATATCCATTCCACGTGGGATTCATGTCGGGAGGATGCGTACGGCCGTCGGTGAAGATCTCGCGCCAGCCGTGAATCGCCTCGTAGAGGATGATGACCCGCCCCGCAGCGGTCACGACGCGCATCGGGTACGCGCTGCTCACGAGATCGGAACGGGGTACGCCGCCGGGGATACAACTGGCGCTGGGATCGTCGCGGCTGAAGTTCTCGCGCCGCTCACGAACGAGCGCTTCGGTCGCCGGCAGCATCACGACGTCGCCAGGCTTCGCGCCGCGCGTGAGATCAGAGATGTAGTTCACGCTTGCGCGCCACAGTCCGGAGAGATCGGGCTTGCCGTCGGGTGTACGCGGGGCTGGCGCCGAGAGATTGGCCCGGCCGTCAGGCAGACGCGGAATGCCCGGCGTCGGATACTTCAGCCATTGCGCATCGAGAGCGGCCGACAACGATAGCGCGATGGTGAGTCCCGCTGTCGCTGTCAGCCGTCTCATCACGATTCACTCAACTTCAATTCGTGCTGGTTGGACGAACCGCGATGAAGGCCTTCAAGTCAGCCATGGTCGCCAGACGCGGACCATGAAGTGCGGCGATCTGCTTCACGTCCAGCTTCAGCCGCGTGATGTTCTCGTCGAGGTTCACCGCGAACGGATTCGCAGCGGTTGGCCGAGGCGCGTCCGCGGCGAGCGGCGTGAAGGCGTCGCCCTCGATCAAGATCTTCTCCTTCGGCAGATAGACCATGGCGAATGCGTCGTTGTGTCCGCCACCGGCGATCTTGTGGATCTCGATCGTGCGGCTGCCGTCGGTGAGCACGTGTTTGTCAGTGAACGTCTCGAAGCTCGCTGTCTTCTTCGACTGCGCCAATTTGTCCGGGTTGATCGTGTGCGGCGCGGCCCAGGCCTTCTCGTAGTACGACTTGTTGTCCGCATGCGTGACGATCGTCGCGCCTTCGTCCACGAACGTGCGCACGCCGCCCGAGTGGTCGAAATGGACGTGCGTGTTCACCAGGTATTTGATCGGCTTGTTCGGGATCGTCTCCTTCACCTTCGCGATCACGGCTGCCGATCGCGCTTCATTCTGTGGACCTTCGACCACCACGATGTGGTCCTTCTGGTCGATCGCCACGCTGTGATGCGTGCCGCCCTTGAGGTAGTACACGCCGTCGGCGAGTTTCTCGACGGTGACCGCCACGGGCGCGGGTGCGGCGTTGGCGTCTGCGGGAGCCGTGATGTTCGCCGCCGCCGGGTTTGCCGTCACGTTGGACACGGTGAGTTCGAGCACGGGATGTCCACCCTGGACGCGCTGGATGCGTGACGGGAAACGCACGCCGCCGAAGTCCTTGTAGTCGGCGTAGGTGAACAGGACCTCGGTATCACCGAGAACCGGGTTATCGATCCACGTCTGCACGCGCGTGACTTCGTTCTGCGCGTTGATGTTACCGACGTACTTGTTCTTGCCAGCGGTGAACGTCACTTCCGAGCCACCTTCACTCGGTGTCGAGGTCGCGTTGTTCGCTGCGGCGGCTTTGAGGAAACCATGTGGCGTGGTCCACATCTCCATCACGCGTTCTTCGACGGCGGCCGGCTGCGGTTGTGCGGCGGGCGGCGCGTTGGGCGCGGCACCGGCTTGCGGCGCGAGGTTCCACGCGGTTGTCCCGCTCACGTATTGATCGGGCCGCTGCTCGACGGGTGCTGGGCGCACGCGACCCGGCTCGATCGTCTGCTTGCGTGTCATCTGCACGCGCGCCGCGGGAGTGGCGTAGTTGATCGTGGCTGTGTAGTTGCTGACGTCGAACTGCGGCCACGGCAGATTCGGCGCAGGCGCTTGTCCGAATTGATACCAACGTCCCGTTCCCGAAAATTCGATCGAGTTCACCTGAGCTGTACCGAGTGTTTCGTTGGCGGCTTGCAACGAGCCCGCCTGTGGACCGCATGCGATGGATGCCACAGCGATCGCGACCACGAGGGACGACGTCATGAGTGTGCGCATAACAAACCTCGTTGGCGAAGGTGGGGAAGGACGGCGCGCGCCGCCACGCGGGGAGTCGCGCGCGGGGAGTATAGTCCCTCGATCGGGTAATAGCGCCCGGATTTCGCTCAGAACTGCCGTCTCTCCGAGTTAGCATTGGTCGTGCGAATCCTCGCTCGGAAGGGCTTGGTCTGCGCGTGTGTCGCCGCGTGGGTCGCTGCGGTTCCGGCGAACTGGTCTGCACCCCAGGCGGCGGCGCAATCACCCGCTCCGTCTCCGACCGCGGCGAATCGCGCCACCTTCGAGCGTTACTGTCTCACCTGTCACACGACTCGCCAGAAAGAACGCGGCGTCGTTCCCATCGCGCTCGACACGCTTGATCTGTCACGCGTCTCGGCAGACGCCGCCGTGTGGGAGAAGGTCGTACTGAAACTGCGCGCCCGTGTCATGCCACCGGCCGGCGCTCCGCGACCGGATAAAGCGACGCACGACGGCTTGGCCTCATGGCTCGAAGGTGAACTCGATCGCAGCTGGACCGCGAATCCCGATCCCGGTCGCACCGAACCCTTCCATCGTTTGAATCGCGTCGAGTACCGCAACGCAGTACGCGACTTGCTCGATCTGGATCTCGACGTCTCGGCGTTGCTGCCCGGCGACGATGTGAGCTACGGGTTCGACAACATTGCCGGTGTCCTGAAGCTGTCGCCGACGCTGATGGAGCGGTACTTGTCGGCGGCGCAGAAGGTGAGTCGTCTCGCGGTCGGGACGCCTCCGCGGACGCCGAGCATCGACTATTACCGCGTTGCCGACGATCTCTCGCAGGACGTGCAGTTGCCAGGCTTGCCCCTCGGCACGCGCGGCGGCACGAAGATCAGCTATGCGTTCCCAATGGACGCGGTGTACGAGATCCGGCCGCGTCTGACGCGCGATCTGAATGAAAGCCTGCCGCTCTACACCGAGCCGCAGGTCGTCGAGATCAGCATCGACGGTCAGCGCGTCGGCACGTTCACGCTACCGGGCATCGGCGCGCGCGAGGGTCGCGGTGCACCACCGCCGGATGATCCTTCCGCCGATGCGCCTGCATCACCACCGGTGTCTGCCGTGCCCGCGTCGCCGGGTCAGGAACCTGCGCGTCCAGCGATCTCGCAGATTGCCCAAACGGTTCGCGCCAGCGCGAAGGAGCGGCAGTCGCGCAACAGCGCTGACGAGTCGTGGAACCTGCGCGTGCCGGTCAAGGCTGGTCAGCGCGATGTCGTCATCGCGTTCCTCAATCGCGTGTCGGCGCTCGACGAGACGGCGCGGTTGCCGTTCCAGCGTCCGTATCCAGCCGGCGTCAACATTCCCGAGACGCGCTTAGGCGCGTATCTGCGCAGCGTCGAGATCGTCGGTCCAATCGACCCGACCGGCTCTGGGCAGTCAGACAGCCGGCGGCGCATCTTCACCTGTTCAACAAAGGACGAGGCCTGCGCCCGCAAGATTCTCTCGACGCTGGCGCGCCGCGCGTACCGTCGTCCTGTCACGACAGCCGACGTCGATCCGTTGTTCACGTTCTATCGCCAGGGTTCTGAACCCGCTGATGCGACGGCGGACAAGTCTCAGGCCAGTTTCGATGAAGGCATCGAGCGCGCGCTTCGCCGTCTGCTGGTGAGTCCGGAGTTCCTGTTCCGTGTCGAGCGCGATCCGGCGAACACCGCGGCAGGCCGCGCGTACCGCGTCAGCGATATCGAGCTGGCGTCGCGTCTGTCGTTCTTCTTGTGGAGCAGCATTCCCGACGACAGGTTGCTCGACCTCGCCGAGCGCGGACAGTTGTCCACGCCGACGGTGCTGTCGCGCGAAGTCCGCCGCATGCTGGCCGACCCGCGCGCCGACGCATTCATCACCAACTTCGCGGGACAGTGGCTGTTCCTCCGCAATCTCGAGGCGTCGGTGCCCGTGCAGAGCATTTTTCCGGACTTCGATGACGGACTGCGTCAGTCATTCCGCCGCGAAACCGAGCTCTTCTTCGACAGCATCGTCCGCGAGGATCGCAGCGCGTTCGATCTGTTGCGCGCCAACTACACGTTCCTGAACGAGCGACTGGCGAAGCACTACGGCATCGCGAACGTGAAAGGCAACTACTTCAGACGTGTGACGCTCGACAGCAGCAGCCCGCGCAGCGGTCTGCTCGGGCAGGGCGCGATTCTGACCGTAACGTCGTATCCCGACCGCACGTCGCCGGTCGTGCGCGGCAAGTGGATCCTCGAGAACCTGCTTGGCACGCCGCCGCCTCCACCGTTGCCGAACGTGCCGCCGCTGAAGCCGACCAACAATGAAGGCGCCGTGCTCTCGATGCGCCAGCGCATGGAGCAGCATCGCGCCAATCCGGTGTGTGCCAGCTGTCACGCGATGATGGACCCGCTGGGTCTGTCGCTCGAGAACTTCGACGCGGTGGGCAAGTGGCGCACGCTGGGCGAGTCGTCAGCGGCGATCGATGCCAGAGGCAGAGCGCCCGACGGCTCGACGTTCGAAGGCCCCACCGGGTTGCGTGACATGCTGCTGCACTCGGATCGGTTCGTGCCGACGCTGACCGAGAAGATGCTGACCTACGCGCTCGGCCGTGGCCTCGAGTATTCCGACATGCCGGCGGTGCGTGCAATCGTGCGCGACGCGGCGAAGAACGACTATCGCGTGTCGGCCCTGATCGCGGGTATCGTGCAGAGTCCGCCGTTCAGGATGAGGAAGAAGGCAGGATAGGGTCGAGATGTTTATCACCAAGAAGGCCCTCGATCGACGAACCGTGCTTCGCGGCATCGGGCGCGCGGGCGCGGCGGCCCTCGCCTTGCCGCTGCTCGACGCGATGGTTCCTGCTGGCGTTGCGCTCGCGCAAACTCCGGCTCGCCCGCTTCGTCGTCTTGGATTCGTGTACATGCCGAACGGCGTCGCGCGAAACTTCACCGGCATCAATTACTGGACGCCGGTCGGTGAGGGGACCAACTTCGAGCTGTCGCAGATCCTGACGCCGCTCGCGCCGTATCGCGATCGCCTGACCGTGATCAGCGGCCTCGCGCAGCATCAGGCTGATGCCTTCGACGATGGCGCCAACGGCGATCACACGCGAGGCACGAGCTCATGGCTGAGCGGCGTGCACTGCAAGCGCACCGAAGGCGCCGACGTGAAGAACGGGATCACGGCGGATCAGATCGCGGCGGCCGAGATCGGCAAGGCGACGGCGCTGCCGTCGCTGGAGCTGGCGATCGATCTGAATTTCCTCGCCGGTCAGTGCGAGAACAGCTACAGCTGCGCGTACCTCAATACCATCTCGTGGCGGTCAGATACTGCGCCGATGCCGACCGAGAACAACCCGCGCATCGTGTTCGAGCGGCTGTTCGGTGATGGTGGCACGTCAGCGGAGCGGCTTGTCGAGGCACGCGTCAATGCGAGCATCATCGACTCAGTGCTTGGCGATTTGAATCGTCTGAGTCAGTCGCTGGGTGCGACCGATCGCGTGAAGGTGGACGAATACGTGGACTCGGTGCGCGAAGTCGAGCGCCGCATCCAGCGCGTCGAGAAGGGCGGCGGCACGTCGGAATTGCCGACGCTGGAGCGTCCGTCAGGTATTCCCGATCGCTTCGACGAGCACGTCAAATTGATGTACGACCTGCAGTGGCTCGCCTTTCGCGCCGATCTGACTCGCGTCACGACTTTCATGCTGGGTCGCGAGCTGAACTTCAGGACATATCCGGAGATCGGCATCAACGAGGGACACCACGGCCTCTCGCATCACCAGGACAACCCGAATCAGTTGGCGAAGTACGCACGGCTGGGGACATACCAGGCCGAGCTCTTCGCATCGTTCCTCGAGAAGCTGCAGTCCACGCCCGACGGCGACGGCTCGCTGCTGGATCACTCGCTCTTCATGTATGGCGCCGGGCTCAGCAATCCGAATCTTCACGCCCACTACGATCTGCCTCTGGCCGTCGTCGGTGGCGCGGCGGGTCGGATGAAGGGTGGACGTCACCTCGTATTCCCGGCGGAGACGCCGATGACGAACCTGCTGCTCACGATGCTCGACAAGGTGGGCGTGCATGCGGAGAAGCTCGGAGATAGCACGGGCAAGTTACCGATCGAACCACTTAGCGGCGTTTGAGACACATGCCTACACACCGAGACTTGCCGGCGGGTCTACACAGCAAGACCCGCCCTACGCTGTTTCTTGGCCCCCTCCTTCTCATCGCAGTGCTAGGCGTCCGTCCGTCTGCTGACGTGACGCTCGTGGAGGCGGTGAAAGCCGGCAACGTGCAGACCGTGCGCGCGATGGTGAAGGGCAAGGCCGACGCCAACAGCGCCGAGCCCGATGGAACAACGGCGCTGCATTGGGCGGTGCAGAACGGCAATCTGGAGATGGTCGATCTCCTGATCCGTTCCGGCGCGAAGGTCACAGCGGCGAACCGGTATGGCGTCACGCCACTCACGGTCGCCTGCACGTCGGGGAACGCCGCGATTGTCGAGCGCCTGCTTGCTGCGGGCGCCGATCCCAATGGGACGCTTTCAGATGGCGAGACACCGCTGATGACAGCGGCCCGTACCGGTAGTGCAGAGACGATCAAGGCGCTGATTGCGAGAGGTGCCAACGTCAAAGCGCGAGAGCAGCGCAAGGGGCAGAGCGCGTTGATGTGGGCCGCGGCCGAAAACAATGTGGCCGCAATCCGCGCGCTGATTGAAGCGGGCGCTGACGTCAACGAGCGGTCGACGGGCGGATCGTTCACGCCGTATCTGTTTGCTATCCGCGCCGGACACATCGATGCGGCGCGTGCGCTCATCGACTCGGGCGTGGACGTCAACCAGTCGCTCACCGACGGAACGAGCGCGCTCGTCCTTGCAGTGATGAACGCACACTACGAGCTCGCGGCCGCGCTGCTCGACAAGGGCGCGAATCCCAATGCCGACAAACAGGGGTGGACGGCGCTGCATCAGATCGCCTGGTCGCGCCGGCACAACGCTGGCTTCAATCTGCCGGGGCCGGTTGCGACTGGCGGACTCGACAGCCTCGATCTCGTGCGCAAGCTCGTTCAGAAGGGCGCCAACGTCAACGCGCGGATGACCAAGGAGCCGCGCGACGGCAATCGCAATCAGTTGAATCGCATCGGCAGCACGCCGTTCCTGATGGCGGCGAAGTCGGACGACGTGCCGCTCATGCGCGTGCTGCTCGAGACTGGCGCCAATCCCTCGCTGACGACCAATCGCGGCACAACCGCGTTGATGGCCGCGGCTGGTGTCGGCATCTGGGCGCCAGGCGAGAACCCGGGCACACACGAGGAAGCGCTGGCTGCGGCGAAGCTCGCGCTTGAAGTGGGCGGCGGCAAAGTGAACGACGTCGATCAGGATGGCGAGACGGCGCTGCACGGTGCGGTGTATCGCGGCGGCGCGATTCCCGTCATTCAGTTCCTCATCGACAAGGGCGCCACGCTCGACGTGAAGAACAAGAAAGGCTGGACGCCGGTCGTGGTCGCCGACGGTGTCGAGTACACACCGGCGGTGCTGAAGCGCTATCCCGAGGCCGCGGCGCTGTTGCGCAAGACGATGCGCGAACGTGGATTGGCGGTACCGCCACCGAATCACAGCGCCGAGAAGGCAGCAGATCAAGATGCCGCCGCCGGCGGCAAAACGATCTGGGATGGTGTCTTCACCGACGAGCAGGCTGGGCGCGGTTCGAAGATCTACGCCGTCTCCTGCGCGCCGTGTCACAAGACCGATCTGCTCGGTGACAGCGGTACGCCCGCGCTCGCCGGCGCCGACTTCTTCTCGCGCTTCAGCGGCTCCAGCGTGGATGATCTGGTCAAGACGATCCGCGCCTCGATGCCGCAGGACGCGCCGGACTCGCTGGGCACGCCGGCCTATGTGGATCTGGTCGGCTATCTGCTCAAGGCCAACGGCGGTTCTGCAGGGACGACGGAGCTTTCGCAGGATTCAGCGGCGCTGAAGCAGATTCGGATAACGAATCCAAAATGACCTCGGAGGGCCGGTCCTTTCGGACCGGCCGGGAGAATCGACGTGAAACGCACGCGCTTGGTCGTACTGTCGTCGCTCGTCGCCGCCGGCTTCGTGATGATGATCGTCGGCGCTGCAGCCCAGGATCAGCCCGCCCCCGCTGCAGGGCGTGGCAACTTCCTCAATAACTTCACCGGCAACATCACGGTCGGCAACACCAAGGACATGAGCTCATCGCGCATCAAATTCGACGCCGGTGCGCGTACTAATTGGCATCTGCATTCGGCGCCGCAACTGCTGCTCGTCGAAGAGGGACGCGGCCGGCTGCAGGAACTAGGCGAGCCGATCAAAGATGTGCCTGCCGGACAGCCGGTGCTGACCAAGGCCAACGTCCTGCACTGGCACGGTGCATCACCGGATCAGTCGGCGCTGCAGTTCAGTGTTTATAGCGGCATGCTCGAGTGGAAAGAAAAGGTCACAGACGACGAATACACCGGCAAGACGATCCGCCGACAATAACTTTTGACCTTTGACCTTTGACCTTTGCCTTTTGAAGATATGACTCATACATTCAGGTTCGCGTCTGTCCTCGCGGCCGCGGCACTCCTCACCGCTGCGGCATCGCTCATCGCCCAACAGAACACCGGCGCTCCGGTCGTCAGCGAAGCGCCCTCCGCTCCGCCGCCGAAGCTGCCGGAGATCACCTCGCAGGATCTGCTCGACGGTCTGAAGCATCCGTCGCGCTGGCTGTCCTACTCCGGCGATTACACGGGCCGTCGTCATAGTCCGTTGAAGCAGATCACGCCCGAGAACGTCAGCCGGCTCACGCCGCAGTGGACGTGGCAGGCCGAGGGCATGCCGATCAATCGCGGCTTCGAGTCCACGCCGCTGGTGATGGACGGCACGATGTACATCACCGGCAACCAGAACTACGCCTGGGCGATCGATGCAAAGACCGGCCGTCAGATCTGGCGCTATCGCCGCGCGCTGCCGCCCGGGACGACGTATGGCGGAGCGAACCCCTCGAACCGTGGATTCGCCGCGTACGGCAATCTGCTGTTCATGGGCACCCTCGACGCGCACCTGCTCGCGCTCGATCGCGACACCGGCAGGATCGTGTGGGACGTCGTGCTCGATGATTACAAGCTAGGCCATGCGGCGATCGCTGCGCCGCTCGTCGTCAAGGACAAGGTGATCACCGGCAACTCGGGCGGCGACATCCCGACGCGCGGCTTCCTCGACGCCTACGACGCGAAGACGGGCAAGCGCGTGTGGCGCTTCTACACGATTCCCGCCAAGGGCGAGCCGGGCAGCGAGACGTGGTCGAATGAAGAAGTGCTGCCGCGCGGCGGCGGCGCCACGTGGGTGACCGGCACCTACGATCCCGAACTCAATCTGATCTACTGGGGCGTCGGCAATCCGAATCCGGATTACTGGAGCGCCGAGCGTATGGGCGACAACCTCTACACCGCCTCGCTCATCGCGCTCGACGCCGACACCGGCAAGCTGAAGTGGCATTTCCAGTTCACGCCGCACGACACACACGACTGGGATTCGAACCACGTTCCAGTACTCGGCGACATCACGCTCAACGGGCAGACGCGCAAGGTTGTGATGGTGGCCAATCGCAACGGCTTCTACTACACGCTCGATCGCACGACCGGCGAGCTCATCGTCGGCAAGCCGTTCACGGCGACGAAATGGGCCCGCGAGCTCGATGGCAAAGGTCGTCCGATCGTCCTGAGCAACGGTGTCGTTCCACCCGGCGGCACCGAGGCGACGACCCCGTGCGTGCCCGACTTCCGCGGCGGCACGGTCTACAACCCGCCGTCGTTCGATCCGGCGCTGCAGCTGTTCTACGTGATGGCGCGCGAGACCTGCGCGTATTACACGCCAACGCAGCAGGAGTGGCAGGTGGGCCGTTCGTATATGGGCGGCGGCATGCGCAAACTTGCCGAGCCTGATTTCAGCGCGCTGCGCGCGATCGATCCGAAGACCGGCGCGATCAAGTGGGAGCACAAGTTCGAGACCGCTTCGTTGGCCGGTGTCATGTCCACAGCATCGGGCGTGGTGTTTGCCGGCGATCACGAGGGCTTCTTCAACGCGTTTGATTCGAAGACGGGCAAGAAGCTCTGGTCCTATCGCACGGGGTCGCCGATCTGGGGCGCGGCGGGAGTGACGTTCATGCTCGACGGCCGTCAGCACGTCCTCATCGCGTCCGGCAACACGATCACGGCGTTCGCGCTGCCCGAGCGATGAGCGCCACGGTGGTTCCACGTTCGAGGTTCCCGGTTCCGGGTTCCGGATTCGCGTTCCCATTCGGGCTCCTGATGCTCATGGCGGTGACGGTTCACGCTCAGGCGCCGCGTTCGTCCCCGCCGCCACCGCCACTGCCGCAGACCTTCTTCAGCGGCGAGTCGCCAATACGCGTGGTCCCCGTTGCGAGAGGACTCTCGCATCCGTGGAGCCTCGCGTTTCTTCCGGACGGATCGATGCTCGTCACCGAGCGCGAGGGCCGGTTGCGCATCATCCGCAACGGCGTGCTCGATCCAACGCCGATTGCCGGCGTCCCCAAAGTCTTCGCGCGCGTGCTTGGCGGCTTGCTCGACGTCGCGCTACATCCGGCGTTCGCGCAGAATCGCATCGTCTATCTGGCTTACTCGAAGGCCGGCGACAACAACCTCTCGACGACTGCACTGGCTCGCGGCCGACTCGATGGTTCGACGCTCACCGACGTCAAGGACATCTTCGTCGCCAACACGTGGAGCAAGTCAAACACGAATTACGGCGGACGTATTGCGTTCGATCGCGCCGGGTTCCTCTATCTGACGATCGGTGAGCGGCAAGAGCAGCAGCGCGCGCAGGACACCAAGGATCACGGTGGCAAGGTGATCCGTCTTCGCGACGATGGCAGCGTTCCACCGGACAATCCGTTCGTCGGCAAGCCGGGGTATCAGCCTGAGATCTACACGCTCGGTCATCGCAGCCCGCAGGGACTCGCGATGAATCCCGCGACCGGCGCGTTGTGGGAGAACGAGCACGGTCCGCTCGGCGGTGACGAGTTGAACATCCTGCAGGCCGGAAAGAACTACGGCTGGCCGCTCGTGACGTTTGGTACCGACTATGACGGCACCAAGATCAGCGACGCGACCATGCGTGCCGATCTCGAATCGCCGTTCGTGTACTGGGTGCCGTCGATCGCGATTTCCGGATTGACCTTCTATACCGGTGACCGCTTCCCGCAGTGGAAGGGCAACGTCTTCGTCGGAGGGATGTTCGCCGGGCGCAGCCGCGGCACGGGCCACATCCAGCGCATCGTCATCAACGAAGCCGGGAGGCCGATCAATCGTGAGCCGATGCTCGCCGAGCTTCGTCAGCGCATTCGCGACGTGCGGCAAGGGCCAGACGGTCTCCTGTACCTGCTGACCGACGAGGACGATGGGATGCTGCTGCGGCTCGAGCCAGGCGCGCAACTCGCAGCGCCCAATGCGTCCGGCGTCGCGATGGGCCATCTGCATTACCGCGTGCGCGACGTCGACGCGAACAAGAAGTTCTGGGTCGCCCTCGGGGGTGAAGAGGTCCGTGCCCAGCGCCTGACAGAGGGCACCGCCCAGGGCACGGCGCAGGGCACGGCCCAGGGCACGGCGCAGGGCACGGCCCAGGGCACGGCGCAGGGCACTGTCAAGTTTCAGGACACGCTGGTGTTTCTCGAGCAAGGCGACAGCACCGGCGGCACCGATGGCTCTGTCGTCAATCACGTCGCGTTCCGCGTGCCTTCGCTGACGACGGTCGAAGCCGCTGGCCTGAAGGTCGCGCGGCTCAATGGGTTCCCCGGCGTTGCCTCCACCAACACACCTGAAGGCGAGCGGATCGAGCTGTTCGAGAACGCCGCGACCAACCTCACATTTGCGCAGGACGCCGGCTTTGACGACGCCGTCGCCAAACGGCACAACCGGCCGCAGGTCGCGCCGATCGCGTTTCATCACGTTCACCTGTATGTGCCCGACGGCCAGGTGACTGCCGCTAAAGCGTGGTACGTCCGGATGTTCGGCGGAATCCCGGGCAAGCGTTCGAACTACGATGCGGTCGACTTACCGGGCATCAACCTGAACTTTTCCGCGGCCCCGAAGCCGACCGTGCCGACCAAAGGGCGGATGCTGGATCACATCGGATTCGAGGTGCGCGGTCTGGCGGCTTTCTGTAAGAGACTGGAGGCGATGGGTGTTAACCTTGATGTCCCCTACACGAAGGGCCCATCGGGGCTGGGCACCGCACGCCTGACGGACCCGTGGGGGACGTCGATCGAGTTGACTGAAGGCCTCGGAGGAATATGACCGTGAGCACTCGAACGCCTCTCTATGTTCTGTCGTCAGCGCTCATCATGGCGGTGTGTCTCGTGCCGACGCTCGGCGCGCAGCGTGGGCAGGGCGGTGGTGGTCGCGGCGCTGGTGCAGGTGCACCGCAAACACCAGCCGGACCGGTGCCACGTCTCGCGAACGGCAAACCCGATCTGAGCGGACACTGGGCGAATCCGTATACGCCGCAGATGGCGGCGCGCGGCGTGTTCGATCCAGCCTCGAGACAAGCATTGAAGTTCGAACGTCAGGGTGAAGCGCTGCCGGATGCGAAAGCGCCAGCCGCGGGCGGCCCGCGTACCTACGACCTGCCGTATACAGACTGGGGTCTGCAACAGTGGAAGACCTACGACCCCGTCGCCAACGGCGACTATGCTGGCAACTGCTTCCCCTTCGGGATGTCGCGCAACATCAACTCGCCGCACGGGCTCCAGATCGTCCACAACCCTGACGCACTCGTGTTCCTTTTCGAGCAGGACACCTGGTTCCACTGGGTGCCGTTGAAGGAAGGGTTCAAGTGGCCTGCCGATATCCCCGAGTCATGGAACGGTGTGTCCACCGGCCACTGGGACGGTGACACGCTGATTATCGAGACGAGCAACTTCAATGGCTTCACGAAGCTCGACACCGCTGGTCACCCGCACAGTAAGCAGTTGAAGCTGACCAATACGTTCAAGCGGATTGATTCGCAAACCATGGAACACACCGTGACGGTGCACGATCCCAAGACCTACACGCGCGACTGGATGAACATCCGCACGTGGCGGCTCAAGCCCGACAACGATGTGATCATGGAGTACTCGTGCAACGAAAATAATCTGCGAGCCCTGCTCGAGGGCTCGATCAAGGTCTGGCAATATCCTGAAGACGTGGACAAGTAAGGGAGGCATCGATGACACGCAAGGCGTCGTTGTGGCTGGTGGCTGTCGCCGTAGTGTTCTACGCGGCGCAGCTGGGTGCGCACCATTCCATCTCCGCCGAGTTCGACACGAACAAGCCGATCAAGTTCACCGGCAAGGTGACCAAGGTCGAGTGGATGAACCCGCACATCTACACGCATGTAGAAGCGGTGGATCCCGACACCGGCAAGACGGTCACGTTCAAGGTCGAGGGTGGTCCTCCGAACTCGCTGTATCGGCAGGGATGGCGCAAGGACACGGTCAAGGCGGGTGACACCGTCAGCGTGTCCGGCGTGCGCGCGAAGATCCCGACGTCGATGAACATCGGTGTCGCGACGATCACCACCGCGGATGGCAAGCGCATCTACGGCAGCGCCGGCCAGACTGGCGCCCGCGGCGAAGGCGCGCAGAATAACTAGGCAGTTGTAGGGCGGGTCCTGCTCTTTGGACCCGCCGCACACCTATGCAGAAGCGCCTCGCGCTCTCCATCGGCGTGGCTGGAGTCGCAGTGTTCGTGGCTGCGATTGTCCCAGTGATCGGTCAGACGCAGGCCGGTCCTCGCACGCCGTGGGGCGATCCCGATCTCCAGGGCACCTACACCAACACCTACGAGAACGGCACGCCGTTCGAGCGGCCCGACGAGTTCGCCGGGCGGAAGCTCGAAGACGTGAAAGGTGACGAGCTCACGGCGATCAAGCGCGCGCAGCAGCAACGCACCATCGCCGCCTTCCTCGGTCCCGAGCACGCCCCCGACAACTGGTGGCAGGACAATCTCTATCTCGATCGCGGCAGCCAGGCGTGGTTCGTCGTCGATCCGGCGGACGGCAAGATCCCGCCGATGACGCCTGAAGCGCGACAGCGAATTGCTTCGCGCGCCGAGGCGCGGAAGAAGAGCGGACGCGGTCCGGCGGATTCGTATGAGGACCGCAGTCTCTACGATCGCTGCATCACGCGCGGTCTGCCTGGATCGATGCTGCCGGCGATCTACGGCAATCAGTATCAGATCGTCCAGGCGCCCGGATACGTGGCGATCATGTACGAGATGATCCACGAGACTCGCGTCATCCCGCTCGATAACCGGCCGGCGATCGGCGCGTCGATCGATCAGGATATGGGCGCCGCGCGTGGCCACTGGGAAGGCGACACGCTCGTCATCGAGACGGCAAACTTCAAGGACCGCAGCGCGTATCGCAACGCCAACGCAGCGACGTTGAAGTTGACGGAGCGCTTCCAGCGCATTGCGCCCGACAAGGTCCGCTGGACCGTGACCGTCGACGACCCGAAGACCTGGACGCGGCCGTGGACGTTCTCGCTGCCGCTCACCGCGGATTCCAACCCGCTGCCGCTCTACGAGTGCCATGAAGGCAATTACGGACTGAAGAACATCCTGAGCGCCGCGCGCGCAGAAGAGCGCGCCAGACAATAACCAATGTCACAAACCCACACCCTTGCCGCCTATCTCGTTTCCAATCGATGGGCGGATATCCCGGACGACGTACGTCACGAAGCACGCCGCTCGCTGGTGAATTACATGGGCTGCGCCATTGGCGGCAGTCCGCATCCGGCGATGGATCTCGCAATCAAGGCACTGAGCCCGTTCTCAGGCGAGCGAACCGCGAGTGTGCTTGGCCGGTCGGAGCGGCTCGACCCGCTGCATGCGTCGCTGATGAACGGCATCAGCTCGCACGTCGAGGACTACGACGATACGACGCCGAAGAACTACAGCCACACCACGTCGCCAGTCGCCTCGGCGCTGTTTGCGTATGCGAGCGCGAACCCGGTGCGCGGTCGCGATTTCGTTGAGGCGTTCATCCTCGGGTTCGAGGCGGCCTCGCGTTGCGGCAATACGGTCTATCCCTCGCATTACGACGTCGGCTGGCACATGACCGGCACGATTGGCGTCTTCGGCGCCGCGGCGGCGATTGGCAAGCTCGAGGGATTGAACACGCAGCAGATGGTGTGGGCGCTCGGTCTCGCCGCGACGCAGTCAGCAGGACTGCGCGAGATGTTCGGCTCGATGGGCAAGGCCTTCCACCCCGGGCGATCGGCGCAGAACGGCTACGCCGCGGCGATGCTGGCCAAAGCCGGCTTCACCTCCGGCGAGCGCGGCATCGAAGGTCCTCGCGGTTTTGCACATGTGATGGCGGCGTCGCGCGATCTGTCGAAGATCACAACAAGACTGGGCGTGGACTTCGATCTGCGTGAGAACACCTACAAGCCGTTCCCCTGCGGCATCGTGAATCACCCGACGATCGACGGTGCGATTCAGATTCACGACGAGCATCATCTCGATCCAGCGTCGATTGTCGCCGTGCGGCTGCGTGTCGCACCGTTGGTCCTCGACCTCTGCAACCAGACCAACATCACTCGTGGTCTGCAGGGCAAGTTCTCGGTGTATCACGGCGCGGCGGTGGGGCTGGTGCGTGGCAAGGGTGGTCTCCGCGAGTACACCGACGACGCGGTGAACGATCCGGTGATCAAGCGCATCCGCGAAGCGGCGACGGCGACTGGCGATCCGACGATCACCGAAGACCAGGCGCACATCGAAGTGGAGCTCGCCGACGGCCGGCGCGTGAGCAAATTCGTCGAGCAGTCGCTCGGCAACATCCATCGGCCGCTCACCGACACGCAGCTCGACGAGAAGTTCCGCGATCAGGCGGTGATGGTGCTGCCGGCGAGCGACGTCGAGACGCTGATTCAACTGTGCTGGAAGATCGATCAGCTCGACGATGTCGGTGACGTCGTGAACGCGGCGATTCCGGCGTCCGCGCGCGTGAGTCGACAGCGTCAGACCGCGCAGGCGTAGAGTCGCCGGCCCCGAGCTGCAAGTAGAATCTGGGCCGGACCTATCACGTGACACAAACGGGGATCAGTCCAGCCGCTGCCGACGCAGAAGCCCGCATCTTCGCCAAGATCGGCTGGCGGCTGATGCCGGTCCTGATCCTTTCCTACATCCTGAATTACCTCGATCGCAACAACGTCGGCTTCGCCGGCCTGACGATGAACCAGGCGATCGGGTTGACCGCGGCGCAACTCGGATTCGGCGCGGGCGTGTTCTTTGCCGGCTACTGTCTTCTCGAGATCCCCAGCAACTTGGTGCTCTATCGCGTCGGGGCACGTGTGTGGCTCTCGCGAATCATGATCTCGTGGGGACTTGTCTCAGCGGCGACTGCCTTCGCGGTAGGCCCGAACAGTTTCTACGCGATGCGACTGCTCCTTGGAGCAGCGGAAGCCGGGTTCTTCCCTGGTGTCGCCTTCTATCTCAGCACGTGGTTTCCCGCGCACTACCGGACGCGAATGATCGCGTGGTTCATGGTCGCGATCCCCGTATCGTCTGTGATTGGCGGCCCGATCTCGGGGTGGTTGCTGAACATGGACGGTTTCGGTGGCCTCCAGGGCTGGCAGTGGATGTTCATCATCGAAGGCCTGCCTGCAGTGGTGATTGGCCTGAGTTTGCTGTGGGTGCTCGCCGATCGGCCCGAAGACGTGGACTGGCTCACCGATGATGAGCGCCGCATCGTTCACGAGCGGCTTGCCGCCGAGCATCGGCCGCGCGAGGTCAGGCACCTGAGCGTGGCGCTTCGTGACGCGCGCGTCATCATCCTCGCCTTGATCCAGTTCGGGTTCCTCGTCGGGTCGTACGGCATCGGGGTGTTTCTGCCGCTCATCCTCCAGGAAGGGAAGCTCAGTAACGTCGAAGTCGGATTTGTCAGCAGCGGCTGTTATCTCATCGCCGTCATCGGCATGATCGTGTGGGCGCGGTACGTCGAGCGCGGATCGAGCAAGGTGATCAATCTGGGTGCGGCGTGTGTGTTGTCGGCGTGCGGCTTCCTCGGCGCGATCGTGTTCGAAGCCAACTTCTGGGTGTCGGTGTTGTGGATGGCCGTGGCGCTGACGGGCGTGAATGGTGCGCGAGCGATCTTCTGGACGATCCCGCCCCGGTTCCTCACGGGGATGGCAGCGGCAGGAGGACTCGCATTCATCAACTCGATTGGTACGGCAGGTGGATTCGTCGGACCGAATGTGTTCGGCTGGCTTCGCGATTACACCGGTTCGTACTCCTCGGGGATGCTGGCGATGAGTGGGTTCCTCGTGCTGTCGGCGGTCTTGGCGTGGTCGCTTCGTCGGTACGCTCCGGGGGAGTGATGCGCCTGCCCACGAAACGCGGAGACGCTGAGACGCGGAGCCAAATAGCCTACTCACACCGCGGTTCCGCGCCTCCGCGTTCCGTAACGCAGGCAATGACCAGTGTACTCATTGGATGCCGTGACGCCACTAGCTAGCCAGCTCGCACAATGGGTGTCTGAGGTGCAGTATGAAGATCTGCCCTCGGATGTCATCGAATCCACCAAGCTCCGGATCCTCGACGTGATCGGCCTCGCGTTCGCTGGCGCAGAGACCGCGTTCGGACGCTCGACGATCGCCGCGGCGAAGACGCTCTCGCCGTCGGGGCCGTCGCGGATCTTTGGCGCTGGCGACGCCGTCGCCGCGCCGACGGCGGCGTTCACCAATGCGGCGCTATCGCAAGCGCTCGAGTACGACGACACGCACAACGAGTCGATCGTGCACATGAGCAGTCCTGCAGTCGCGGCGTCGCTCGCGCTCGCCGGTCTGCGGAACGTGACTGGCCGCGAGCTGATTCTTTCGATCGCCGTCGCCAACGAGATCTCGTGTCGCGTCGGCAGCGTGTCCTCGGGTCAATTCCATCGCCGCGGCTTTCATCCGACCGGACTCTTCGCGCCGTTTGGGATCGCCGCGGGGATCGGCAAGATCCTCGGCCTCGATGCGCAACGCCTCGCCTGGGCCGAAGGCACGGCCGGGAGCTGCGCGGCGGGATTGCTCGAGTGCTGGGTAGACGGCACGCAGACCAAGTTCCTGCACTCCGGCTTCGCGGCGCAGAGCGGGCTGACCGCCGCACTTCTCGCCGACGCCGGCGTCAGTGGACCGCCGAAGGTGTTCGAAGGACGATTCGGGTTGTTTGCATCGCACCTGCAGGACGCCGCCGTTCAGACGAACTACGGCCGCATCTCCGATGGACTCGGGACGCATTGGGAGAGCCGCAACTCGTCGTTCAAGCCATTTCCGACGGCGCACGTGCTGCATCCCTACGTCTCGGCGATTCTGCGTTTGCGTGCGCAGGGCGTCCGCGCCGATGACGTCGTCCGCATCGAGTGTCCGGTCGCCGAGTTCAATGTGTCGATCGTGTGCGAGCCGGTTGCGGAGAAGCGCGCGCCCGCGACGCAGGCGCATTGCCGTGTGTGCCTGCAATACACGATGGCCGAGGCGCTGTATGCGGGAAGCCTGGGTAAGAACGCCTACAGTGAGGACATGCGCCTCAATCCTGAGGTGCTCGCCCTCGCCCGCAAGGTCGAGTATTCAGTTGATCCAGCGTTCCCGGGTCCTGGCCGATTCAAGGGCGCGGTGCGCGTCACGCTGAAGGATGGGCGCGTGCTCGACGAGATCGAGGAGTACAACCGAGGATCAGCTGAGAACCCGATGAGCGACGCCGAACTGCGTGCGAAGTTCGATGACAACGCCGGAGGATTTCTCTCGGGCGCTCAGCGCGATCGTTTGGCGCAGGAGATTGGACGCGCGGAGAATCTCCCGAATGTCCAGACGCTCGTCGATCTGACGATCGGGAAACCCTAGTTCCAGTGCTATGCTGCCGCCCTTGCAGGGCGTCGAGCCGAATTCCCACGCGAATGCACATCAGGCGGACCTGAAGATCCGCCTCTACGAAGTCCTTACGCCGCTCGCGATCGGTCTTGTCATCGCGATGGTGCCGGTGCCCGCCGGGTTGTCGGTGAACGCGTGGCGTTACTTCGCCCTCTTCACCACCGTTATCGTCGCCCTCATTACCGAGCCCATCCCTCCCGCCATCATCGGCATGGTCGGTGTCATCGTCGCGGCCATGCTGGGCCTGGTGCGAGAGACGCCGGCGCAGTCGGCGCAGTGGGCACTCAGTGGATTTGGCAACGCGACCGTGTGGCTGATCTTCGCGGGCTACATGTTCACGCTCGGCTACACCCAAACCGGATTAGGCAAACGCATTGCGTTGCACCTCGTTCGGTTGCTCGGCCATCGCACGCTTGGATTGGGGTACGCGGTGGCCTTCGCCGACCTCGCTCTTGCTCCGTTCACCGCGTCAGCCACCGCTCGCAGCGCCGGCACGGTGTTTCCCGTTGTTCGACAGATCCCGGAGCTCTATCAGTCGCGCCCGCACGACGGGACCGCGAGACGACTGGGCGCCTACCTGCTGTACACGGCGCTGGCGACGAGCTTCGTCACGAGCAGCATGTTTGTGACGGCGCTCGCGCCGAACACGCTGGCGCTATCGGTGATCCGGCAGACAGCCGGCGTCACGGTGACCTGGCTCGAGTGGTTCATCGGTTTCGCGCCGGTCGGGATCCTGCTGCTGCTGGTCGTCCCGTGGCTGCTGTACGTCATCTATCCGCCAGAGATACGCACCGCGCCGGAAGCGCCACGCTGGGCGGCGCAGCAGCTCGAGGCGATGGGCGCGATGACGCGCAAGGAGGTCACACTGCTCGTGCTGGTGTGCATCGCGCTCTCGCTGTGGATCGGCGCCATCGAGCACGTCGAGCCGGCGATCAGCGCGATGCTCGTCGTGCTGCTGATGGTGGGCTTCAAGGTCGTCTCGTGGAACGACGTGATAGGACACGCGCAAGCGTGGAACGTCCTCGTCTGGTTCGCGACGATGGTGACGCTGGCCGGCGGCCTCGGCGACACGAAGTTTCTCGAGTGGCTGGCGAAGTCGTTGGCGCCGACCCTCGAGGGATTTGGATTGACGCTGGCGATTGTCTCCCTCATCGGCGTGTACTTTTTCCTGCATTACTTCTTTGCGAGCATCACCGCTCATGCAGCGAGCATGCTGCCGGTGTTCATCGGCGTCGCGGTGATGATTCCGGGTCTGTCGGCAAAGGAGTGGGCGTTGCTGCTCGCGTATCCACTCGGACTGATGGGCGTGTTGACGACCTACACCGCGGGTCACAATCCCATTTACTACGGGAGCGGGTACATCACACGACAAGCGTTCTGGGGACTGGGGCTCACGCTCGGCGTGTTCTTCCTCGCGGTGTATCTCGCCATCGCTGTACCATGGCTGCGGTACTTGGGGCTCTAGGCTTTTGGCTCTAGGCCTTCAAAGCCCAAAGCCTAAAGCCTAAAGCCCAAACCTGCGCCGTGCCCGATATCAATCCAAAGGCTACCGACTTCGAAGACTATCGCCGCGCGATTCGCGAACTGTGCGCCACGTTCGGCAGCGAGTACTGGCGCGCGATAGAAGAGCGCTCCGAGTATCCAGAGGCGTTCGTGAAGGCCCTCACCGACGCCGGTTGGCTGTCAGCGTTGATTCCAGTCGAGTACGGCGGTGGCGGACTGAGCGTGACCGAAGCCTCGGTCATCCTCGAGGAAATCAATCGTTCTGGCGCCAACTCCGGCGCCTGCCACGCGCAGATGTACATCATGGGCGCGCTGGCCCGTCACGGCTCCGACGAACAGAAGCGGCGGTACTTACCGGAGATCGCCGCGGGGCGTCTGCGGCTGCAATCGTTTGCCGTCACCGAGCCCACGACCGGCACTGACACGACCAAAACCCGGACGATGGCGGTCCGTCGTGGCGATCGGTATGTGGTGAACGGTCAGAAGGTCTGGATCTCGCGCGTTCAGCATTCCGATCTGATGCTGCTCCTGGCGCGGACGACGCCGCTGGCCGAGGTGACGAAGAAGACGCAGGGCCTGTCGATCTTCGTCGTTGATCTGCGAGACGCGCAGAACCAGGGCATGACGATCCGCCCGATCCGCAACATGGTCAATCACGAGACCAACGAGGTCTTCTTCGAAGACTTCGAGGTTCCGGCCGCGAACCTGATCGGCGAGGAAGGGCAGGGGTTCAGATACATCCTCGACGGCATGAACGCCGAGCGCATCCTGATTGCCGCCGAATGCATTGGCGATGGGTACTGGTTCGTCGATCGCGCGCGCGGGTATGCCAACGAGCGAGTGGTGTTCGATCGGCCGATTGGCAAGAACCAGGGCATCCAGTTTCCGATCGCTCGCGCGTATGCCAATGTTCGCGCCGCCGACTTGATGCGCTACGAAGCGGCCCGGCTGTTTGACGAGGGGAAGCCCGCCGGCGCCGAAGCCAACCTCGCGAAGCTGCTGGCGGCGGATGCCTCATGGGAAGCCGCCAATGTGTGTCTGCAGACCTTCGGCGGGTTCGGGTTCGCGTCGGAGTACGATGTCGAGCGCAAGTTCAGGGAGACGAGGCTCTATCAGGTGGCGCCGATCTCGACGAATCTGATCCTTTCCTACATAGGCGAGCACGTGCTCGGGATGCCGAGGTCGTTTTGACGCGACTGACTCGCAGCCAGTTGTTCGTGCCGGCATCCAAGCCGGCGATGATCGAGAAGGCGGGCGCGAGCGCCGCCGACGCGGTCTGCATCGACCTCGAAGATTCGGTGACGCCGGCCGAGAAGGCGTCGAGCCGCGCCAACGTGATCCAGGCGCTGAAAGAGATCGACTTCGGCCGCAGGGTCCGAATGTTTCGCATCAACGCGCTCGACACGCCCTTTGCCTATCGTGATCTCGTCGAGGTGGTCGAGGCCGCCGGCGATCGCCTTGATGTCGTGATGATTCCAAAGGCCGGTTCGGCGCGTGACATCGAGTTCGTGGACACGATGCTGACGCAGATCGAGGCGAATATGCGGCTTACGCGTCCGATTGGCCTCGAGGCGCAGATCGAAACGGCGAGCGGGTTTCTCCATGCGGTCGAGATCGCCAGCGCTTCTCCACGTCTCGAAGCGCTGATTTTTGGCGCCGGGGACTACGCGGCGTCGATGCACATGCCCTCGACGGCGATCGGTGAAGCCGACGAACACGACGAGATCTATCCCGGTCACCGGTGGCACGCCGTCATGCACACGATCGTGGCGGCGGCGCGTGCGAACGACCTGCGCTGTCTCGATGGTCCGTATGCGGGCTACACCGACGAGGCCGGTCTGGCCCGTGCGTGCCGGATCGCGCTGGCCATGGGCTTCGACGGCAAGCAGTGCATTCATCCCGCGCAGCTTGCGGCGGTGAACGCGACCTTCACGCCATCGCTCGAAGAAGTGACCAAAGCAGGCGCGGTGTTGAAGGCCTATGAAGCGGCCGCTGCCGCCGGACAGGGCGCAGCCACACATGACGGCCGGATGATCGACGCCGCCAACCTTCGCATGGCGCGAACTATTCTCGAGCGCCACCGCATCATCAATCAGTGAATCTGCCGCTCGAGGGCCTGCTCGTCGTCGCGGTCGAGCAAGCGGTTGCGGCGCCGTTTGCCAGCCGGCAACTCGCCGATCTCGGTGCGCGCGTCATCAAGATCGAGCGTCCGGGCGTCGGTGACTTTGCGCGGGGCTACGACCGCACGGTCAAGGGTCAGGCCAGTCACTTCGTCTGGATCAACCGGACAAAGGAATCGCTCACGCTCGATCTCAAGCGCCCGGAAGCGGCCGATGTGCTCACGCGCCTGGTCGCGCGCTCCGACGTGCTGCTGCACAACCTCGCGCCCGGTGCGATGGGGCGTCTCGGCTTCGCCTCGGCGGCGCTGCACGAACGATATCCGAGGCTCGTAATCTGCGAGATTTCCGGCTACGGCACCGACGGTCCGTATCGCGACAAGAAAGCCTACGACCTGCTGGTGCAGAGCGAAGCGGGACTCGTCTCGATCACCGGTACGCCCGAGGTCCCATCAAAGGTCGGCGTGTCGATCGCCGACATTGCTGCCGGCATGTACGCGTTTTCGGGCATCCTCGCCGCGCTCCTCCGTCGCACACATACCGGCCGTGGCGCGGTGCTTGATGTCTCGATGTTTGATGCGCTCGCCGAGTGGATGGGATATCCGGCGTATTACACCGGGTATGGGGGCGCGCCGCTGCCGCGTACCGGTGCGGCGCATGCTGCCATCGCGCCGTATGGACCGTACACGGCCGGCGACGGGAAGGTCGTCTATCTGGGACTCCAGAACGAGCGCGAGTGGGCGAGGTTCTGTGCCGATGTGCTCGAACAGCCGTCGCTCGCCACGGATCCGCGATTCAGCGCCAACGCCGATCGCATCGCGCATCGCGACGAGCTCGACACGCTCATCAACGCGGCATTTGCGACACACACAGCCGAAGACGTGCTGGCACGTCTCGACGCTGCGCAGATCGCCAACGCGCGGATGAACACCGTGCAGGAGTTTCTCGATCACCCGCAGCTCGCCGCTCGCGATCGCTGGCGGACTGTGCAGTCACCGGCCGGTCCGATCCGCGCGCTCCTGCCGCCGTTTGGCATGAGCGACACCGAGCCGCAGATGGGCCCGATTCCCGCGGTGGGCGAGCACACGAACGCGATCCTCGGCGAGCTCGGCTACGACGCCGCGACCATCGCGAAATGGCGCGACGAAGGCGTTGTGTAGTGACAGCTGTAGGCCGGGTCCTGATTTGTGGACCCGGCGACATCAGGCAGCCGACCAACCACCGTCGATCGGAAGTACGGACCCCGTGATGTCGGCTCCTTCCGGCCCGCACAGAAACGCGATCAGCGACGCCACGTTCTCAGCCGCGACGAAGCGTCCTGTCGGCTGCTTACCGGCAAAGAATCGCCGCTCCGCTTCTTCGCGTGACACCCCTTCGGCGGCCATCACGGCTTTCAGCGCCTCCTCGTGCACCGGCGTTTCGCTCGTCCCAGGGCAGACCACATTGCACGTGATTCCATGCGCCACGGTCTCGAGCGCCACGCCGCGGGTCAGTCCAATCAGCGCCGTCTTCGTCGTCACATAGCCGACGCGATTCGGGGCGCCGCGGGTGCCGTAGATCGACGACACGTTGATGATGCGCCCCCACTGATTTCGCTTCATGGCCGGCACCGTCAGCCGAATCGTGTGAAACGCCGCCGACAGGTTCACGGCGATCGCTTCGTCCCACTTCTCCGTACCGAAGTGCTCGATCGATCCGAGGTGACGGACGACGGCGTTGTTGATCAGGATGTCGATGGCGCCGAATTCCTTCGTGGCGTGTAGGACCATTGCCTCGATCGCGTCGGGCTCGCGAAGATCGGCACAGCAGTAAAGGGTCCGGACGCCGTGACGCTGTAGATCCGAGGTAATCGCCTTCGTCTCGTCGGCAGGCTCGAGCCCATTGAGCACGATGTGGCAGCCGGACGCGGCGAGGCGTTGCGCGGCGGCGAGTCCGAGGCCACGCACCGAGCCAGTGATGAGCGCACACTTGCCTGCCAAGGGCGCAGTTCGCATGATGTATGGTACCCGCAAGGCGCGACGCCTATAACGTTCCGCACCTGTGTGGATTGGGGATCTGTGATCGGTGATTGGTTGTTGATTGGGGATTGTTTAATGGTTGATTGAAGACCATCGCGTCGATGCGCGACGCGAAGCCTATTCAACAATCGAAAATCACCAATCAACAACGAATTAAAAAATCAAAGATCGCGCAATCACAAATGAGAGGGCAGTAGTGGCAGTCAAAGAAGGCTGGAAGGGCAGGGTCTACGAAGATTTCGAAGTGGGTGATATCTACGTCCACCCGCTGGGCCGGACGGTGCTGTCGGTGGACAACAGCTGGTTCACGCTTCTGACGCAGAACGTGAATCCGATCCATTTCGATCACGCCTACGCGGCGCAGACCGAGTTCGGCAAGCCGCTCGTCGATTCGACATTCACGCTGGCGCTCGTCACCGGCCAGTCCACGATCGACCTCTCGTTCAACGTGATGGCCAACCTCGGGTGGGACGAAGTGCGTCTGCCGAATCCCTTGTTCGAAGGCGACACGGTGTATTCGCGCAGCGAGGTGCTCGAGAAGCGCGAATCAAAATCGCGTCCCAACGTCGGCATCGTCAAGGTGAAGACCACTGGTTTCAAGCAGGACGGCCTGATCGTGATCGAGTTCCTGCGCACATTCATGGTCTACAAGCGAGACCACGTGCCGCCGGGTGCGGCGGCGCGCATTCCCGAACCGCACACGTAGTGTGGCCACTCGCGACCTTGACGTAACGATCCTGCGCGAGACGGTCGCGCGGCTGATCGTCGAGGCCAACTACAACATTCCAGCCGACATTCTCGACGCGCTGCGCGTAGCGGCGGCGCGTGAGGAGTCGCCGCTCGGACGTCGCACGCTCGAACAGCTGGTGCGGAACTATGAGATGGCGGCGGTCGAGCGGGTGCCGGTCTGCCAGGACAGCGGTGTCGCCGTTGTCTTTCTCGAGATGGGGCAGGACGTGCATTGGGTCGGTGGCTCGCTTCATGATGCGATTCATAGCGGGATTCGCGAGGGCACGAAGAGCGGGTATCTGCGCCGATCGGTCACGGGCGACCCAACACGCCGCTTGAAGATGGCGTGGGAACCAGCCGACCCGAAGGGTCGGCCCTATGACGTGGGCGTCGTGCACACCGAGATCGTGCCGGGCAGCGGTGTCCGTCTGACCGTTGCGTCGAAGGGCTTCGGCGCCGAGAACATGAGCGCCATGCGCATGCTGGTTCCGGCCGATGGCGTGCCTGGCATCATCGACGTGGTTGTCGAAACCGTCGAACGAGCCGGTGCCAACGCGTGCCCGCCGATCATCATCGGCGTGGGTGTCGGTGGCACGTTCGAAGCGTCGGCGCTGCTCGCCAAGAAAGCGGCGTTGCGCGAGCTGACGGTCCGCAACGCGCGCCCCGATCTCGCCGAACTCGAATCGACGATCCTCGATCGCGTCAACGCACTCGGCATCGGGCCGCAGGGCCTCGGCGGTCGTGTCACGGCGCTCGCGGTAAACATCGAAGTGCTGCCGACGCACATCGCGGGCCTGCCAGTCGCCGTGAATCTCGGATGCCATTCAACGCGGCGCATGACGATCGACCTGTGAATGTGATTCCTCTCGATTGCCGCTCCGGGTTTCCGACCGCTGAAGCTGCGAGGCTGTCGGCCGGTGAATCTGTCGAACTGACTGGTCGTGTGCTGACGCTGCGCGATGCGAGCGCGGCGCGGCTGGCGGAGGCCATCGAGCTTGGGGAACCGCTGCCAGTCTCGCTCGACGGCCAGATCATGTACGCCGTCGGACCATCGCCAGCCAAGCCGGGGCAAATCATCGGCTCGGCGGGACCGACGACGACGGAACGGATGGGACGTTATCTCCCGGCGCTCTTTTCAGCCGGCGTCCGCGCGGTGATTGGGAAGGGTGAACTGCACGGACGGGACATGGCGGCGTTCACCGAACACGGCGCGATCTACTTTGCGGCGATCGGTGGACTCGGTGCGCTGCTCGCAAAGCAAATCGCCGCCGCAAGCGTGATTGCATACGAAGACCTCGGCCCCGAGGCGCTCTACTCGCTCGACCTGGTGGCCTTCCCGGTGGTCGTGATCATTGACCACGCCGGCCGCAACTTCCACGAAGCCGCCCGGGCGAAGTGGCGCCAACCCCCTGTGCGCTGAACGAATTCGAAATCTCACCACACCAGGGCGTCAACAAATCCACGCTCGCTGAGAGCGAACTGCTCACGAATTCACGCAATGCACGCGGGAGGGTGCAGGTACGTGTCTTGCGACAGAACTACGCATGTCGTCGCACGTAGTGACCAGTTCCCCCAGCCATCAGATCTCCAAGACGGAGAAGGGATGGCAGCTTAGGATTCAGAACGAACACTGCTCGGTCGTGCAGGTCTTCCGGTCCGAATCCGATGCGCAGCTTGCCGTCGAACGGATGATGGAGTTCTTCGACGTGATGAGCTCTCAGTTGCCGCCCACCGATCGCGCGGCCTAAACCTTCCAGAACTGCAACCGTCTGAGCCACCGCGCCCGCGGCGAATCGCTGCCGACGAGCAGGTAGCGATGCCAGTCGTCCCGGTGTGTCGTCACTTGCACGGGGTGCAGCGCGAGAAGACCGGTCGTGCCAATCGACGATCGCAGATAGCGGATCTCGTCGGTGGCGCTGCGCGCGTCGGAGTGCACGGGCATGTCCACGCCGGCGTCACGGGCGATCAGTATCGCCTTGGCCTGGATCGAGAGTTCCAGCTCGACACGCAACAGGCAGAGCATGTCGGCGACGACGTGCCCCGGAAAGCGTTGTCGCAGCTCCTGGAGATACGTGCCGAATTTTGTGTACGCGAGCGCCTCGGACGAGAACGTCTCGTGCAGCATCAGATCGAGGTCGAGCCCGGCGCCAACCCAGTCGCGCGTCGCCATCTCACTGCGCTGAAAGACCCAGAGCACGAGCAACGGCAGCACCACCAGCAGAAGGGCGGTCGTGGCGACCGGGGAGACCGGCACGATATTGAACGCGGTGTGGATGACGATCGCGGCGATCAACCCTGGCAGAAAGATCACTCCACCACGATCGCGATGACGATCGGCCGCCGTCTGCGACACCATCGCGAAGATCGCGGTCGTCGCTCCATGCAGCATCGCCGTGCCGAGCCCGCGCACCAGCCACAGCACGAAGCCTGCACCAGACAGCACGCGTAGATATTCGAAGTTCTCGACCACTGCAAAGCCCGTCCCGACCGCAAATCCGAGCTGCGCGGCGTCAACCGGGAAACCGATGCGGCGCCTGAGAATCAAATACGCGATGAACGCGCATTTGGCCACTTCCTCAATCGCCGGTGCGACCACGCGATGAAACGCGCCTTCTGCCAGCGTGCCAGTCATCGCCAGCTGTGCCAGGCTCGACAGAACAGCAGCCGCCACGCCCCATCCCAGGGCCGTAGCAATCGCGCTCGGACGGGCCAGCTTGAAACTGTCCATCACGACCAGCACGCCGAGAAACACCAGCACCGGCACGAACGCGACGATGATGTTGGCGAGCAGCGCCATCAGCGGAGCACTTTGAGCGAGATCATGGCTTCACGACGCGGCGCGGCATCCTGTTCGAACGCCATCGCACCGCCGACCGACAGCGTGAGGTCGAGTGTTGACAACATGTTCAACCGGAAATCGAGCTGGCCACCGACGTCGCCGACCTTACGACGAATGCCGGCTGAATCCATGTTCGTGACCAGGCCGCTGGCGAAGATCGCGGGCCGCATCCAGGTGAGATAGAACCCCGGCGTGCCGGCGCGGGCGAAGCGCACCGGCGGCAGATTCCACTCGACCACCGACTTGGCAAAATTTCGCCCGCCCACCTCGTTGAGCTCCATCCCGGGCAGGGCATAGTACTCGCGATAACGCTGTTCGCTGCGATGGTCCACGTAGTTGTTGCCGAAGCCGCCGAAATAGAAGTTGGCAAACGGCTCGGCTGGATCCTGAGGCGATGCGCCCGCCGCATTCCTGATCCAGATCGACGAGTGGCCCATCGGCAGCGCGAACCCGAGATCGAACGTGCCGTGCACCTTCGTAATCAGCGACGATGCGACCACGTCGTTGCGCATCACCAGTGACCAGCGATGGCCCTTCTCATCGTCCACGTTGCCGAGCGACGAGCGCACGTTCGTGTACGAAAGATCGCTGACCAGGCTGTACAAACGCTCGACCAGCACCGACACGTTCTGATACTCCGGCAGTTGATCGAGATGGCCGGCGATGCTTCCATCGACGTTCAGCGTGAGTCGTCGCGGCTCGTCGAACAGCAGGAGCTTGGTGTGGCCGACGCCGAGATCGTAGCCGCGGCGGCTGGTCTGTGTCGGTCCGAAGAGATCGTAGAAGTCGGCGCCGTTCCACGCCGCATGTGCATTCCAGTCGAATCGCCGGTAGTCCACGCGCACATGTCCGCGCTCACTGAGCGGTAGCGTCGAGGTCGGCGAGTAGGTGGCCGTGACGCCGATGCCGTTGAGCAGAACCGGATCGGAAAACCGCGCATGCATGCCGTACGCGAAGACGTCCTTGTAGCCTTGGACGACCGGATACACCGATTCGAGTCCAAGCTCCTTCAGCGGGCTGTACTTCTGCGTTCGCGTGATCATCGATTCGATGGGCACCGAACCTGGTGAGCCGGCCGCCCACTGCTTCAGGATTGGATGCTTCTCGACGACCTGCTGACCCAGAAAGGTGATCGGGTTGACGTCCTTGACTGGCGTGGCATCGATGATCGATGGAACGAATCCCTCGCCGGTGAAGCGGAATACCAGCAGCGAACCGTTGTCGAGAGGCACGGGGCGGAAGAATCCTGTTTCAGCGTTTGTGAGTGCCTCGACGTCGCCGGTCGCCAACTCGTAGCGGAAGATGTTGGACACGCCCGTGTAGTACGAGCTGCCGAACAGATACTTCCCGTCGGGTGAGAACACGAAGTTCGATGGAATCGCGGTTCCGAAATCGAACTGCTTGAATGCCGTCGCGTCGCCGGTCATGAGCGACGCGGTCTTCATCACGCGGACACCCTGACGGCCGTCGATCTCGCCAACCGATACCGACACCAGCTCGCCATCAGGCGCGACGTCCAGGTCGTACGCGGTCTCCCCGTACGGCCACGAATAGATGGCATTCCAGTTGGTGTATGGCGCCGGGATTCGCACCAACGTGCAGATGCCGTTGAGGGTCCGGATCCCCCACAACGATCGGTCCGATCGATTCAACGACAGGTCACCGATACGGGCATCCTTGAGCAGCATTCGCGGCTGCCGAGTGGTCGTATCGATCGCCATGAGATCGCGATAGGCGGCGTTGTCGTTGGTGTAGAACAAGGTGTTCGCCGGCGCGTCGTAGGCGAGGGACGTGACGGTGTAGATGCGCGGTTGCTTGATGTCCTGCAAATGCTCGACGTGCCCATCGTCGAGGCCGATGGCGGCGAGGTAGCCGACGGTGCCAGGGTAGTTCAGTCCCGCGTAGATCCGGCGGCGTTCGGGGTCGACGTACGCGCGTGACAACGAACCGAGTGCCTCTCGTGAGACGTCGCGATACCGTGTCGTCGGATGCTCACGAATGGCGGCGATGTTCTTGCGCTGGAACGACTGCTCGAACGCGGTCCAATCCCGCCAGGCCTGCTCGAGCGGCATGTCGTAGACCTGCTGGAACGCTGACGCGTAGTACGCCTTCGAACCAGTCGTCCGCGAGGTCCAGCGAATCAGCGACTCCGGTCCGTGTGTGTACGCGAGATAGTTCATGAACCGCGCGCCGTACAGATACGAGTTCGCTTCAACCTGGAAGTCGGTCTTGGTGAGTTCCGCTGCGAGCCCGAGCGGATCGTAGAAGCGGCTGCCGTCGAGCACCATCGAGCGGAAGACCATCTCGTCGAATGGTCCTTGCGCGCGCCCCAGGCCGCCGGCCATCCAGGTGTCGAGAAACACCGCGATGCCTTCCATATACCAACGCGGCGCTGCACGCCTCGGCGCGGTCAGAAATAGATACGGCACCGATTCGGGATGTTCGGCGACAGGAGCGACCTTGCCGCGAAACAGCTGACGAAAGAACAGGTCGCGCGGCGCAGGTCGATCGTTCGTCATGACGTGAACCAGTTCATGGTTCATCAAGTACGACATGCGCTCGCTGGCCGTGAACGTCTCGAAGGCGAAGTTCATTGGCGCGATGCGCAGCGTGACGAAGTCGCGGGGAACCGCCTCGGCCGACGCGTTGCCCGCATCGGAGAAGTCGGTGAGCAGGACCGTGATCTTCTCGCGCGGGGTGAAGTCGAACAGCTTGCGATGGAACGCGAGAGCGTTCTCAAACGATCGCCCGACGTGCGGGACGATGAATGTTTGCGTTGGGTGCAGGAAGATGACGCTGACGTCCTTGGTCTCAGTGGCGGTGAACTGCGCGTAAGCAGGCTGTGCGACTGAGAAGAGCAGGACGAAAGCGAT
>Ga0065712_10067788_pt1 | contig 35192 bp, 33 predicted proteins | sample MisRhiReplicate1_FD_59099 | JGI IMG/M metagenome (GOLD analysis project Ga0065712, IMG submission 59099) | Miscanthus rhizosphere microbial communities from Kellogg Biological Station, MSU, sample Rhizosphere Soil Replicate 1: eDNA_1 v3... | ecosystem: Host-associated > Plants > Roots >...
GTGACTGAACGGACGCCATCGCCGGCAAGCCGCCTCCCACGGGGTATGCATTCAGTCAGTCACTTTCGTTTTTAGCCCAGTTTTGCGCCTCTTCCGGAATTGTGTATAACGATGAGCACTCCGCATGGGCATGCAGCCCGTGACGCTCCGTTTCACATCAGCAGCGTATGCGGAGCGTACTGGGCGGGGGGTCAAGCGCTGGCCGGGGCGACGTCCAGTTCGGCCACTTCTGGCCGCTTCAGCACCGCGTACACCACGCCCGTCACCACGCTGCCTACCGCGATGGCCAACAGATAAAGCAACGCGTGGTTGATGGCGTTGGGGATGAGCATGACGAACAGGCCGCCGTGCGGGGCCATCAACTTGCAGCCGAAGTACATCGACAGCGCGCCAGTCAGCGCTCCGCCAACGACGCTCGCCGGGATCACGCGCAACGGGTCCTTGGCCGCGAACGGAATCGCACCCTCGGAAATGAAGCACAGCCCCAGTACAAACGCCGCCTTGCCTGCCTCGCGCTCGCTCTGGGCGAACTTGCGACGCGCCAGAAGCGTGGCGATGCCCATGCCGATCGGCGGAACCATACCCGCCGCCATCGCGGTGGCCATCGGCGCATAGCTCTGCGAAGCCAGCAGGCCGACCGAGAAAGCGTAAGACGCCTTGTTGATCGGTCCACCCAGGTCGACACACATCATCGCGCCCAGTACCACACCCAACAGGATGGCGTTGGTGGTGCCCATGCTGTCGAGGAACTGGGTCAGGGCTTCGAGCATCCCTGCAACCGGCTTGCCGACCACATAGATCATCACCAGACCGGTGAACAGGCTCGACAGCAACGGGATGATCAGGATCGGCTTGAGCGCTTCGACACTCGCAGGCAGGCGCGCGTAACGATTGATCGCTGCGGCGCTGTAACCGGCCAGAAAGCCCGCCACGATACCGCCAATGAAACCGGCCCCCAGTGTGCTCGCCAGCAAACCACCAATCATGCCCGGTGCAAGGCCCGGACGGTCAGCGATGGAGTACGCAATGTAACCGGCCAGCAACGGCACCATCAGTTTGAATGCTGCCTCACCCCCGATCTGCATCAACGCAGCCGCCAGCGTGCCCTGTTCCTTGAACGCGGTGATGCCAAACACGAACGACAGCGCAATCAGCAGACCACCGGCCACGACCATCGGCAGCATGAACGACACACCAGTCAACAGGTGCTTGTAAACGCCGGTCTTCTCTTGCCTGGCAGGCGACTTGGCCGCCGTTGCATCGGATTCGACCTGACCTTCTGCCAGCGCTTTCTTCAGCGTGGCGTCGGACTGCTTGAGCGCAATGCCCGTGCCGCAACGATAGATTTTCTTGCCGACAAAACGATCGGTGTTGACCTCGATATCCGCTGCCAGCAACACCACATCGGCGTCAGCGATGGCCTTCGGACTCAATGGATTGCGCGCGCCGACCGAGCCCTGGGTCTCGACCTGCAGGTCATAGTTCAGACGCTTGGCAGCCTGCTGGATGGCTTCGGCGGCCATGAACGTATGCGCCACCCCAGTCGGGCACGCGGTGATCGCGACGATACGCGGTTGACCACCCGCGCTGCCAGCCGCTTCAGGGGCGGCAGCTTCTTGTGCGACATGGACCTGCGCGTCCTTGTTGGCGCGTTGCAGGAAGCCATCGACGTCCTGCAGGGCGTGAGACGGAGAATCCTGAAACAGACGCTTGCCGACAAAACGGCTCAGGTCCACAGGTCCGGTGTTGACGACCAGCACCAGATCGGCGGCCTCGATGTCTTGGGCCGACAGTTGGCGATCCGGCTTGTTGGGATCGATGATCTCGACGCTGGTTTCCCAGCCCTGACGCATCGCCGCCGCTTCGAGCAATCGTGCACTGAGTACGCTGCTGACCTTGCCGTTCGGGCAGGCCGTTACTATGGCTAACTTCATGACGATCCTCTCTTATTGTTCTGTCAGGTTGCGCACGGAGACGCCGCCTTCGAGCCGCTTGAGTTGTGCGGTGTCGGTGATGCCGAAACCGATCTGGGTAACGGCCATGGCAGCGATCGCCGTGGCGGTGCGCAGTGTCGTGTGAGGCCCGTCACCGCTGATCAGGCCATGAACCATGCCCGCCAGCAGTGAATCGCCCGCACCGACGGTACTGGCAACAGTGACCTTGGGCGGCAGCGAGTGCAGCGCCAGATTCGGGCTGAACCAGTGCACACCTTCAGAGCCCTGGGAAATCACTACGTGCTCGATGCCTTGAGTGTGCAGGCGAGCCGCCACTTCGGCCTGAGCGGCGATGGAAATGATCGGCGCGTCCAGCGCGTCGGCCAGTTCTTCCGTGTTGGGTTTGATCAGCCAAGGGCCTGCCGCCAGACCTGCGCGCAGAGCAAGACCGCTGCTGTCCAGCGCGACTTTAAGGCCCAGGTCCTTGAGCATCATCAACAGTTTTTGCAGCCACTCAGGCGTCACGCCACGCGGCAGACTGCCTGCAACGACCACCACATCAAAGTCCGACGCAATCTGCTGCACGCGGGCGAACAGCGCCTGCTGCGCTTCTTCGCTGACCTGCGGGCCGGGACCGTTCAGGTCGGTAATACGACCGCTGCCTTCGGCCAGCTTGATATTGCTGCGGGTTTCGCCGGGCACGCGCACGAACTCGTCGACGAAGCCGCGACGCTCAAACAACGCCTCGAACGCCTGCTGGTTGTCGACGCCCAGAAAACCGGCGACGGTCAGGTCATGCCCGAGGTCCGCCAATACCTGCGCCACGTTCAGGCCCTTGCCTGCGGCGTGGGTCAGCATCGCATTGCTGCGATTGACCTGGCCCAGTTCGATCTGGCCCAACTGCACCGTCAGGTCGAGCGCCGGGTTCATGGTCAGGGTAAGAATCTTCGCCATTACAAGGCCTCCACGAGCGCACGGACTTCAGCGGCGCTGCCCACTGTGAGCGCATTTTGCGCCAATTGCCGAGCGCTGCTCAGCGTCAGTTCACGAACACAGGCTTTGACCTCTCCAATACTGCGCGCTGAAACGCTCAACTCGTCAACGCCAAGGCCGACCAGTACCGGCACGGCCAGCGGATCTGCCGCCAGCTCACCGCAGACGCCCACCCACTTGCCATTGGCATGCGCGGCGCGCACGGTCATGTCGATCAGTTGCAGCACCGAGGGGTGCAAACCATCAGCCTGGGCCGACAGGGTCGGGTGACCGCGGTCGATGGCCATGGTGTATTGCGTCAGGTCGTTGGTGCCGATGCTGAAGAAATCGACTTCTCTGGCCAGTACCGGCGCGATCAGCGCGGCGGACGGCACTTCGATCATGATCCCCAGTTGCAGGTCGCTGACCGGAATTTCCTCGCGCAGGCGCTGGGTCATGTCCCGCGCCTGACGCCACTCTTCAACGGTGCCGACCATCGGAAACATGATGCGTAGCGGCCCGCTGTTGGCGGCTCGCAGCAAGGCACGAAGCTGGCCTTCCATGACATCCGGACGCTGCAGGGTCAGACGGATGCCTCGCACGCCGAGGAACGGGTTTTCTTCCTTGTCGATGGGCCAGTACGGCAACGGCTTGTCGCCGCCGACATCCAGCGTGCGCACCACGAGGGGACGTCCGCCCAGGTCTTCGAGCACGCGGCGGTATTCGGCTTCCTGTGTGGCTTCGTCCGGCGCTTGCGAGTGCGCCATGAACAGCAATTCGGTGCGCAGCAGGCCGACGCCTTCCGCGCCCTGCTCCACCGCAGCCGGTGTGCCGGTGCTGTCGCCGATGTTGGCAAACACCTCAACCGCGTGACCATCGCGAGTCACCGCAGGCTCCATGCGCAGCGCAGCGGCTTCCTTAAGGCGCTGCTCGCGGGCATCACGGTCCTGAATCGCACGCTGCATGGTGGCTTCGTCCGGCGCAACCGTCAGACGGCCACGCTGGCAGTCCAGCAGCAATACCGTACCCGGCTTGAGCAGCAGAACCTCTTCGCCAGCACCGACGAGCGCGGGGATACCCAGCGCACGGGCAACGATGGCGCTGTGCGCAGTCGCGCCGCCGCGTGCGGTCAGAATGCCAGCGACTTGCGCCGGATCCAGACGCGCCACGTCAGACGGACCGACCTCGTCCATCACCAGAATGTAGGGTTCGTCCGGAGCGGCAATCGTCTCGACGCCGCAGATCTGTGCCAGCACACGACGACCGACATCGCGCAGGTCCGCCGCACGCTCGGCCAGCAACGCATCCTGCAATTGTTCCTGCTGAACGGCAGCCGCCTCGATCACGCTTGCCCAGGCAGCGGCAGCGCTTTCGTCCTTGTTCAGGCGCAGCTCGACTTCGCTGGTCAGCTCCGGGTCATCCAGCATCTCTTGGTGGGTGATGAAGATTTCACGGATGGCCTTGGACTTGCTGCGCTGGATCAGGTTTTCGATGTCGCGGCGTACTTCGGCGAGCGCCTTTTGCAGGCGCTCGCGCTCAGCGGCGACTGACTCGCCTTGCTGTGGGTATTCGAAAGCCTGCAACACCTGAACGTGCGCCGGGCCCATTGCGATGCCGGGCGAGGCAGGCACAGCCTGCACCACGCTGCCTGCGGCCGGCGCATTGACGGGCTTGGCAACGACGGCGGCGGCCACTGGCGTCGTTTGGGTTTCGGACACGACCGGAAGCGGCTCGACCTCTTCGCCCAACCCCTGCTCCACGGCTGCAAGCAAAGCAGGCAAAGCGTCGGAAGCGATGGTCGGCTCAGCGATGAATTCCAGCGTCTGACCACGGCGTGCGCCCAGGCTGAGCAGTTTGCTCAAGCTCTTGGCCGACACGGCGGTATCGCCGGTTTCCACGATGCGCACACGAATCTCGCCGTCGAACTCCTTGGCCAGTTGCGCGAGGATCTTCGCCGGACGCGCATGCAAACCATGGGCGTTGGCCAGCTTGATCTGTTCGGTCGGCCACTCGGCGGGCAATTCGCCGCCCAAAGCCTGCAACACCACACGACTGTTGGTGGCATGGCCCAATTCGTGGCCGCGACCTTCGATCAACAAAAGGCACAAGCGCTCAAGCAAGGCCTGATGGGCCTCACCGAGACTCGCCAGACAGAACAGGCCGGTCAGCGGCTGGCCCAGATAGCGAATCGGTTTGTCGGGAGTAACGAATGCAAGGCCAGGACGCTTGACGGTCTGTTCGCTGTGCAGCCACCACAGGCCATCGCCCAGCGACAGGGCTTCGACCTGCTGCAGCACGGCGGCAAAACCGTTACTCACACAATCGGCCTTGCGCAGCAGGCGGGCACCGCGCCAGACCAGTTCTTCGAAATCGTCAGCCGACACGCCCAGGCTGATCATTTGTGCGTCGAGCGCCAGCTCCTGAGGTGCGCCTTGCAGCAGTTTGAGCAGGTCTTCGGGCGTTTTGGCCTCACGCAGGGCCTGGCCGAGGTCTTCCTCGCCCAATGCGCGGGTCAGCAGTTGCAGCAGGCGCAAGTGCTCGTCGGACTTGGCGGCGATGCCGATGGCCAGATAGACCATCTGGCCGTCGCCCCAGTCCACCCCTTCGGGGAACTGCATCAAGCGTACGCCGGTGGTCGAGACAAGGTCGCGGGTTTCAGGGGTGCCGTGCGGGATGGCGATGCCCTGACCGAGAAATGTCGAACCTTGCTGTTCACGGTTCATCAACCCGGTGAGATAGCCTTCTGCAACCAGACCATCAGCGACCAGGTGGTCGGCAATCAATTCAAGTGCGGCATTTTTATCCACAGCCGACTGGGCCATGGATATTTGCTCCAGAGTGAGTTCGAGCATTGCCTTGACTCCTGTGCAGCGCCAAGGCGCCACCTGATTCTTGTTTTAATGACGATCTACGGGATCGACAGCTTGGGGGGATGAAGTGCTATCCATCGGACATCGCTTTCATCTCGATTGCAGCAGACAATGCGACTGCTGAAACGTTTAATCTATAATTGCCCGGCACGTTACTCGATTCTGTGGATTCATTGAAGCCCAGTCGGTCTGATCCTGTAGGAGAAGTCCCAAAATACTTGCAGTAGTTGGGGTTGTGCCACGGTCTCGTGTAAAGATGACCGTCATACAAAGCGTTTTCGACTGTCGTAAGCCACGCCAATAACAAAAGGAAATTTGCGGTGAAACTGAGCGATATTGCGCGTCTGGCAGGTGTATCCGTCACCACGGCCAGTTACGTGATCAACGGCAAGGCAGAACAACAGCGCATCAGCCCCGCCACGGTCGAGCGAGTGCGGGCCGTGGTCGAAGAACATGACTTCCGACCCAACCCTCAGGCGGCAGGCCTGCGCAGTCGGCACAGCAAGACGCTGGGCTTTATCCTGCCGGACCTGGAAAACCCCAGCTATGCGCGCATTGCCAAACTGCTGGAACAAGGCGCACGGGCGCTGGGCTATCAGTTGCTGATCGCCAGTTCCGATGATGATCCCGTCAGCGAACTGCAATTGCTGCAGGTGTTTCGCGCACGCCGCTGCGATGCGTTGCTGGTCGCCAGTTGCCTGCCGCCCAGTGATGACAGCTATCGCGAACTGCAGCTCAAAGGCCTGCCGATCATCGCCATCGACCGGGAGATGAACCCGGAGTTTTTCTGCTCGGTGGTCAGCGACGACCACGACGCCAGTCTGCAACTGACCCATAGCCTGCTGGAAACCAACCCACGGCATATCGCCCTGCTCGGTGCCCGTCCGGAACTGAGCATCAGTCGCGCCCGTGCGGCTGGTTTCGAACATGCCCTCAACGGTTTCGCCGGAACCACTATCGTGGAGCATGGCGAAGCCTTCAGCAGACAGTGCGGCCAACGTCTGATGACTGAGCTGCTGCAACGTCTCGGGCATTTCCCCGACGCCCTCATCACCACGTCGTATGTGCTGCTACAGGGCGTGTTCGATGTTCTGCAAAGCCAGACGCTGAATTCGACTTCGCTGCATCTGGGGACTTTCGGTGACACGCAATTGCTGGACTTCCTGCCGCTGCCGGTCAATGCCATGGCCCAGCAGCATCAGAAAATTGCCGAGACCGCTCTGCAGCTGGCGCTCGCAGCCATCCAGAAAAACGAATATCAGCCCGGCGTGCATGCCATCGTACGCACCTTCAAGCAACGCATTCACAAGGAATGAGCATGGCGCTGATCGACACCCACACCCACCTGGACTTCCCGGACTTCGATGCAGATCGCGCGCAGGTTCTGGACAGGTGTCGGTCGCTGGGCGTTCAGCGCATGGTGGTGCTCGGCGTCTATCAGCGCAATTGGCAGCGACTGTGGGAACTGACCCTGGAAAATCCTGCGGTGTACGCAGCGTTCGGGCTGCACCCGGTCTACATCGATGAACACGTGCCCGAGCATCTGACAGAATTGGGCGACTGGCTGACGCGTCTCAAGGGCCATCCGCAACTCTGTGCTGTGGGCGAGATCGGGCTGGACTACTACGTCGAGGGTCTGGACAAGACGCGACAGCAACAGGTCTTCGAGGCGCAGCTGGAGCTCGCAGCAGAATTCGACCTGCCTGCGTTGCTGCATGTGAGGCGCAGCCACGCCGACGTGATCGCGACACTCAAACGCCACAAGCTCAAACGAAGTGGCGTCATCCATGCCTTCGCGGGCAGCCGGGAAGAAGCGCGGGAATACATCAAACTGGGGTTCAAGCTGGGTCTAGGTGGCGCAGCAACCTGGCCGCAGGCGTTACGCATGCATCGGGTCCTCGCCGAACTGCCGCTGGACAGCGTGGTGCTGGAAACAGACTCACCGGACATGGCGCCTGCCATGTACCCCAACCAGCGCAACAGTCCCGAGCACTTGCCCGACATCTGCAACGCGCTGGCGGCGCTGATGAATGTCAGCCCGGAGCAGTTGGCACAGGCCAGTACGCGCAACGCGCATGACCTGTTCGGCTGGCCGCGTTAAGACCGGATCAGACCAACAGCGTCCACAATGCAAAGCCCGCGTACCAGACGATGGCTGCACGGATCAGCAACTCCCAGAGCATGTCGAGACTGTTCACCCCTTCGGCACCCAGCACCGGCGACGGCACTTCGCTGGCCGCGCATCCGATACGCGTAATGAGTTGCGCTGCGCTGATGTTCCAGTTGAGCAGCTCGTGCAGCATCAAGCGGCTGACCGCCACGAAATTACCCACCAGAGCGAAGCTGGCCGCCAGCAGCCTGACCGGCACCCAGTCGAAGGCATGACGCAGTTGCGCGGCTCGCTCGACCAGCGCCGGCGTCGTACCGTGCTCGGCAGCCAGTGCCAGCAAGCGATAAGCCAACGCCGCCACCGGGCCCAACAGGAAATACCAGAAGATGACCGCGAAGAAGCTCTGATGCGCCTGCCAGAGCATGTAGCTCTGCACGCCCTGCAGCAGTTGCTGGCTGTCATCGGCCTGCACGCCCATGTCCCGTTCGGCGACATGCACGGCCGCCTGGGCATCGCCGCGCCTGCAGGCATCACGAAACGGCCCCAACGCAGCAATCAGATCGCCGCGTCCCAGGCTGTAGATCAGCACCAGCAGGTGAATCGGCAGGGCCAGCCAGCCGTAAGCCACCGAGCCAACAATGGTCAGCACCAGTTGCAGCACGATAACCGGCAACAGCACCAACAGCGCCAGGATCAGCCAGGGTCGCGACGTGGTCCGGGGGCCCGATTCAAGTCGCGCCAGCTGATTCAGAAAAGGACCATCACGCTGCACGCGCTGACGCAGCGCAGAAAACTTCTCTACCAGAACGGCCAGCAGTAACACCAGAAAACTCATTGTTCGTCCCTCACTTCAATCCTGCAAAGCCGCTTGAAATCTGCCCCAGTCAAAACAGGGTCCCGGATCGGTCTTGCGTCCCGGCGCGATATCACTGTGGCCACAAATACGCCCAGGGGTGATGGCGGTATAGGCCCGCCGCAGCTGACGTGTCAGCTCGATCAACGCAGCGTACTGCGCATCGGTGAAGGGCTGATCATCGGTCCCTTCCAGCTCGATCCCGATGGAAAAATCATTGCAGCCTTCACGCCCCTGAAAACTGGACACACCTGCGTGCCACGCCCGATCAAGGCAAGAGACGAACTGAATCACGTCGCCATCACGTTCAATCAGAAAATGCGCTGAAACCGTCAGATGGGCAATGCCTTCGAAGTAGGGATGCTCGGTGGTGTCCAACTGATTCTGAAAGAAGGCCTGGACCTTACCGGTCTTGAACTGGGCAGGTGGGAGGCTGATGTTGTGGATCACCAGCAACGAGATTTCGCCTTCGGGACGCGAATTGAAGTTGGGCGAGGGGCAGTGCTCAACACCCTGGCACCAGCCACTGGCGCAATCGAGCTGCATGAAAGCTCCTTGAGCGGACACATGAATGACGCTCAGTATGCCCGCGATGGAAATAGATGTGGGGTTTGAACAGCAGCCTGTGCCGTAAGAAATGGCTGTTTGGCGTGAAGCGCAAAACCTACGAAGAGACACTGCGCCTGCACGGGGGCAGGCACCGTCACAAGAATCAGGCGCCCTTCTTGAGTTTGCGCAGGTTGCTGATCACCGACTCCAGCGCACGGTCAAACAGGAGCGCGTCGTCCAGAACACGGACAGCGCCGCGACGGAACTCGACGGCCAGCCCCATCCGGGTCTTCTCCAGCACTTTCATGCCGGTGCGATTGACGAACACATAACGCCCGCTTGGCTCGACAATCGCGGTCAGTTTGCAGCGCAGCTTGTGCTCTTCGTCTTCCTGGATCTCGACCCAGCAACCGACGCGCAACGTGTCCACCATGCGCAGGCCAGCATCATCCTCGGCCAATTGGACGGCAGGCTCTGCAAGGCCGGCTTCCTCGGGCGCGATGAGGACAATTTCTTCCATGACCTCCATCATGCTCGGCCCTTCGGAGACCGATCCGGACGGCGAGTCGGTCTGAACGTCAGCGTCCTGCAAGCGGGAAAAATGCTGGAACGCCTGGACATGCAGCGTTTCCAGCTGGCTGAAGAATTCGCTGGTGGCGAATGGATCGAACGCCGCACTGGTCAGCCCGTCACGCAACGCCTTGAGCAGGCCGGGCACCAGATCCAGCAGTTGCTGGCGTGCCTCGGGATCGTCGTGCAACTCGACGCTCCAGATCAGCTCATCCATGGTCGCCAGTCCGGCCTGCCATTCAGCCGAGCCGTCACCGTGCTTGAGGCAGGTCAGCAGCAGCACCTTGCTCCAGGCTTCCTGAAGCAGACGCACCACCGCTTCCGGAAGGGTCTTGCCCAGCAGGCGCTGATTCAGCTCCTGCTGCACACGCTGACGGGCCAGCTCCGCTCGCGCCCTCCCTTCCTCGGCATCGCGGGTGCGCTGCTCAAGCAGTTCGCTGCGGCGCCGCTCATCGCTGGTAAACGCGAGAAAGTCAGCGAGCAATTCAGAGAAGATTGCCGTGTCGTCGACGAAGTCGTTGAGCAGGCGCTGAACAATCTGTTCGACCCGCAGGTAGAGCGAATCGCGCTGATAATCGTCACGTCCACCCCAGCCGAGCGCCGCAGTGGCAATCTCGTTGAGCAGACGACGGGCAGGATGGCTGCCACGACTGAAGAAGCTCTTGTCGAGCACTGCCACCTTGAGCATCGGAATCTGCAGGCGTCCGATCAGCGCACGCAGGGACGGCGGCAGGTTGCGATCATCTAGGATAAATTCGAACAGCATGGCGATCAGGTTGATCACATCCTCATCGCCCGAGCCCACGCTGCGGGATTTGCCGCTTCTGACACTGACACGCGTCAGTAACTGCTCCAACTGGTTACGCAGATCGAACTCGTCGGTGGTTTCCTGGGACGGCACGTACTGCTGCAAATGAGAAAGCAGGCGCAGCAGGTCCTTGCTGGAGATCGGCCTTACCTCGTCATCGTCGAGCTTGTGACGTGGCGCCAGGCTGCCGCGAACCTGCAGCAGCAATTCCTGCAAGGCCGAAAAGACTTCCTGCACGCCCTTGTCGAGCTTGTCGGCGGCCTGTGCCAGAGCGGGATCGGACAACTCCGAGGCTACCGACCTTGCTGCCGGGCGATCCGAAGAACGGCGCGCAGGCAGGGCTTTCATGTCCGGCAGGATGCCCGTGGCGATCAGCAACTGGTTGGCTTCGCCGTACAGGTGGTCCGTGTTGCTCAGCACGTACCGTTCGAACAGCTTGAGAATGATCAGCTTGACCTTGATCTCGACACCCAGACTGCGCGCGGCTTCGAGAAAGAGCCGACACAGGATCGCAGGACCAACCGGGTTGGTTTCGTCGGTGACAGGCTGAGTCAACAACGCATTGAGACGTGCCGTGAGCTGACCAAGAGCGAGACTGTCGCGGCTCATGACCTTTGCGACCATGGCATCCACCGCTACGGTCTTTTCCAGGTCGTCGTTCTGAACCAGTGCCAGCTTGTCGAAAGAGACCGCTGCAGGAAGGACAGGCTCGGTGATCCGGTATTGACCAAGAGACAGGAAAGACTCGTAAAACTTGTCGAGAAAGCCGCGCTCTATGCTTTTGCGTTTGAGGCGGAGGTCGCGCATCGCTTCGAAAAAGATGCTCTGTTCGGTATTGCTCCTGGCGCGATCGGCCATCTCGAAAAGTGTGTCATCAGCATTGTCGAATAGCGCCTGCAGCGCTTCCTTTAGTTGCTGTGCGGCCTTGTCACGCACTTGCAGCAACACCACAGGCAGCCGAGCCAGAGGTGCATTCGCCCCCAGCGCAGATGACATTTTGCTCAACGGCACTACTTTCTCGTCGTTCGGCATTACACCCTCTACAGGAAACGACCTGAACCTCGCACAGACCTTGATCTGGAAAAAGATTCCGATGGTCAAGCGCCACGTCAAAGCTCTGACGTCAAATACTGGTCGGATTATGTTTCAAACCTGTATCCAACACCAGCAGTCTCTTTTGCCCACGAAAGGGCTAAGCACCTGAACCGCTATGCGTGGGTAGACCGCGTGTTTTGCGTTACATCGCAAAGCTTTTTACAAAACCGACCAACAGCATGTCTCGACAGGCAGACATCGCGCCTGGCACGGGTGGGTTACACGAGAGCCGTGGCTTATACTCGTTCGACTTTGTGAGTGGAGCCCGCTATGCCGAATTTACGCCTTGCCGCCCTGACCGCCGAAATCGAAGCCAATGTGCGTCGCGCATTGCTTGAGGACGTCGGCAGCGGCGACATCACCGCTCAACTGATCCCGGCAGAGCGACTGGCCAAGGCCACGATCATCTCGCGTGATGCTGCCGTCATTGCCGGAACTGCCTGGGTCGATGCGGTCTTCCGTCAACTGGACCCTCGCGTGGCCGTGCATTGGCAGGTCAGCGACGGCGACCGCGTCAGCCCCGATCAGGCACTGTTTCACCTGGAAGGCCCGGCCCGCTCGCTGCTGACCGGCGAGCGCAGTGCGCTCAACTTTCTGCAACTGCTGTCAGGCGTCGCCACCCGGGCGCAGTACTTTGCCGACATGGTGTCGGGCACGCAGGTCAAGTTGCTCGATACACGCAAGACCCTGCCCGGCCTGCGTCTGGCGCAGAAATATGCGGTCACCTGTGGCGGCTGCCATAACCACCGCATCGGTCTGTACGATGCGTTCCTGATCAAGGAAAACCACATCGCAGCCTGTGGCGGCATCGCCCAGTCCATTGAAGCGGCCCACAAAATTGCTCCGGGCAAGCCGGTGGAAGTCGAGGTGGAAAGCCTGGCCGAACTCAAACAGGCGCTGGATGCCGGAGCCGACATCATCATGCTCGACGAACTGAGTCTGGAGGACATGCGCGAAGCAGTCCGGCTGAACGCTGGCCGCGCCAAACTCGAAGCCAGCGGCGGTATCAACGACGATACGCTGCGGGTCATTGCCGAGACCGGGGTCGACTACATTTCCATCGGTGCGATGACCAAGGATGTAAAAGCCGTAGACCTGTCCATGCGCCTGAGCATCTGACAACCTGCGCTGACGACTTCTCATCACTCATCAGGCCGGAAGGAGCAAACGCCTTGGAAGACTGGTATGTCATGAACGCGGGCAAGCAACTCGGCCCGCTGGATTCAGCTGCCGCACGACTCATCGCTCGCGAATCGCCCGGCGCCTGGTGCTGGAAACCAGGCATGGCGGACTGGAAGCCCATCTATCAGGTAGGCGAAGTGCGCGCCATGAAGAAGGATGGCGTCACGCCGTTCCCCGACCCGACACCGGACATGATCCAGCCAAAGCCTTCGGCGCTGCCTGCACAGGCAACGCCCTCCACCGTCGCGGCACCGTCACAGGGTGGAGCGCCGCTCAAGCGTCCGTCCTTCACCCCCGATCCGAATGCCTCGGGCGGTTACGGCTCGGGGAGCGCAACCGATGGCGTGGACTTCAAGCTGTACGGCACGGAAACCCAGTTCGTCGAACTGGAACTCGATCGCGGGGAAAGCGCCGTCGCCGAGGCCGGGGCACTGATGTACAAGACCTGCGACGTGCAGATGGAAACCATCTTTGGCGACGGCAGCAACCAGTCATCGGGGCTGCTGGGGTCGCTGTTCGGCGCAGGGAAACGCATGCTGACCGGCGAAAGCCTGTTCACCACGGTCTTCTCGCAACAAGGCTCCGGCAAGGGTCGCGTCGCGTTCGCCGCGCCCTACCCCGGCACCATTCTGCCGCTGAACCTGGGCGACTTCGGCGGCAGGCTGATCTGCCAGAAAGACAGCTTTCTGGCCGGTGCCAAGGGCGTCTCCATCGGCATCCAGTTCCAGAAGAAAATCCTCACCGGCCTGTTCGGCGGCGAAGGTTTTGTGCTGCAAAAGCTTGAAGGCGACGGCTGGGTATTCGTGCACATGGGCGGCACCGTGCGCAAGATCGAACTGGCGGCCGGTGAAGGACTGGATGTGGACACCGGCTGCCTGGCGGCCATGACCCAGACGGTCGATTACGACATCCGCATGGTGGGCGGCGGCATCAAATCGATGCTGTTCGGCGGCGAAGGCATGTTCTTCGCCAGACTCACCGGCCCCGGCACCGTGTGGCTGCAAAGCCTGCCGTTCTCGCGTCTGGCCGGGCGCATGCTGGCAGCCGGGCCTGCGGGCGTGGGCAGAAGCGAACGATAACGTCGAACCTGTCATCAAGGGCGCATGGGCGCCCTCATCGCCAAGGAAGAAACATGCTTATCTCACAAGGTCAACGCATCCCTCTTTCCACACTGATTCAAGGCACCGACCTCACGCTGTCCATCGCGATCAAGTCCGCCCATGTCATCGACTACGTGTGTTTCGGGGTCGATGCCAACGGCAAGCTGTCGGATGACCGCTACATGATTTTCTTCAATCAGCCGGCCAGCCCCTGCAGCAGCGTCAAGCAGATGAATGGCGGCGACTTCCAGCTCGCACTGTCCAGCCTGCCCGCCTCCATCGATCGTCTGGTGTTTACCGCCTCCATCGATGGCGCGGGCGTCATGAGCGACATTCAGGCCAGTCAGTTCAGTATCAGGGAAAACGGCACCGAGGTCGCCCGCTGCGAATTTTCCGGTGCGACCTTTGCTGCCGAGAAGGCGATCATGGTTGCGGACATCTACCGCAAGAACGGCGAGTGGCGCATCGCGTCGAACCTGCAGGGCTACAACGCCGGGCTCGACGCGCTGGTGGTGCATTTCGGAGGCGAGGTTGCTGAAGCACCTGCACCGGCCCCCGCAGCACCCGCGAAAATTTCTTTGGAAAAGAAGATCGCCGCAGCGGCACCTCAACTCGTGAGCCTTGCCAAAAAAGCGCAGGTCAGCCTGGAAAAAGCCAACCTGACCGACACCAGGGCGCGAGTCGGCCTGGTGCTGGATGCATCGGGCTCCATGAACCCTCAATACACCCGTGGCCACGTTCAGGAAGTGGTAGACCGGTTGATCCCGCTCGCCGTGCACTTCGATGACGACGGCGCGCTGGACTGCTGGGCGTTCGGCGCCAAACCCCAGCAGCTGTCAGCCGTCACGCTGGCCAACTTCAAGGACTTCATCAAGACCGATCACGGCGGATGGAAGAACTGGGAACTGGGCGCTCGCGTCAACGATGAGCCCAAGGCAATGCGCAAGGTCGTCGACTACTACAAGCAGTCGGGTGACAAGACACCTATCTATATTCTGTTCATCAGTGACGGTGGCGTGCATCAGGATCGCGAGATCAGCAAGCTGATGGTCGAAGCCGCCAGACTGCCGATCTTCTGGCAGTTCGTGGGCCTTGGCGGACGCGGCTACGGGATTCTGGAGAAGCTGGACGACATGGACGGTCGAGTGGTCGACAACTGCAACTTCTTCGCACTGGACCGACTGGACGAAGTGCCGGAAGAAAAGCTGTACGACTTGCTGATGGAGGAATTTCCGGACTGGCTCAAGGCAGCCAAGGGCGCAGGTATTCTGTAACACCTGACAGCGCGCCAATAAAAAACCCCCGCCATCGCTGGCGGGGGTTTTTATTGGGCGCGATGTTCGGGTTTAGCCGATCGACACACCGTGTGCTTCTGCGAGCGACTTGAGACCGCCTGCGAAGCCTTGGCCGATGGCCTTGAACTTGAACTCTTCACCGTTGCGATACAGCTCGCCGAAGATCATCGCCGTTTCGGTCGATGCGTCTTCCGACAGGTCATAACGAGCGATTTCCTTGCCGTCGGCCTTGTTCAGAACGCGGATGTAAGCGTTCTGGACCTGACCGAAATTCTGCTTGCGCTCGTCAGCCGAGTGGATGGTCACGGCGAACACCAGCTTCTTCACAGTGGCAGCCAGGCCACTCAGTTTGACTACAGCAGACTCGTCGTCGCCTTCGCCAGCGCCGGAGCGGTTGTCGCCCAGGTGCTCGACAGAACCGTCGGCCGACTTCTTGTTGTTGTAGAAAATGAAGCCGCTTTCGTCCAGAACCTTACCGTTTTCACCGACGATGAAAATGGAAGCGTCCAGGTCGAACTCGGTACCGTCGGTAACACGTGGATCCCAGCCCAGGCCCACGGTCACTTCTGTCAGACCAGGAGCTTCCTTGGACAGGGAAACGTTACCGCCTTTACTCAGACTTACAGCCATGTTCTTGATCCTTTTCTAAAAGAATGGAGGGACGAATCAGAAGTTCATGCCATACGAATTGGCGACGGCCTTGAGGCCACCTGCGTAGCCTTGGCCAATCGCACGGAATTTCCATTCGCCAGCGTTGCGATAGAGTTCGGCGAAAACCATTGCCGTCTCGGTCGACGCATCTTCAGCCAGGTCGTAGCGAACGACTTCGGCAGAGCTCTTTTCATTCACAACGCGGATGAACGAACCGCCTACCTGACCGAAGTTCTGCTTGCGAGCATCGGCTTCATGAATGGTCACGACAAACACGATTTTGTCGACATCGGCAGGTACACGTGCCAGATCGACCTTGACCACTTCGTCATCGCCGTCGCCAGCGCCAGTGCGGTTGTCACCGGTATGCTCGACCGAACCGTCGGCGCTTTTGAGCTGGTTGTAGAAAATGAAGTCAGCTTCACTGCGGACCTTGCCATTGGCGCCCAACAGGAATGCGCTGGCGTCCAGGTCAAAGTCCTGGCCGTCAGTGGCACGCGGATCCCAGCCCAGACCGATGAGGACATTGGTCAGCGTAGGGTCGGTTTTCGACAGCGAAAGGTTGCCACCTTTTTGCAGAGTCAAAGCCATGATTCGGTTATCTCCTATATCCAGTGTTTTTACGCTTTTTCTTCAGCCGGCTCTTCTTTACCCGGGAACAGCAGGCTGGCGACGATACCGATGACCAGAACAACCACGACAACCAACAGGCTGGCGTTGGCACTGATCTCGTAACCGTGATGGAAAATGTGGTTGGTTGCGTTCAGACCCAGCTTCAGGGCGATGAAGAACAACAGTGCGATAACTGCTTTCTCCAGGTGCACCAGGTAGCGCTTGAGGGCTTCCAGTACGAAGTACAGGGTACGCAGACCCAGGATCGCGAACAGCATCGCCGAGAACACGATCAGAGGCTCACGGCTGACGGCGATGATGGCCGGCACGGAGTCGAACGCGAACAGTACGTCGGAGATTTCAGCCACGACCAGGCACAGGAACAGCGGCGTTGCGAACAGGGCACCTTTGGCAGCCAGGGTAATACCGGCGTTCTCAGGCTTCTTGACCTCTTCCTCCAGCACCGAGCGGCGAACGAAGAAGTTGCTGCCGTGCAGCTTTGGCCATACCGGGAACAGCTTCTTGGCGAAGCGGTAAGCCATGTGCTGGGAGTAGTCGATTTCTTCGTCATCGTCATCACCGGCACGCAGCATCATGATGGCGGTCCAGGCAACGATGATCGCGAACACCACTTCGACCCAAGGACCCAGCGCCAGCAGGCCGGTACCGATGGCGACGAAGATGCCGCGGAAGACGATGGCACCGATGATGCCCCAGTACAGAACACGGTGGCGCAGGCCGTCCGGAATCTTGAACCAGGTGAACAGGGCCATGAACACGAACAGGTTGTCGACGCTCAGTACTTTTTCCAGCGCGTAACCGGTGACGAACAGCGTGGCGACTTCAGAACCGTGCTGAACATACAGAAAACCGGCAAACGCCAGCGAAATGGCAACCCAGAAAACCGACCAGGCAGAGGCCTGAGCAAGTGTGATCGGCTTGTTCCCGCGGTGGGAAAACATGTCGATGGCCATGGCCGTAATGGCCAGACCAATGAACACGGCCATCGTGAGTGGAGGGAAGCCTAGAGAGGTGCTTTCCATTTAACTGCGTTCCTTAGGGTAAAAAATTACAGGTCGAAATCGGACGGGTTCAGGCCAAGCTCACGACAGATCGTGCGGCAGACTTCCCGCTCTTTCTCGTCGAAGCTGCCATCTGCACCACCGATGGCACAGCAGACACGCACCAGCAGACGGGCGGCATCTTCTTTCTTCTTGATCTTGCCGATGGTTTTCAACGCTTCGGCGCGACCGATTTCAAAGTCGAATTCAAACTTGGAGCACGCTTCCTGAAAGCCCTGGATAACGTCCTTCATGTCGAAAACTTTCAGTTCCTGAGAGTTCTGGATGAAGCCCGCCATCTTCTGCTTTTCGCTGGAACTGATATCGCCATCGGCGGCAGATACCAGAGCGCAACCGGAAACCACGGCATCCATGAATTCACGGTTCTTGAATTTCGAGACTTCGGTGGCCAGTTTGTCACGAGCCGCTGTTGCGTTTGTTTTCAACCAGTCCAGCATGTCCATCTCCTGTGAAGCGGCACGGCCAGCTTCAGAAATATCAGAATGTTGTTTACTTGGAACCGGCAGCCCAGCGCATGCCCCAGCCGTAGGCCTTGTCCATGTTGCTGTGACCGTTGTGGAAATCCACACGACGCGTCACCTTGACGGCACCGTTGTCATTTTCCAGCAAGGCGATCGCACACATACCCTGACGACCACCTTCTTCATTGAGGCGGACCTCGATGGGCGGCTGGCCCGGGGCGTGGATAGTGACAACTCCGTCGGTCTCTTTCCAGTTTGGCGCGCCTTCATAGATGAACGCGTAAACCAGAATCCGGCGAATCTTGCTCCAGTGAGCACCGTTGATGTGCAACCACTCGCCATCGCTGACAGAGCCGGTACGGTCGTCACCCATCAACTTGATGAAGGGCTCGGTGTTGAGCGAACCAAATGAATTGCCCAGCGCCTGAACGGCACCTTTGAGGCCGTCCTGCAATTCGAACAGGCAGCCTACATCAAGGTCGATGGCATTGCTCTTCTTCATCGAGAAGAAGCCGCTGCTCTTGGCCTCGCTGCGACGGTTCCAGTTCAGGTTGACGCGGATCTCGCCAAACCCGGCACTGGTCTTTTCCAGACTGACAGAGGCGCGCGTCTTGTCCAGCGTGATCTTGCTCAGGCTCACCGTCGACTTGACTGGCGGCGGCGCTGCAGGTGCAGGTGCAGGTGCAGGTGCAGGTGCAGGTGCAGGTGCAGGTGCAGGCTGATCCTGAGGGGCTGCGACTTCAACACCAAAGTTTTTTGCCAGCGGCTCAAGACCGCCTGCAAAGCCCTGCGCCACACAGCGGAATTTCCAGGCACCCTGCCGCAAGTAGAACTCGCCCAGAATGAGCGCGGTTTCTTTCATGCCACTGGTGGGAATGTCCGATTCGATACCGCCGGTGATGGTCAGCGCCAGACGCGAAACGCTGTCGAAGCTGGCCTTGTTTTCATAAATGGTCGCGGTCAGAGCGACTTTCTCGATGACCGCGTCCAGACGGCTGGGGTCAAGGGTGAAAACGGCGCGACCCGCCGACGTTTCCGTCAACTGGACCGCGCCGCCGTTCACGCTTTTCTGGCCGTAGAAGCACATGTCCTGATCGCCACGGACCTTGCCTGAACTGGTCAACAGGAACGCAGACACATCAATGTCCGCGCCCGCCAACGGGGAGTAGCTGACATCCACCGTCAGGGGCCCGGCAGCTACTGGCGCATTGGCGCCTGGGACAAGTTGGGTCATGCGCGTACGGCTCCGATGGCCAGATCGACCAGATCGTCAGCGGTACGACCATTGGTCGCCTGGCCTACGGCAGTGAAGTCCCAGCCGCTCGGTGTACGCGACAGGTAAGACATCACGACGCCTGTGTGCTGGCCCTTTTCGGACAGGTCGAAGCGACCCAGCTCGTTACGCGTGCCCAGATCGACAATGCGGCAGTAAGCGTTGGCGACTTTCTCGAAGTTCTGTCCAGTGAAGGAGTTGACCGTGAAGACCAGATATTTCACGGTGGCGGGCAGCTTCTCCAGATCGACACTGATGGTTTCGTCATCGCCCGCGCCTTCACCGGTGCGGTTGTCGCCGGAGTGCTGAATGGCACCATCACGTGATTGCAACTGACGGAACCAGACCAGATCCAGTGGCTTCTTGTCAGCGTCGAGCATGATGCAGGAAGCGTCCAGATCGATGTCGCCACCGCCGCCGCCCAACAGCTTGCCGAAGAATCCACTGGCCTTTTCCGGGTCCCATCCCAGGCCCATGCTGACTTTCTTGAGGCCTGTACCAGCGGTTTTCTCAAGTGAGATCGTCTGGTTTTTCGCCAAAGTGAGTGCCATTTTTCGCTCCATGTGAACTACGGAAGTCGGGTAAAAGTGTTACAGCCTTACCGTGTTGGCCCATCTTTGCCATCAGGATTGTGTAACTTGGCGTTAATGGGCCCCTTGTAACGTCCTTTTCGCCACGTCGGATGGAAGTGGCGCCAGTGTGCATCCTGCGCTGCAGCGAGCAATTCGTGATCGCCTCGCGTATCGCCCCAGGCGCGCAGGCGGAATTTATTGAGCGGTCCGTAAACACTTTCCAGTCGCGCAACCTTGGAGTCGCAACGGCAATTGCTGCCTTCGATCAAACCGGTCAGTTTGCCGTCGATCACTTCAAGATTGGTTCCGATCAGCTCGACTTTCAGCCGATCGGCGAACGGTTGCAGAACCATAGCAGGCGAAGCTGAACAAAGCGTGACAATGGCACCCTTCTCCAGTTCGGCCGCAATAGACTCAAGAGCCGCTGGACGCATCAGGCGTTTCCAGTAGAGTTCGCAGAACGCCTCGGCTTTCTGCTGGAGCCACTGCGCTTCGACGCCGGTCAGGAACGCCTTGATCAGACGGCCCTTGAGCTCGTCGCGCGTCACGCGTTTGGTCAGGTAACCGATGCTGGGCAATACCAGTCTGGCCATGCGCACGGAAAAGGCGCGCTGTCCAAAGGCGAATTTGAGAAAAGGTACGAAGCTGTCGTGTCGGGTAATGGTCCCGTCAAAGTCGAACACCGCCAGCAGGCGCTGTTCCACTTCGATTTCAAGGTCAGGTTCTATCATCTAGCTAACTGCCTCAGCGAGTCGAATGCTGGCATCCATGATCGAAGCGGGTGCGGGTAGCACTCCATGCCATTTGGCGCGCTCCATGATGTGGGTCGCCCATTTGTAATGGGTCGCCGGTTCACACATCGCGTCGTTGTACTTGAACACAGCCGGCGCGACGGAGTTCAAAATCATCCGGGCCGAATTCATGTCTTCAAGGCTGACGCGAAGTGCATTCTGAATGATATTGACCTGCGATGGGTGAATTGCGGTCTTGCCGACCAGACCATTGGCAATATCCAGGGTCAATTCCTGCTGCAGGATGTCGGGCGTGGCCAGTTGTTCGAACACGGGAGCGGTAAGCGCGAACCCTTGCGAGCCCATCACGCCAGCAAGCATTGGAATGACATACCCCATCGGCGTTCCGTACAGGGTCATCGCGGGGTTGCGGCGCAGCCCCAGGCAACCCATCAGGTCATTACCGCCAATGCGCAAGGCAATGATCCGCTCGTCCAGATTGGCTTTCAAGGCCTGGCCCAACTCGACCATTGCCGTCGGGTTAAACACCTCCGGCGTCTCCAGGGTCGGCATCAGCGCCAGCGCCGGATTGGTCACGGCCTGCTCCCAACTGCTCAGGGTTTTCAGTGAAAGCTTGGGTACGACGAAGCCGTCCACATGGGCCATCAGCGGCCAGTCATTGAGGATGCGCGCCATCGCTGCGTCGCGCGGACGGACGAACAACAACGGACCGTTGGCCGGACGGCCGCCGCGATCCTGGATGCGGGTCAGTACCTGACGAAGGTTGAGCAGCGCCGTCTCGATGTCGATCAGTGCAACGGCGTCCTCCAGGCAAACGACCAGCGAGCGCAGTTCGGGCAGCTTTTCAGCGAACACCACATCCAGAATGTCGTCGCGGGTGGCGGGCATGTACAACGTTGCCCCCAGTGCATAAGGCGAGAATAAGGCCATTAGCTCAGACTCCGGATGATGGTTACCGCCCTGTAGGGCCCAAGGGCACTGCCGACCTGTTCGACAGGGATGCCCGCTTTCTCGGTCAGGTGCATGAGCAACTGCACGTCGCTGTCAGAGGTGTCGCGGACCAGCACGTGGTCTGGCACACGGCGCATCACCGCACGCGTTGCTTCGGCAATGCCCGGTTTCACGCGGTTCAGATTGCTGATTCCGAAACGCTCGGCCAGATGCTGGACCACCTCGGACGCAGCCGATTTGAGCTCAAGCTGTTGCTCGGCCGTCCATGGTATCACCGCGACAGTAGAACCTTGGCCCCGCCGATGGTTCTCGATCTCTTCGATAAACGACCGGGTGACGTCATGAGCCTGCAACTGATCGTAGACCACACAGCCATGCAGCCCGCCTTCTATCGGCCAGATCGAGCGCGACACCAGTCCGGAAACCGTTGCGCCCAGAATGCCGGACGGGATCACCCAGTCCTCACTGGACGCCGCCAGCCAGGCGCTGCCGCAAGGATCGGCCAGCACCACAAGGCGCGGCTGCTCAGGAAACCGGACATCACCTGCCAGACTGCGTTTGATCTCGCCGGAAATCGCACCCTTGCCGGTCCAGCCATCGACGAAAACGATGTTCCGAGCGCCGTGGGCTTCGATAATGGCCTCAAGCGCCACCGTGTCGATACCACGGTCGCGAATGATACTGATGCCGTAGTGATGCGCTTCACGCCCCAGGTCAATCAAGGCACGACGCAACAGCACGCCGAGCGGCAGGCCGGCGCGCACGAACGACACCAGAACAATCTCGGGTCCTGGGCATTCAAGGTCCAGCGCCTGCGCCAGGGACTGAACGTCTGCGGCCATACGAGCGCCATTCTGCGCCAGCGTACGCTCGAACAAGGCCTGATGGGCTTCGCTCGGGGCCGCTTCTTCGCTGATCATTTCCGAGTAGTGTTTTTGCTGCGTCTGAATCAGACGCTCCTTTTCCTGCACATCCGTCGTCTGCATCTCGACGCGACGCAGCAGGAAATGCACATCGTTTTCCAGATAACTGCCGCTCCCCACGGTATCCAGCCCGTGAACCGGATTACTCATGCGCAGCCCCGACAAACATTCTGGCCAACTGACTGCGGGCGGGCGTGGCCCACCAATGGCACTCATCCATGAAACCCAGGTCGGTAATGCTGTCGCCAAAACCCAGCACCGGGCGTTCGCCATTCACCGCCTTGTCGCGACGCAGCCATTCCTGGACGGCGTAGCGCTTGGCAAGACCGTTGGGCAGAAACGCAAGATTGTTGCCGTTGCCATGCACGTGCATGTCGTCGAGCAAGCCGCGGGCCTGCACCTCAGCCAGCACTCGGGTCAGAATGCTGTCGTCGTTTTCATTGTGCTTGGTGACCACGTAATGAAACAGTCGGGCTTCCTCAACGACCCAACCGCGCAGTGACACCCCCATGTCCTGACCGATGGCCAGCGTGGCGGCCGACAACTCATGTAGACGCGTCTGATAAGCCGCGAGCGTCTGCTTCATCTGCTCGTGCCAGTCCTTGTCGACGCGACCGACCACGTCAAGCATGACGCCGCCGTGCGAGCAGATGGCCCCTGCGGTAAACGGCAGTTTGACCCGGCTGTACGCCTCGACGCTGCGCGCCGTCACCGGCACGACATCGGAGTGCGCCAGCAACCAGTGGGCAAACGACTTCTGCACGTTGGTCATGTAGCCGTTGGCATTACCGCTGATGTCGAGCGTGGCGACATGCTTATCGATATCGGCAGGGGTTTTGCGAGCGGTCTGGAACAACGTGTCGTCCAGATCGACGAAGATCAACGGGCGGACATCATTCATCGCAGATTACCTCGGCATTCAACGCTTCAATCAGCTCGACAGGTACGGCCTGGCTCGGCGTTTCGGTGCAGATCAGTACCCGGTCGAACTGTCCGGGACGCACGTTGTAGAGAAAGTTGGGAATGCCCAGCCCGTAATTGTCGGAGAACGACAGCGCGTGATCGATGGCATGCCCCAGCGCAATCGGCGAACGGCTGGTCGAGCTGAAATGCACGTCGGCTCCGGCTTTTTCCAGACGCTCTGCCAGCAGGAAAGGACGCCAGACAAACTCGCTGGTGCCCACCACCAGAACCCGTTCGCCCTCGGCAACCTGAATGTTCGGGGCCAGCGTGTCGCCCACCGACAGCACGCCCAATCGGCCCCAGTCATTGGCCGTGACCAACGGCCAGTCGCCCATGGCGACGGTGCCGACTTCAGGCATGTCAGGCATGGGCGCGCTCAGGTCTTCATCGAACGAGTAGGAACCCTGCAACAGCGAGACCTGCTCAGCCACTGCGCCCATCGAGGTGCTGACCGCGCCTGCCGACCAATCGGTCAGCACGCAGGTCACGACGCGTTCGAGCTTGTCGAGTCCGGCATCGACCAGCGCGCGATGAAGGTTGATAAACGTCTTGCCGGTAGACGCCTCGTCATCGACCAGGACCAGCGAACGGGCATTGAGCATCATGTCGCGCAGCGCAGGGTCGGTCGGCAAATGGATCAGATGAGCACTGGCGTGGCTGTGTTCTTCCTCGAAGCGCGCGAACAGGTCGGTGCCTGTCGGGTGACGCGTGCTGACCAGATACAACGCATCCGCACGCGTGGCGCTGTAGGCACGATGCACGCCAGCTCCCAGACCGACAGCGGTTTCGGCCATGCCGATCACCAGCACGGGGCCGGGCAGATCGGCGGGGATCTTGTACGCCAGGTCCTGAAAGCTTTTGAGCATAAGGCTCGGGCGAACCGGTATGTGCCGCCCAAGCACTCGCGAAACGAACAGGAAGGCACGTTTGGGATTACGGCGCTCGGCAAAGCCGAACAATGAGTCCGGAGCAATCGTGGACGCGTTGACGCTCACGTTGAGGGAGCCCCGGAGCAGATCAGCACGAAGCCTGACGGGTGTGGAAGAAGCTGCGCTGCTGTCCATCGATAATTCCTGATTAGCGGGGTCGCAACCCCTGGCGCCTGCGTGTCGAAAACGGCTTCTGAAGAGACCTTCCGACGTCACTCGCGTGAGGCTTCGACAAGCCACAGCGATGACTGGGCAGCACGCGTGATTTCTGTAGTGGTGTAGGTCCTTTCCGATCTGGCGTGCGGCGCATCGATGCGGCACGCCTGCAGAAAGGACAGAAGCAGTGCGGACTTGACCGCGAAGTTCATGTTTTGCCCGTCCGGCACCGTGGACGTCACCATCCCGATGACCGCCCCGCCGCTGTCGAACAGCGGACTGCCACTGGAGCCGGGTTGAATGGGCGCTGTGAACTGGAACAGGCTGGCGTCGCTATGCAGACCGAAGAGCCCGGATATCCCGCCCTGCGTCACCTGCAAACCGCCGCCGGAAATGGAGGCCAGTGGATAACCCAGCACCACGACGTTATCACCTGGCTCGCAGCCAGGACCGTCGCGAAACGTAACAGCAGATAACGGCGAGGCTCCCTGCACGCGCAGCAGAGCGATGTCATTACGCCGATCGATCACCACCGGTTCGGCCTTGTAACGGCCTTCCAAGGAGTTGATATAGAAGACGTTCATGTCTTCGATGACATGCGCACAGGTCATCACGTGCGCAGGCCCCACAACGAAAGCCGTTCCGGTTGCCGACTGATGGTGCGAGCCGCCGCCATTCGGAGCGCCCGCCGGACGCCGGGGATGACGATCATCGACCTCCAGCCCGATCTTGCGCCCGAAAGCAGACAGCCCATACGCCGAGCCTTCGCTCAACGCACGAAACTTCCATTGTTCGTTACGCTTGTAGAACTCGCCGATGATGATCGCCGCTTCGCCGTTGTCGCGCAGATCGATGCGATGCTCGATCTCGCCGTCCACCTGCAGATGCAGGCTGCCGATCTCGCGAATCGGCCCGGTGGCCGAGAACACGTACACCATCAACAGCACACGATCACTGCCAGCCGGAAGGCGGTCCAGCTTCAGCGTACAGCCCACGTTCTGCGGGCCGCCGCTCCACTCCATCCAGTTCTGTTCCTGATGCAGCAGCGCCGGATCGCCCTTGGGCTGCCGCTTGTCATCGACAGCGAGCAGAGCGACTGCCGCATATTCGCCAAAAACCGAAGGCCGGCCACTGTCCAGATTCCAGGTGCAGAGGGGATTTGCCAAAGCAGTATTTGCACCTGGCGCCAGAACCTTCATGCCCGATCCTCCCTGATAAGAGCGATTAGTAATAGCAAAAATCTATTGTGCGGATCATACAGTGGCCCGCACGGCAACGGTGATGGCCTTTACTTGAATATCGTCGAGCCAATGTGTTTCCGGTTCTTTCAAGCCCAAACGTCGCGCCGCGAAAATGCCCGGCAGATTGATGCCGGTTTCGCGCGTATAACCAATTCCGCCCGAGTAACGCGGATTGATCTCCAGCAAGCGCGGCTTGCCGTCGGCATCGTCGCGGGTCTGGACGTTGATCAGTCCGTCACAGGCAAAATGCTCTGCGGCGCGGACTGCCAGACGGACCGCCTCGCTCTCGCGCTCGAAGGTCTGATTCAAGCCCAGCTTGCGCCGCCCGACGAACGCCACGACCTTGCCTTGCTCGCAGACCATGTCCACCGAACACTCGTTGCCGGGCATATAAGGCATCAGCAACATAGGCGGACGGTCTTCGGACTGACGATAGGCGTTCAGGTACGCGCTGAAGGTCGTCTCACGCGAATCGGGGTTGGCGAAACAACGAAAGTCGTCGACGCCTTCCTTGAAACGCCAGAAGCCCTGACCATAAATCCCGACCGTAGGCTTGATACACACCTCGCCCGAATCGGCCAGTGCGTCATAGGCGGCCTGTAATTCTTGGGCATTGCTCGCCAGGATGCCCGGGATGCAGGCCAGACCAGCCGCTTCGGCCGCAGCCGTGAAACGGTTCTTGTCGTCGACATTCTGAAAGGTCTTCAGCGACGTTCCGCCGGTGACGAGGTCCAAGCCTTCAGCGACAAAGCGCTCACGTTGTTCTTCGTAACGGCTGCCGACGCGCCCGGCGACGATCACCTTCACGCCGAGTGAGCGGGCGGTCTCGATGACCCAGTCGATGCGCTCGTCGTTGTCAGTCGGTTCCTGCAGGGCCACATCGGCCTGCCCCGTAATCTCCGACCGCAACTGGCGATGGGATGCGACAATCTGCACTGAAGCAGGCAAGGCATCGCGAGCGCCCATGATCACTTCACGCTGGCTGGACTGCCCTTCAAGGAACCAAATCATGTAAATCTCCAAAGGACAGGTCCGCCTCAAACGGCCTTGTCGAATTTTGTAATAACTGTTTTGCTTCGAAATGTTCGGATTAAGGCAAAGTCACGCAATTTTAAACAGAGGACGCTGGTATGAAGTGGCTTAAAAGGTCGATTTGGCTTGTGGTATTCGTAGCATTCGGGATCGGCGCATTAAGCCTCTATTACGTCCTGCCGCGCCATGATGTCGTGATGATCACCGGTGTGGAAGTCAAAAGAATGGACGCCGACGGTGTCATCAACGCCGAAAACCCGGCCGACGGCCCGACCCGCGACGTGTACTTCATCAACACCGAGCACCCGGACAACAAAAACGTTGTGGTCTACCGCAACGAAGACACCGGCTGGAGCTTCCCGTGGTACTTCAAGTTCGACTCCGCCGACATCCAGGCCAAGGCCCAGGGCTACTCGCGTGACTCCCAGCAACTGGCACTCATCCGTTACTACGGCTGGCGCATCCAGATCCTCTCCATGTTCCCCAACGTGACGCAGATCGAAGCCGTCACCACCCGTGATGAACCGTTCCCCGTGTTCAACGCGATCTTCTTTGGCGTGTTGATTGTGCTGCTGGTGCTGATCGTCGTCGTGATCCGCCGCCGCTTTCGTAGGCCGCCGCAGCCGCGGGTGGATCAGGTGGTGAGGTAAGCTTCCAGTGCAACACCGAAATCCCGACCTTTTCAGGTCGGGATTTTTGTTTCCGGTTTCAATCGCTACAGGTCTTCACCTTCCTGCGATGCCAAAGCCTTCACACGCCTGCAATCAAACTCAGTCCGCCATGAACCAATACTGAAATACAGCGCCTGTTACGCACATGCGGGCCTTGCGCCACCCCTGCAGCGACAGTGCCTGCTTGCACGTAAACCACAAGGACTTTGCCCCATGAAGGACCACTGACGCCTGGCGCATTACGTTGCTTTTGGTTTACTGCTTTGCGCGACCACTCATGCGCAGGCAAGTCCGCCTCCTCCTCTCAGTGTCACGCTCGGCCAGAAGCACCTGCAGCTGATCGATCATCAAGGCCGCTGCGCCCTGTCGGAACCTGACCAGCGCCCGCGTGTGCTGGAAATGGCCTGGCCCTGCCAGTTCGGCCCCGACAAACACGGCAATGCCCGTGTCGAAATGTTCAATAACACCCCTATTGTTCTGGTGATGCGTAATGAGCATGAGCCAGCACCCGGCACCAATTGCTTAGCGCAAACCCAGGCCCTGCGCCTGATCAAGGGCAAACTTGAAGCGTCGGTGCGCATGGACACCGCGGGCTGCGGCTATGGCGCTGACCAGAAAGTCTACGTCGGCCTGTTCGACTGGTAACGCCCCCGCCGCACTCGTTTTAACACCCCTAAAACCTCATGGAAGGAAGAGAAAATTGCACTCAAGAAGTACGCTGGCTGCATTACTGGTTTCGCTGGGGCTCGCCCTGGCGGGATGCGACAAAGGCGATACCCCCAAAAGCGCCTCGCACCCTGCCAACTCGACTCAACAAAGCGTGAGCACCGAGCAGGTAGAAATAGAGAAATACAACGCCTACGTTGATGCCGCAAATCAGGGCGAGGACTTTGGCGATCTGCTGGAAAAGCGTGTCGAGCTCTACTCCGGCAAGCTGGCTCCAGGCAAGAAAGTGACTGATTACACGCTGTTCAGTCCTTACGACATCAGCACCCTGCAACGCAAACTGAACCAAGCGCTGGCCATCAGTTTCCCGATGCCGGAACTCGATGAGCCCGCAAAGAACACCTTGGCTGCACTGGCCAAACTGGAACCTATCCATGGCGAACTGGCCAACTACAGTGACTCCAAAGGCTATCTCGCAGACGACGGCAAAAAGGCACGGGAAATGGAGCCAGCTCTGGAGGCGGCTATGAAAGACGTAGCCGAAGCCCAAGCCGTATTCTTTGACGGTATTCGCAAGCGCGACGAAATCAACACCCGAACAGCCTTCGATAACGCTGAAAAAGACACCTTGGCCTACTACCGTGCCGGTATCGTCGTGTACGGCAAGGAGTCCGCACGGCTGGCCAGCGACTTCTTCGCAAGCGCGGGCAGCGAAGCGAAGGCCAAACCCCTCGAAGAAAGCCTCAACCATACTGCCCAAATGATCGAAGGCTGGGACAAGAAATCCCGCGAACAGAAACGTCCGCCCAACTGCTCTATCACGCTGAGCGATCTGAATAGTTTCGTCGGCAAAGGACGAGAAGCGGTCAGCAATGCGCGAACAGGCCGATACAAACGCGAAAGCACCAGTGAAATGATGTGGAAAATCAACAACCCCATCAAACGAGACTCGGAAGACCTGCAACGGGCGTTCAGCAAGCTGATCAACAGCATGAACCGGGATGACTGCATCTGAGGCAGATACTCAAGATGCAATCGGGTGACTGAACGCAAAAAGCCTCGAAATCCGTAAGGATTCGAGGCTTTTTGGGGTGTTGCTGGTGCCGAAAACAGGAATCGAACCTGCGACCTTCGCGTTACGAGTGCGCTGCTCTACCGGGCTGAGCTATTTCGGCCTAGGAAATGGTCATGCATTCATTGCGTGCTTCAGACAGTAAAGCACGGTAAAGAAGATCATGAGCTTCCCCAACGCCAGCGACGCCTTTAGCAGGACTCGCAACCAATCTCCTTGCTCCATGAATCACAGTAGCAACAAAATAATGGCGTAAAAAAACCCGGTCATTGACCGGGTTTTTTCAGCCAGATAAACCTGGGTTAGTTTTTAACATAGCCGTTGGCTACGCACTGACCTGCGTAAGTCCACGTAACCGGAGCGCCTGCAACGATAGGGCCAGGTGTAAGCGTGCAAGTATCAGCCGCTACAATACCTTTAGTAGCGTTAGGGGTCGCTACGATCGCAGCCGTGTTTCCGGTAAGGACAATATTGTTCAATACGTTAGGCACTGCCAAACCCGTTGGCAATACAATACCAATCTCTGCGGCAGTGTCGCAGTCAACCAGTGCAGCCTGTTGTGAAAGACAAACCCCAACAGCTGTTTTCACAGCAGACATTGCAGACAGAACCTCGGTATAGGCAGCTTTTCTCGCATAGTTCTGATAGGACGGAATCGCCACAGCGGCGAGGATCCCGATAATCGCTACAACGATCATCAATTCGATTAACGTAAAACCTTTTTGTGCTTTCATCGCGTACTTCTCCGAGGCGTCAATTTTGTGTGCCTTGAAATGACTAAAGCACACGTCATGCCAATGTGATGTAGCCCTTAATTCACTGCACCAAACCGTATCCAATGCACATTCCAACTTTTGGAAATCAGCAGAAACTGACAATTTTCGTCACATCCCGTCATGCCATTTGGCAGCACCCTCCGACTGCGCTATAAACCTCACACTGTCTGCGTCTGGTGGTTTTATGAGTGATGTCGTTGTCCTAACAGGTCTGGCCAAGCAATTGGTCACAGCCGAGCTTCTTTCCGAAAAAGCCGCTCAACAGGCTTTCCAGCAGGCGCGACGCGACAAGATTTCGCTGGTCAGCTATCTGGTTCAGAACAAACTGGTCAAGAGTCTGACCCTCGCAGAAATGGCCTCCGAGCAGTTCGGCGTGCCGTTCATGGACCTCTCCAGCCTGGATAAAGAAAACCAGCCCAAAGGTCTGGTAAGCGAAAAGCTCGCTCGTCAGCATCACGCGCTGCCGCTATGGCGTCGCGGCAACCGGCTCTTTATTGGCATCTCGGACCCGACCAACCATCAGGCTGTGACCGATATACAGTTCAGCACGGGCCTGAACACTGAAGCGATTCTGGTTGAAGACGACAAACTCAGTGTTGCCATCGACAGGTTCTTCGACAGCGACAGTGGCTTGGGATCTTTGGCGGACATCGACCTGGATCTGGACATAGAACCGGGCGAGAGCGCCAAAGAAACATCCATTACCAGCCGCGATGATGCCGATGACGCTCCAGTCGTCCGTTTCGTCAATAAAATGCTGCTGGATGCGATTCGGCTGGGCTCCTCCGACTTGCACTTCGAACCTTATGAAAAGGTTTTCCGCGTACGCTTTCGTACCGACGGGATTCTGCACGAAGCCGCCCGGCCGCCGATCAATCTGGCAAACCGTATTGCAGCGCGTCTGAAGGTCATGGCCAGCCTTGATATTTCGGAGCGGCGCAAGCCTCAGGACGGCCGGGTCAAGTTGCGTGTTTCCAAAACCAAATCCATCGACTTCCGAATGAACACACTGCCGACGCTGTGGGGCGAGAAGATCGTCATGCGGATTCTCGATCCGACCAGTGCACAGATGGGTATTGATGCGCTTGGCTACGAGCCGGATCAGAAAGAGCTTTATCTGGAAGCGCTCAAGCAGCCGCAGGGCATGATTCTGGTGACCGGCCCGACCGGCTCGGGCAAAACCGTTTCGTTGTACACAGGCCTTAATATTCTCAACACCGTGAATATCAATATCTCAACCGCCGAAGACCCGGTGGAGATCAACCTGGAAGGTGTCAATCAGGTCAACGTCAACCCGCGTCAGGGCATGGACTTCTCCCAGGCGTTGCGCGCGTTTCTGCGTCAGGACCCGGATGTGATCATGGTCGGTGAGATTCGTGACCTGGAAACAGCCGAGATTGCGATCAAGGCTTCTCAGACCGGCCACATGGTGTTGTCGACGCTGCACACCAACAGCGCAGCAGAAACGCTGACCCGCTTGCATCACATGGGCGTTGCGGCATTCAACATCGCCACGGCGATCAATCTGATCATTGCTCAGCGACTGGCGCGCAAGCTGTGCAGCCACTGCAAGAAGGAAGTCGACGTTCCCCATGAGACGCTGATCAAGGAAGGCTTCCCGGAGTCGAAAGTCGGCACCTTCAAACTGTACGGCCCGGTCGGGTGCGAACACTGCAACGGCGGCTATCGAGGCCGAGTCGGGATTTACGAAGTCGTGAAAAAAACGCCGGAACTGGAGCGCATCATCATGGAAGAAGGCAACTCGCTGGAGATTTCCAGGCAGATGCGCAAGGATGGTTTCAATGACCTGCGAACATCCGGCTTGTCGAAAGCCATGCAGGGCATTACCAGCCTGGAAGAAGTCAATCGCGTGACCAAGGATTAAGCATGGCCAGTAAAGCAGTCAAAGTCAGTGTTTTCACCTGGGAAGGCGTAGACAAGAAAGGCAGCAAGATCAGCGGCGAGTTGAGTGGCCACAATCCGGCGCTGATCAAGGCTCAACTTCGTAAGCAGGGTATCAACCCGACCAAAGTGCGTAAAAAAACAGTGTCGATCTTCGGCAAGGGCAAGAAGATCAAGCCATTGGACATCGCTTTTTTCTCTCGGCAGATGGCGACGATGATGAAGGCTGGCGTTCCGCTGCTGCAGTCGTTCGACATCATCAGCGAAGGTTCGGAGAATCCGAACATGCGCTCTCTTGTCGACTCCCTGAAACAAGAAGTATCGGCAGGTAACAGTTTTGCGACCGCCCTCAGACAAAAGCCAGAACACTTCGATGATCTTTTCTGCAACCTGGTGGACGCTGGCGAGCAGGCGGGAGCTCTGGAAAGCCTGCTGGACCGTGTTGCGACCTACAAGGAAAAAACCGAAAAGCTGAAAGCCAAGATCAAGAAAGCCATGACTTATCCAGCTGCAGTTCTGGTGGTGGCTATCATTGTTTCCGGTATTTTGCTCATCAAAGTGGTTCCCCAGTTCCAATCGGTTTTTGCCAGTTTCGGAGCGGAACTGCCTGCTTTCACGCTCATGGTGATAGGGCTTTCGGAGATAGTACAAACTTGGTGGCTTGCAATTCTTGGCCTTTTCATCGCGGGCATTTTTCTGTTCAAACGGTCCTATAAACAGTCACAGAAGTTTCGCGACAGTATTGACAGATTTTTGTTGAAAATCCCTATTATTGGGCCGTTGATCTTCAAGTCGTCGGTGGCGCGGTACGCTCGGACACTCGCAACCACTTTTGCTGCAGGCGTCCCGCTAGTCGAAGCCCTGGACTCGGTTGCGGGCGCAACCGGTAATGTCGTATTCAGAAATGCGGTCATGAAGATCAAGCAAGATGTCTCAACGGGCATGCAACTAAACTTTTCGATGCGCTCCACTGGCGTTTTCCCGAGCCTTGCCATCCAGATGACCGCCATCGGGGAAGAGTCCGGAGCACTGGACAGTATGCTCGACAAGGTCGCCACCTATTACGAAGATGAAGTCGATAACATGGTCGACAGCCTGACCAGCCTCATGGAGCCAATGATCATGGCGGTACTTGGGGTCATCGTCGGCGGTCTGGTGATCGCCATGTATCTGCCGATATTCAAACTTGGAAACGTTGTCTGACATGCCCCTCCTCGACTTTCTGGCCAGCTCAACGCTGGCCTTTGTTATTTTCGTTGGCGTACTCGGCCTCCTGATCGGAAGCTTCCTCAACGTCGTGGTCTACCGCTTACCCAAAATGATGGAGAACGACTGGAAAGCCCAGTCTCGTGAAATGCTCGGCCTGCCCGCCGAGCCTGAACATCCCACCTTCAACCTGATCCTCCCCCACTCCCGCTGCCCCCACTGCGCGCATCAGATCCGTCCTTGGGAAAACCTGCCGGTAGTCAGCTACCTGATGCTTGGCGGCAAGTGTTCGCAATGCAAGGCGCCGATCAGCAAGCGCTATCCGCTGGTCGAACTGGTCTGTGCGGTGTTGTCGGCCTATGTGGCCTGGCATTTCGGCTTTTGCTGGCAGACGGCAGCAATGCTGGTGCTGAGTTGGGGCTTGCTGGCGATGAGCCTGATAGACGCCGACACCCAGCTGCTGCCGGACTCACTGGTACTGCCGTTGATGTGGCTGGGCCTGATCGTCAACGCATTTGGTCTGTTCACGTCGTTAAGCGACGCTTTGTGGGGGGCCGTGGCGGGGTATCTGTCGTTGTGGTCGGTGTTCTGGCTGTTCAAGCTGATCACAGGCAAGGAAGGCATGGGCTACGGCGACTTCAAACTGCTGGCCATGCTCGGGGCGTGGGGCGGCTGGCAGATCCTGCCGCTGACGATCCTTCTGTCGTCGCTGGTGGGTGCCATTCTTGGCGTGATCATGATGCGATTGCGCAATGTCGAATCCGGTACTCCGATCCCCTTCGGTCCTTATCTGGCCATCGCGGGGTGGATCGCTTTGCTCTGGGGTGGTCAAATAACCGACTCCTATTTGCAGTTTGCCGGTTTCAAATGACCCACCCTGATCAAAAACCCTGGATTCTCGGCCTGACTGGCGGCATCGGCAGCGGTAAAAGTGCGGCAGCGCAGTGCTTCATCGACCTGGGCATTCATACCGTGGATGCCGATCATGCTGCGCGCTGGGTCGTGGAACCTGGACGGCCGGCGTTGGAACAAATCGTCGAGCACTTTGGCGCAGGCGTTCTGCAGACCAGCGGTGAGCTGGATCGGGGTGCGCTGCGCAAGCTGATCTTCGAACTGCCCGAAGAACGGCGCTGGCTGGAGTCACTGCTGCATCCGCTGATCAATCAGGAAATCAGCCGGTATCTGGCGCGTGCCACATCACCTTATGCCATCCTGGTGTCACCACTGCTGATCGAATCCGGTCAGTACCGCACGGTCCAGCGATTGCTGGTGATCGATGCACCCCAGGCACTGCAGATAGAGCGCACCATGCTGCGCGACAGCTCAAGCCAAGAGCAGGTCCAGGCCATCCTCAAGGCTCAGGTGCAACGCGAAGAACGCTTGCGCCATGCCGACGATGTGCTGGTCAACGATCAGGATACTACTTGGCTGAAAAGCGAAGTCGAGCGGCTGCATCACTTTTACCTTACTTTGCGTGGAGGCCAATCATGAGCCAACCAATGACCGTTCAATGCCCAACCTGCGGCGCGCCCGTGGAATGGAGCGCGGCCAGCACCAACCGTCCGTTCTGCTCGGACCGCTGCAAACTGATCGACCTCGGTGCCTGGGCATCGGAAGAACACGCCATTCCGGTGAGTCCGGATGCAGAAGACGATCTGTTCTCGGGCGATCTGGAAGCGCCGCACAGAGGGCACTGAGGCTTAAGCGGGTTCTTTTCTCAAGCAACTCCATCGCCTGATGATCGTTACCACGCACTGCGTCCGCTCAAGAATGTGACGCAGAGCGTCCCGGGAGGCATGCCCACGCGGAGCGATGGGCACGATCAGCGCGCGGTAAACCCTGATCGTTCCCAAGCCCCAACGATCATCGTTAACCACAAGTCTTGCTGCAACCAACGGACTGTGGGAGGCGGCTTGCCGGCGATCCAGCCGACGCGGTATGTCAGGGAAATCGCGTCATCGTT
>Ga0065712_10067789_pt1 | contig 35017 bp, 27 predicted proteins | sample MisRhiReplicate1_FD_59099 | JGI IMG/M metagenome (GOLD analysis project Ga0065712, IMG submission 59099) | Miscanthus rhizosphere microbial communities from Kellogg Biological Station, MSU, sample Rhizosphere Soil Replicate 1: eDNA_1 v3... | ecosystem: Host-associated > Plants > Roots >...
AATTTGACCTCAGCGATTACTTCGCAGAAATCGCGCTGTCCACCAGCACCTGGGCCTCTTCGACCAGACGCTTCAGGTGATCCTCGCCCACGAAGCTCTCGGCGTAGATCTTGTAGATGTCTTCTGTGCCCGATGGGCGCGCCGCGAACCAGCCGTTTTCAGTCATGACTTTCACGCCGCCAAACGCCTGATCGTTGCCCGGCGCGTTGCTCAGCACGTTCTGGATCGACTCGCCCGCAAGTTCAGTGGAGGTGACCTGCTCCGGCGACAGCTTGCTCAGCAACGCCTTCTGCTGCGGGTTGGCCTTGGCATCGACACGGGTCGAATACGGTTTGCCCAACTGCTCGGTCATGGTCTGGTAGTGCTCGCTCGGATCACGGCCGGTACGTGCGGTGATCTCTGCCGCCAGCAGCGCCGGAATCAGACCGTCCTTGTCGGTGGTCCAGACCGTGCCGTCACGACGCAGGAACGAAGCGCCCGCGCTTTCCTCGCCTCCAAAGCCCAGCGAACCATCGAACAGACCGTCAGCGAAGTATTTGAAGCCCACCGGCACTTCGTACAGACGACGACCCAGACGCGCGGCGACACGGTCGATCATGCCGCTGCTGACGACTGTCTTGCCGACGGCTGCGTCAGCGCGCCACTCGGGACGATTCTGAAACAGATAGTCAATGGACACCGCGAGGTAGCTGTTAGGCGTCATCAGGCCGCCGGTCGGCGTCACGATGCCGTGGCGGTCGTGGTCGGGGTCGCAGGCAAAGGCGACCTGATAACGATCCTTCAGGCCGATCAGGCTCTGCATGGCATGGCTGGACGACGGGTCCATACGAATCTGACCATCCCAGTCGACGCTCATGAAGCGGAAGGTCGGGTCGACGAACTTGTTCACCACGTCCAGGTTCAGGCCGTAATGCTCGCCAATCGCCGTCCAATAGTTGACCCCGGCGCCGCCCAGCGGATCGACGCCAAGGCGCAGTCCGGCATCGCGAATGGCATCCATGTCGATGACATTCTTCAGGTCTGCCACGTACGTATTGACGTAGTCATGACGATGAGTGGTGTCAGCACGCAGGGCCTTTTCGTGGCTCATGCGTGAGACGCCCAGGACCTTCTCGGCCAGCAATTCGTTGGCCTTGTTCTCGATCCACTTGGTAACGTCGCTGTCGGCCGGGCCGCCGTTGGGCGGGTTGTACTTGAAGCCGCCGCTCTGGGGCGGGTTGTGCGACGGGGTGATGACGATGCCGTCCGCAAGACCCGAGGTACGGCCACGGTTGTAGCAGATGATCGCGTGGGAAACTGCAGGCGTCGGCGTGTACTCGTCGCCCTGGGAAATCATCACCTGCACGCCATTGGCCGCCAGCACTTCAAGCGCTGTAGCAGCAGCCGGAGTGGACAGTGCGTGGGTATCGGCGCCCAGAAACAGGGGGCCGTCGATGCCCTTGGTCTGGCGGTACAGGCAGATGGCCTGACTGATGGCTAGGACGTGCCATTCGTTGAAGCTCAGCTCGAACGAGGTGCCACGGTGCCCGGAGGTGCCGAACGAAACACGCTGCGTGGCGACCGAAGCATCGGGCTGGCCGGTGTAGTAAGCCGTGACCAGTCTCGGGATATCGACCAGTAACTGCGCAGGTGCCAGCTTGCCGGCGAAAGGACTGAGACTCATACAACCTCCGTGGATAAAAAAGAAAATTCGTACAGAAGAAATCGAACGAACCGCGAGCGATGCGGCAGTTTACTGGCAGTTCGACAGCGACGCTTGAATATCGATCCTTAAGTCGTTGAGCCGACTGGACGCCACCAGGCAGGAAACAGCTGCGTCACCTTGTGCTCGGCAAAACGGTCATCGATCAGCATCACCACGCCACGATCACTCTGGCTGCGAATGACTCGGCCGGCCGCCTGTATGACTTTCTGCACGCCGGGATACAGGTAGGTGTAATCGTAGCCAGCGCCAAACAAGGCCGCCATGCGCTGCTTGAACTGTTCATTGACGGGGTTGAGCTGTGGCAGCCCGAGCGTGGCGATGAACGCACCGATCAGGCGTGCACCGGGCAAATCAATCCCTTCGCCGAAAGCGCCGCCCAGCACCGCAAAACCGATGCCCTGACTGCTGAGGGTGAAGCGCTCGAGAAAGGCATGTCGTTCGCCCTCGCCCATGCCCCGCGCCTGCTGCCACAGCGTGATGTGCGGATGCGTGCGCGCCATCAGTTCCGCAACCTGTTGCAGATAATCGAAACTGCTGAAGAACGCCAGGTAATTGCCCGGCCGTGCCTGGAACTGCTCCGCCATCAGTTCGACGATGGGCGCCAGTGACGCCTGCCGATGGGTGTAGCGCGTAGAGATGCGACTGACGATATGCACCTCCAGTTGTTCGTGATGAAACGGTGACTCCACGTCGATCCATACCGTGCTAGCGGGCAATCCCAACAGATCGCGATAATAATGGCTCGGGTTGAGTGTGGCGGAAAACAGCACCGTACTGCGCGCGGCCGTCAGACGCGGCTGGATGAAGCGCGCGGGCACCACATTGCGCAGACTCAGACGCGACAGGCTGCCTTTGCTGCCGACGTCCCGCTTGGCAATGTCGAACAGGAAGTGCTCATCGAACAGTTCTGCAATGCGCACAAAACCGATCGCTTCCAGATAGAAGCCTTGCAAGGCAACGTCCACCGCCTGTGGGTGTTCGTTAAAATGATCGCCAATGGTTGAAATGCAGAGGTTGAGGCTGTTGAGGAATTTATCCGGCAGTTGGGCATAGGCCTGGTAGACGCCCGTCTGTAACTTGTGCAGCGCTGTCCACTGCCGACTCACGCGCTGCAAGGCTTTCCTGACTGGCTCTGGTGCGGTGTGGATCAACGTCTTGACCGTATGTTGGTCGAGGCTGGCGCTGTACATCTGTCGCGCGCGCTCGACCATGTTGTGGGCTTCGTCTACCAGCGTCGCGACGCGCCACTGATTCAACTGGCCGAGACCGAACAGCAGCGCGCTCAGGTCGAAGTAATAGTTGTAGTCGCCGACGACAACGTCGGCCCAGCGCGCCAGTTCCTGACTGAGGTAATACGGACAGACCTGGTGCTGCAACGCGACATCGCGCACACCGGCCTGATCCAGCCAGGGCGATTGCACGGCCGCCGAACGTGCCGCAGGCAAACGGTCATAAAACCCCTTGGCCAGCGGGCATGAATCGCCATTGCAGGCTTTGTCCGGGTACTCGCAGGCTTTGTCCCGCGCCACCAGCTCCAGCACTCGCAATCCGAGCGTCGGTGCGCTTTTGCCGATCACCTGCAAGGCATCCAGCGCGAGTCTTCGGCCCGGCGTCTTGGCAGTCAGAAAGAATATCTTGTCGAGCGCCTGGACCGGCATCGCCTTGAGCAACGGGAACAGCGTACCGACAGTCTTGCCGATGCCGGTCGGGGCCTGCGCCATCAGACAACGCCCGGTGCTCACGGCCTTGTAGACCGACTCCGCCAGGGTTCGTTGACCGGTACGAAACGCGGGATGAGGAAAGGCCAGTGTATCCAGTGACTGATGCAGCGCCTGAGTGTGGGCCAGCTCCTGACGCGCCCAGCTCAGAAACAGCGCGCACTGCTGTTCGAAAAAACCTCGCAGCGCCTCGGCACTGAACTGTTCTCGAATCAGGGTTTCCTGCTCACTGACGATGTTGAAATAGACCAGCGCGAGCGTGACGTCCTGAAGATCGAGCTGCTGACAGAGCAGCCAGCCGTAGACTTTCACCTGAGCCCAGTGCAACTGCCGGTGATTGGCCGGCATGGCGTCCAGCTCGCCGCGATAGGTTTTCACTTCTTCCAGCTGATTGCGGCCCGGATCGTAGCCGTCCGCCCTGCCCCTGACAGTCAGTTCTTCGTAGTCACCCGTCAAGCTCAGTTCGGCCTGATAGTCAGCACCCCGTCGGGAAGCGACCGTGCGATGTCCAGCGATACCTTCCTGTGCCGTGGGCGATGGCGTGAAGCGCAGGTCGAGGTCGCCCACCTTGGCGGTGAACTCGCACAACGCACGCACGGCCACCGTGTACCGTTGCGTCGGCAGACAGTCTAGGACAGGCACGGATTCAGCGGGGGCGGGAGCGGTCGAAGTCACTGCGAGGAGAAGCCATTAATGATGAGTACTGGACAGGCGTCCAGTTAACAGGCTCGAGGCAGCGCTGGCAAACACAAATGGATCGACGGGCAATCACTTGGCCACTTGAGTGCCATTTGCCTGCTCGAACACCTCGCCCAGTGCGATGAACAGAGGCTCGGAGTCATCGCTCCCGTTCACGGCATAGCTGATACGCAGATGCTGTCGATGCAGCCCTTCCAGGCTGAACAACTCGCCGGGACTGATGACAATGCGTTGCTCCAGCAGGCACGCGAAGACCTTTCGCATGTCCACTGTGTGGAGGCTTTCAGCCCAGATTCCGCTGCCACCTGCCGGGATTTCGTATCGCAGCGCATGTGCCAGATGGCGGTCGAGCCGCTCGGTCGTATTCCGCATTCGCCCGACCAGTGAGTTTCGCAGCGAATCCAGGTACCGGTCCAGACGTCCACTCGTGTAAAGCCTGGCGATTGCCTTCTGGCGAATCGGCGGCAGCTCAAACGAACGCATTAGAAAATAGCGTTGCCAGCTCTGCTCCAGTGTCTGACACAAGAGATAGCCATACGGCGCCTCCGGCCCCAGCGTTTTGGCGAAGGCACCCAGAATCAGCAGGTGTTGCGGTTCGATCAGATCACGCAGGCGGATGGCCTGATGTGCAAACAACAGCTCGCCGTGGCTGTCATTTTCCAGCACCCGGATCTGGTGGCGGTTCAGTAACAAGGCTGCAGCCCGGGTGTTGTCATCAGAACGAATGCTGCCCCGGACCGGATTGAGCACCGATGACAGCAGTGCCAGACCGATTCGTTCGCTCAGCAACACCTGCTCAAGCTTGGTCAGATCAATGCCTGCGTGCTCGTCCAGCGGCAGTTCGATGACACGGATGTCGAACGCCTGCAGCATCCGCAGCAACGTCCACGGACACGGAGACTCCACCAGAACCGTAGCGCCACGCAGTTCGAGGGTTTCAATCACGGCCTTGAGCATGCCCGGCAGGTCCGACCCTACATAGACATTGTCGGCGTACCAGACGTGTCCGGCATCACATGTATAGCGGGCTGCCAGCGCTGCGCGCAACTCAAGGTCACCAAAAGGCTGATACCCCAGGCCATCGGGACGCGGATACAGCCGCGCCAGCTCCCGCTCCATGAGTAACAGCGGACAGACCGATTCCTTGACTGCGCTCGGCTCGTCACTGCCCAGCAGATGCAAGCCCGGACGGCGAGCGCTTCGGCAGTACAGGTCAAGAAGCGAACCGTCACTGTCGCTTTCTGCGTGGCTCTCGGCGCTGTCGACAGGGACCGAGTAATAACCCGACTTGGGCACCGAGCAGACGCGCCGCTCTTTTTCCAGCATCGAATAGGCACTTTGCACGGTCGAGATGGACACCTTGAGACGCTTTGCCAATTGACGCAGTGAGGGCAGTTTGACGGGGGATGTAGCCTGCGCCTCGTTGACCAGACGCAGCAGATAGCGGTAGACCGCCTGATAGGCGAAATCCGTTTTGTTTTTCATCGAAGAATTACCTGGCGCTCAGCCAATAAGAGATTCCAGGCAGCCGCGACCTGACCGATGCCGACGCCGACAGGTCCAGGTCGCAACGCAGGCTTAACGCCCGGAAAGGATCTGCACCACGGATTCACCGGTTGCCGGATCAATCGTCAGGATCCGACGCTTGTCAGGGTCGGCAGCACGGATTCGGGCGATGATCGAGTCATCCTCGTTGAAATCCACCCGTTGCCGGGTGTACAGGCTGCGCAGTCCCTCGATCGTGAGACCGCTGATGTCCATCAACCAATGAAGCACCTGATCAGGCGCTGTGGCACCCGATAACACCTTGTGCAGGTCCGGCAGCGCAATCAGCATTCCGGGATGGCAGCGCCGCAGAAAAGCTTCCAGTCCGCGCCCTTCGTTCACAAAGGGAGAGAACAACAGGCAGATCAGTTGCGTTTCGTTAAGGCCATAACCTTCCTGAGCGAAACTGGCGGCCAGGTCACGACGCGTCTCGATGCGTTCATGACCCTCGTAGGCACTCAAGGCCTGCTCGACAAGCCGGGCAGGCATCTGCTTGGCACGCATCAGGGATCCTGCCAACGTCAGGTATTCGGCGATTCCGGCGGCATAGCTGCGGTCCTGCAGAAACTGCGTGGTGAGCCCTCGCATGTGCGCCATCAATAATGGGTTGGCGCAATCGGACTCACTGAAGCTGAACGACAGGTCGTCGAATCGAAAGCCCAGAAACTCTGTGAGCAGCGTCCAGTGCTCGTCAGCATTGCAACTGACCAGATCGGCAATACCGATCAGCGTTGGCGCGCTCGGCCTGAATGCAGAACCAGAAGGTCGAGCGACCCGGTTCAACCCTTCTTCGTCGCCATACAACTCCTGGTAAAACGCCTCGCCGACATGGTCCAGCGTTCTGAGCACTGTGTTGGCGCTCTGGTTTTTCCAGCGACCGGCACCCTGCCCCGTGCCCTGCGCCAGACGCATGATCCAGGTGATGTACTGCTTTTGCTCCTTTCTCGAATCACCACTGACCAGCGCATCGACACCCTTGCCCCAGCACGACGCCCGGCCCAGAAACTCGGCCAGCCCCAGGTAGCAACTGTTGCAAAACGTAGTGCGCGCATCGCCCGCCGAGAGATGGCCTGCCAGCAACATATCGGAGCGGTTCTGTTCGCGACCTGCGCTGGAAAACGGCAGATCCGGCTCGAAGGGCTGGACGTACTGATTATCGAAAACCAGCATTTCGACCCGCGGATCATCGTAGAGAAACAGCGCGCCATAGCTTCTGTCGATATTGTCCATGACCGCCGGAGTCATGCCTGCGTGACGCCGATTGGCCACCCGCAGATTGAACGTACCCGGCGCGCGGCAGGCGATGCTCAACTGTGCAGCTCTCACAAATGCCAGGGTGTAGGCACTGTCTTTGCCACCGCCAAAAGCAACCAACACCTTGAACGAAGAAATTCGCTCTATGCCACCGGCTGCCACAATCAAGCGCTGGATCAACAGTTGCAACGCCGTGCGTTCGGCCCGCGAAAAATACCCCAGCAAACGTTGCAGCACTTGCTGGTATACATAATTCATTGCCTGTTCGTGAATCGCACTCATCGTGTTCCCCCTGCCTGTTTATTCCGGCAAGGCACCCTGCGCACATGGCATTCAACATCAGGCTGTCCAACACATCTGGAATCGACCATGACTCATTCCCTGAGTAATAATTACCCAACTATTATCAGTATCCCTGAAACAATTACAAGGCACAGATCCGAGCAGAAAACAGTGCAGTTAATGACGGCACTCCGCAGCACTAAACAAAATGTTTATTATCGGCATTGTTCACCCATGTGGCCCCGGCAGCCTGGCAGTTTCGAACGAGGCACGCTTCGCCCAACGAATACAGCCCGTTCGCCAGTGATACAGCGGTAACGCGTACAGCCCAATGGTCATTGTCTGTAGGAAATATTAGTTATGCGACAAATTTTCTGAAGGCCTGACTAAACATAAATAATCATGCTGCCTGACAGCCGATCTTTTACACTCATACGCCAGTCGCAATGCGTATAACCATGACTCAGATCAGTGAATCTCATCGACACTATTTGACGACGTGCAGAAGATTACCGATGCCTGCGCTTAATTTTCCGTCCTGCCGTTACTTTATAATTTCGCAGACAAGGAACGCTCTCTACATGACTGTTCGTCGTTGCCAGCGGGAAAATCATGTTCTTGCGAACACAAAAAAGCCTTCCATCGGGAAGGCTTTTAGTTCTGTGCAACCACTGACTTATGCCGTTCGCAGACCTCAGTCAGCCTCAAGCTCAAGCACCGCACGCCCACCAATCGGACAGGTGTCCATGTACCGGTGCGCCTGAACCACCTGCTCGAACGGGAAGCTGCGCGTCTGCAACGGAGCCAGCACGCGGTCGGCAGTCAGTTGGTTGAGGTCCTGCAGCGCACGCTTCAGCGCTTCCTCATCCTGAGTAATGCCCAGTTCCGGCTTGCCGGTGAAGTTGCCCAGGCAGTGAACGTAGAACTGAATGTTCTTCTGGAAGGCAGCGCAGGCCGGAAACGGCGTCTGGTTGCCACCTTGCAGACCGTAGAGCACCAGACTGCCTCGCGGCGCCAGCACATCACCCATCAACGACATCTGTGGGCCACCCAGGCCATCGAAGACCGCATCGACGCCTCGGTTATCGGTGTACTTGTTGATCGCCATCAACAGGTCCTGTTCTTCCGTCACCACGACCTTCTCGGCGCCTAGAGACAGCAGGTAATCGCGAGCATCTTCCGTCTTGGTCGCCGCGATGACACGTACACCCAGCGCCTTGCCCAACTGCACGAAGGAAGGTCCGGCGCAGTGGCTTGCATCGGTCACCAGCACGTACTGACCCGCCTTGACCCGTGCCAGATCGACATAGGCAAAGTAAGCCACCAGATACGACGTGTAATGCACACTGGCCTGAACCGGCGTCAACACATCCGGGTAACGGACCAGCGCCTTGCGCGGCAGCACAATCGATTCACCGTACACCGGATGCTCGTTGGCGTCCGCTGCGGGGAAGCTGGCCACCTTGTCGCCAACGCGCAGGTCATCGACACCCTCGCCCAGCGCAGTCACCACGCCGGCCATTTCGTAACCCAGACCGGCCGGTAAGCGGGCATGGGTGGAAGCCAGATTTTGTCGCCAGAGAACGTCATACCAGCTGACGCCGATCGCCTGGACGCGCACTTGCACCTCACCGGGTGCAGGCAACGCGTCGGGGTGCTCTTCGATCTTGAGCACCTCGGCCGGGCCAAACTGGTTAAAACGGATCATGCGGGACATTGAGAACCTCGCCTCGTAAACCTTGATGCCACAAACTCTATCCGGGCATTGCCGGTAACACTATCAGTGGCTATTAATAGTCGACATGCCTGTCATCGATTGTCCCTGAAAGGCTGCACAGCTTGCCAGACAACGCTTGTGCGGCGATTCGCAGATGGCGGCCATTGTTCGCATGTCGACGAAACATTGCAACCCATGTGGGCATTTAACGCAGGTCAATGATCTTTCTGTTAATTTTTGATTCGTGAAATCGACGTTTGCTCGTACTATCGCACCCTGCCCCCGCTTCCATTCGACACATGGCCCGAGACCCTTCGTATGAATCGCAACGACCTGCGTCGCGTCGACCTCAACCTGCTCATCGTCTTTGAAACACTGATGCATGAACGAAGCGTCACGCGCGCGGCGGAGAAACTGTTCCTCGGCCAACCGGCCATCAGCGCCGCCCTGTCGCGACTGCGAGGACTGTTCGACGATCCGCTGTTCGTCCGCACCGGCCGCAGCATGGAGCCCACCGCACGCGCCACCGAGATCTTCGGCCTGCTCTCGCCAGCCCTGGACTCCATCTCCACCGCCGTTAGCCGCGCCTCGGAGTTCGACCCGGCCACCAGCACCTCGGTATTCCGAATCGGCCTGTCCGACGACGTCGAATTCGCCCTGCTGCCCACCCTGCTCAAACGCCTGCGCTCGGAAGCGCCGGGCATCGTACTGGTCATCCGACGGGTCAATTACATCCTGATGCCGCCCCTGCTGGCATCGGGCGAAATCTCGGTCGGCGTCAGCTACACCCAGGACCTGCCCGCCAACGCCAAGCGCAAGGTCCTGCGCCGCAGCAAGCCGCAACTGCTGCGCGCCGACTCGATCCCCGGCCCACTGAGCCTCGACGACTTCTGCGCCCGCCCCCACGCCCTCGTGTCCTTCGCAGGCGACCTGAGCGGGTTCATCGACGAGCACCTGGAACAACTGGACCGCAAACGCCATGTCGTCCTCGCCGTCCCGCAGTTCAATGGCCTGGCCACACTGCTGACCGGCACCGACATCATCGCCACCGTTCCGGATTACGCCGCGCAGGTGTTGACTGCAGCCGGTGGTGTGCGGGCTGAAGAACTGCCGATAGAGACGCGTACGTTTGAACTGCACATGGCGTGGCGTGGCGCGCAGGACAATGATCCGGGGGAGCGGTGGTTGCGGTCGCGGATTCAGATGTTTTTTGGGGATCCTGAGAGCTTGTGATCCGCACCCCGGGACCGCGATGTTATGTCCTTGAATCGCTCTCGGCAGACAGGCACCTACGTTTCGCTCTACGTATTGATGTGTCCAGAGATGTAAGGCCACTAAAAAGAGAAGTCTGTTGTACAAGGCGAAGCGACTCATCGAACGGCTCAAGGCTCAGATTTGATCCAAGGTTGAACACCCGTTTAGGGTAATCAAGCGCCAGTTTGGCTACACCAAGGTGAGACTTCGCGGGCTGGCCAAGAACCATGCACATAGGACCACTTTGTTTGCCTTGTCGAACCTATGGATGTCGCGGCGACATTTATTGGACATGGCAGGACAGGTGCGTCCGCCATGAGACAAATGGACCCGATGGTCCTTCTGCAAGGCAAAAATGGCTTTGAAAATCGTTTTTTCGGGCCGTTTTTCTGATTTGCAGTCCCCACTCAAGTAAATTTCAGCTTGACCGGGGTAGTCACGCCTGAATAGTCGCGTGCTTCAGACCATCCCTAGAAAGCGCAATATTCCGTTACTGTCATGTTCCCTACCTTAAGTTGTGCCTGTCAGAGGTTACGCATACGAAAGGCTGATGCTCAGATTTCCACGCTAAATAACGGTCTGCCCAGCAGTCCTCATCGTGTCGCCGGACGCCTCACCGACCGCAAATGTCTTCTGACACTCTAGGACCGGTCAGGACGCCCCCAAAAAATAGCTACTCCCGAACCTTCAGGAGGCCTTCTTCATCAACCAAACGACCACAGGCGACGACGTGTTCGACCATCGCCGCCACACGTTCTCGTACCGAAGCCGAGATAGCTCGGATGCCGATGGCGCGCGCAACGCGTTCGACGACCTGATCGCGGTTCGCGCCAAAGTTACGCGCTACGACGATGACGATGGCCTCTGCAAGTTCTGCTTCCGGTAGGTACTCCGCCCGGCGGAGCGTCAGTGAAGATACCTGCGAACGATCGCGTGGAACGACAGGCGCGCCGGCCATGGCGAGCCAAACACCGTCACGCACCACAGAGTTCTGGCGGACAGCCACATCGATGGCCCTTTCGACGGCGTCCTGAATCCGGCTACCAGCTCGCTTGGCACCCCAGGCGTCCCGGATACGGGACACGACCTCATCGGCATGCACGGGTCCCTCTATACGCACAACATCAACCGCAATCTCGGTAAGAACGCCGGTCGGGGTATCGTGGATTTCTTCCGAACGATGTGTTGGCCGCTGTGGGTTCGCTTCGACATACGGTTCGAAGGTGAAATCACCGTCTTCGGTCCTCAGCTCCCGTTCGATGGCAGCTGCATCGACAGCCTGCTCTTTTGAAAGGACCTCTTCGACTACGCGCTCGTCGAACGCAGCACGAGCCGCATCAATCTGCCGGCAGACAAGGTCGAGTTGCTCTTGTGGACGCTGGAACCAATCGGTGCTCCAGATACGGTGGAGGTTCCAGCCATGATCGAGCAAAACCTGCTGGCGAAGACGATCACGGTCCCGGGCGGACTGGGCGCTATGATACGACGCGCCATCGCACTCGATGCCCAGGAGGAAGCGACCTGGGCGCTCCGGATCAGTCACCGCAAGGTCGATGTAGAACCCGGCCAGGCCCACCTGACGCTGGACACTGTATCCGCGAGATTCGAGAGCCGAGGCAACCTGCTCTTCAAATATGGAATCAAAGTCCCGTCCCGTGACGGCCGCCGTGTCGAGCTTCCCCGTGCGGGCATAGCGGAGAAAGATGCGGAACGCCTCGATCCCTTTGCGGCTGGCGGAAAATGCGGGATCGATGTCCTCATCGGTGATCGAGGAGAACACCTCGCATCGCTGTTTGGCACGGCTGATCAGCACGTTGAGCCGGCGCTCGCCGCCCTCGTTGTTGAGAGGCCCGAAACGCATGGGTACCTTGCCGCCCGGTACGGTCGGTCCATAGCCAACCGAGATGAAGATGACATCCCGCTCGTCACCCTGAACGTTTTCAAGGTTCTTGATGAAGAACGGCTCACTGTTGCGGCGGTTGAAGAAGGCCTCCACCTCCGCTGGCAAACCACGGCGCAGCACTTCAAGCTCGTCGAAGATGGCGCGGCTTTGCGATGCGGAGAACGCTGCTACACCCAAGGACAGCTTCGGGTGCAGTCGGGCGTGCTGGACGATGGCCTCAGCGACTACCTTGGCCTCCGGCCCGTTGACGCTCTTGACCGGTGAACCGAAGACGCCATCCCGAACAGGGTTGAAGCGCAGGCCCCGCCCACCCTCCTGAGTCCAGGGGCTGGGCACGATGAACAGCTTGTTTTCATAGAACTGGCGGTTGCTGACCGCAATGAGCGACTGGTGACGGCTACGGTAGTGCCAGCGGAGCATGCGCATGGGCAGGCCGCGTGCGGTAAACAGGCCAAGGATGCTTTCAACATCGCCGACCTTCGTTGGCTCATCCTCGTCGATGTCTTCATCGCCACTGGTGAGCTTGGCAAAGAAACTGGTTGGCGGTAGCTGACGAGGGTCACCGACCACAACTACCTGCTTGGCGCGAGCCACCGCACCCAGGGCGTCGACCGGCTGGATCTGGCTCGCTTCGTCCATCACGAGCAGGTCGAACTCCAGTGCGCCCGGCGGCAGGAACTGCGCGACCGACAACGGGCTCATCATGAAGACCGGCTTCAGGGCGGTGAGCGCAGGGGCCGCGCGTTCGACCAGCTTTCGCAAGGCCATGTGACCCTTCTTCTTCTGAATTTCCCCCCGAAGCAACCCGAGTGGGCCAATCGAACCACTGTCCCTTCGAGGAACATTCTGGTGGTGAGCCTGAACGACTTCGCCTGCCGCCGCTGCGATGCGCTGGCGGTCAAGGTCGGCGAACTCGCGGACGATATGGCCGTGGGCGACGCCATCGAAGCGGCCCATAGCCGGTTCAGCCTTCAGCACCCGACGGTATTGCCCTTCAAAATAAGCGAACTCGAACGCAGCGACCGCGCTCGTCGTCGATAGCCGTCCATCGGCAAGTCTGGCAACGACATCCGCGCAACCGTCGCGAATGGCTCGTGCAGCACGATCGCGATAGGCCAGCCACCGGTGTAGTTCTTCCTGTTCGGTAACCCAGCGTGATAGCCGTGCTGCCAGGGAATCCAAATGCACCTCATAGATCCGCGGCGCACCGACACTGGCTGACAGATCGAGTGCAAGCTCATCTGCAATGGAGTGGAAGGCCGTGGCGAGATGCGCGGCTTGCTCGTCAAGAGCCTTGGCGCGAGGAATGAGCGCCTCACGCTCGTTGACTCGACCGGCCAGCGCGCGGATGTCTCCATTGACTTTCAGCCAACCAGCAGCTGTCGATAGGGCGTCCCAATCACTGTCAAGCCCTCGCCACGCGGAGCCGAACAGCGCGTGGCCGAGGCTATACCCATCTCGTACGCCTTGGCGCCCCACGCGTCCCGCGTTCAGCCTTTCAAAAATGGCACAGGCTGATGCTGCGCTGGTGGGGGGCTGAATCAGGAAGCGGCTGGCCGTCGACCAGGCGTTCGTATGGCGGACGGCGAGCTGCAACAACGACTCGAGGTCGAGTTGTTCAGGCGCGGTGGCGTCACCGAACACCTGCGTTGCCTGTGCAAGAAAATCGGTATGGACGCCGGACAGGTCGGGAGCGACCTGGGAGAGCAAAAGGCTTACGTGCTTCGAACGCTGGGCGACATCATCCTTCTCAGGACCGCGGGAAGCGATAAGGCGGGGTTCTGCCCCGAGCCCGCGCAGGGACCGCATCCATTCAACCAGAGCCACCAGCGGCGCGGAGGCCGAGCGATCGCCTTGCCAGTCTTCAGCGAAGGCAGCCTTGCCGAAGCAGTCTTCATCGCGCAGCACACGCCGCGCTTCCTGACCGCGGATCAGGGTATCGAGAGAAGCCAGGGTCACCGGGAGAGGTTGGGCGGGCTGAACCAGGACCGAGCGCATGAGCTTGTTGGCTGCACGCCAGTCGCCACTGAGGAAGCGGAACAGGCTCCTGCCCTTGGCCGCGAGCGCGGCGCGGGCGGGACCTACGTCGATATCCCAGGCGAGCTCGTGGAGCTGACCTGCCAGTGACGTACGAACCCCTTCGAGGTCGGCAGCGGTTTGGGCGATCTGCCCGGCCCTCTCTACGCCGCCGTCCCATAGCTCGGAAGCGAACGTTTCGGGGCTTGCCGGTGGCGCATTTGCAACCCGCTCGCCGATCTTGGCGAGGCGGGCAAATTCCCCAGCGGTCGGCGTGCATTCGCGGCCCAGTGCGTGAGCGAGACCGCGGCCCGCCTGCAATAACGCCGGGATGGCGTCGCGGACGGCGCAGAGGCGGCGAACAGCGTCCGCATCGAAGTCACCAGGGCATTCGGTGAGCGCCTGCTGCACTTCGTGAGTGTCCTCGTCCCACGCCTCGACATTGACTTCGCTCGACAGCGACTGGCGCAAGGCGGCATAGCGATCACCCAACGCCAGCAATGTATCGACCGCCGATACGTTCGACCAACCGTCATCTGCCATGGCGTCGGCATCAAGCACAGGCGCCACACTGATGCGCCGGGCGAGTGCGATGACAGCGGCCAGTTCGTCGAGCCTGGACGGAGGCTGGGCTTCCAGCAAACTGGCAGTAGCATTCATATACTGCCGGGCGTCCTCGAGCTGGCCGCGCAGCGTTTCGATACGGGCGACGAGACGCTCACGATCGGTGGGCAGCATCGCTTCGATGCCCACCCCGGTAAAGGCGTGGTCGTCGGGTCTGCCGATGATCTCGATCCGTGTGACCAAGTCATTCAGAAGCGCATGACGCCGTTCGAAACCATCCGCCCCCCAAGCTTCGATCCCCTCCAGAACGACATCATTGGGCATCACCCCCGCTTGCCGCAGGCGTGCGAGATGGCCCATGACCTGGAAAGAGGACAGACTGGATGCTGGGTCGACGGCATGCAGCCGGGCCACATGGCCGTTCAACTCGTCCCGCGCTTCGGTCAGGCGAGCAATAAGGCTTCCCGTGGGAGCTGGCTTCGGCGCTCCGAGATCCCAGGTGCGTCGCAGCTCATCGAGTACCGCGCGCTTATTGGCCTTGTTGCTATGGAGTTCCAGGCACGCATCGCCCACGCCCTTTTCGTCAAGGCGCCGTTTTACCACCTCCAGAGCAGCCATCTTCTCGGCCACGAACAGGACCGTTTTGCCGTCCTTGATAGCCGAAGCAATGATATTGGCGATCGTCTGGCTCTTGCCGGTGCCAGGAGGGCCCTGGATGACCATGTCGCGACCGCGACGCACCTCATGGATGGCAATGGCTTGCGAACTGTCGCAATCGAGGATGTGGAGCATGTCCGCCGGCGAGATAACCGGATCGATGTTGGCGCTCTCGTCGAGCATTCCCTCTCCACCTGGGAAGCCGTCTGAGAGCAGGCCCTTAATGAGTGCGCGATCGACGAGTGTGTTGCCCTTGGGCCACACGGCAGGGTCGAGGTCTCTGTACATCAGGAATTTGGCAAACGAAAAGAACCCGACGGTCATCTCATCCGGCAGCACTTCCCACTGGGGCTTGTCCGCCACCGCAGCCGCGACCTCTGCAAAATAGGCATCGATGTCGAAGCTGTCGCTGGCTTCGAAGGCGGGCATACGAAGCTTGTGGATGCGGTCCAGGTACGCTTCCAACGACAGGTTGGATGCGACATCTTCAGCGCGGGCCTTGAGTCGAAATTTCTCGCCCGCCGTTCCGCGGTTCAACTCGACCGGAATTAAGATCAGTGGCGCATGGCGAACGTTGGCCGCATTGTTCGGATCGATCCACTTGAGGGCGCCAAGGGAGGCAAAGAGGACGTTGACGCCCTGCTCTTCCTCGAGTGTCTTTGAGTTCAGGTAGAGCTCGAGCAGATGCTTTTGCAGACCCTTGCCCGTGAGGCGAGTCTGGAGTTTTGTGTCGCTGTGACGGGTGAGCACGCCCCTCTCGTCGACGCTGTCGTCGGGTTGGGCAAGCTGTTCGATTTCATCGGAGTCTTTGGCCGGCTTTGCATCGTCGGCTGCCGAATCATTATCGGACTCATCAGTTGCCGCCTTGCCGGCCAGGAAGGTAAACGCCTTTCCCTCCCGAACGAGGAGGCGATACACCTCGGATGTCTTCTCATCAACGATCGCTATCGACGAGGTACGGCTCGATCGCGGCATATTAAGGAGTCGATTTCGCGCTGAGAGGTCAAGCAACTGTGTACGCGCCTGCTCAAGCTTCTCGGCGTTGGGGAGCGCGCTCTGAAAAATCGATGCATCCATGGTCGAGTCGGGCGTCGCTGCTTCTGTCTTACTGTCCATCGTCATGTCCCTGGCGGACCATTTCCGCCGAACGAGCCCTTCATTGGGCGATCAGTCTATTTTCGCATCTCGGGCGGACATACGTTGGCTGCCGATAAGGCCAGGAGCCAAGTTGCGACCAGAAATCTCCTTCCAACATCGAAACTGCGTGCGCCTGTTCCAGATAGCATCCATATTAATCCACTGCGAGGCACTTCCAGTACGGTGATTTGATGTCGAGCAATCAATTTATGTAGAGGGCTGGATACGTGTGTCAATGCCGCTTCCTCTGTCACACCATTCGATAGGCTTTAGTGCGCCGTCCTCGGTGTGCCCTTGCCGACGTTTTCGCACAACCCGTTAAAACCAGGGACGACCACGCATGACTATGGTTTTCCTCATGCTCACTGTATCGCGACTCGGCGACATCCTCCCGCACAGAGCTTGACGACTGGATTGACTTGGCTTTCTTCGTCCTGAAGATATTTGGCATGGTTATAGGCCGAACCCACCTTATTCGGATCAGCATGGGAACAACTGCGTATCCACCCAAATTGAAGTGCCCCTCCAAAAGTTGCACACAACTTTGGGGGTGTCATGCGCAAATACACAAAGCAGATCAAACTCGCAGCCGTGCTGGATTATTGTTCCGGCAAAACGGGTTTAAGGGATGTTGCAGAGCGTCATCAGGTGGACTAAACAGCCGAACTGCAGCAGGCCTTGTCCTTATCTTGGTTTCAGGCTTCATCCTGCTGAAAAAGGCCACCGTCACGCGCTGAACGCTTCACTTGTACAGCCCTTAACAAGGAGCTGTTCATGCTGTTGGGACTGTCTCCAGGCATTGTGATATGAGAGTCGCCCGCCACTTCCGATCTTCAGCGACGACCGCCGCCCTCGTGGCCTTGGTGTAGCCGAGCCACGTTCTGATCGATACGGTCCTGAATCACGCGCAAGGTGTCTGAAGTAATACCCCCAGGACACAGCTTCTCTGCAACGCTCGTAAATCGGCTCGCCACATCACAAATACCATCAATCATCCTACCGGCAACGTCCGAAGGCACCTCGGCCTCTTCGGCAAACCGAAGCATGTGTGCGCGGGAAATCGACAGGGCTTCTCCCATCACGTCCATCTGGTGATATCCACCTGGCCCCTCACAGAAGGTCACGTCGTAAGCCGGGGACAGTTTCCACTGACCGTCTTGCGACATGATGTAAGCAAAGTTCTTGGGGTGATCGTCTCGGTTGTTGAATGCAACATTGAAGACGGCACGTTCGAAGGCCACCGCCATCTCTCGCACATCGTTGGTACACATCTGTGTTGCACGCAGGAAATTGACGTAATCCAATACGCCCGGAGACCGGTAATTGGCCCCTGTAAAGGCGGCAAGGCTTTGCATGGGGATGCGCAGACCCTCCCGGCGGTCGAATCGCTTGCTGGCAAACGCAGCCAGCCCATCAGGCAAACTGAAGTATTGCGTGTCAGGGGTTTCAATCCCGCACATGCGCAGGCACTCGGCGTAGGCCATTTCGATAGCGCACACTTCGGCATGCTCTTCTTTGGCCGGAAACTTGACCATCCATGCTTCAAAACCCGGTGTGACCGCCGTGGTAAATGCGCCGGTTTCAGGATCGCGATAGACGAGGGCCTTGGGCCTTGCTCCTTGAGGCGAACCACCGACCAGCATCAATGTCTGCAGAAACTCGCCACCGTCTCCATGCAGCACTTCCTGCACTTCGGCGGCAAGTTTTTCCAGCGGGATATGGACGTCGGCCCCCTGCCCTTCGGGCGCCACGGGTTCAAACGTCATGGCACCCATGGCATTGCTGCCGATGTAGGCCAACCGTTCCAGTGAGCCGATGCGCGCCGTGGTGAGCCCGCGGCGCCTGAACATACGGTCCATCAGTAACATTCCCCACCCATCGGGCAAGGAGTCGTAGACGGGCCCGGGCAAGTACAGTTGGTGGTCCGGGAAATCCTTGCGCAACTGAGGCCCGTGCAACGGGAGCGTGTAGGAAGACACCTCCAGGCCTCTTTGCCTGGCTTCATTGCTGTACTCGAACACGATCAGCGGGCGACCGGTCAGGGCGGTCGTGGAGACCAGCGTGCCCCATTGCCATCGCTCGCCCCAACCCTCGTAAAAGACGTTTACCTGCTCAAGCATTGCCGGACTTCCTCTTCGTACGAAGACGATTGGCGCTGTTTTCGTAGCGCCGAATATCTTCGATGCTATCCAGCTTTGGCAGGAACAAACCTTCAAGCTCCCTGGTTCGGCCAAGCGCCATCGCCACACGAACGACGTTCTCGAATCCTACATTGCGCCCGGCTTCAAGGTTCGACACGGTGTTTGTACCGATGCCGGCACGTCCGGCCAGGTCGGCTTGTGTCATGTCCAGCGCCAGCCGCTCTGTGCGTAGGCGATCGCAGAGGCGCCTGACGACTTCACTCGGCTTGCTGAAGCTTAAATCCAACATAGTGCGCACCAGGCCCGTTCGCTGATCGTTAATCTCCAAAATTGTAGAGCTAATGCCCTTAGGTATCAAGCGACTTAATTCCCAAATATTGTGGCTTATTCGACGATATAAGGCATTAATCACAATTAAATGGATTTAACCCACGTAAAAAGCCTAGCCGCTGTTGCCATCTGCAATCGCATTCTGGGTAACTGAAATCCCGGCAGCCCTCACCACCGGGACCAAACCCATCAAAGTCCCGTCTGAGCAACCAACACCTGTCGCCGATGAGAAAACAGCTGCAGGAACGCCCCGCCGAGCGCGCAGCCTGCCATGACGAAGAAACACACCGTGTAGCCGTGAAGGCTGGTCCAGCCACCGCCCATGCTGATCAGTGTGCCCATCAATATCGGTGCGATACCGCCACCGATGAACATCGCGGTGGTGATGATGCCGTTGGCGGTCGAGGTGGCAGATGGCTGTGCGGAGTCAGAGGCTACTGCGTAGTAAATCGGCCAGACTGCGTTGGCGACCAGACCGAACAGCAGTTGCACGACGATGATGATGAATGTGGTGTTGGCGAAGTAGAACGCACCGACGCTGGCAGCCATCCACACGCCGCAGATGAGCAATGTCACCCGCCGGCCGATGATGTCCGAGAGTGACGGCCAGACCAGTTGCCCGAGGATGCCGGTCAGCGTGAATACCACACTCATGCCTGCCGATTCGGCCAGCGACAGGTGAAGGATGTTGTACAGGTACGCGGGCAGGACAATGTTGACGCCCATGTATACCACCTGCGTCAGCATCGTGTTGCCGGCGGTCAAGGCGATGTTGCGATTGCCGAGTGTCGCCTTGAACGTTTTCCAGGCCTGGCCTTTGACGTTGGTTGATGGCGTGCTGTCCGGTGGGGTCATGCCTTTGGCGGCAATGTCGACATATAGTTGGGTGATGCGCTCGGCGGTTGAGTAGCGCGACCAGAAAATCATCAATGGCAGCGCTACAACGAACGCGAAGAAGAACACGTAGCGCCAGTTTTCTTCACCGAACGTGGTGATCACGAAGCTCGCGACAATGCCACTGAGCATCGCGCCGATGGGGTAGCCGGTGTGGTGAGCGCCAAGGGCAAAACCCCGGCGCTCCACGGGCCACCATTCTGCGGTGTTGCTGACGCCGACCGGCTCGCCCCAACCTGCTCCAAGGTTCACACCCACCCGCAAGGCAACGAAGCTGGCCAGGCTTGCACTGAGTGCTTTGAAGCCGGACAGGAACGAAAGCGCGGTGTAACCCAGCACCAGCGGTACCTGGAAGCGCGCGCGTTTCCAGCCGCCGCCGTAGCGGTCACTCCAGATGGAGCCGGGAATATCCAGAACCGCCAGGGCCAACATGACGACAGTCGCCAGTGTGCCCCACTGATCTGCCGACAGATCGAAGTGCTTGGAAATGGTCGGCCCCAGGCGCAGGACAATCTCGCGATCATAGGCGTTGAGGATCCAGATCAACCAACACACCAATAACGATACCCACGAGAAACGATGGATCTGGCCCAGCGATGCTTTTTTATTATTTTGCACGGGAGAATCTCCAGGCGTGCCACGCACGCGCTGTAAAGAGAGTTCAGTTGTCCTTAACGGTCGGGTCCGATTTTTCGGGTCGATCAGCTGGCGAAGCGTTTTTCGGCGATGCCTTGCACACCCAGCCCGGTGATGGCGAACAAAGCACCCCGTTGCTGGCCGTCTTCGGGAAAGCGCGGCAGCGGAGGCTTGGCCATGGAGGTGACGAACAGCGTGTCCAGATTCGGTCCGCCGAAGGTCAGGCTGGTGACCTTCTTCACAGGCATGTCGATGATGCGATCCACCTGCCCGTCCGGCGTGTAACGCACCAGTTTTCCGGCATACACCAGCGCCTGCCACAGGCAGCCTTCAGCATCCACAGTGCAGCCATCCGCAGCGCCGCCACCGGAGGTATCGACCTTGGCGAACGTTCTGCGGTTGGCAACCGTTCCGGTCGTATTGTCGTAGTCGTAAGCCCAGAGTTCCCCGGACCAGGTGTCGGCGAAATAGAAGGTCTCGCCGTTCGGGCTCCAGCATGGGCCGTTGGAAACGATGATGCCTTCGTCCAGGGTATGCAGGCTCAGGTCCGGGTCGAGACGATAGAGCCTGGCGCTCGCCTGATCTTCCTGTGTATCCATCGAACCGACGATGAATCGGCCCTGACGATCGACTTTGCCGTCATTGAGCCGATTGTTCGGCTGCCCCGGCTCGGGGTCGACGATCAGTTCAAGATCGCCGGTTGGCAAGTCCAGACTGTAGAGCCCGTGCTGCAGGGCGACGATAGCTGCATCGCCATTCCTGCGCAGAGCCATCGAGCCTATTTTCTGCCCGACATCCCAGGCGCGCAGTTCGCGCCCGTCCCCGGTGCAGCGCAGGATCCGACCGTCGAAACTGTCGATCCAGTACAGCCGTTGCTGTTCGACATCCCAGACTGGCCCTTCGCCCAGCGTGGTCTTGACGTCCACGACGACTTCGATACGCATGTTTCACCTCTGTCTTGTTGTTATTGAGATGGCACGTTGGGTCACTGAAAACAGGTGTTAAAAGTCGACCTGGTTCTTGCCTTTCAGGTCGAGCATTTCCCTCGCCTCATCTGGCGTCGCCACGCTTCCGCCGAGGGCTTCGATCACAGTGCGGATGCGTTTGACCTGATCAGCGTTGGACGCTGCCAGTTTGCCCGGCCCATCCCACAGTGAGTCTTCAAGACCGACGCGCACATGACTGCCCATCGACAGGCCCATCGTGCCCAAAGGAATCTGGTTGCGACCGGCACCGAGAATCGACCATTGATAGGCATCGCCAAACAGGCGGTCGGCCGTACGACGCATATGTGCAAGGTCTTCAGGGTGACCGCCGATGCCACCTCGCAGGCCGAACACTGACTGAATGAAAATCGGCGCCTTGAGCAGGCCACGCTCCAGAAAATGCGCAGCGGTGTACAAATGACCGATGTCGTAGCATTCGATTTCAAAGCGAGTGCGGTTTTCAGCACAGGTATCGAGAATGTGAGCGATATCGCGGAAAGTATTACGGAAAATCCGGTCGTCGCTTTCGGCCAGGTATGGCCGCTCCCAGTCATGCTTGAACTCGGTGAAGCGATCGAGCATTTCGTACAGGCCGAAGTTCATGGAGCCCATGTTCAAGGACGCCAACTCGGGCTTGAGTTGCGCCACCGGCTGCAGACGCTCTTCCACACCCATGGTCGGCGCGCCGCCGGTGGTGATGTTGATGATCACATCACTGCTGGCTTTGATTTGTGGCAGAAACTGGCGGAACAGACCCACGTCCTGGCTGGGCCGACCATCATGGGGATCGCGAGCATGCAGGTGAACAATCGATGCACCCGCTTCAGCGGCGCCAATGGCCGCGTCGGCAATTTCCTGCGGCGTGATCGGCAAATGCGGCGACATTGAAGGCGTATGGATGGCGCCAGTGACGGCGCAGGTGATGATCACCGGGCGTTTTTTGGGCATGAGTCTTCTCCATTCTTGTTCTTGGCGAGAAAGTGATTGGGGTTGCCCGACCGGAATACGTACGGCCGTTATCTTCGTTCAGATCGAGACGTCTACAGGTACTCGACGTTGCCATCCACGCTGATGGCCTGGCCGGTCACGTTGCGCGCGGCGGGCGAACACAGGAACAACGCCATGGCCGCGACGTCTTCAGGGGTGACCATGCGTCTGAGGGATATTTTTTTCAGGTACTCCTCGCGCATCTCGGCTTCAGGCACCTTCATCTGTTCGGCACGAGCACGAATCACACCGTCCATGCGCGGGCCTTCGACGATGCCGGGCAGCAAGGCGTTGACGCGGATGTCGCTTTCGCCCAACTCGGATGCCAGCGATTTCATCAAACCCACAATGGCCCATTTGGTCGCCGCATACGGTGTGCGCCACGCGTAACCCAGGCGGCCGGCAACGGAAGCAATGTGGATCATGTGCGCGTTGGGCGATGCCTTGAGCAGCGGAACCGCGTGATGAGCAAAGCGGTATTGTCCGGTGAGGTTGATGTCGACAGTGCGCTGCCAATCTTCATCGGTGATGGCGTCGATGCCCGCCGTAGGACCTGCGATCCCGGCGTTGTTGATCAGCACATCGAGACCGCAGAAGCGTTCGCGCTGGACCTTGAACACCGCTTCGATCTGCGCAGGGTTACCCACATCCGCTTGGGTGGCGACACTCTCTGGATACCGGTCGCGAAACGATGCGAGGGCGGTTTCGCTGACATCACACACATGCACCTGTGCACCGGCTTCGGTGTAAGCCGCCGCCAGTACTTCGCCAATGCCGGCGGCACCTCCAGAGATCAGTACTCGCAGGCCGCTATAGGGAATCAGTCGATCGAGAACGCTCATGCTTTTTTTGCTCCAGAGACAGACGACCTTGAACGGCCGCTCTTGATGATCAGGCGCGCCAGGGAATCGGCGGCCTGCATGATGTCGTCGGTGACTGCCGCCCGGGCCGCAGCCCCATCGCGCTCGGCAAGCGCCTGAACGATGCGGTTGTGTGCCTCCATCGAGCGCTGAAGGTGCGCCTTGTCGGGTGCCACCAGCGCAAAGCACGGGCCCATGTGCAGCCAGAAATTCTCAACGGCGGCGATGGTCAGCTCAGCGTTCGCTACCGCGTAGATACGCCGGTGGAAGGCAAAGTTGGTCCACAGATAACGGGGCACATCGACGCTGTCGGCGGCCTGCTGCATCTGGTCACAGAGGTGGCTGATTTCCTTGAGGTCGATGTCCTTGAGCAGAAGGACCGCTTTCTCGGCCAGAAGGCCTTCGAGCGCAACCCGCGCGTCGCGGATCTCGCGCAGTCGCTCGGGCGTCATCATGCGGACACGCAGACGGGAGGTTTCGGTGACTTCGAAGGCGTTTTCTGCGCTGAGGCGATTGAGCGCCTCACGGACCGGCATCGGGCTGGAACCCAGCGCCTCGGCGAGGCCGCGGATTGTCACCTTCTGGCCTGGCTGGAAGCGACCGCTCATCAACGCTTCACGGATCTGACGATAGATCTGATCCTGCAAGGTATCGCGAGAAACCTGGCGCATGCTGGGCAGGAGGGTCGGACTGTCGGTCATGGTTCTGGCTCATATTGGCGTTCTTATGCGCTCAATATGTGATCACAAATAACATATGTCAAATTTTTTTTGGCCTACATCCGGCGGTCTAGGGACGGGCATGGAAACCATTGATCCGACTGTCTGCCAGTTTGAACACGACGCGCTGGGGGTGGTTGACCGAGACCAGATACTCGACCGGCTGCCCTTGGGTATCGAATATCACGCCTCGATAAACCAATGCGGCTGTGCCGGGTTCAACCTCCAGCAACCGGGCCTCCTGGTCGTTCATCGTGGCAACGCTTAACGTCCCTTCATCACTTTCTATTTCGATCTGATAGCGCTCCGACAACAGCGCATACAGCGACGCCCCTTCAATCAGGTCGGCAGCAACCAGCTCAGGGACCTTGGCGGCGGGGATGTAGCTGGTCTCGATGCAGAACGGCTTCTGGTCCACTGTGCGCAGACGCCTGATGGTGAGTAGCACGTCCCCTTCCTGGATCTTCAGCAGTCTGGCGACGCGAGCACTTGCAGCGGTTTGCTCAAAGTAGAGCAGCTTGCTGCCTGGGCGAGCCCCGGCCTGTTCAACCACTTGGGCGATACCCTTGCGCGCCATCGTATTGAGTGGCCGCTCAACGCCTGGTGCCGTCACGAAGGTTCCACGGTTGCCGCGACGCTCAAGCACCCCTCGGTCGATCAGTATCTGCAATGCCTTGCGCAAGGTCATGCGGCTGATGCCCAGGTGCTCAGCCAGGTCCCGCTCCGCCGGAATACGCTCAGTCGGCCCGAACTCCGGGCGCTCAAGCATTTCCAGCAATGCCTGCACAGCCTGCCAGGCCACCTGCTTGCGCAGAGGGGCAGGAAACGCCGTACCCGAAGGTTTTTCGCTGGTCAACTTCATGGTCTACATCCCGATTTATTTTTTCTGGCGGTTAGTGTGACTGCTACAGCCAAAAAGTCCCCGCACTAGGCGACCCGTTTAACGAACGGCCCATCAGCTTTCTAAGAAATCACTTACTCGCCCTATTAGACCATGAAGGAAAAGCCTGGTAATGGTCTTTTTCATGGTATAGGTTTTGGTCTAATTCTTGGCGAATAGCAGCCTCTTCACAAGGTACTCAGGAGTCCGCATGGCGATCCAGTTCAACCGGGAAGGCTTTATCGCTTCCTTGCAACAATCCGTTCAAATCGTCGACGACGCCCAGCAGTTCGGCCAGGAACTGGCCACGCGGATCGACCGGATCTATTTCGTCAGCTGCGGTGCGCCCAATCGCATCATGCTCGGTCTGCAATACTGGATTGAACGCTATAGCCATTCCTTGGAAGTCCGGCGCTACTTCCCGGCCGATTTCATGGATATCGATCCGCCGCGCCTGGACGAACGCACGCTGGTGGTGCTTGCCTCCAAGTCCGGAACGACGCAGGAAACCATCGCCGCTGCACATTTTCTTCAGGGCAAACCCTGTCTCACCGTGGGCGTGACGCAAACGGCCGGGTTGCCGCTGGCAAAAGCCGTTCAGCATTGCTTTCTGCTGGGGCCGACGGACGAGGCCTACTTCGGCTGCTTCATGATCCTCCAGGCGCTGGTCGGCGGAATTCTGGCCAAACGTGAAGGCTGGCCATTGCTCGACAAGCTCACCCGGTCACTCAAGGCATTGCCGCAAGCGCTGGCGGATGCGGCAATCAACAACGACCAACGCGCCACTGAAGAGGCCCGCCTCTACAAAGATGATCGCGTCATGTATTTCCTGGCGTCGGGGCCGATGTTTACCACTGCCTATGTATTCGGCGTGTGTGTCGTGATGGAAAGCCAGTGGCTGCACTGCCTGCCCGTGGAAGCTGCGGAATTTTTCCATGGCCCGTTCGAAGCCATTGATTCCTCTACTCCGTTGTTGCTGCTGGTTGGCGAAGATCCCAGCCGGGCGCAGATGGAACGGGTCGTGAGCTTCTGCCAGCGTTATACCGAGCGGGTCATGATCTACGACTCCAAGGACTTCCCGATGGTCGGGATCGAACCCGAAATCCGCGCCATGGTTGCGCCCTATATCGTCGGTATCGCGGCTGAACGCATCGCCGCGCATCTGGCTGTCTGGCATCAACAACCGCTGACCACTCGCCGCTATATGTGGAAAACGGAGTACTGAGCATGGCAAGCCTGATCGCGGTCGGCGACAACACCATGGACGTCTACCTGGACCGGAACATTGAGTATCCGGGCGGGAACGCGCTCAACGCAGCGGTATTTGCGTCCCGGCTTGGCGCTCGCAGCGCCTACCTGGGCTGCGTGGGCGATGACCGTTACGGCAAGTGTCTGCTCGACAGCCTTCAGAAAGAACACGTCGATACTTCCCGTTGCCGAACGCTGCCGGGCGCCAATGGCTGGGCGTGTGTCGATAGCATCGATGGCGAACGCGTGTTTCTCGGGAGCGATCCTGGTGTCTGTCGTCAGTTGCAACTCAGCACCGAGGATCTGGCCTACATCGCGCAGTTCCCCTTGGCGCACAGCAGCCTCTATAGCGGTCTTGAAAACCAGCTGGCGCAGATTCGCCATGCTAGCAGCTGTCTGTCTTTCGACTTCTCGGACAACTGGGTCGAGTTCGAGTGGAAAGGTCTGATCGAACAGGTCGATATCGCTTTTTTCTCGGCCGCCGACCTCCCTTCACAAGACGCGCACGAACTGGCGCTCTCGATGCAAGCGATGGGTCCGAAGATCGTGATCATCACTTGTGGTGCGCGGGGTGCGCTCGCGACTGATGGGCAAGGGATCCACGAACACCCTGGCCTGCCCTGCAGCGTCGTCGACAGCATGGGGGCGGGAGACGGATTTATCGCCGCGTTTCTGCTGGCGAATCAGGCCCGGTACGGCCTTGCGGAGTGTCTGGTGCGCGGCGTCGATTATGCGGTTCAGGTCTGTGGCTGGAACGGTGGTTTTGGTCATGGGCAGACAATGGACGTCGAACGCTCCGAGCACCTGAAAAACGCCTTGAAAAACCAAGGCTGATACGCGCTGTTCCAGGCGTGTGCCTGGACCGTTCAACCAACCCGTTGTGGATACCCTGTCGATGAAAAAATGTCTGATCGGATTAATGTTCGCGGCACTCCCACTGCTGAGCTGGGGCGCCAGTGACGAGCTGCGTTTCGGGGTAGACCCCACCTACCCGCCATTTGAGTCCAAGCAACCGGACGGCTCGCTGACAGGGTTCGATATCGAGCTGGGTGAAAGCCTGTGTACCGAGTTGAAACGTCGGTGTGTCTGGGTGGAAAACGCCTTCGATGGAATGATCTCGGCGCTTAAAGGCAAGAAGTTCGACGGCATCCTGTCTGCGCTGTCGATTACCGGAGCGCGCAAGAACGAAATCGCTTTTTCCGACACGCTGTACGACACCCCTGCCCGTCTGGTGGCACCGCAAGGCAGCCCCTTGCAGCCGACGGCAGAATCCTTGCGCGGCAAGCGCATTGGTGTGCAGCAAGGCAGCGTGTTCGAAGTCTATGCCAAACGGATGTGGGGTTTGAAGGGTGTAGAAGTAGTGCCTTATCAAAGCAGCGACCTGACCTATTCGGACTTGATCAACGGACGGCTCGATGCTGCTTTTGACGACGCCATCGCGATCAATGAAGGCTTGCTCAAGAAGCCGATAGGCAAGGGATTCAGCTACGCCGGCGACGTCGTCAAATCACCCGAAATATTCGGGCCGGGAACAGGAATAGGCTTGCGAAAGGGTGACACCGCGCTGGCCACCGACATCAACCGGGCGCTCCAGAAGATTCACGAAAACGGCACCTACGACCGTATCGCCAGAAAATACTTCGACTTCGACATTTCGCCTCAATAAACCACCACCGCGGAGCCTGAAATCATGTTCCTTGAGGGGTACGGCTATCTCATTGTTCAGGGGGCGTGGTTGACCGTTCAGGTGGCCATCTGGGCTGCCTGCGTCGCGGTCCTGCTCGGCCTGCTGGGAGCCTTGGCAAAACTGGCGCCACTGGCACCGCTGAGGCTGATCGCGACCCTCTACACCACCCTGGTGCGCAGTGTTCCGGACCTGGTCCTGATGCTGCTCATTTACTACAGCGCACAGATCGGACTGAACCAGATGGCGCAAGCGTTCGGCCAGGATTCATGGCCTCTGAATCCTTACGGCACTGCCATCGCAACACTGGGATTCATTTACGGAGCGTACTGCGTGGAGACCTTTCGCGGCGCGTTCCAGGCTATTCCATCCGGGCAACTGGAAGCCGCTCGTGCTTACGGCATGAGTCACTGGCAAGTGCTGCACCGCATCCGGTTCCCGTTGATGATGCGCTTTGCGTTGCCTGGCCTCGGCAATATCTGGCAAGTCCTGTTGAAAGGTGCCGGACTGATTTCGCTGCTGGGTCTCAACGACATGGTGCAGGTAGCCAAACAGGCCGGTAACGCGACTTCAAGGCAGATGTTTTTCTACCTGGTGATTGCCGCGATATTCCTTGCCTTCGCAATCCTTTCAAGTGTTGCGCTCAAACAGCTTGAGCGGCGTTACAGCATCGAGCCAAAGCGGAGACTATCGTGATCGACATACTGAAAGAGTTCGGGCCGAATTTCCTGTGGTCAGACGGTTACCACTGGAGCGGTCTGGCCGTCACGTTATGGCTACTGGTAACGTCCGCCGCCATTGGTTTGCTCGCCGCAATACCGTTGGCCCTGATACGCACCTACAGCAGCCCATGGTTCGCTCTGCCGGTCAGGCTCTACACCCTGGTGTTTCGCGGTACGCCGCTGTTCGTCCAGTTGTTGATTATCTACAGCGGCATGGCCAGTCTGAGCGTCATCAGGGAGTCGCCGGGCTTGTGGTGGTTCTTCAAGGACGGTATGCATTGCGTGATTCTGGCGCTGGCCTTGAATACCTGTGCCTATACCATCGAAATTCTCTCCGGCGTATTGCGCACCACGCCCCGTGGCGAGATCGAGGCTGCTTTGGCGTTGGGCATGACGCGCAGCGGACTGTTCCTTCACGTGCTGATACCCGGCATGTTGCGCCGGGCACTTCCCGCTTACAGTAACGAAGTCATTTTTGTCCTGCACGCCACGGCCATCGCCTTTACGGCAACGGTGCCCGATATTCTGAAAATTGCTGCCGACGTCAACGCTGCCACCTTCAAGACTTTTCAGGCCTACGGGATAGCTGCGCTGCTCTACATGCTGGTAGCATTTACTCTGGTTGGCCTGTTTCGAGCGACCGAGCACCGGTTGCTGGCGTATCAACGGTTGCGCTGACGTCTCGGTATTTTTTCATTCCGTAAAGCACGAGCCCCCGGCAGGCTCATACGGCAACGGAATGAAAGATGTAGTCAGTCTGTTTTCCAAAATCCATTTCAACGCCCGCCAGGTCCAGACGGGTGTGAAGATCGGCATCATCGGCACGGACTTTCCAGGACACGCTTGCAGGCCCTGGATCCCCGCTCTTGACGAGCCTTATGGCCTGCCGCAGTAACACGCGATCAGCCAGGTAAACAGCCAGGGCATCGCCTTTCCAGGCCGCGACGTTCATTCCCATCTGTTCACACACGGCAATCTTGGCCTCGGCGTCGTCTCGGTCAGCCTGGCGGGAGCGTTGAATCTGATCCTCCAGGACAGGGTCAACGACCCGATCGGAAAACAACACGTCGCCCGACTCCCAGACTTCCGGCGGACACACCTTTTCTTCAGGACGCAGGGTCAGAAACGGGTTGATTTCCATGGGATAGATTCGACACACCAGTGGCCGGTCTTCGTAGATTCCGCAGCGGTTATCCTCACCCAGACTCGGGCACTGTGTCAGCGCGTTACCCGCAAAGACGGCGACCACCTGGATGTGTGCCTCGCCACTGATCACTTCCGCAGCGCGCTTGACGCTGTGGGCGTAGTGCGCCGGATCGAGGTAGGTCGAGTGGTCGAACGCTTCAAGTATGACGGCGACATCGTTACCGCGATCCAGCCATTCCTCGGCCTCTTGTAGCGTGAGAGGTATGAGGCGTCCTTTGCAGCAGATTCCGCATCCATTGCATGCAAACGTAATCGGGCCGCTTTTCGCCTGCATGGCAGGTTGGCTTTCGGGCTTCATGGTCAGTCCTTAACGCTCACCCTTCACTCTTCGTGTAGCGGCGACAGCTAAAAAAGAAAAAGGGTATACATCAAATGCCGGGCGGCAATCAGCCAACAATTAGTTACTAATTATATGTAAGCAAGCCTTGATCGAAGCGACGCCAACCTGTTCAGCCAACGGGTCTCCGGATGTCGGCGAAGCAGCCTCAACACGACCGTCATTCAAGCCTTGCCTTGCGGCCATGCGAGCATGGCGACGTCAATGAGACGGGTAAGCGTCTGGCTGTTAGCACCCACCAAAGGCAGATTTACAATCGACTGCAATATTCCGAAGTAATACCAGGCCAACAGATCCACATCCACGTCGCGCTCGATCTCACCTGCCACTTGCCCATCCATCAAAATCTCCAGAAAAATCTGCCGCTGTTTGCAGGCCGCAGCGTTCGCAGCGCTCTTTCCTGTGGCACTAAGACCTTCCTGCTCAGCGTTGCTGCGCGAAATCAGACAGCCAGACGGACGCGTTACATCAGACTCTTTGGGCAGAAACTCACGTAGCAGCGCTTCCACGCTCGCTTTGGAGGTCTGTACGCGAGTCGATTTCATCCGGGCCAATACGCGCTCGGTATACAGCTGGAGGGACTCGTTGAAGAGCCCGTCCTTGTCTTGAAAGCGCTGATAAAGGCTTGATCGAGACAGCCCCGTCGCCTCGGTCAGATCGCTCACAGAGGCATTTGCATACCCATGGCGCCAGAAAACGCCTGTAGCGGCTTTCAACACCGCATTTTCATCATATTGCGGTTTACCGCTCATGATTCCTCCGTTGACACATTGGAACGATCGGTACAGGATAGATGGACTGATCGTTCCATGATACGGAAAATTCATCATGATTGACTCGTCCAACAGGCAAACGAAACCACTGCGCATCGCCATTGCAGGCGCTACGGGACGCGTAGGCATGCAGTTGATCAATCAACTGGCACGTGACCCGGTCACCCTGGTGGCGCTTACACGCCAACAATCATCCCCGTCCTCCATTGGGGGGGTGGCGTCTGCGACAGTGGATTTTGATCAACCGTCAACGCTCGGAAAGGCGCTTGCAGGCGTCGATAAACTGTTCATTGCTCACGGCACTTCCGCGCAACAGGTTGCCAATGAAATTGCCCTCATTGACGCTGCCGTAGAAGCAGGTGTGCAGCACATCGTAAAGCTCTCGGTCATGGGGCCATCGACCCCTATGAATCCATTCGCCTGGCATTCAACGATAGAAGCTCATCTGGGTCAGCAATCCCTGGCTTCTACCGTATTGAGACCCACCACATTCATGGACGTACTCAAACGCGCCGGCAATGCCATTGCTGCGGGCACCTGGGCCGGTGCCGCAGGGCATGGGCGCGTCAACCTGATCGACACTCGAGACGTGGCCAGTTGTGCGCGTATAGCGCTACTGGAAGATGTGGAGAAAGGCTCCCGGCGTGCCTATCACCTGACAGGATCTGGAAACTGGACCATGCCGCAAATTGCCGAGGAACTATCCGTTTTGCTAGGTCACGCTGTCAGCTATACCCACAGGACTCCCGCCGCCCAGCATGCTGCGCTGGTTGCCGACGGACTCTCTCCATTCGTGGCTGAAATTCTCGTGGGGCTTGACCGGGTTTTCCATGACCGCGTACTGACAGAACGGACCTTCACGGTAGAAGACCTCACCGGTAACGCGCCCCGCTCGTTGTCCGATTGGCTTCGTGAAAACCTTGATGCTTTCAGAGGTCAGGTGCGCTGAAAACCTCGCATCCACTCCAACCCTTCTGCGTTAAAGGTTACTGATCATGAGAGCACTCAAACATCCGGAAGCCAGTGAGTTCGTTCTTGAGCGTGTTCTCTATGCCTTGAGCGACCCTGTACGCATGGAGATCATCCGCCGTCTCGACAGCATGGCCGAAGCGACCTGCGGTGAGCTGGATGGAGGACGCCCCAAATCAAGCGTCTCTCATCACTTCAGGGTTCTGCGTGATGCGGGATTGATGCGCACCCGCACGGTTGGTACAACCCACATGAACTCTCTTCGCAAGGATGAGCTTGAAAGACGCTTTCCAGGCTTGCTCGATTCAATTCTCAGTCATTCCACCTAGCCGGGCTGTTGCGTTCGATCAAACACTCAGCAACCGCTTCGTCGTCTCCATCGCCCTGCCCAGTGACTGCCCGGTGCGCTGCAACTTGTTCAGCAGACTGGCCCCCAGCCAAAGCTGATAAAGCGTCTCCGCCAGTGCACGGGGATCGCCGACAGGCAGGCACTTGTCGGCTTGTCCTTGCTCGATGCAAACAGTGATACGCGACACGACCCGCTCCGTACCGTCACGCAACGTAAGACGCATGGTTTCGGACAGGTCCGACACCTCGGCGCTGAGCTTGACCACCAGACATTCATCGCCCTGCCCGTCCGGCACGCAGCGATCCTGCCAGCCCTGCCAGTAGTCCATCAAACGCTCGTAAGCGCTCAGACCGGGCAGCGTGAGACGTCGCTCCATATCCGCGAGATAGCCGACAAAGTAGTCCTCCAGCAAGGCTTGGCCGTAGAGCTCCTTGGACTTGAAGTAGTGATAGAACGAGCCCTTGGGCACGCCTGCCGCCTGCAGAAGTTCGTTCAGGCCGACGCTGGTGAAGCCTCGCTCGGCCATCATACGGTGGCCGGTGTCGAGCAGGTGTTGGCGGGTGTCGTCGTAGGTCGGTTTCATGGGGCGGATTACCAGGCAATAGACCAGTCGTATTCGAAGGACCGAGAGTTTGCCACATCCGGTGGTGAAAAACCTCGGGTTAAAAAAACCACTAGACGACTGGTCTAATTAGAAACTATGCTGCGCCCCGTCAACCTATTCCACAGGTACTCGGGACACGCAAATTCATTGCACGTCGCTGATGCCTGACCAACTTACAGGGTGCGCTATGAAAATCTTGATGGTTCTGACCTCACACGATCAGCTCGGCAACACCGGCAAGAAAACCGGCTTCTGGCTGGAAGAATTCGCCGCCCCCTACTTCGCCTTCAAGGACGCTGGCGCAGAGATCACACTGGTTTCGCCAGCGGGCGGCCAGCCTCCACTGGATCCGAAGAGCGATGAGCCGGATGCACAGACCGCCGAGACTGATCGTTTCCGCAATGACCCTGCTGCTCAGCAGGCATTGGCCACTACCGGTCGCCTGGCCGGTGTCAGCGCTGATGACTTTGATGCGGTGTTCTACCCAGGCGGTCATGGCCCGCTGTGGGACCTGGCAGAAGACAAGCATTCCATCGCGCTGATTGAAGCCTTTGATCGCAGCAACAAGCCTCATGGCTTCGTTTGCCATGCGCCGGGCGTGTTGCGTCACGTGGTCAGAGCCGATGGCAAGCCGTTGATCCAACACCGCGAAGTGACCGGTTTCACCAATGCCGAAGAAGCTGCGGTCGGCCTGACCGACGTCGTGCCTTTCCTGATCGAAGACGAGTTTCAACGCCTTGGTGGCCACTACTCCAAAGTCGCTGACTGGCAAGTCCACGTGGTCGTTGACGGCCAACTGGTCACGGGTCAGAACCCCGCCAGCTCGGCTGCAGTGGCCGAGAAGCTTCTGAAGATGCTTGGCTGATCCGCAGGTCAGCATCCTTCTTCAGCAGCTCATGAAACCGTGTGCCTGGCACGCGGTTTTATTTTCACCCAAATACTAGTCGACTGGTCTAATCAGACCAAACAAGGTACACCGATGAAAAACAGCGCTTTCTTCACCCCAGCCAAACTGGGTTCCCACACCCTGCAAAACCGCATCGTCCTGCCGCCGCTGACCCGCCAGCGCAGCACACAACCGGGCAACGTCGCCAACGAATTGATGGCCGAGTATTACCAACAGCGCGTCGGTGCTGGCCTGCTGGTCACTGAAGGCACACAGATCGAGCCGCGCGGTCAGGGTTACGCCTGGACTCCAGGCATTCATACCGCAGAGCAGATTGCCGGATGGCGCAAAGTGACCGAAGCCGTTCATGCCAAAGACGGCGTGATCTTCGCCCAGCTCTGGCATGTGGGCCGTGTATCGCATACCGCCTTGCAGCCAAACGGCGATGCCCCGGTGTCGGCCTCTGCCGTTGCCACCGATCGCGTCAGCGTATTCATCGAAACCGCCCCCGGCGCAGGCGAACTGGTTCCGCCCTCCGCTCCACGAGCGCTGAGCACTGATGAAGTCCAGGAACTGATCCAGCTTTACATTCAGGCTGCGCGCAACGCCATGGAAGCCGGCTTCGACGGTATCGAACTGCACTGCGCCAATGGCTATCTGGTCAACCAGTTCATTTCCGCGCACAGCAACCTTCGCACCGACCAGTACGGCGGATCGCTGCAGAACCGCCTGCGTTTTCTGCGCGAAGTGGTCGCTGGCGTGGCCGAATGCATCGGCAAGGAAAAGGTCGGCGTACGTTTTGCGCCACTGTTCACGACCACCGACGAAGCCCGCACTTACCTGGGCATGGTCGAGGAAGACCCGCACACCACTTACATCGAGGCGATCAAGATCCTTCAGGATGTGGGCATCGCGTACCTGTCCATCGCCGAAGCCGACTGGGACAACGCCCCTGCCATGCCGGAAACCTTCCGCCGTGCAGTGCGCGACACGTTCAAGGGCGCAATCATCTACGCAGGTCGCTACAACGCCGAATCGGGTGCCAAACTGCTCGACTCAGGACTGGCAGACTTCGTCGCATTCGGTCGCCCGTTCATGGCCAACCCCGACCTGCCTGCGCGGATCAAACATGACTGGCCTTTGAATACGCTGAACCCGGCGACGGTGTATGGCGGGAGTGCCGAGGGGTATACGGATTACCCTGTTTATCGTGATTGACCCGCAGAGTTCATCAGGCGCGCGCTTTTTATAGAAGAGCGCGCCGCTCTTAACAAACAACACTTAATCTGCTGAATGAACACGTTTTTGTGGGAGGCGGCTTGCCGGCGATGCAGTCGACGCGGTATGTCAGGAAA
>Ga0065712_10000244_pt1 | contig 34748 bp, 32 predicted proteins | sample MisRhiReplicate1_FD_59099 | JGI IMG/M metagenome (GOLD analysis project Ga0065712, IMG submission 59099) | Miscanthus rhizosphere microbial communities from Kellogg Biological Station, MSU, sample Rhizosphere Soil Replicate 1: eDNA_1 v3... | ecosystem: Host-associated > Plants > Roots >...
GACCGGCCGCGGGGCGGCGGCGACGGCGCGTTATACGCAGCCGACTCTGCGCCAGAGTTGGAAGGTATCGAGATGGACTATGGTGTGCGGATGCTTTCCTGCCGTAAAATCGATCCCGATACCGTTTATCTCCGGGTCTCGAATATCGTGTTACCCTGTCATGGATTTATTCCCACCGGCGGTTTGAAAGGCAATCCGGAAGGCTACACGATTCACTCTCACGTGCCGATCGATGATACCCGCAGCATGCGCTACAACATTCATTTTCGCCGCAGTCGTGCCATTGAAGATAACGAAAGACAGCACGATGAAGAGATCGGCTCAGATTTTCACAAGCGACGCAACCTGGAAAACAACTATCTGCAAGACCGAGAGCAGCAGAAAAGGGAGAACTTTACCGGCATGGGACCGATTTTTCTCGTCCACGATTCCTGCGCGACAGAATCCATGGGTCCGATTTACGACCGCGCACAAGAGCATCTCGGTGTCAGCGACATGACGGTGATTGCGGTGAGGAGATTCCTGTTGCGCGCGCTTCGTGCTGTCGAGGCCGGGCAGGAACCGCCCCATGTGATCCGCACCGAGGCCCAGAACGATTTGCGCCATCTCGCCTGTATTGCCAGCAAAGTTCCCGCGCACTTGGACCCGAAATTATACGTCACGGAACAACTGAAAAAAGAAAAGTACTGGGAGACAAACTTGTAGGGCGGGGTTCTAAATCCGCCCTATTTCCAGTCATACGACTATGTCGCAATATTCTAGGCTGACGAATGGCGTCATACTGAGCGCAGCGAAGCATCTCGTTCCTTCAGCCCTAGGAAAGAAGATCCTTCGCCATCGTCTCAGGATGATATTGATGGCCACGTAAGCAGGAGGTTCCATGAAAATCGTTGACGTGATTGCCGAGATTCTCAAACGCGAAGGTGTAGAGTTTCTCTCCTGCTATCCGACAAATACTCTCATCGAAGCCGCGGCTTCGGCGGGCATTAGACCGATTGTTTGCCGACAGGAGCGGGTCGGCGTGGGCATCGCGGATGGTTTCACGCGCGTCACCAACGGCAGGCGCATCGGAGTTTTTACGATGCAGGCTGGGCCTGGCGCCGAAAACGCGTTTGCCGGCATCACCACCGCCTATTCCGATTCCGTCCCGGTTCTGCTTCTGCCGGTCGGCCACGCGCGCAATACGTCCCAGGTGTTCCATTTTTTTCGTTCCGTTCAAGCCTATGCGCCAGTCACGAAGTGGATCGAGGAAATCACCCTCGCTGATCAAGTGCCGGAAATCATGCGGCGCGCTTTTACTCATCTCAAGATGGGACGGCTCGGACCGGTGCTCGTGGAAATTCCCAACGATGTCGCAGTGGAGGAGTTTCCTGCGGCAAAGGTCGATTATGCGCCGGTCAAACGCGCATTGAGCAGCGCCAACGCTGCCGACGTCGCTGCAGCGGCGAAGGTTTTGGTCGAAGCCAAACGGCCGGTGATCGTTGCCGGTCAGGGCGTGCTTTATGCCGAAGCATCCGATGAATTGGTCGAACTTGCCGAGCTATTGCAAGCGCCCGTAACAACTCCCCTTGAAGGCAAAAGCGCTTTTCCCGAGAATCATCCTCTATCGCTTGGTACCGGCGCCGGCGTCATGCCGCGCACCGTGCATGCATTCTTGCAGAAGGCCGACGTCATTTTTGCCGTCGGGGCGAGCCTCACGAAGCACAGCATCGTTGCCGCGCCGATTCCAGCCGGAGCAACCATCATTCATGCGATCAATGACGAACGCGACATCAACAAGCATTATGCCACGGACTATCCGATCCTCGGCGATGCCAGGCCGACCTTGCGGCAGTTCATCGAAGCCGTCAAAGATGCGCTCGGAAAGCAACAGCGCAAACCCAACGGGGTTGCGAGCGAAATCAAACAAACCAGAGAAGCATGGATCTCCGAGTGGATGCCGAAATTAACTTCCAATGAGAAACCGATCAATCCCTACAGAGTGATGTGGGAGTTCATAAACCTTTTCGACCCGAAAGACGTGATTGTCACCCATGACGCGGGCAGTCCACGCAACCAACTCGTGCCGTTTTACCGCGCGACCACGCCGAGGAGCTATCTGGGCTGGGGCAAATCCCATGCGCTTGGCACCGGCTTGGGCTTGATCATGGGTGCGAAGCTCGCCGCGCCGGACAAATTCTGCGTCAACTTTATGGGCGATGCTGCATTCGGCATGACTGGATTGGATTTCGAGACCGCGGTGCGCAACAACATTCCGACCCTGACGATCGTCTTGAACAACAACTTCATGGCCGCCGAAACTCACAGCATGCACGCCTCGCATGAGCGCTATGGCACGATGAACATCCTCGGCAACTACTCGGAAATCGCCAAATCGCTGGGTGGCTGGTCTGAACGTATCGATGAACCGGGCCAGATTGTCTCCGCCCTGCAACGTGCGCGTAAAGTAACCGATGAGGGCAAAGCGGCTTTGCTCGAATTCGTGACGAGTAAGGAAATCAACTATTCGCGTATGAGAGACTAGGCGCAGCTCCTACAGCCCTCGGCAGCGCGACCCACGTGGTGCTATGCATGCCGAGGGGCCCGCGAGCGCCCAGCTTGAATTAGACATTCTGGGTTGCTAGCCGTTCTTGGATGAAACGGCTGCGCCTTGCGTCATGCTTGGTGATCCTATGCGGCATCGTGCTCGGCGCAAGCCATATGTTCGGCTTGCAAGCTTTCTCGCAAACCGCGTCCGATGAAGAGAGCTTTTCCGATGTGCCCGAGCAAAAGCATAGAACCATAGGGAGACCCGACGGGGCTAAGCGCATTCGCTCGAATAAAGCTCATGCGAGTCGAACTCCATCGTTTTTGCCACTGATGCACCCGGGCCCCTTTTCCTACCTCCGTATGCCATCGTTCCTCAATCTGCGCACAGTTCCGCCAAACTTAAGAATCTAGGGACTCTCTTCCGGCGGCGTTTTTGCCAGCTTCATCGGTGGAAGGGAGAATAGAAATGGATTCCGGTCGCATATTTATTTGGATTGGCTTTAACCTATTTGTGCTCGCGCTTCTGGCGATCGACCTCGGCGTATTTCATCGCAAAGCCCATTCCGTCTCGATCAAGGAAGCGACAGCTTGGAGCATTGTCTGGGTTTCGCTCGCGATGATCTTCAATCTCGGGATTTACTTCACGTGGGGAGAGGAGAAGGCGCTCGAATTCTTCACCGGCTACGTGATTGAAAAATCGCTCAGCGTGGACAATTTATTTGTCTTCCTCATGATCTTTCAATATTTCTCCACGCCGGCAGAATATCAGCATCGCGTGCTTTTTTGGGGAATTCTCGGCGCCCTCGTACTGCGCGCCATTTTTATTGCGGCCGGTTCTGCATTGCTCACTCAGTTTCACTGGATGATCTATGTTTTCGGCGCGTTTTTGGTATTTACCGGCATCAAAATGTTTCTCCAAGGCGATGAAAAACTCGAGCCGAATCGCAATCCCGTGGTGCGGCTGTTCGAGCGCTGGGTTCCGATGACCNGAGAATATCACGGGCAGAGGTTCATGATCCGGANCAATGGTCAGACNCGCGCCACGTTACTACTGCTGGTCTTGATCGTNATCGAAACCACCGATGTCATCTTCGCCGTGGATTCTATCCCCGCAATCTTTGCCGTGACGCAAGATTCGTTTATCGTTTATACCTCGAACGTTTTCGCCATTCTCGGTCTGCGCGCTCTCTATTTTATGCTCGCGGGCGTCATGCAGATGTTCGTTTATCTGAAGTTCGGACTTTCCCTTGTGCTCTGCTTTGTCGGCGCCAAAATGCTATTGTCCGACATTTACAAGATTCCGATCGGCGCCTCGCTAGCGGTGATCGGCACGGTTTTGCTGCTTTCCATCGTCGCATCATGGTGGAGCCAGAGAAAATCGGCCCTGACGGCAAGATCGTACGAAGGATGAGTATCAATCACGCCCCGGACGGGATCAGCGAAAGCCGAAAACCTGCTGGTAGAGCTAGCAGGAAAAGGCCGATCTTGTTCATTTGGGTCTCTTCGGTTCGATATCCGACTCAGCGGAAAAATGGTTACGGCGTGGAGCGTCTCGGAACGAGATCCTAAAAGGTGACTCCGTTCGCCCGGAGCGCGGTCTGATAGCGCCGCGGAATTTCCGGATCTTCGTGCTCGTAAGGAATCATCCAGCCGCCTTCATCGACGCTGCGAAACACGTCGTCGTCGGTCTTCTGGTGTGAGACTTTGAAACCCAGTGGATGGATTCGGCTGCCGTAGCGCACCGCGAGATGGCGCGCCGGCTCTTTTCCGGTATTGAAATGCTGGTGAAACCAGTCGCCGGGCGGGCAGTAAATGCTCGCCTCACCCCATTGGATCTCGATCACTTTGTCCTCGTGTCCGTCCGTATACGGATGAATGCCCCACTGCTTATGCCACAGCAGCACGTAGCCGACCGATTGCGTGCCGACGATGATTGCGCCAGGCCCGTGATAGTGTGCCTTGTGATATTTTCCCACCGGCCACTCACCCAGATGGCCGACCAAGGCGTTGCCCGACATTTCAAACTGCGCCAGACGCAAACCAGCGCCTTTTACTTCCAAACTCTCGAGCATGGCGGTTTTGATGTCGGGAATGAAGTTAGTCTCCCAGAGATTGATTAAGCCGCTCACATAGCGCTTCTTGCCGACTTCGAAGTAATCCTCCTCACCGTAATAGCGGTCTTTGAAGCTATAAGGACAATTGAAAACAAAATTCTCGTCTCGATAGATATCGAAGGCGAGCGGCGCATTCGTCACCGCGAGAAAGCGCACCGGTTCGCGCGAGCCGTTGAGCAAGCGATGGGTGGTATTCAGCGGCGGCGCGAAGAGACTCCACTTGTTCCATTCGAACATTTTCTTATGGCCGTGATCGTCCCACAGCTCTGTGGCGCCTTGCCCGTTCAAGATACAAATGACTTCTTCGTATAAGTGGCGTTCCGGCATCAATGCATCACCGGGCGAAATTTCACCGATATATCCGCCGGTGATCCCTTGCATGCCGTGGAGCTGAATAAACGCCGCCTGGCCACCGAGGCGCGAGTATGGCCTGACCTCCAGTGCGCGTAGATCCGCCATTCCATGGCCCGTATGAACAGGCAACCCCTGAGTTTTCATCCAGCGCGCGTAGCCGGTCTTTTGATTGAGCGGCGCAACGTCCATGGGTTCTCCTGAATCTGCCAGCGACTCCCTGGTCTCCGTTTAGCCATGATCTGGCCGATACCAAAATTCGGGATTGCTCTTGAACACATGTTTCGGAATCTTGGCATAAACCAGATTGACGATATCGACGGCCTCGCCGATACCGAGATCCACCGCCAGACTTGACAGCGCATACGCGTCCGCCGCGCCCATGCTCTTTTCGCTTTGTAGAAAATCGACCGCTTCTTGCAACGCGATCCGCGTCGCTTCGTTGAGATCGGTGCTGAGCCCGATGGTCAGATAATCGGTTGCGGTTTCGACTCGTGGCTGCTTGATGATCTTGCCTTTGTGGACGATGAATTGAAGCGTCGGTTTGAGCGAGATCTCGATCGCGCCGCCATCCACTTCGCCATCCCCTTGCACGGCGTGGCCGTCGCCTGTGAAAAACTGCCCGCCTTTATTGAATACCGGCAAAAACAACGACGAGCCGATGCCGGTGAATTTCAGATCGATATTGCCGCCCCAGGCGCCGGGCGGCGTCGATGAAACCATGCCCAAGCTGGTCGGCGGCGAGACCGCCATAATCCCCATAAAGGGATTCAGTGGAATATGAATATCATCGGAAAAGAGCGCGACATGCCCTTCCAGGTCGACGCGGATCAACCTGGCCGCTGGCTGGTTGAGCAATTTCGGCAATACTCCTTTGCCCGGTCCGGTATTATTGACGCCGTAAGGCACACGGAATTTGATGTCCAGCACGCGGACTTCCAGCACGTCGCCGGGCATGGCCTCCTCGATGTAAATCGGCCCGGTGAGAATATGCACGCTGGCTCCTTTGGGCCGTTTCACTTCGGCGAAAACTGCCTTGCCATCGGCAAGAACTTCGCTGCCGGGAATGCCATAGGCGGCGAAAAAATTTTCCGGATCTTTGTTGGTGGTCAAGCCTTGGTGCGACAGGCTTTCGATCTCAACGATCTGCCCCGACTTGATGGTCAACGCGGGCGGCAGATTGGCGGCGATGTAACCCCAGAGAACGGTGTCCGGCGTTGAACGCAAGGTGGCATCAACCTGATGCGCCGCACGCATTAACTCGGAATGAGAGGATACTTTCGACAATGTTGGACTATTCTCCTCCGCCTCTTTTCGACTCTGTCGAGTAACACAAGCAGAATTTGTCGTGCTGACTGCAACCAACCGTCTCAAGCGACACGTCTTGATAGGGCGAGATCCATCACTTCGTTTCAACTGAGCTGGTGCAAAAAAGACTTACGCATCATTGCTAATCCCGGATCGCCAGCGCGCCGCCATCCACGGGTAAATCGACGGCATAAATGAACTCTGACTCATCCGACGCGAGAAATACCGCCGCCTTGGCAATATCCATCGGCACACCGCGTCGCCCCGCGAGATTTTTGACAAACCGGTTTTCCGGAATGTCTTGCTGTCCCACCGGCGAGCCGATGCGGTTGGGCGATATCGAATTGACGCGAATGCCTTCGGGCGCCAGTTGGACGGCGATGGAGCGGGTCAAGTTGAGCACGCCCGCTTTCGCCGTTGTGTAAGCCGTCGCTTCCTTTCGTCCCCAGTGACCGGAGGTCGAAGCGATATTGATGATTTTACCTTTACGTTTTTGCTCGATCATGACTTTCGCCGCGGCGCGGGTGCAGTACCAGACGCTGCGCAGACAAACATTCATCGTCCGGTCCCATTCCTCTTCTGTGATATCGAAGATCGTTTTGTGATCCGTCCATGCTGCATTGTTGACCAAAATATCGATCCCGCCGAACTCTTTCACGACACTTTGCACCATGGCATCGACTGACGACGCGGACGCTACGTCGCAGACGATCGACAGCGCTTTGCCTGAATGCTTCGCATTGATTTCGCTGGCGACATGTTTTCCTCTGCCGGGGTCCAAATCGACCACCGCGACTTTGGCTCCCTCTTCGACGAAAAGCTTGCTGATGTCCTCGCCGATATTTCGGCCAGCCCCGGTAACCACAGCGACTTGGTCCTTGAGTCTCATACAGTCCTCCAAACAAATTGCTTCCCGCTGCATAGCAGATGACGGCTGAAACTTCCAGATAGCCGGACGCAGCGCTCGCCGTTCGAGATAGGCAACACGTCGAAGCGGTCTCGCAAACAGGGAGGCTACGAATGACTCGGTGCGAGCCAGAGTTGATCGGGCGCGCTAGCGGTACTTGGAAAATCTAGAGGCTGACTTTTTCGGTATAGAGGTCTTTCAAAAATTGACTCGCCTTGAGCTCATCGAAAAAGCGGGGTTCGATAATGTCGAGCGGCTTTAGCGTTTTTGTCCGCTGATCAGCGCTGGCACCGACATCGACAAGCGCTTGAAGCGCTTCGTTGTTCAACTCCGGCAGAGGCCTAAGCTGGGCGGAGAACGCATCATACATGGCATCGACGCTGAGCTCCTGGGTGGCGGGAAAATATTTTCTAAGTATGTTCCGGCTGTCGTCCCGCTTCGAGACGAAATACTGGATTGCCGCGGCGTAGCCTTTCATGAATCGCCGTACCGTCTCCTCTTCTCGTTTTATGAACGTGCGGGTCGTAATCAACAGATCGGTCACCACCGGCACGGCTTTCATATCTATGACCTTGATACCGAGCTTCTGCGCTTCCGCTGCAACATCCTGACTCAAGGGTACTCCTTGAACCAGATCCTTGGATAGGGCGAGGGCTCTCGCCGGAGCTAAACCCGCAGCAACCATCTCGACGTCCTTGGATGGATCGAGACCGGCGCGACGGAGCATGACCCGGGCAATCAAGTCCGATCTGGCTCCAAGCGCTGAGACACCCACCTTTTTCCCTTTTAAATCTTTTACGGCGCTGATTGCCGAATTTACACCCATGCCGTATTGATCAAAGCTCACGTGTGAACCGATTAAGGTGACATCGGCGCCATGAGCCACCGGCTGAAGGACGGCCAATGGATTGCCGAAACCGATCAACAGATCCACTCCGAGTAAAGACTGTACGCCGGCGGATAACGTGTCACGGATCGGCAACTCCTCGATGTCGAGGCCGTACTTTTTGAACAACCCGGAATCGACGCCCACGTAAGCCACCGCCGTTCCGATCTCCCAACCTGCATACGCGAGCCTTAGCTTTTTCGCACCTTCTGCGGCCGTCGCTGGAGTGAGGAAAACGGCCCCGAAGATTGCCGTGCAGCAAACGAAAATGAAAAGTTGCCAAAAATATTTCATCCGTCCAATGAACATAAATTGAATCATAACCCACATCGGCGCACCCTCCAAGAGCCACTCTTTTTTCGAGCCTCGCATTGCTGCACTAATTGCAAGTTGTTATCTTTTTGTATGCGCGTCGCAAAATTTACGCTGCCTCGGCCGAATAGCTTGGCTGAATCCCATCCAACGACCTGTGCAAACCATCTTTAAAAGTTCCGAGCCGCGCATTTCAAGATCCTGTCCCGAATAGATGCCCAACAGCAAAAAAACGCAGAACAAAGGCGCAGGGCGGCGTCCTGTTTGGATAGGTGTTGCAATCCTCCTCGGGCTTTTCGCCCTGGCCGCGGCATGGAAATGGACTCCGCTGGCGGACTTCCTTGATCTTCGCAGAATGTCAGGCTGGATTGCTTCGGTGCGCCAGAGTCCTGCCCGCCATGTTTACGTGATCGCTGCTTATCTGATCGGCAGTATCCTACTCGTTCCGATCACCGTTTTGATTCTGATGACGGCTGTCATATTTGGACCGGTGCTCGGTTCGGCGTATTCACTGGTCGGTTGCCTGGCGGGCGCCGCAATCACTTATGCCATCGGACTCCTGCTCGGCCAAAGCCTGGTGCAACGAATTACCGGCAAAAAATGGCAGCGTTTGGAGAAAAAAATCGCTCAATCCGGAATTGTCGCTGTCGCTGCTTTGCGTCTCCTGCCCGTTGCTCCGTTTACCGTCGTCAATGTGGTTTCCGGCGCGTTCAAAGTTCCCGTACGCGATTACACCATCGGCTCTTTGCTCGGGCTAGCGCCGGGTATTCTCGTCACGAACCTCTTCGCACAACAGTTGGAAAATGCCATTCGCAATCCTGGCCCAGGCGCCATCGCCATACTAGCGGCGCTGATCGTAATTACCGCTCTCGGCGCGATCTGGTTCAAACGAAAATTTGCAACGGCATAGCATGGTCCCGCGCTCCGAAAAACGCCAATGACTAAGTTCACGGTCTACGGCCTTCTGGCTCTCCTGGTCTTGGGTTGTGCCAAAGTCAGAGCCATCTACGATGTGCCGGAAATATCCTTTGGCGAGGCGACTTCGTTTCCGACCATCGAAGCCCTGACTGATGCTCCGATTGTCGGCGGCAACAAGCTAGAGATTCTCCAAAATGGCGACGGCACGTTTCCCGTCATGCTGCGCGACATCCAAAATGCCAAGTCAACCATTACGTTTGCTCAATACCTCGTGAAAGGCGGCGTCTTGGCCACAGAGTTCGCGCGCAGTTTTGCTGAACGCTGCCAAGCCGGGATTAAAGTCTATGTCCTGTTCGACAGCCAGGGTAGCAGCGATGCCCCCGACGAGATAGCCGCGACCATGCGCAAGCCCGGTTGCCAACTTGAATACTTTCGGCGCATTCAGGCACCGCAGGTGGTTCTTCCATGGAAGCTCTTACAATACAATTACCGCAATCATCGCCGCATCTTGGTTGTCGACGGCCAGATCGGCTTCACGGGTGGCTACGCCCTCACCGACGATTGGTTGGGGGACGGAGTGACGCCGAACCACTGGCGCGACACGAATGTTCGGATTCAAGGTCCCGCAGTGCGTTATTTGCAGGCCGCTTTCACTGAGAGCTGGCTGGAGACCACAGGCGATCTCCTGGGCGGCGAGGGAATTTTCCCGCGACTTGAATCCAGCGGTCAAACTGCGCTGCAGCTCGTCAAAAGCTCGCCTGTCGGTGGCAGCTTCCAGAATTACATTCTCTACTTATTGGCCATTACTTGGGCGAAAAAATCGATTTTGATCACCAATCCATATTTCATTCCGGATGACCATATGATCACATCGCTCTTGAAGGCCACCGCCAGAGGAGTTCGTGTGGTCGTCCTCGTTCCTGCCAGGAGTGATTTTAAAATTACTTACCGAGCGAGCCGGAGGCATTATGGCGAGATGTTACTTGGCGGGATCGAGATTTTTGAATATTCTCCCGCTCTCCTGCATTCAAAGACCATGGTCGTCGACGGCGTTTGGGCGACGGTGGGCAGCACCAACTTTGATAACCGCTCTTTCGCTCTCAACGAGGAGTTGAATGTCGGCGTGTATGACCGAGACGTCGCTCAGAACTTGGCGGAAATGTTCGCTGCAGACTTGAAGCGTTCGAAAAAAGTTACCTACGCAGAATGGCAGGCGCGCGGGCTAAAGGAAAAATTCTTCGAGCTTTTCGCTTTTCCCGTCGAAGAGCAACTGTGAACGCTACGGGTCGCCCGTAAATTGGCATAATTGCAAGGCTATAAAATTTCATTTAGGATACGTTCGCTTCCCCACTCCGGGGTTGCAATTCCCTATCAGACTGGAGGTTCGGCCTAATGGCAACCATGATTACCAGCGAGTGCATCAACTGTGGCGCATGCGAGCCCGAGTGCCCCAACAATGCCATCTCGCAAGGCGATCCCGTCTACGTGATCGATCCCAAGCTTTGTACCGAGTGCGTCGGCTTTCACGATTATGAGGCGTGTGCGGCGGTCTGCCCCGTCGATGTGTGCGTGACCGACCCGAATAACATAGAAAGCGAAGAGGCACTGATGGCGCGGGCTCGGGTCTTGCATCCCGAGGTCAATTTTCCGGAAAATTTTGAATCGCGGTTTCGTAAAGGCCAAGGAAAACCTGCGCCAGCAGCGGCGCCGAGCACAGCTACTACAAGCGTGCCGGCGAGCCCAGCCACCAACGCTCCGACCGTGCCCGCCGCAACGCCGACCAGCGCCTTCGCAGAGGCGGATGTTAATTACATTCAACTACCCGAGATCGATTCTTGGAACATTCCGGTGCGTTGTTTCAAATGCGGTCAAATTCACGTGCAGAATGTCAAAAATTTTACCATCGGCAACGTGATTTTCTGTCCCCATTGCAATAAGTCGATGGTGGTCCGCGATAATTTGAACTACCACATTCGCACACTGCTTAAGGACGCTTACGAGAACTGGGACAGAGACAGAAAACAATTTGCTGAGCACCGCGAGCGCGAGCGCAGCGAATTCCTTGCCCGTCGGGCGAAGGAGGCGGACGAGTTCGAAAAGCATCAACGCCGGAGGCTTGACGCGATCCGCCAGCAACTCGATTCCATCGGCGAAAACTACGACGCCGCTGGCAAACCTTTCAAACGAGGATCGCGGTTCGGCTGGGACTGATGCCCGAACGTGATGCTCTATTCATGGCTTCACCTGATTGCGCTCGTCGTCTATATCGGGGCGGTGGTCGGATTATGGTTCATGCTGTTGCCCGCCGTCACAATTCTTCCAAACGACGAAGCCAAAGCGCAGCTTCTTGCGCGCGGCCTGAAGTTTTACAATCCGCTGCAAGTGGGTGCCCTCGGAATTATCCTGTTTACCGGAGCATTCCAGCTAACAGAGCTCAAAGCTGCCTATCGTGAGCTGTTCATTAAACAGTTCGGTTATATTCTCTCGGTCAAACTTCTGTTCGCGTTCGTGTTGGTAATCTTTAGTGTTTACCAGGGCCTCGGCGTGGGGCATCGATTCGTCCGACGCTATGAAGGGGGCGAGAGTGTGACAGGTGCAGAGCTGCGCTCGATCATCGGCCGGCTTAAAGGCGCGAACTGGTGCATTGCGCTACTTACGATGATTACCGTCTGGCTCGGAATTCGTTTGAGTCATTGACCTTCGGGTGGCAATCCGCCGAATAACGTTTCTATTAAGATGGGCCTCGGAAGAAAGGTAACGCCATGGCGAAGCATCAACTCAGAATCATTTATCGGTCCAATTCCCATGCTCCACTCTGGCTGGTCGCGGAAAAATCAGGCGCATGGGAAAAAAACGGACTCAGCGTCGATACCTCACCGCAGCTGATTCGTGAAAAAGCCGTCGAGTCCTTGAAGAACGGACACGTCGATCTGATTTCAGGCAATCATCACAACCTGTACGTGAGAAATTTCAAGAACGGCGAAGACTTCGTTCACTTGGCTCAGGCGACAAATAATTGGACCGAGAACAAGCTGGTCGTCCGGCCGGAGATCCGTTCAGTGCAAGATCTGCGTGGCAAGAAGATTGTCGCCGACAAACTCACTTCTCACGCCGGCCTCAATATCTGGCTTTTTCTCAAGCAGGAAGGTTTGGACGTCGACGGCGGCGATATCGAAATGGTCGAGCTGCGTGGCTCCTCGGAACAGCGATGGAAGCGAGTCCTGACCGGCGAATTTGCCGGCACCTTTGTGACAATTCCCCACGACAGCCGAGCTGCCAAAGCGGGCGCGCGCGTCGTTACGGTGCGCGCCATCCCGATGATTCGCGGCGTCACGCTGACAACCACCATGAGCTTTGTCAAAGATCATCCAAGCGAAGTGCGTTTGCTCACCAAGGGTTTTGTCGACGCAATCCACTTTTTTTTGACTCGAAAGCAAGAAACGCTGGAAATTCTGAAAGAACATGCCTCCCCCATCCTGAAGCTGCAGTCGGACGAGGAAGTCGAGACGCTTTATGACGAATGGGCTCAGTCGTTGGAGCGTAAACCGTATCCCTCGCCACACGCGATCTCGAACGTTTTTCAGCTCGCCGTCAGGCGCAATCCGGAAATTTCCCGCTACAACCCCCTTGCTCTCTGGGACACGCATTTTGTCCGCGAGCTGGACGATTCCGGCTACATCGATCGTCTTTATTCATAAAAAAAGGCGGAGCCTGAGCTCCGCCTTTTTACAAACCGCCACTTGTCGATCTGGATGAATCGCTTAGCGCTGACTCAACCGGTCGCTCGATGTCTCTTGCTGGGATTGCCGCTGTGATGGGGCTTGCGGCGTCGTTGGCTGTTGAGACGCGGGTGCCGCGGCAACCGCCGGCTCGGATGTGACTCCTTCACGATAAACAAGAATTTCTACCCGGCGATTTTTCGCTCGGCCTTGAGGCGTGCTGTTATCAGCAACGGGCGTGCTCTCTCCATACGAGACCGGCGTCACCCGCATCGGGTCGACCTTTTTTTGCAGGATCAAGTACCGGCTCACGGCTTCCGCTCTTTTCTTGCCCAAGTCATAGTTATATCCGTCATTACCGGCATTGTCGGTATGGCCGGCGACAACAAAAATCGCATTTTCGCCCGTCGCATCACCTTTGAGGTCGCTCATAAAGCTGTCGATTTCCCGCTGGGCGGAAGCCGGCAGACTTGCCGAATTGAAGGCAAAGTTAGCGCCGTCCTTCATATCGATGACAACCTTGCGCTCCAGGCGAAGATTCGCGATCGCATTAAGCGCCTTATCGGCCTTCGCGTCCGTTTGCCCCAAGCGACCCTCGAACTGGCCGAGTTTACCTTCAATGCCACCGACTCGATTGCCTAGAGTACTAATCTGCCCGTCAATCTGATCGAGCCTTCCTTCTGATTTCGACACCCGACCGGTTACCGGATCCACCTGCTCTTTCACCCAATCACGGGTAGCAAGACAGCCTTGACTGAGCAACATAGATCCCGCAACCCCCAGTCCTAGGAAATACTTTACCCCAACCGACGCAAACCCTTTCATAAAGCCTCCCTTGTAAACGTTATTTTTCCCAACAAAATACTTTCCAGCAATCAATGTTCTGTATTCGCCGTCGCGCTGCTTCCTTCTCAACCCAGCCCAAAAACCTCCGCAGATTTCCGCGACGACCGCTTTTAATCGACATCACCTCCAAATCGATCAGATTTCCGCACCTCAACCAAGCCGCAATTTCGTCCGTGCCCTTCGTTTTGCAATCCTGAGTTGGCGCTATACGCGCCTGCGAAGAATGGATCTGAGTGCTTATCGTCCGCGCTGGCGTTCATCTACATTGCAGAATGGCCAAGAAAATTCACTGGCCAGCGGTGTAACCAAAAATCATACCAGGAGGATAATTACAGCATTGCGTTTTATCTCGGCAACTTATGCGCAACATAGTGTCATTTTGGAAGGGGGGTGCAGCTATTCCCTACACACATGGAGGACTCATCCCCCAGGCTAATGAGTAAGGTGTACTGGGTCTGACACTGCAGCTGATTTATTGAGAGTGACGAGCAAAATCAGTTTGGAAGGCCCAACTTTGGTTTCTTGAATTCGTGGGCTTTTAAGTCGTGCTTTTTCAGAAGATCGTAAAAATCGGCGCGGTACTTTCCCGCTACTTTCGCAGCTTGACTCACATTCCCTTCCGTCATCGAGAGAACCTGGATGAGGTAATCTCTCTCGAAGGCGTCGCGGGCATCTTTCAGCGGCCGGAGTCCTCCACTTGATTCGTCAACTCTTTCTTGGAGTATGTTTGCTCCTCGCTCGGGCGTGCCACCACCACTCTTGCCCTGCAGAACAAAATCCTCGGTCAAGATATCGTTTTGCGTCATCGCTACGGCATATTCGATGGTGTTTTCGAGCTCACGCACGTTGCCCGGCCAATCATGCATCATCAGTTTGCGCAATGCTTCGGGCGTCAGGCCCTTTACTTCCTTTTTCATGTGTTCGCTGTACTTTTTCAGGAAGTGCTCCACCAGCGGCATGATGTCATCTTTGCGTTCGCGCAGCGGCGGAAGATAGATCGGAATGACATGGATGCGATAAAAGAGATCGTCGCGAAACAGTCCCTTTCGCACCTGCTCTTCCAAATCCTTGTTCGTGGCGACGATCACCCGAACATCGACTTCGACCGGAACCTCGCTGCCTACTGGATAAAACTGTCGCTCCTGCAGTACCCGCAAGAGTTTCGATTGCGTCGCCCGAGGCATGTCGCCGATCTCGTCCAAAAACAATGTGCCGCCATGCGCTTGCGTAAACAGTCCGCGGGTGCTTTTGACAGCGCCAGTAAACGCTCCTTTTTCGTGACCGAATAGCTCGCTTTCCAACAACGACTCAGGCAGCGCCGCGCAGTTTAGAGCCACAAAAGGCTTGTCCTTTCGATCGCTCGCCAGATGAATGGCCTTGGCGATCAGTTCCTTTCCCGTACCGCTGTCGCCTTGAATGTGCACGGTCGAATCGAGCTTCGCAATCCGGCCCACGACGTCCAGAATCGCGCGCATTTTGCCGCTGCGGGCTATGATGTTGGCAAAATCAAACCGCTCGTTGAGAATATCCTTGAGCCGTTTGATCTCGGAATTGAGCTTGCGATTTTCCAGCGCTCGTTCGATCTGGAGCAAGAGATCTGCCGGCTCAAAAGGCTTGGTCACATAGCTGTACGCGCCGCGCCGCATAGCGTCGACCGCATTTTCGATACTGCCGTGAGCCGTCAAGATAATCGTCGGCACGTCTGGATTGATCTCCCGAAATTGCTCCATCAACATCAGTCCATCGCCGTTCGTGAGCATCAGATCGACAATGCACAAATCGAAGAGCTGTTCTCTCAAAGCCGTAACCGCCTTTTCCTCGTCGGGCGTAGCGGTCACCTCGAAATCAGCCGACTCGAGCCTCATGCGAATTAGCTCGAGAAGGTTCGGGTTGTCATCAACAACTAAAATGCGTCCCTTTGACATGTTCTGCTACCGTCCCCGCTCACGCCGTTTTTGATCGATTTCGATGTCGATCTGTTTGGATTTTTCGATCATTTGTTTCGTTTTTTCGATTTCTTGGCGGCTCTTCTCGAGTTCAACGCGGGATCGCTCGATGTCCTGTTTAGACTTCTCTATCGCCAAACGGTTCCTTTCCGCCTCCTGTTTCGATCTTTCGACTTCCTGGCGGCTCTTCTCTAATTCCTCGTGCGCGTTTTCGGAGTCCTGGAGCACCGCGATCCAGACGCGGGCTTGCTGCGCCAAACCACTGGTCGGGTTGTTCTGAATGGTTTGATCGAAACAGTACATGGCTTTCTGCAGATCCCGCTTGGGATTTTGCGGATGAGCGTAAACCAGCCCCATGCTGTACATCGCAANATCTGCAGGGGGTTTGTTCCGCGCTNCNGTCCAAACCTCATAAAACGTNTTTAAGCTTNCATCAAAATCGTTTTGGGCCAGCAAGTTGTTACCCTTGATGAGTCCGTCGCTCAACTCACGCTGCCGACTCGTATTCTGCAGCAAGCAGCCGGCAACCGATATTAACAAGGCAAAACAAAAATAAAAGTACTGCCCTGGCCTAGCTCGCTCTCGGCCCATATTTTTCCGCCATGCGCTGTAATGATGCTTTTGGCGATCGCCAAACCGAGACCCGTTCCCTGCCGAGTATGCGGTCCGAGCCGACTGCCCTGATTGAATTTTTCGAAAATGGAAACCAAGTTATCTGGCGCAATACCCGGACCCGAGTCTTTCACAGAAACTTCCAGTTTTCCATTCACCGCCTTAGTCGCAATCCTTACCTGCCCGCCCCTTGCTGTGAATTTGACCGCATTACCCAGCAGATTCCGCAAGACCTGCAAAATGCGTTCGGGATCGAGCCGCACTTGCGGGAGTGACGGGCCGACGGCGCTTTCGAGCCGGATCTGCTTGGCTTCGAGCAGTGGCGTAATTTCCGCTACCGCGCGCTTGATCAAAGAATCAATGCCGGTGACTTCGAAATCATAACCCATCATACCCGCTTCGAGCTTAGAAAGATCCAGCAGCGAATTAACCACGCTAATAAGGCGATTGCTTTCCTCCGCCAAGATGCTGAGCAGCTTGCGTTGCTTTTCCGAAGTCTCGCCGCCGACACCGTCGAGTAATAAGCCGGTGCCCTCTTTGATCGACGTCAACGGCGTTCGCAGCTCGTGCGACATGGAAGCAAAGAAGTCCGCCTTCAGGCGATCGAGCTCATGCAGCTTTTCAGACATCCGGTCGATCGCCACAGCTAGCTCAGCGATCTCCGGCGGTGACCGGACCGACACAGTACCGGCGAAATTCCCCTGGGCAATGTCCCGCGTCCTGGTCTTCAGCAACTCGATCGGCCGGGTGATGCTTTTGGTGATGAGCAACGACATCGTGATGATGGCCAATAGACAGCTCGCCGCAATGATGACCGCTGTTTCACCGGCTTGATCGGCCGCAGCGGCGAGATCGGCCACTTTCGCGTGCGTCACTCGCTGCTGATTCTGGCGCAGCTTCTCACACGCCGAGAGGAGCGCATCGACGAAACTATCTTTGTCCGACTTGTATTGTGCCTGCGGGTAACGCTTGTTGGCGCGCACCAGACGCGCTTCGTCCTCCACCAGCTGCTGATAGCGCTCAGAGTCGCGCTGAATCGTCTTCAGGATCGACGCTGCGGCCGGATCGTTCAAAGCGACGGCGCTTTGCAAGCGGCCGTCGAATTCAGATTTGAGCCGGACAAATTGCTGGTACCAGGTCTCATCGCGCGTGATGATAAATTTCTGTTCGGCCCGACTTTGCGCCAACAATAGATCTGCGAGTATTTTCTCGTGGTCAAGCATGCGGTTGTCGATGTTGAGAATCGACTCCGTGAGATCGCGGAAATATCTGAGCTGGAGAACCGCCGACGCGCTCGCCATCGCGACCACCAAAAAGATCACGAGATAGCCGATCGTCAGTCGGGAAAACAAACTCAGGTGCACGTTACCGCCCCTCGGCTGCACTCAACTCTTGTTGCGCTCGGGCAGGCCATCGGAATCGAAGAGCTCCCGTTGATTGCCGTCGGCCACGAGGAATTTCTGACCGAATTGCTCCAGACGTCGGTCAGCGGCCAGATAGCTCGCTTGAGCATGTCCGACATGTTTACCAAGAACGGCAAACTCGTCACGAAATCTCGTGAAATCGCCTTGCANCCGGCCGAGATACTGGATGATTTCCTTGGCGTGATCNTCGATTTTCATGCCCTTCAAACCAAGGACGATCGCCTGGAGGTAGGCGTAAAAACTATTCGGCGACACCGGGATGACGCGCTGCGCCATGGCATAGTGGCAGAGGCTTTTTTCCGCCGGTGCCTCGTCGCGAATAATCGTCTCGTAATAGACGTTTTCCGCCGGTACATACATCAAGGCGAAATCGTAGGTGCCCTCATCGGGCAAGATGTACTTGGACGCGATCGCATCGATGTGTTTTTTGACGTCGGCGATGAACTGTTTTTTCGCCCGGGTTTTTTCCTCATCGGTCGCGGCTTCCATCATCCGTTTGAAATTCTCCAGAGGAAACTTGGCATCCACGGGTACGAGCGAGGCGCCGAGCTTGACCACCGCATCGACTTTGTCGCCGCTGCGAAAACAGTGTTGTGTAGCAAAATGATCCGGCGGCAGAATCTGCCCGAGTAAGTCCTCGAGAAAAAACTCTCCGAGCCCGCCGCGCAGCTTCGGCGCTCGGAGAATTTCGTGGAGCGAAGCGATATCTTTACCGACTTCGTAAATTTTTCGGTTCGCTTCTTCAAGGCCGCCCAGACTTCGTTGCACATTGCCGACGACGCGCGCGGCATTGTCCAACCTTTCACCCAAACTTTGTTGCGTTCTGTTCAAAACTTCCGCGTTTTCCCGCAAACGCTCGTTCACGTGCGCGATCATTTGACCCAACTGTTGCTGGATCGACTGAGCGCCATGATCGAGGGCGTTGCTCAGCTGCGCGCGCAGCTCGCCAATTTGCTGCTGCATCAGCATCATCGATTGTCGGTCGGGACTGTGCTCGAAAAGATTCGTGAGCCGGCTAAGAATCAGCCATCCGAGAAAAATCAGCGCGAGAATGACGAGCAGAAAAACCAGCAGGAAGGTGGACAGTTCCACAATGAACCGTCGCCAATTAGAGGAGCCTTACAGCGTATTCGAGGATTTCACTGAGCTTACGAATTTGCGTTGCGCGCATCGAGCGCTCTTCACGAGGAGCGGCGAAATAGTCATCGACGCTCTTTTTCAAATTCCACTCCAGCAGTTCCACACATTGTTCCATGCTCACCTTTTCCGAACGGCGCCGGCGCGCCTGATGCAGTTCGTTGAGCTGGATAAGTCGACCCATAACACGGCCTAGAATAGGAGAGTGCGACAAATTGTCAAGGGCTTCAGCGAAGGAACTCCGCAGAGGAGGGCTGCTGAGTTGGAACGAAGATCGTCAGAGAGACGGCTGCGGTTGCTGCTGCGTAACGCAATGGATCGCCCCTAATCCGGCGACGACCTCATTGCAGCGCAGGCCGTGCACGTTTCTGTTCGGGAATAGTTCCTGTAAAACACCGAGAGCCTCGACGTCGCGCGCGTCGTCGAAAATCGGCACCAGCACGACCTCATTCGCAATATAGAAGTTGGCATAGCTCGCGGGCAAGCGCGTGCCGCGATCGTACACAGGCTCGGGGCAGGGCAATTTTACCACCGATAATTTAGCGCCGTTTTGATCCACAGCGTTTTGCAAACGCTCGTAATTTTCTTGCAGAAAGCGATAATTTTGGTCTCGCGAATTTGTCTCCACCACACATGCCACGATTCTCGAGTCAATAAACCGCGCGATATCATCGATGTGGCCGTCGGTGTCATCGCCGACGATTCCTTCGCCGAGCCAAATCACGTGACGGACTCCCAGCGAGTCCTTGAGAAAGAGGTCGATTTCCGCGCGAGTCAATTGCGGATTTCGGTTTGGGTTCAAAAGACATTGCTCCGTAGTCAAGCAGGTACCGGCGCCGTTGACCTCGATGGAGCCGCCTTCGAGGACAATCTCGTATTTGAAAACCGGCACTTTTAGAAATAAGGCGAGCTCGCGAGCGACGCGCTCGTCCAGCTCGTAAGAAGGATACTTGCGCCCCCAGCCGTTAAAGATCCAATCATTGAACGCAAGCGGATTTTCCGGCGCGCTCCGCGTCACGAACGTCGGCCCGTAGTCGCGCATCCACACATCGATTGTTGGAATTTTGAGCAGCGTCACATTGTCCGTCGCAGCCCGTGCGATCTTCAGGCGCGCTCGAACCTGCCGTTCCGAACGTTCGTCATTGACAAGAACATATACACGCTCGTGCGGCGCCAGGAGCGCAATCATTTGGATCCAGACGTCGCGCACCGACTCGATCTGTGTCGGCCAGGTTTCCAGGTTATCCGGCCAGGAAATCCATGTGCCGCCGTGCGCCGCCCATTCCGCGGGCATTGAGTAGCCGAGCGAGCGCGGCGTCGCTTGTTGGTTATCTAAGATGCTGCGAGATTGACTGCTCAACGCCGTTTGTCATCCTCGAGCGAACGAGAGAGCAATGGCCCGTAAGCGTCGATGCGTCGGTCCCGCAGAAATGGCCAGCTCTGGCGAATTTCTTCGGTCCTGCCAAGATCGCAGTTTGCCAACAAAATCTCTTCCCTCTCACCGTCCGCATGCGCGACGATTTCGCCGAAGGGCCCGGCGACAAATGAGTTACCCCAGAATTTGATTCGGCCTTCGCGTCCGACCCGATTGACCGACGCGACGTAGACGCCGTTTGCGACCGCGTGAGAGCGCTGAATCAGTTCCCATGCGTCGCGTTGCTGACCGGCAATCAGTTTTGGCTCATTGGGAATCCAGCCGATCGCAGTGGGGTAAATGAGAATTTGCGCCCCCGACAACGCCGCCGATCGCGCGCCTTCGGGAAACCACTGGTCCCAACACACAAGCGCGCTGACTTTTGCGTAACGCGTCTGAAAGCTCGGAAATCCGAGATCGCCCGGGGTGAAGTAGAATTTTTCATAGTAGAGCGGATCGTCCGGGATGTGCATCTTGCGGTAGATGCCGGCGATCGAGCCATCGGCGTCGAGGATCACGGCAGTGTTATGGTAGACCCCCGCGGACCTTCTTTCGAACACCGAAGCGACGATGACGATCTGTCGCGCCTCTGCAAGCGCGCTCAAAGCCTCGGTCGTTGGTCCCGGAATCGATTCAGCAAGCCTGAAGTTCCGTTGGTTTTCGCTCTGGCAAAAATAACGTGAACGAAAGAGCTCTTGAAGGCACACGATCTGCGCGCCTTTTTTTGCAGCTGCGGCGATCCTTTCCATCGCTTTGGCGAGATTATCTTCAGTCTTCTCATCTGCGCTCATCTGGATGAGCCCCAATGTGACGATTTCTTTTTTTGTTTTGCGCGACATGAGCAAAGTCAATTTACCCCTAGAAAAATAAAAAGGGAGAGGAAAGCGATCTCTTCCCTCCCCCCAAGATTCGTCGGCGTCCCCCGCCTATTTCAAATGCTGAGCGAAAAACGACTTGGTCTTTTCCCACGCATCCTTTGCCGAGGCTTCGTGGTAACTTCCACGCTCGTCGCAGAAAAATCCGTGCCCCGCGTCGGGATAAATTTTCATCTGGAAAGGAACTTTCTTCGTGGTTAATTCAGTGTTGATTTGACCCACCTGATCCATCGGAATGAGCTGATCCTTCGCGCCGAAAAACAAATACATAGGGCATTTGATTTCGCCGGTTCGGGAGAGCGGACTGGGATTGCCCATGGTAATACCGCCGCCGTAATAAGGCACCGCCGCCTTCACATCTTTGGCGTGATGCGCCGCCGCCAGATAAGTGAGCCGGCCGCCCATGCAAAACCCGATCACGCCGATGGCGTCCGATTTAACATTGCTTTGCGATTTCAAATGGGCAATCGCCGCGCCGACATCTTCCATCGCCTTGCTATCCACTACTCGCTGCAATGTGGCAATCGCTTTGGGCATATCCGAATAGGGAATCAGACGCTCCGATTCGCGGTGAAAGATATCGGGTGCAATAGCAACGTAACCTTCGGCGGCGATGCGCTCGGTGACTTTCTTGATGTGACTGTTGACGCCGAAAGCTTCTTGAATCACGACAATGCCCGGGTACTTCCCGCTCTCCTTCGGCTGCGCCACATACGCATCCATCTTGCCGTCCTGCGTGTTGAGTTGAACCGTCGAATTCGTCACGTCCATAACCCGTCCTCCTTCGAAGCTTCGTCGTTTTGCAATCGCTCTATCAAATTTTTTTTTCTCGGTCCACACCCGGTATGGCCAATTTTCGCCTTTTTATCAGCCGTGTTCGCGGCAGAACTCCAGAAGTCGATTGCAAACTTTCTGAGTCGTCTGTTCCGGCGGCATGACATTCCAGAAATCTGCTTTTGGCAGCAGTTCGCGTAGATAGTGCGCGCCCGACGTCGCATGGGACGAATCGTCTCCTGGAATGGTCAGCGTCGGCAGGTCGACGCCCATTACTTCTTCCGGCTCGGCGCCAGGCGCGGTGTCCCGATCAAAAAGACTCTGGCCGGTCGTAAAAACGATCCCCAGGTAGCGGTCCAGATTCTGACTGGCAAAACGCTCCCCAAATTCTTGGCTGCGCGCGATCTCTCCCGCCCATGGACCTCCTTCCGGATCCATCCAGAAGCTTTTTCCGCCGCGCGCTCGCTCGATCACAGCGCGAAGGCCATTTTGCTTGGCAAAGTTGTAATGCCGCGTAAAGCGCTCACGGCTGTTTACTTTCCAACGGTAGCCGCCCACAGGCCAGTGGAGCAAAAGCCCGCGCGCCGCCTCAGGGTAAGCCGCACCAACTGCCAGCGCGACCGAGCAGCCCATGCACCCGCCCATGATCCATGCCGAATCGATCTTCAAATGGTCGAGCAGCGCCTTGCCATGCCGCGCGTAACTCACCCAAGTGAGCCGTTCGATTCGTCCCCCGGATTGCCCGCACTCCCGCCGGTCGTAGAGAATCACTGTATGCTCCGCCCCCAGTGTCTGCACTGCGTCTATTCCTGTCCAGGCGCTCGCCGTACGCCACTTGTCGATCGTCGCGTCAAAGCCGCCGGGTGCACACATTAAAATCGGCGTGCCTGTGCCGTGTATTTCATAATACGTAGCGATTCCATCGAGCGTTGCGGTCGGCATTGCAAATTCTCCTTCTTTGCTGGACTTGAAAAGATGCGGCACGTAAGATTTAACACGGTGCCGGTCGTCAGAAAAGGCGCAGCAGGCGGGAGGAGAAAGTGAACTATCAAGAGACCGAACAAAAATTCGGCGAATTGCTCGAAGTGATGGCGCGCTTGCGCAGCGAAGCCGGCTGTCCATGGGACAAGGAACAGACGCACCTTTCGCTGAAACCCTGCCTGTTAGAAGAAACTTACGAACTGCTCGACGCCCTGGATAACGCCGACTCGAAAAAATTGCAGGAAGAATTGGGCGATGTATTACTGCAAGTCATTTTTCACTCGCAAATCGCCAGCGAGGAAAGCCGTTTCTCAATCAAAGAAGTGATTGAACAACTGACGGAGAAGCTCGTCCGCCGCCATCCCTACGTATTTGCCGGGGAACCCTTGCCGGAAGACTCGGCGGCGGTTCTGAAGCAGCGCATGCAGATCAAAGCGGATGAGAAAAAGAACAGCGGCGAAAGCTCTGTGCTGGGCAATGTGCCCAAAAGCATGCCGGCATTGGCTCGGGCGCAATCGATCTCGCGGCGTGCCGCGCACCTTGGTTTCGAGTGGCCCGACATCGCTCGGGTGTGGGAAAAAGTAGAAGAGGAAATCCATGAGCTCAAGGAGGCGGCGACCAGCGGCGACAAGGTTCGGACCGGAGAAGAGCTTGGCGATCTGCTGTTTACTATAGTCAACATTGCGCGCTTCCTGAATGTCGAATCGGAAGAGGTCTTGGCGCGAACCGTCGATCGCTTCACCCGGCGCTTTCAGCACATTGAGACAAGATTGAAGCAAGCCAAAAAAGGGTTCGACCAGTCGTCGCTTGAAGAAATGGATCTTTTTTGGGAAGAGGCGAAACAGATCGAAGCCGAGCAAAAGCGCCGGTCATGAGCGTGCCGCAAGCCAAAATCGTGTTTTTGGATGCCGCCACCTACGGCGATGTTTCGCTCGCGCGTTTCACCGCGCTTTGGGATTGCACAATTCACCAGACCACGAAAGCCAATCAAACGGCGCAGCGCCTCGCGGCCCACGGGATCGCGGTGACGAACAAGGTGGAGATCGATGAGCCGATATTAAACTCGCCTGAAGCGCGAGATTTAAAGCTCATCGCCGTTGCCGCCACCGGTACCGATATCATCGACCGGCTGGCCGCAGTGAAACATGGCGTCAGGGTCTGCAACGTGCCCGGATATGCCACTGAATCCGTCGCGCAGTTCACGATGGCGCTCATTTTGGAATTGAGCACCCGTGTCGGAAAATATAGTGATGCGGTAAAACGTGGCGACTGGGAACAAAGCTCAGTTTTTGCTCTGCTCAGCTATCCCGCGATCGAGCTCAAAGGAAAAAAGCTCGGCATCGTCGGCTACGGCAATATAGGCCGCAGGGTCGCGGAAATCGCCCGCGGGTTTGGCATGGAGATTCTTATCGCCGCGCGCCCCGAAGACAGTGCATCCGTGATCAGTCACCGCGTTCCGATAAATGACCTGCTCCGCCAGGCGGACATCGTCTCGCTTCACTGTCCCCTCACGCCGGAAACCAGAAACCTGATCAACCAGCGGTCTTTATCACTCATGAAACCGACAGCCTTCTTGATCAACACTGCGCGCGGCGCGCTGATCGATGAAACCGCACTGATCGACGCATTGGGTAAAAATCTGATCAGCGCCGCCGCTCTCGATGTCGTGACTGCAGAGCCACCCCCGCTTGACCATCCGATTATCCGCGCAGCGAAAACCTTGGACAATTTGCTCGTCACCCCGCACACCGCCTGGAGCGCTCGCGAAGCGCGGGAGCGGCTCCTCGACGAGGTGAAGGTAAATATCGCAGCGTTTTTACGCGGCGAGCGGAGAAACCTCGTCGCGTAAAAATCGTCAAACACCCGTCCTTACGGCTTTATGTTCTGATTCAAATGAAAAACGTTGTCCGGATCGTATTTTTTCTTGACTTCCACTAGCCGAGCATAGTTCGCACCGTACGCACTAGCGATCCGATCGCTCTCCTCCGCAGTCATAAAATTCACATAAGCTCCAGCTGAGGCATAGGGCGCGCTGGCTTTGAAGAAATTACGCGCCCAATCGATACACTTTCGATCATCCTTCGCATCATCCCAACGGCCGTGTACGTTTAAAACGAATTTTGCGTCGCGATGGCCATAAGCCATCGCATCCGATGCGACTCGATTGGGCGCACCCGCAATCAGGCCGATAAAAATCTCGCACTGTGGAGAGGGCAACTTGCCAGCAAACTCGATAATACTATCCAACGCGCCGTCCGCGAGCTCTGTGAAATTGTGCGACTTCCAATAGTTTCTTGCGCCGGGCGTGAGCAACGGATCGAAAGCCTTTTGCCACTGAACATAGGGCTGAGGACCGACATGCTCGCCGTGAGCTGCGCCGAAATCGCGCAATGGAGCGATGAGCCTCTCGGCTTCCGAGATTGGACCGGAGTAAAAAATCGGCAGTACCACGACCTCCTTGCCGTGAACGTTTTCCGGAAGAAAAGGCAACGGCGGGGCCTTGCGCAACACCGCCCAGACGTTGAGCTCTTCAGGCGCAGAGTTTACGAACTGACGGTACTTTCTCAAAATCTGGTGCGCTTGACTGAAGGGAAAAACCATCAAGCCGGCAAAAACCTCAGGACCGACCGGAAAAAGTTCGAATTCAAACTGCGTCACCACGCCGAAATTGCCGCCTCCGCCACGGATCGCCCAAAAGAGATCTCCGTTCTCGGTTGCGCTCGCCCGTATTTTCTTACCGTCCACCGTAGTCATGTCGACGGCGACGAGATTGTCGATGGTCATGCCATACGTGCGAGTAAGCCAGCCAAAGCCGCCACCGAGCGTCAATCCGGCGATACCTGTGGTCGAATTAATTCCCACCGGTGTCGCGAGACCATGCGCCATGGTCGCTTGATCGAGATCCGCGAGCGTCGCTCCCGGCTGCACGAAGGCACGCCTTTTTCCGGCATCGACGCGGACGCCCTTCATTTGCGAAAAATCGATGGTGAGGCCGTGATCGCAAAGCGAGCTGCCGGCGATATTATGTCCCCCGCCGCGAATCGAAAGCTCGAGTTTGTTCCGGCGCGCGAAACCGATTGCCGGCGCTACATCATCAGCATCGGCGCACTGCACGATAATCGCGGGCCTCCGATCAATCATAGCGTTCCATATCTGGCGGGTTTCCTCGTAACCGGGATCATCGGGAACTACCACGTTCCCTTTAATGAGTGCTCCGAGCTTTTCCTTCAAAGTCGACATTTGCGTCGTCATAATAGTCTCCTCCTCCATAAGTTAGCACCGGATGAAACCCTGTCCTCAGCACTTGGCTGCAATCTTGCCGGTGAATGACTGCGCCACTATCTTGCCGTCCCGTACCACGAACGTGTCCGTGCCTAGCTCGTACACGTTGTCGGCAGTCTCCGCGCTCCAGAGAATGTAAGCATACTCGCCCTCGACGAACTGCTGTTTCATGCTAAAAGCGGCGCCAGGTTTTCCAAATTCTGTAATCATCGCCTGGAACAACGACCTAATCGCGTCGGCTCCTTTAAGCGGTCCGCCCGCCGTGAACAGGACAGCATCCGGTGCATAGTCAGATAGAATACCCTTGAGGTCACCCTCGCCAAACGACTTTAAGTGGTGGTCCAGAACGTCCTTCACTCTCATACTGTTCGTAGTTTCTACGACTGACATAATTTTCTCCTAAGTTTTTTTCGCATTCTTGCTCAACAAAACATTGGTGCTATCGCCTCGATCTGTTTTTTTCCCTCGGGCGAGATCTGCTCTACCGTGGCCAGAAAGTTCGGATGCGTCATGCCCGTGCCGAGATAGGTCCAGCGCATTCCTTTGAGCACCGCGGCGGTTATCGCTTCATGTTCGCTTTTGGATAGATTTCTTCCCGTGGCATGTACAAAGCTTTCGACGTCGAACTCCGTTTGCTGCTTGATCCCGTTGTCCAGAAACCCACCGATGTCGGCGTATTCTTTAAAGGCCTGCTCGATTTCTTCGTGGATCGCCGCCTCCGCCAGCGCCTCCACGATCAACGTATCGAGCTTGGTGTGCTGCGATTCTTCCAGCCAGTGATGCTTCAAAAGGCTCTTGAACTGCGGGTCAAGATCCTGATTGTCCTTAACCCCTTCGATGTAATGTCTGAGCGTCATCCATTCGATGTGCAGGATCGCAAGGCCAACTCCCAAAGGACTGTGCGACAAAACAAACCGCTTCACATCCTCTGCAGGGCCTATGAAGTCACACTTGATGCCGAAACCAGCTTCAAATTCCTGGCGAAAGCGCTTGAAAAGATGAATGTGCTTTGCCTCCTCGCCGGCAAACTGGAGTAAAGCGCGGACGCGGTAGTCGTCTCCCGAGAGCTGCAATCGCGCATGGTCAACCACGTAGGGAAGGATGAACTCTTCGACCAGGCCAAACATGGCCAAGTACTCATAACCGCGAATCTGATTCAAAGTTCGCTGCTCCGCCGGCGTAAGAAAAGAAAGCTGCTTTACCTGAGCCAGAGACTCCGGCATGAAGGGCTTGGTGAAATCGAGCCGCTTCTCGCCGCCGATAATGTCCTCCACTCTCCAGCCGATCCGTTCCGACGCCTCCAGCGCGCCCTGATAGCTATAATTGTTTTTCATGATCGTTCCTCCTGAATTGATGTGCCGTCGCAGTCTCTCCTGCCCTAGTGCGGGAACTATGCCAGCAACAGGATCGAGCGATAAATTGAAAATTTAATAACTTAGGCGTGACGAAGCCTAAAGGTTGGTCACGAGAATTCGTAACCGACGAGATTTCGGCAGGGTTCAACGCAAAATTTTGCGAGAATGAAATCAGCCTTTGCGTTCGATGTTGAGCACTTTCATGCGCGAACTGAGCGTCGTGGGTTTGATACCCAGGAGCTGCGCCGCGCCTTTTTCCCCAGCAATTTTCCATTCGGCGGCCTTGAGAGCAGCGATGATGTTATTGCGCTCCAGCTCTTCGAGCTCTTTGGCAGTGCGAACGCGTTGGATCGTCGAGTTATTGGTCCCGACCGCAACCGCCATCGCGTTCACGCTTTCTGGCAAAGCCCGGTCGAGGTTGAGCCGTCCGTCTCGCGACGTAATCATCGCCCGTTCGATGATGTTCTGCAGTTCGCGGACGTTACCCGGCCAGTTATAGGCCTGCAGGCGCCTCACGCAGTCATCGGACAGTGGTTCGAGCCTCCGCCCCATCCGGCGCGCAAAGTTTCGCGCGAAGGCCGTCGCAATCATGGCGATATCGTCCGGGCGCTCGCGGAGCGGCGGCAATTTGATCGGAAAAACGTTTAATCGATAAAACAGATCCTCGCGAAATTGCCCATCACGGATCAATTTTTCCAAATCGCGGTTGGTTGCCGCGATCACACGCACATCGACTTTGCGCGCCTGCGAGCTGCCCACCGACTCAAATTCCCTCTCTTGGATCACGCGCAACAGCTTGGGTTGCAGATCGACGGGCAATTCGCCGATTTCGTCGAGGAAGATGGTACCGCCGTGCGCGAGGACGAAACGGCCGTCCCGTTTCTTGGTCGCGCCGGTAAACGAGCCTTGTTCATGGCCGAAAAATTCGCTTTCCATGAGCGTCGCCGGAATCGCCGCACAGTTAACCTTGATTAGCGGTTTGCCGTGACGCGGACTGGCCACGTGAATCGCCCGGGCGATCAATTCCTTGCCGGTGCCGGTCTCTCCTGAAATCAGTACGGTGGCATCGGTTCCGGCAACCTCCTTAACATCGTTAAGTACCCGCAGCAGGGCATCACTCCGGCCAATGATCTCGTCGGCGCCGACCAGCTCATTCAATTGTTCGCGCAAGTATTCGGCTTCGTTCCTCAACGACTCGATTTTGCGCTCGGCCTGCAAACGGTCGTTGACGTCTCTCAGTACCAATGTGTAAAAGGGCTCGCGCTTTTGATCAAATCGCGACAGCGTCGCCTCGGCTTGAAAGCTCTCTCCTCCACGAGCCGTCGCCGTCAACCCGCCGCCGATCCAAAGTGAACGCTGTCCTTCCGGGCGCGTATCGAGATCGATGATCAACCGTGCAAGCTTCTCGCGGGAATCGGGCGCAAGAAAATGTGTAAAGGTTTGCCCTGTCAGCATCATGGCGGATGCGCCGAGAACTTTTTCCGCAGCCGGATTGACCTGATTGATTTTGAGATGCTGATCGAGCTCGATGATCGCATCCATCGCGCTTCCTACCAGTCGGCCAAGCTTCTGCTCACGCTCCCGCACCTGCGCTTCCGCCCTCATGCGGCGCAATTCTGCGGCCGCACGCGCGGCGAAAATTTGAAAAAGAGCTTGCGCCCTCGGCTGGGGAGGCATGGGCCGCAGGTCGAGAACCGCCAGATGGCCTAGGATCTTGCCATCGACATCGAGCAATGGCATGCCCATGTAACTCGCCGCACCCACTGCTGTAACGTCCGGATCTTCACCGTAAATGTCGAGGAGATTGTCGGGGATATGGATGAAGCAGCGCTCGTTTATGACTCGCTCGCAGGGAGTTCCGTTTATCACCATCTCCCAGTCTTTGAGCCATTGACCACCCATCCAGAAAGCCAGTGCCCTCAGACGCCGTGATTCGGGAAAATACTCCGTTACCCAGGCGCCGTGAGTATTTAGAGCCGACGCGAGGTTTTTTACCAGGGCCTGGAAAAACTGTTCGCCCGTTTCGGTGGCAGTGCCCTCAAGGATCTGTCTGAGAGCAATATCGAGGTCAATGTCCTGAAGGGGTAGGTGTTCCACAATTACCGCCCTGGGGCATCTCTACCGATAATCGAGAGGATGTCGAACAAAAGCCGCCTTTTTCGGAACAGTTCCAGAAATGCGATTCGAAACTACGGAAGGTCAAAACGGAATATCGTCATCCATCGGCGGCTGGCCGCCCATACTGCTTTCGTCTCCTGGACTCGAATCGATCTGGGACGGAAGCCGGGTTCCTCCACCACCCCCGAGAAATTGGATTCGCTGCGCGACGATCTCCGTTACGTATCGTTTAGTGCCGGTCTTATCATCATAGCTGCGCGTTCGAATGCTTCCTTCAACATAAACTTGCCTTCCCTTGGCGAGGTACTGACCGCATGACTCGGCCTGTTTGCCCCAAACCACAATATTATGCCACTCGGTTCGTTCCTGCCGTTTTCCGTCTCGGTCGTTCCATTGTTCAGAGGTCGCAATCGAAAAGTTGGCCACGGCGCTGCCGGTCTGCGTGAAACGGACTTCGGGATCTTTGCCCAGATTGCCAACCAAGATGACTTTGTTCACAGACATGTGAATCTCCACCTGCCGGAGCGATTGCCCGGCGCGAAAGTTGAGCCAACTTAGCGCCCGCCTTCTGCGGAGTCAATAACGAATTACGAGGTTACGGCAGATTTGCGATCGCGCGCGCCGCTCCGGTCAATTCCAAAATATGCATACCTGTGTTCGCGCGATCTACGACGTAAATGTAACCCCGATCGTCGACTTCAACGTTGTTGGATTGAATTGCGACTTTACAGCTCTCTTGAGCACCGCTATTGCGCACGCAACGCTTGTCCGTATTCTCCGTGATCGCAGGAATATAGAAGCCGACTTCCTTAGGTCGATACGGATCGCGAATGTCGACTGCGCGCACGCCGGCATTGAAGTAGGTCACGAAAATCAGCCGCTTGTAATAAATCGGTGTAAACGATTCACTGATCGAGTGCGCGCCAAAACGCCCGCCGCGAGCGCAAAAATTGCCGTTTGCTTCCGGTACATCGAAATTCGCCACTGAGAACGGTCTCGTCTCGTCCGTAACATCGGCGAAGAACACCATGTGGCGGTACTCGTGGCATTCGTTTTGTGTAGCCTCAGTCGCTATCACAACGAAATCGGCGCTTTTCCCCTTCTCCATCGTAGCGAATTCCGGTATTGCCATCCCGAGCACCGGAAACGTCGTATGGGCACCGGTGTTAGGATAAAGTTCAAGCCGGGAAATTTGCGGATACAGGAGATTTTCTGGCGTGGGAGCGAATGGGTCTTTGGAATTGGGGTTGCCTTTGAGAAGTTTATCCCGATCGACAATCTGCAGGGTGCCTGCGGCGCTCGAACCGTAACCGAAATAAACGCGATTACCGAGGCGAATCGGTCCGTGCAACGATTGTGGAACTGGCTCGCCCTTGGACCCGGGTTCTTGCCCGACTAAACCAAAATCGCGGATGTAGCGGGGTTTTGTTGGATCGCTCAAATCATAAATTTTCACGCCGCGGCTACGCCAGCCCTCGCTTTTCTTAAAGGACACTAGATAGGCGATGCCGGTGTCGCATTCCCACCAGTTTTTGTGAGTAGTCGTTAGTCCGGCAACGATCTTCGTGATCAACGTTGGCTTCGCCGGGTCAGTGACATCGATTATCTCGTGGGCTTCATTGCCAAAGCTCCTGAGCAAGTAAGTTTTTTGCGGATCGCCCTTTGGCAAATCCTTGCCGTCGCAGACACGCACCATTTGCGCGCCGCCGGCTTCACCTGCGCCCGCAGCGGAACCGGGAAAATGTGCCAAATACTTTGGCTTGCGGGGGTCCGTCACATCGACAATTGATGTTCCGTTCGGTTCAGTCTTATCGGTCAGCGGATTGAGCGCCGAGCCGCCGTGATGGCCGATGTAAGCGATAAATCTGTTCCCTTGATGATGAATCACCGGCTGATACGCAGAGCGCGCCTGCAGATCGTTTAATCCGACCAGATCCATGCTCTTCGCCTCGGTATTGCCGCCGGTGCCGCGAGTCACAGTCGGCGAACAGCCGGCAAAAATCAGGAACAGTAACAGCAGTAATATTTTGGCCATGATCTTATTCTCCTCGTAAGCGGCGTTAGCGTGAATCCAATCGTCGACAGCGCGAACATATTAAGGCGGGCAGCGACATGTCAATGAAAAGAATCGCCATCTATTGGGTTCGGCATCACATTGATTTTTCTCATTTCCTCCTCTAGAATTACGTAACTCTTTTCCGAAGTTTGAACGAAACAAGCTCATTTAAATCTTGATGTTCTATTTCCTCCGGCTCACGCTTGTTCTACTCATCACCGGTTTTTTGTCGACCGCCACGATCTTGCTGGGTATTTTCGACCGACATGGCAAACAGGTCTATCGCATAAACCAGTTTTGGACCTGGTTGGTCCTGCGGATCGCGGGCATTTCCCTAACGGTTCGCGGGCTGGAGAACATTGATCCCAGCGAGCAGTACGTCTTTATGGTGAATCATCAGAGCAACATCGATATTCCGGTCCTGGTTCAAAGCTTGGCTAACTTTCAGCTGCGTTGGATCGCGAAAAAAGAGCTGTTGTGGGTGCCACTTTTTGGCTGGGCGATGTGGGCGACCAAGCATATCACCGTGAATCGCAGCGATCCGAATGACGCGGCGAAGAGTTTGGAGCGCGCCAAGCAGCGGATGGCGGCCGGCATTTCAGTTGTGGTTTTTCCCGAGGGCACTCGCAGCCGCAACGGCAAGCTCTTAGCTTTTAAAAAGGGCGGATTTTTACTCGCTCTGCAAAGCGGTAAAAACATCGTGCCGATCATCATCAACGGCAGCGGTCAACTTCTACCCTCTGGTGACTGGCGTTTACGTTCCGGCATGGTTGAAGTGATTGTCGAAAAGCCGATCATGACGGCAACGTACCGCGCGAGCAGTGTTCGATTGCTCTCGGATCGAGTCCGTCAAGCGATTGCCGCTCATTTGCGCCTGGTAGGAAAGGTCTCTACTCGCGACGGCGAACCTATGGTCACTCCAAGTGTTAGTCCAGCTTTGGAGAAACGCCAACTCTGAACCCCTTATGGAAAGCCTTAAAATAATACCGCTGGGCGGCTTAGGCGAGTTCGGTCTAAATATGATGCTCGTCGAATATGGCGATGCCGCCATTGCAGTTGACTGTGGGGTTATGTTCCCGACCGCCGACCTGCTCGGAATCGACCTAGTGATTCCTGATGTGACGTATTTATTAGAGCGGCGCGACAAATTAAAAGCCATCGTCCTCACCCACGCTCACGAGGATCACATCGGCGCTTTGCCGTACATTTTGGAGCATTTTGATGTGCCGATCTTTGGCACCCGGCTCACCCTCGGACTTTTAGCCAACAAGCTCACCGAACACGAGCTGGAAGATACCGCTGATGTTCGGGAAATCACCGCTGGCGCGCCATGGGAAATCGCGCCGTTTCGTATCGAAGGCATCCGGGTGACCCACAGCCTCATGGATTGCCTTGCCCTCGCCATCGAGACGCCCGTCGGCACGGTGATCCATACCGGCGATTTTAAAATCGACAACACCCCGATGGAAGGCGAGATGTTCGACTTCCAAACACTCGCTGCGTACGGCGAGAGGGGTGTGTTGCTGCTGCTCTCCGATTCGACCAACGTCGAACGGCGGGGATACACGCCGTCGGAGCGGGAGGTCGGCACCAATCTCGAGCAGATCATCCAACACAGCACTGGAAAAGTGCTGGTCTCGGCGTTTGCGTCGAGTATTCCACGCATTCAACAGGTGATCGATATTTCCGAGCGCTGCGGCCGTAGGGTGGTCTTGAGCGGCCGCAGCATGATTCGAAACGGCCAGGTGGCCGCAGAGCTGGGCTATTTGCACTTGCCACGGAATTTTTTGACCGAAAGCGAACGTTGGCACGATTTGCCTGCCGACCAACTCACTTTTCTAACGACCGGCAGCCAGGGTGAGCCCCTCTCGGTGCTCCATCGTATTGCCCTGGATGACCACAAGACAATCAAGCTCGAATCGGGCGACACCGTGATTCTCTCCTCGAAGTTTATTCCGGGCAACGAGAAAACGATTTCGAATATGATCAATCACCTCTATCGGCGCGGCGCCGACGTCCATTACGAAAAAGTTTCCGAGATTCACGTCTCCGGCCATGCCAGTCAGGAAGAGCTCAAGACGATGCTTCAGCTCACCCGCCCGCGTTATTTCGTGCCGATCCACGGCGAGTATCGCCATCTGGTGCGCCATCGACGGCTGGCTCAAGAGGTTGGCATCCCGCCATCGAACTGCTTCATTCTGGAGGACGGGGATGTATTGGAGATCGGCGCTCATTCCGCAAAAAAAACCTCCCCCATTCAGGTGGGTAAGGTGTTTGTTGACGGGAGAAGCGTCGGAGATGTCGGCGATGTCGTAATCCGCGACCGCCGCCACTTATCGGAAGACGGCATGGTACTCGTGGTCATGGCGATTCATCAGCAGTCCGGCGAATTAGTCGCGGGTCCCGATTTGATTTCCCGAGGCTTCATGGGCGCGCAGGAAAGCGAAGAGGTTTTGGAGAATGCCAAAAAGGTGGTGCTCGAGACTTTGGCGGCCAGCAATCGGGAAACTCGCACGGATCCGGCGGAGTTAAAAGAAGAAGTGCGGCGGTCGCTGCGACGCTTTTTTAGGAAAAAACTCGAGCGCCATCCGGTGGTGCTCCCTTACATTATGGAAACCTGAGGTTATTCGCCATGTCCAGTGCTCCGGAAAAAAACCGACTCCAGCGCGAAATTTGGGGCGTGGTCATCTGCCTCCTTGCTTTGCTGATCACCCTCAGTCTCGTCTCCTATAACCCGAGCGACCGCTCGCTTAATACTCCGTCCGGGGCCATCAATACGCATAACTGGGGCGGCTTCATCGGCGCATTTCTCGCCGATCTACTGTTACAAAGTCTCGGCATGACCGCTTATCTGATTCCGGTTTTGCTATGTCTAGCGGCCATT
>Ga0065712_10000169_pt1 | contig 34696 bp, 28 predicted proteins | sample MisRhiReplicate1_FD_59099 | JGI IMG/M metagenome (GOLD analysis project Ga0065712, IMG submission 59099) | Miscanthus rhizosphere microbial communities from Kellogg Biological Station, MSU, sample Rhizosphere Soil Replicate 1: eDNA_1 v3... | ecosystem: Host-associated > Plants > Roots >...
GAGCGCGGCAAGCGACTCGAACGCGCCGAGATCCTTGGCGAACTCGTCGTCGAGTTCGGGCAGCACCTTGCGGCGGATGTCCTTCACCGTCACCGTGTAGTCGACGTCGGTGTTGGCCATCTCCTTGACGGCGTAGTCCTCGGGGAAGCGAATCGTGAACGACTTCGTCTCGCCGATGTTCAGCCCAAGCAACTGTGCGTCGAACCCCGGAGGATTCGCTGGTGAGCCAAGCTCCAGGCTGACGTCCTCGTGGCGATCGGGTTTGCCCTCAGCGTCCTTGCGTTCGATGTCGAGCACCACGGTGTCGCCGTCTTCGACGGCGCGTGCCTCCACGGGCTCGAACTTGGCGCCGCGTTGACGCAGGTTCTGCAGCGTCTTCTCGACGGCCTCGTCATTGACGTCGTGGGCGTGTCGCGTGGCTTCGATCGTCGAGAGATCGCCGACGTCGAACGGCGGTACCGTTTCGATGTTGGCCGTGAACTTCAGCGGCTGTCCCTCTTCGAGTGCGACGTCCTTGATGTTTGGCGTGTCCACCGGCTCGATGCCGCGCTCTTGTAGCGCTTCATCAACGGCGCGCGGAATCAGGCCGTGCGCGACGTCGTGGAGGATCTGCTCCTTGAAGCGCTGCTTAACGAGATTGGTCGGCACCTTGCCAGGCCGGAAGCCGGGGATGCGCGCCTGCTTGGTGTAGCCCTTGGCGACGCGATTGATCTCGGCGTCCACGATGTCGACCGGGATCTCGATCGTGATGGTCTTCTGCGTGGCGCTGACGTCGGTGAACTCGGTCTTCATGCGGCTTTGGGCTTTAGGCTTTGGTCTCTCGGCTCGTCACGGGCTCGCGAAAGCCTAGAGCCGAAAGCCCAGAGCCGAGAGCCTGATTGCGAAAGGAGGGACTCGAACCCCCATACCCTTTCGGGTACCAGATCCTAAGTCTGGCGCGTCTGCCAGTTCCGCCACTTTCGCGTCAACGTTCAAGCCTAACATACGCGGCCTCAAGGGCCAGGAATCAGGCAGCAGGAATCAGGGAATCACGCGGACTGTCGTCTGGCCTTACTGCCGGCTCGCTCCGCCTTTGCCATCTTTGGCTTGACGTGAGCAAACGCCGCCGAGACGTTGCTGATGATCAGCTCGTTGATCGGTCCCCGCGAGGAGGCTTTGGAGTTGATCGCGCGACGGGCCGGCACAGGGCGGACGTGGAGTCCGGCTTTCTGCGCCTCTGTCGTGGTGTATGCGCTGAGGATTTCCGCGGCGCTCGAATTCGAGACGACGACGTGTGCGCCGCGCTTACACGCAGCGACGACTTTCTGTTGCAGCCGGCGCTGATCGAAGGCGGTGAATCCATCCGCCGTGTAGTTGGCGAAACTGGATGTGCGGCTCAGTGGCGCATACGGCGGATCGCAGTACGCGAAATCACCGGCACCGGTATCGTCGAGGGTGCGATCGAATGACTGCAGAACGATCGAGACACCAGGACTGGCGAGCGCCCGGGCGACGGAACGGAGATGCGCCTCGTCGCAGATGCGTGGGTTCGTATAGCGTCCAGCCGGCACGTTGAAACCGCCCTGCCGATTCAGTCGGAAGAGTCCATTGAATCCGGTGCGGTTGAGGAAGATCAACATCGCCGCAAGTCCGGGTGTGTACATGTCCGCGACGTCGCCAGGTTGGGACGCGCGCGCTTGCAGTGCTGCGCGCAACGGGTTGAAGCGCGTGTCGCGCACATCGTAGTACGCGTCAGTTCCGCCGGTGCGGTACTCGCGAGCCAGGGTCTGCAACGCGCGGATCACGGCTTCAGGTCGATCGCGGAGCATGCGATAACACCCGATCAGATCGGGATTCACGTCGGCGAGGACGATCGCTTTCCGTGTCAATCGACCGCTGTTCAATAGATCGAAGAACACCGCGGCGCTCCCCATGAACGGTTCGATGTAGCGCGAGAACGTCGGCGGGTAGTGCTCCGCCAACACGGGGAGAAGTTGTCGTTTGCCGCCGGCCCATTTCAACAAGGGCCGGACGACTGTCGGGACGGATGCGCGCATCTGCACGCTTTAACTATCGGTCGAGGGATCCGGTTCTTTAGCGGTATCGCCGGAAGCGGGCTGGTCCGCCTCGGTTGAAGATGCGGTGGATGGAGGCGTGGAGCGGCCTGCCCGGCGAAGAGACTCCCGAAGAAGATACTCGATTTGAGCGTTCAGGCTGCGCAAATCATCATTTGCCCAGCGCTGAACGCTCTCGAGTATCGTGGCGTCAATGCGAAGGAGGAAGGGTTTCCGGTCCGCCACGGGGCACGTCTTATTGGTGAATCGTGCCGGTGTTGAGGATCGGCGTCGCGGCCTTCTCGCCGCACAGGACCACCAGCAGGTTGCTCACCATCGCCGCCTTCCGCTCCTCATCCAGCTGGACGATCCCCTTGTGTGACAGTTGCTCGAGCGCCATCTCCACCATGCCGACCGCGCCTTCGACGATCAGTTTCCGAGCCGCGATGATCGCGCCGGCCTGCTGCCGCTGGAGCATCGCCGCGGCGATCTCCTGCGCGTAGGCCATGTGGCTGAAGCGAGCTTCGAGGACCTCGACTCCCGCCTTCTCGAGTCGTTGCTGCACTTCCTTCTTCAGGTGCTCGGCGACTGAGGCGGTCGACCCGCGAAGAGAGACGATGTGGTCTTCATGTGAGTCGTACGGGTAGCTGGTCGCTGCGTTGCGAAGCGCGGCCTCGCTCTGCACGCGGACGTAGTTCTCGTAGTCATCGACTTCGAAGAGGGCCTCTGCAGTCTCGACGACCCGCCACACCACGACCGCGGCAATGTCGATGGGATTGCCGTCCTGGTCGTTCACTTTCAACTGCGAGCTTTCGAAGTTGCGTACGCGGAGCGAGATCTTGCGCTTCCTGAAGAACGGGTTCGCCCAGCGCAGCCCGGTGATCTTCGCAGTGCCGACGTAGTCGCCGAACAGCTGCATGACCTTCGCTTCGTTGGGCGCCACCATGAAGAAGCCCTTGAGCAGGAAGATCCACGCTAAAACGATCGTGGGGACGGCGATCACCATGAGGGCCGGCCCGAGCACTTCGTACCCTCGGAGGTAGAGCTCTCTGGTGAATGCGCCCGCGGGGAAGATGAGGAGGGGCAGGAGCACCAGTGGGAGCAGGGGAAGTCCGGGAACCCCGTGACGGAGACGTTCGCGCACCATCGAAAACCTCCAATGAAAGGCCAGCGCCCTCGTGATTTCTATCTGATATCAATTAGACATCATACTCGTCAATAAAGTTCCCTAGAGCCCAGCACTGCTATTCCGGCCCGTCCCTTCTGCCGAAACGATTCACGAGAAAGTCTGTGCAAACGACCCGGTACTTGGCGGCTTTTGCCCTGATTGCGGCCGCTCTCTCGCCGATGCCCATCCGGGGGCAGCAGACCTCGTCCGCCGCGGCGCCGTTGCGGCCGATGCCGATCACGCAGCTCGATCTGAAACAGCCGCATCCCGAGCTCGACCGCCAGCGCGTCTCGCTACGGCCGGCACGGCCCACGCCGATCAGGGACCTCCTGCCGATCATCGTGCGCGGCACTCGCTTGAGCGTCATTACGGATCCGTCAATCACTCAGACATTTGTGGGTGAGCTGAAGAACGTCACGATTCGTGAAGCGCTGGACGTGATCCTCGAGCCGTCGGGTCTCGACTACTCGATTCGCGGCGAGGTCATTCGCGTGTTCCCGCGTGAGCTCGAGACACGCTTCTTTCACATCGACTACGTGAGCACGCAGCGCACAAGCAACCGGAGCACGTCGCATGTGACGGGCACGGATTCGCCTGACGTCTACGCGGAGCTGGCCGAGGGTGTGAAATCGCTGCTGTCGCCCGACGGGCGCATGAACGTCGATCGCACCGCGGCGCTGCTGCGAGTGACCGATCGTCCCAGCCGTCTCGCTCGTGTCGAACAGTACCTCGACGCGGTGATGCAGCGCGTGACGCGGCAAGTGCAGATCGATGCCAAGGTCATTGAAGTGGATCTCCGCGACGAATTCTCTGCAGGCATCGACTGGCGGTCTGTGATCGCCGGCCTCGCTCCCAACGCCACGCAGACGCCGACAGCCTCGGTGAGCGGCAGTCCGACGTTGATCCTGAACGTCAGCGATTTCACTGCAGTGCTCAAAGCGCTATCGGCTCAGGGGGACGTCAACGTCCTCGCGAGCCCGCGCATCATCGCGACGAACAACGAGCCCGTCATCATGCGAGCCGCGACAGAGGACACGCGCTCGGTGACCGATAGCATCGTGTTGAGCCTGACGGCGCAGATCAGTGCCGATGGTCTGATCCACATGAACGTCAATCCGAGTGTCACCGAGCGCACCTCCCTGACGAGGTCATCGGCGGGCGATCAGACGCCTCTCGTCACCGTGCGCGAGGCCGACACGGTCGTCCGCCTGCGGCAAGGCGAGACCGTCGTCATTGCCGGCCTGATCCGTGAGCGCACCGATCGGCGCAAGTCCGATCTGGTGATTCTGTTGAAGCCGACTGTCGTGAATCCCGCAGGGTCGCGCTGACGGTCTCCCATGTACGAGCCGTATTACGGGTTCGCCGAGAAGCCGTTCAGTCTCACACCAGATCCGAAGTATCTGTATCGCAGCGAGTCGCACGCCAATGCGTTCGAGTTGCTGCAGTACGCGATCGATCGGCGTGAGGGCTTCGTCGTTATAACCGGCGACATCGGCACCGGCAAGACTACCGTCTGCCGCGCGCTGCTCGAGCAGACCGGCAAGAAGACGTTAACGGCGCTGGTGCTGAATCCGTTTCTGTCAGAGCACGATCTGCTCCGCGTCATTCTGCAGGACCTCGGCGTGATCAACCGAGGCGAGGAGCGCGCTGGTGGCCGGCAGCCGAGCAAGCAGGATCTGATCAACACGTTGAACGATTTCCTGCTCTCGCTCATTCCACTCGGCGCCCACGCCGTGCTGATTGTGGATGAAGCGCAGAATCTGCCGCTGCCGATTCTCGAGCAAATCAGGATCCTCTCGAATCTGGAAACGGACAAAGAGAAGCTGCTGCAGATCATTCTGGTCGGACAGCTGAACCTGGTGCCGCTGCTGCGATCGCCGGAACTGCGTCAGCTCGATCAGCGTGTCTCGATCAGGTATCAGCTGAAGCCGCTCACCGACGAAGAAACCGGCGCCTATATCGCCCATCGTCTCGCGATCGCCAACGGATCGCGGAGCGTCGTGTTTACGCCTGCGGCGCTGAAGGTCGTCTACGACTATTCAGGTGGTGTGCCCCGTCTGATCAACATGCTGTGCGATCGCGCGCTGCTCGGCGGATACTCGGCGCAGACCACACGCATCGACGAGCATCTGGTGAAGAGCGCCGCTGAGGGACTTGATCTCACGTCGCGTGAGAAGCCGTCGTGGGTCAACCGGTTTCTCCGCGGCACGCGATCATGAGGCGCTGGTGATCGCATGAGCGTGATTCTCGACGCGCTGCGACGGTCCCGCAGAGTTGCAACGTCTGGCTCGGCGACTGGGCACGACGCGCCTCACGTGCCCGCCGGACTGGGCCTCGGTCGAGCCTCATCGTCTCCAGCAAGCGCATCGCGAACCACACGCCCGCGGTTTCTCGCCATCGGTTTCCTCCTGGTGATTGGTCTCGGCGCATGGGCGGCGTATCAGGTATCGCAATCCCTCATGACGAACTATACGGCGCCGGCACAACCGAGCGGCGCCTCTCGCGCCGCTCGCGGTTCATCACCCGCGCCGCAACCGCCGACGTCGAATCAGTCCCCAGGCCTGACCCCGAACCAACCCCCAGACCTGACCCCGAGCCAGGCGCCGCGACCGACGTCGCCGACGGTCGTTCTTCGCAGCGCCCCCGAAGCCGAGCAGGGCGCGCGAACGAACGACGCGACGAAACAGTTCGAGCTCGCCGTTCGTTATCAGAACCTGGGCGATTACGACGCGGCGCTCAAGCAGTACCGTGCCGTACTTGCCGGCGACAGATTCAACGTTGCGGCCTGCAACAACCTCGGCGTGCTGTATCACCGGCGTGGCTTGAGGATGGAAGCCATCGAGCAATTTCGCCGGGCCATTGCGATCAACGCCGATTACGTCAAGGCGCGAAGCAACCTCGGGGTGGTGCTGATGGAAGCTGGCCGGCTCGCTGAGGCCCGCGCAGAACTCCGCGCGGCAATGGCCCTCGAGCCGCGCAGTGCTGATGTCATTGTCAATCTCGCGCTGGTCGAGCACGCCGATCGGCATCGCGACGAGGCGATCGAGCTGCTGCTTCGCGCAATCGGATATCAGCCGACCCACGCGATGGCGCACTACAACGTCGCGGTGTTGTACGACGAGCAGAGCGCACTCGCGCTGGCGTACGAGCACTACACGGACTTCCTCAAGCATGGGGGACCGGAGCAGGGCGAGCTGTTAGCGGCGGTGCAACGACGTGTGTTGATGCTCAAGCCCAAGCTGCCAAACGCGCTTTAGGCGATCAATTACGTACGCATCTCGCGGTCCTTCTCGGCGCGCTTTTTCGCGAGCGCGAGTTGCTTAGCTTCGCGCTTTCTCGCGAGCGCTATCTCCCGTTGTTGCGTGTGCTGGAGTTGTCGAGCCTCTCGATCACGCTCTCGCTCGTCCAAAATGAGATAGCGCCAGCGCGGGTGATGTTCGAGCCGCTGCAGCCCTCGCAAAACGAGGCAGCCGAATGCCGAGGGCGCTGTTGGCGTCGCGAGTCGCGGTGCGGCAGGGAGCCGTTCGAGCGCATCAGAGACGATGCTGGTCGCGGAGATGTCCATTCCGCGCGGCCGAATGAAGTGGTGGACGAAATGTTGTTGCCGCTTCAGCACGTCGGCTGGCGGTCCTTCGAGCACGGCGATCAGTTGCTGTTCGTGCTCCGCCAGAGACTTGGCCATCGTCAGCAGTCCGCGTTCGAGGTCCACGAGATACTGGAAATGCAATGACGCCTCGTGCTCCGGAACGAGCTCATCGTCGTAGAACGACATGACTGGCCTGCCGACGACTGCCGCGTCGAGAAACGCCGTCGTCGTGATACCGACCACTGCGGCGCTGTAGTACAGAGATTCGAAGTAATCGTCGCGGCCCGGTTCGTCAACCGGGGGACCGCCGAACATCGCAATATTGCCCACGCTACGCCAATCGCAATTGGCCCACTCGGCAGTCCGGGCGGGATGGGGACGCAACAGAATCGGCAGGTCTCGCAGGTGCGGATTCATCGAGCGCCGGAGGTGGGTCGCCCATCGCAGGAAGACGCGCGGTTCGGGCGGAGTGCCGGGAAGCAGAGCCGAACCGGCCCACAGCACAAACGGGCGTTCGTCGGCGAGACCGGCGCGACGCACGAACTCGGTTCGCGATCGCGTTGGGACTCGCGCAAACCAGCGGTCACAGCATTGCGCACCGGTGACCACGATCCGCGCCTCCGGCACTGCGTGCATGGTCATCGCCTCGCGCTTCTGGACGTCGTTCCACACGAACAGTCCGTCGGGAAGGTCGCGGATGAGCGCCTTGCTCGAGAGGTGATCCCAGCTCCACACCACCACGGCAGTCGGGATGCCGCGTCGAATCGCACTTCGAAACAGATCGATCTGTGACGACGCGACGAGTCCGATGAGCGGCGTCACCACGATCAGATCGGGCCGCTGATGATCGAGATATCGCGCAATCTCCGGAGCTTCAGGCACGGCGTGGTCGGCGGCGTCGAGCGCGCGTGTGAGCGCCCGCCTGAGGGGGCGCCACCCAATCAGTGGTGATTGCGAGAGGCGAAGCATCCCGATCGGCGTCCGCTCCCGTGCCCGCTGCCACAAACCCGACGAGGGTCCGTATGCGGGGTCGAAATATCGCAAGTAGTCGATCGCGAAGCGGATCTTGGCCGGGAGAAACAGCGATTCCTCGTCGCGCACCGCGGTTCGTCCACACGTGAGGTTGGCGAATGTGGCGGTCAGACGGTCCACGATCGGCTGTCCGCCGAATGACGAATCGTCGCGTTCTGCGCCTAGATGAATCTCGTGCCCCCGCCGGGCGAGCTCCTCCACGACGGAATCGAGATTCCGGTAGTAGCCGTTGTGCAGCGCCGCGAACAGGATTTTCACTGGGGAGAAAACCCGCTGCTCCATAGACGGAGATAGGCTTGACGGCGTTCGCGCGAATAATAGGCCAGCAGGGTCCACAGGATCCTCAAAATGTGATGCGTATCTTCTTGGCCCGGGATGTCCTGGATGCGGCGGCATGCCGTCACGTGCAGGCGGCAATGGACGCCGGAACGCCGGAGGAGGCCGAGGTCCTGGACGAGGGGTTCGAGGTTCAGGGCGACGTCCGCCGCGCGACACAGATTGAGGTGGCCGATACCGTGCTCGCGATGGTGGAGGCGACACTCGATCGAGCGTGTGCCGCTATCGCATCGTTCTACGGCCTGGCGTTGCAGTCGCGCGAAGGCGCGAGTGTCTTGCGCTACGAAACTGGCGGCTTCTACAAGCCGCACGTCGATCGCGCGCACGTGCCGTCATGGCCGCTGACCGAGCGGCGGCAGATCACGGTCGTCCTGTTTCTCGAGAGCGCGTGCGAGGCTGAGCCGACCGGCGGGTTCCGCGGCGGCATCCTGCGACTGTTTCCCGACGAGGGCGAACCCATTGACGTCATCCCGACCCGCGGCACGCTCGTGGCATTCCCGGCCGGCATGCGCCACGAGGTGACTCGCGTCATCGCCGGACGCCGCGACACCATCGTGGACTGGTTTTACTAAAATCCGCATTGATGGCCCTGCGCCCCGGGAGTCGCCTCGGTCCGTATTCGGTCGTGTCTGCGCTGGGACGTGGTGGCATGGGCCGCGTGTACCGCGCCGAAGACACACGCCTGCATCGTGTCGTCGCGATCAAGACGCTGTCCGAACGGCTCGAATCCAATACGCAGGCGATCGAGCGCTTCGAGCGTGAGGCGCGCGCGGCTGCCTCGCTGAACCATCCCAACATCTGCACCATCTACGACGTCGGCACCGATCCGCCGTTCATCGCGATGGAGCTGCTCGAGGGTGAAACGCTGCACGAGCGTTTAGCACGCGGGCCGATGGATGTGATGTCGGTCGTGGACATCACGCTGGGGCTCGTCGATGCCCTTGATGCCGCACACAGCAAAGGCATCCTGCATCGCGATCTGAAGCCGGCGAATATTTTCCTGACCGAGCGCGGTCCGAAGATTCTCGACTTCGGCGTCGCGAAAGTTCTGCCGACTGGCGAAACACGCGTCCCAACCGAGGGTGTGCCGCCGTCCGAGTCGCTACTCACCGAAGAAGGCGTCGTGATTGGGACGGTCGCCTACATGTCTCCGGAGCAGCTGCGGGGCCAGCCACTCGACGCGCGAAGCGATCTCTTTTCGCTCGGCCTCGTGATGTACCAGATGGCGACCGGTCGTGCCGCGTTTGCCGGTGAGACCAGCGCCGTGGTCGCGGCCGCGATTCTTCGCGAGATGCCGGTGTTGCCGCGGCACATTCGCGAAGACGTGCCGGCCCGACTCGAAGACATCATCCTCAAGACGATCGAGAAGGATCCGCGGGACCGCACGCAGTCAGCGGCGGAACTGCGTGCCGATCTCCGTCGCCTCAAACGCGAGCTCGATTCGGGATTCACGACGGCTCACGGATCCGAACAACGCACGTCGGGAATGGCAGGGTCGCGATCGAGCGGCGCGATCCCGGCACGTCGTTCGCGCGCGCTCATCGTCGCCGCTGCCGCGAGCGTTGTCGTCGCCGCTGCCCTTGGGTTCTTCCTGTGGCAGCGAGGTCAGTCGTCGCGTGAGCAGGCGGACGTGTCGCTGCAGAATCTGCAGATTTCTCAGGTGACGGCCAGCGGCAATGCGTGGCGTCCTGCGTTGTCACCCGACGGACGATACGTGGTCTACGTGCGACGCGACCGCACGGGGCGAAGCCTGCGAGTCCGTCAGCTTGGCACCGAGCGCGACGTCGAGCTTCTGCCGGTCGAGCCGGGCCTGATTCTTCAGGCGGCGGCGGTCACGCCCGATGGCGCCTTTATTGATTTCGTCCGAGGAACGGTCGGTGCGATGACGCTGTGGCGCATGCCGTTCCTCGGTGGCAGTCCGCGACGGCTGCTCGACAACATCGGCAGTCCGATCGGATGGTCTCCTGATGGACGGCATCTTGCGTTCGTCCGTTCCGGCTTCGGCGGATCATCATCTGTCGTCGTCGCCGATGCAGACGGCACGAATGAGCGGACGTTGGCAACGCGCAACCTCCCCGCGGATTTCCTTTCGTTCGACAGCCGCGGAACACCGAGCGCCCAGGGCGCGGGCATTCACCCTGCGTGGTCGCCCGACGGCAAGACCATCGCGCTGATCGGCTTTGAGCCAATCAATGGCAACCTGATTCGACATGCCGTATTCGTGGACGTGGCGACGGGCACACAACGAACGATTCCGCTTCGTGAAGAGAGCAGCGCGGATGGCATCGAGTGGCTCGATCAGAATCGCCTGCTCCTCAGCCTGGAAGGCAAGAACGAAGCGGTCGCGCAGTTGTGGACGCTGTCGTATCCCGACGGTGCATGGTCGCGGCTCACCAACGATCTGAACAACTACGCGAGCCTATCGGTCAGTGCGGATCGTCGATCCGTTGCTGCATCACGATGGGATTTCCGAGTTGGTGTCTTTCTGGTTGATGGCGCATCGGACAAGCCAATGGAGGTTGTCCCTGCGGCGCCGGCCGTCGGCGTCGATGTCGCGTGGGCTGGAGACAGACTGCTGTATGGCCAGCTGTCGCCAGTCAACAACCTGCCTGCGATCTGGGCACTGCGGCCAGGCGAGTCGAACTCAGAAGAGCTGATCGCGAACGGCTACTCACCGGCCGGAACTCATGACGGACAGACCATCGTCTTCTTTCGCGTCGAGAACAGTCGACGCGGTATCTGGCGCGTGGACAAAGATGGACGTGGTGCCACCGAGATCGGTACATCGGCTGGTGGTCGAATGGGTCTGACGCCGGACGGCAAGCAGGTGCTCTATCTGTCGCTGGAGAAGGGCATTCAGGCGGCGTGGATCAGCGCGACCGACGGGAGCGGGAAGCCGCGGCAGTTGACCAACGTGTACACCGTTCATCCCGTCGTGTCACCAGACGGAAAGCTAGTGGCTTATGTATCGCTCGACAACAACCAGCCGGTGATATCGATCTGTGCCCTACCTGACTGCGCGACCAGACGAAATCTCTCGGTGCCGCGTAACCCGGTCGCGTTGCAATGGACGCCGGATGGCCGGGGCGTCGCGTGGGCGATGCAGTCCAACATCTGGTCGCAGCCGCTCGAGGGCGGCACGCTATCGCAGGTGACGCATTTCCCTGAGGACGAGTACCGCATCGAGGACTTCGAGTGGTCGCCCGACGGTAAGCGGCTCGCGTTCTCGCGTTCGCTCAACACCTGGGACATCGTGTTGTTCCGCGCGGAGCGGTGACTCGTAGTGTCTGGCTTCAGCCGGACCGTGACGTCGGGCGTTCAGCGTTCTTCGACTTGTGTGAGGTGCAGCAGCCGATGTGCCCACGGCGCGAGGACGATGCCCATCACGCCGATGAAGACGACGCCGCTGAATAACGCATAGAGCGAGGCGAACAGCTTACCTGCCGTCGTGTTCATGCGATCGACCGGCCCCATCCCGCTCAGAATCATCGACGCATTCAGGAACGAATCGAGCCAACCCAGACCAGCGGTGGTGCGATACCCGACAGTGCCGATGCCGTCAGCGATGGCCACGATCACGATGGCGATCAACACATGGCGTGACGCGCGACGAATGAAGTGTGGCCACGGCAGCAGGTGATGGTGTTTGCGCTCGTACATACGCCCCGCGGTATTCACGGCAGTCGTGTCGAGGCGAGGTCGCGGCGGACCATGTCGGCGTACTCCGGCAGGAACCAGCCCTGCGCGGTGAGCTCCTTGAGTCGCTGTTCCGCTTTCTTTGTGTAGTCCTTCGTAGTCGGATACAGCTTCTTTAGCATCGCATCGCCGAGTGGTACTTTCGTTCCGGCGAGCTGACACAATCGATCCTGCGCGTCTGTCTTGCCTTTTCCGAACACGCCGTTGGTGGCGGTTGGCACGTCCACCCAGATGTTGCGAATGCCGCCCTTGGCATTGCCGTACTCGTCGAGCGCCAGCGCCGAGCCGTCGTTGGCCGTGTTCTGATCGACGGTAATCGGTGGCGCGTGCGGCGGTGTCTTGCCTGTGGTGATCCAATCAACCAGGTAATTCAACGCGAGCGCGGTGAATGCACCGGCGGGGAAGTCGGTGACGGGCAACGTGCACGGATCGTTCTGGAAGCCGGGGTTCTCGCGCGAGTTGTTGTGCGGCATGCCGGAGACTTCGTACAGGCGGAAGCGATTGCCCGGCTCGTCGCTGTCGGGTCGCCGATACTCGATCCCTTTCGCAGCCCAGGTGACGACTTCTGTCTGTGTGGGCATCTGGATCATCGGCACATCGACGATCGGCAAAGGCGTGTTGCCATTCGTGCTGGTCAGCAGGAAGCCGTCGTAGATCGGACCACCGTTTGCCATGCGCAATGTCGCGTGATCGGCGAGATAGTTGCGGACTGTCCCGCTCGACGCCGACGTGCCCATCAGGGTGATCTTCTGCACGCGATAGCCGGCGAACGGGCCCGCGCCGCTCTTGATCAGCATGCCCGCTTGCGCGATCACTTCGTTGGTCTGGCCCATCGCAATGTTCAGCGAGGCATAGCGCTCGGCATTGAACGTCTTCAGCAGGTTGATGTTCCCCGGGCTGTGCACGATCTCCACGAACATGTGATGTCGCGTGAGAATCGACACGCGCGACCATTCGAAGATCAGCGAGCGGCCGCCAGCATGCAGCGCCTCCGACACGACGACGCCGCTGAACATGGTGGGATCCTTCGGGCGCCGCACGATAATTCGCGTCGTGTACGGCGCGTCCTTTGCGGTGCCGGAGACGAAGAACTCCTCCGTCACATACGGAAAGTCCTCGACCTTGGGAGCGTCGGGCAGGATGCTGATCGCCGGGTTCGGATACATCAGGCCGGGCCCGCTGATCGCGGCTGAGATCGTCGGTACGGGCGGCGTTGCCGCATCAACAGTCACGGGCACGGCGCTCACAATGCAGACGCCGACGATCAGGGCCAGCGGGCCATTCTTCATGTCGTCCTTCCTTCCGCCGCATGATACTGCCCCGTTCGCGGCTGCCTGACGGCCGCGAACGCGCTGTCGAACCGCCCAATTTTCGACAGTCGGCCATCGCCCTCCGTCACCGACAACGCACGCATCTTTCACTCTCGACACGACTTAGCCGCTTCGTTCGACAGGAACGGCGGTTGCCATGTCATGTGCCGACGACATGGTCGCGGGAGGTGAGCGATGACGAACAAGGTTCTTTCCATCGAGCCAGAGCACGCGCTGGGAATACTCGGGCTCTTTTTGATGTTGGTAATCGCGCGCCTCGCACCCCGCGCCTATGAGCCGCAAGAGACAGCGGCGGATCGGCTGACCAGCTTTTTGGCGCGGCGAGTCATCGACGGTATCGCGGCGATCGGCTGGCTGGCCGATCACCTGCCGCCGTCTGCGCCGCACATCGGAGAGCCCACGCTTCAGCGTGCGCGGTAATTGGAGGATTGTGATGAGCAGACTACTGGTATTCGCATACGGCGTCATCGCCTACGCCGTATTCTTCGTGACGTATCTCTACGCCGCGGGCTTTGTCGGCAACCTGGTGGTGCCGAAGTCGCTCGACTCGGCACCGACGGCGCCCCTCGGGACGGCGCTGCTGATCAACCTGGGGCTGCTGAGCCTCTTTGCGATTCAGCACAGCGTGATGGCGCGGCCGTGGTTCAAACGTGCATTGACTCGCATCGTGCCGCAGGCCGCCGAGCGCAGCACTTACACGCTGGCGAGCAGCCTCGCGTTAATCCTGCTCTTCTGGCAGTGGAGCCCGCTTGGTGGCGTGATCTGGGACGTGCAGGATCCAACAGGACGGGCGGTGCTCTATGGAGGATTCGCGTTCGGATTCCTCCTGGTCCTCGTCACGACATTCCTGATCAATCACTTCGATCTGTTCGGACTGCGACAGGTGTGGCTGCATCTACTCGGCCGCGAGTATAAGCCGCTCAACTTCGTCACCCCTGGCCCGTATCGTCTGGTGAGGCACCCGCTTTACGTGGGATGGCTGTTCGCGTTCTGGTCCACGCCGACGATGACGCTCACGCATCTCTTGTTCGCGGTGGTGACGACGGCCTACATCCTGGTGGCGATCCAGCTTGAAGAGCGCGATTTGATCGACGCGCACCCCGAGTACGCCGAGTACAAGCGGCGCGTGCCGATGATGATTCCGATATCGACGAAGCGTGCCGCCACCGCGAGAACCGCGTCCACGGTCGGCATGTTCGCGCTGATCTGTCTCTGGCCGCTGCACACCCTCGCCCAGGGCCACTCGCACGGCCAGCCGAGCACCGACAATGCGCTCGTGCAAGCGGTCCGCGAAGCGACCGAGCGCTTCAAAGACGTGAGCGTCGCCGAGAACGAGGAGTACCACCTCATGTTCGGCTGTGTCACCGGCTCGGACTCGGGAGCGATGGGTCTCCACTATGTGAACTTGCCACTGGTGATGGACGGCGAACTGGACCCAGCGCATCCCGAGATCGTGTTGTACGAGCCAGTCAAGGGCGGCGGTCTGCGAATCACCGGCGCCGACTTCCTGGTGTTCGCCGATGCATGGGATGAGGCGCACCCGGGCGATCCGCCACAGATCATCGGACAACTGCTTCACCGGTTCGAAGCGCCGAACCGGTTCGGCCTTCCGAACTTCTACACCCTGCATGTGTGGGCGTGGAAAGACAGTCCGACGGGCACGTTCGTGAACTGGAACTCAAACGTGTCGTGCGACTCCTTCAACGGTCAGTAGCCTGAAGGGAGCACGTCATGACCATCACCACTGAACGCCCCGCCATTGGCCGCGTGCTACTCGCATCGCTCGGCGTGGTCTGCATCGCGCTGGGAGTCATCGGCGTGTTCGTGCCTGGACTGCCGACGACGGAGTTCGTGCTCGCGGCGTCGTTTCTGTTCGCGCGCAGCTCGCCGCGTCTCCAGCACTGGCTCGAGAGCAACCGGTTGTTCGGACCAACGCTGATGCGATTCAGGGAGACCAGAGGGATGCCACGCAAGGCCAAGATGCTCGCGCTCACCTCGATGTGGATGGGAATCGGCGTGAGCATCTACGCACTCGCCGGCGTCGGAGTCGGCGCTCAAATCGCGGTGGCGATGCTGGGCCTGATGGGCACCGGGACGATCCTCTTCGCGGTCCGAACAACGGCTGCACGACAGTCGCTCATCCTGTCGTAGCCGGAGAGCCGGGGCGGGACTACGGTTCCGCCCCGGTACCACCAGCGCCGATCAGACGTCGCTCATCAAGCTCTGCACAATCGCGAGATCCGGATTCTTCTCAAATGCCTGCCGCAGCCGCTCATCGCGCAAACGTTCGCGAACGCGCTGCATCACGGCGAAGGCGCGCTGGAACGCCTGACGCGCATCGTCCACGCGGCCGGCGTCCTGCAGGCACTGGCCCAGTACAAGCTCCGATTTCCAGTGCTGTACCGGATTGCCCAGCGACGCCGCGAGGTCGCGGGATTTTCGCAGGTGGCCTTCAGCCGCATCCCAGTTGCGCTCCACGCGAGCAATCTCGCCGGCGAGACGCCATCCCTTCACGAGGTTCTTGCGCGATGCGCTCCGCGTCGCGAGGTCGAGGCATGACGCGCTGTGCTCTCGTGCCTTGCGCAGATCGCCTTGAGCGACGGCAAGCTCACCCATGCCGGCGAACATGCGGATCGAGTAGCGGAACCGCATCCACTGGATGGCGGGCCGGTCCTTCCAGAATCGGAAGACCTCGTCGTATTGATCCTGTGCACGGGCCAGCTCGCCGCGCGTTCGGAAGACGTCAGCCAGATTCAGTTCCGCGTTCGGCTGCGTGCCTGGGTCGCCGCGCCTGCGTCCGATTCGAGCGCTGATCGTATTGAGCGCCTCGGCTTCTTCGAGGTCACCGAGGTCGGCAAACAGCCAGCCGAGACAATTCAGCAACCGATGATGAATCGTCTCATCGCCCATTCGCTCGGTGAGCGACAACCCTTCATTGAATGAGGCAAACGCCTCGTCATAATCGCCCCTGCCGGTCAGCGTCAGCCCACGCATGAAGCAACTGAAAAGCAGGGGCACGAGCACGCCGGTCTCGCGGGCGAGCGAGAGTCCATCCGCCTGCATTCGCGCCGCCTCGTCGTAGTCGCCTGTCCAGTTGCGCAACAGACCGCCGATGGTCAGCGACAGCGAGCGGTAGACACGATCTCCGGCGGCAGCGCTGATCGCCACGGCCTTGTCGACCTCGGCATAGCTTTCGTCCCTGACCCCGGTCACGCCGCGAATGAACCCGATCGTCAGATGGGCGCGTGCCTGTACGGACAGCGCTCCAGCCGGTTCGGCGACGGCGATCGCCTCGCGTGCGGCGCGAATCGCCGCATCGAGGTCGCGGCGGCTCCACATCGCGGCCCAGGCAATGGTGGCGTGCGCCTCGGCTTCTTTGACGCGATTGCCGATGAGACGAGCCAGCGGCAGGATGCGCTCGCCTTCGGCGGCGGACTGCTCGAACTCGTTGATGACAAAAAACAGGCGCGCCTTGGCCTCGTGGATGGGGATGAGCGTAGCCGGATCGCCGACCCCGCCGCCGAGATGCCTCGCTGCGGCGAGCGCCGCGTCATAGTGGGCAAGCGCCTCGCGAGTCGCGAAGGTACGCTCGGCCTGCTCCCCGGCAGCCATCGCATAGGTCAGCGACTTGTCCCAGCGCTCTGCCTGTGTGAAATGGTGCGTGAGGACGCCGTACTGTTCCGACAGCCGGTCCGCGTACACCTTTTCGATCGCCTCGCCGATTCTGGCGTGCTGAGTCCGTCGTTCACTCTCCGGCTGCGCGTGATATGCGACTTCGTGGGTCAGTGCGTGCTTGAAGCCGTAAATGACGTCGGGCCACACGCGAGCGTTGTGAATCAGTTCGGCCGCTCGTAACGTCCGCAGGCGATCCTCGATCGCTGGACCGTCCACGAGCACGCGCTCCAGGACTCGACGTGGGAACTCCCGTCCGATGACCGCCGCGACCAGGAGAAGGTCCCGAGACGAGGCATCGAGGCGCTGCAGTCGTCCGAGCAGCACGTCCTCAACGCTGTCCGGCACATCGATCGTGGCGGTCGGCTGCACGAGTCCGATCTCATCACCACGGCGCTCGATGAGTCCGCGTTCCTGAAGCGATCGCAAGACCTCTTCGATGAAGAACGGGTTGCCGTCGGTCTTGTCGTCGACGAGGACTTGCAGTTCGTTCGAAAGCCTCCCGGCGCCGATCAATGCGCTGGCGATCGCACCTGTCTCATTGCGCGAGATGCGCGAGAGCGTCAACTGCGTGCCGAACACATTGCTCGCGATACTTTGCGCGTAGCCGCTGCGGTGTGTCGCACAGAGCAGAATGCGGCCTGACGACAAGCTCTCGCCCATCATGGCGAGGAACTCTCCAGTGGCCTGATCCATCCAGTGCAAGTCTTCGAGGACGACGATGAGTGGACGCGTCTCTGACGAGGCGTGAAGGAACTGAGCGATCGCTTCGAAGATACCAGCCCGTCGCAGCTTGGGATCGAGCTGCGCGATCGACCCGTCGCGAGGATCCACCGACAGCAACGACCGCAGGAATCGCGCGGCTGGCTCAAACGAGGCGCCGAGCGGGCTGGTGGCGCGATCGATACGTTCGCCGATGATCTCGTCAGAGTCGGTGGCCTGAATGCCGAATGCGTGCTTGAGCAGATCGATGAGTGGATGAAACGGCCACGCGTTGCCGAACGAGACCGCGGAGCCCTGCAGCCACGCTGCGCGGCCCGTCGTTCGCCGACGGAATTCGTCGAGCAGGCGGCTCTTGCCGATTCCTGGGTCACCGCCGATGAGCACCGCCTGGCCTTGTCCGCGCTCCGCGTGCGCCAGGAGATCCTCGAGGAGCGCAATCTCGCGAGCCCGCGCGACAAATGGCGTCACATGCTCGCGCGTGTCAACCGGACCGTTGACTCGCCACGTGTCATTCCCGGACACGCCGTCCACGGGTTCGAGAACAAACCGCCGATCGAGGACGTGTCGGCTGGCTGCGGACGCAACGATTGGATCGGCAGGCGCTGAGCTCAGCAGTCGATCGAAGGTGGAATGAACCGCGCGACGCGCGTCGGCGTCGAGCTCGATGCGATCGTCGAGACGTCCGATCAGGATTTCGTCAGTGTGCAGCGCGATGTGCACTGACGTGGGCCCCACCGCGCGCCGGATCGCAAACGCGGCGTGCGCGGCATGGTGGGCGGCATCTTCGGCGACATCGAGACCGAACGCGGCGTCCACAGAAGTCGCGCCGATATCGACAATGCGCCCGCCGAACGCGCTCGCCTTCGCGGCGACCTCGTCCACTATCCGGGTTCGCTCATGCTCGCTGACAGTCGCGGCGTCAGACGCGGTCACACGCGCGTGCAGCAGTGTCATGCGCGCACGTTGCCAACGCACCTGCGGAGAGACCTCAACTGACGACGGCTTCGCACGTGGCCTGCGGGTCGTGCTCTCGCCGCCATCGGTGATGCCGTGCCGTTCCATCCGATAGCGGAACGTGTTTCGCGGCAGGCCTAGTCGGGCGGCTGCTCGTGAGATGTTCCATCCATCGGCGCGCAACGCTTCTTCGATCCGCGCGCGCTCGAGCGCGTCCATCTCGTCGTTCACCGTCTCGTCTGACTTGGTCGGCGACGCTGTGACACGTGGCGTGCGCGGCAGACGTAGATCGGCGGCTGCGATCTCGGATCCATCGGAGAGGAGCGCGACGCGCTCCATCAGATTGGCGAGCTCGCGCACATTCCCTGGCCAGGGATAAACCAGCAGCACCTTCTCCGCATCCGCGGTCAGAGACTTCGCTGGCAGCCCATAGTCGCGGCACACTCGATCGAGATAATGCCTGGCGAGCAGGAGCACATCGTCGCCGCGTTCACGCAGCGGTGGGAGCTGCAGCGTCACGACGGCAAGACGATGGAAGAGGTCCTCGCGAAAGCGCCGACTGCGGATCGCGGTCGTCAGGTCCTCGCTCGTTGCGGCGATGACCCACGCGTCGGCCGGTTCAGCGCGGGTGCCGCCGAGACGCCTGACCGCGCGATCCTCGAGTGCCTTCAGCAGCTTGGCCTGCAGCGGTTCCTGCATCAGCCCGATTTCGTCGAGAAAGATCGTCCCGCGGTGGGCGAGCTGCAGCAGGCCCGCCTTCGCCTGCTTCGCGTCGGTGAACGCGCCGCGCTCGAACCCGAAAAGCTCGGCCTCGAGCAGCGTGTCGGGAATCGCCGCGCAGTTGACGTCGATGAACGGCGCGTCGGCGCGTGGACCGGTCTGATGAATGTGATGAGCGACGAGCCCCTTGCCGGTGCCGGTCTCACCTTGAATCAAGATGGGCGGGAGCCGTCTCGACGCGGTGGCGGGTCGCGTGAGAAGGCGTGAGAGCTCCTCCCGTACGGCGCTCAATGCCGGGCTGGTTCCAAGTAGGGATTGCGCGGCCACGGGCCTATCCTATCGAACCTATTCAACAGTGGCGTGCCCGGTCTCCAACCAGACAACCGGATCGCCGACGCGGACGGTTCCGCCGGTCTGGACTCGAGCGAATGCGCCGCCGGCCCATTGGCCTCGACGCATAGTGTCCTGCAGACCAGGCAACGCCTCGTCCATCCGCTCGCAAGGCGTCGTTTCTCCGCCGATGGAGAGTCGTACTTCGCCCACACAGAGCACTCGGTCGCGAGTGTCGAACAACGAGATGCCGCTGATTAGCAGGTTCGCGCGACGGGCTGATGGCTCGATGTCGGCGTGAAGTTCGTCCATCAACCGTGCCCAGCTTTCCGCTTCAAGCAGCGTCACTTGACGACGACGGCTGCGATCGACGCTGCCGACGAGTCCGCGCTCGACATCGAGCTGCGCCTCCTGCACCGGGTCCATCGGTCCACGATGAGCCCGCTTGATCCAGATGGCTTCGAGCCGGCCGTTCGGCATGTCATTTCACCAGTGAACGCCAATCGACGATGAGCGAGGTAGACAAGCTCGCTGATGATGCCGCTGGAATCAGCGCGAGGACAGCATCGCGACGATGGGCTACGTCGAAGTCGCGGATGCCGGGAACATCGAGGACGTGTCGTGGTGTCATGAATGCCGAGCCGGACAAGTCGGCGCGCAGGAGCTGCGAGCCTCGGAGGAAGAGCACGGCTCGTCCGTCGCGGCTCCAACGCGGTCGCGTGCCGCCTGCGAACGAGATGCGCACACGTGCGCCGCGCGGCCACGGTGCCGCATAGACATCCGGCTGTCCCGACTCGTCTGACACGTACGCCAGCCAGCGGCCATCAGGCGACAGCCGGGCATCGCTCTCGTGAAAGCCGGTCTTGGCGATCGCCTCACGTGCGCCGGTGCTCTCGTTGACGGTCCAGAGATCGAGATCGCCTTTCGTGCCCGGTGCGTGAACGATGATCTGACGGTCGCGCCAGTCGGTCGGTGTCTCGTCGGACTGAGACATCGGAACGATCATGTCCGCGGCATCCTGATCGTGCGCAGCATGTATGTAAAGGCGCGGTGGCCCGTCCTGCAGTGACCTGAAGACGATCCTGCTTCCGTCCGGTGACCAGACAGGATCGCTGTCAGGTGCAACCGCTCGCGTGAGCGGCTCGATGTACGCTGTCTCCGACATCGGCGCGAGTACAACATCGAGCGTTCTTACAAGCGGCGTAACCTGCGTCAGCGCCGCGAATCGATCGTCGGATGAGAGACGGACTTGCCAGTAGTCACCAGGTTCACGAGTCGGCATGCCAGCTCCGCCAGAAAGCGCGAACCACGTGAGCTGATAGCGTCGTGAGATGCCCGCTGCACTGATGAAGACGCGTCGCGACGCGATGAAGGAGCTGTGCCCGTTCGCATCGCTGCCGACGGACAACGCAACGGGAACGGCACGCCCTAATAGCTGTCGCGTTTCGGGATCCAGGCGCTGACCGAGCAAGACACCGTCGCGCACGAAGAGCAGCGTGTCGTCAACGAGTTGGCCGTGGCCGGTGGTGGTCGCAAGGTCGCGCTCACTACCGGCCTGCTCGAGCCGAACGATCCGGCGGCCGTCGTTCAGCGTCGCGGTATAGACGAACGCGCCATCGTTGCCGGCGCTTATCGGAAAGAGGTGTGCACGGTCTCCGGTCTGAAGCTTCGTCGCATCGCTGAGGGTGCCGTTCTGTAGACGACGAATCGGGCCGCGCGGATCGGACGCAAATAACAACGAGCCATCGGGCAGCCACGACGCGCCGAGCGCGCTGCTCACGACACTGAGATCGCGGACAGTACTATCGGCGAGTGAGATCTGTTTGAGGCGGCCATTCGCGAAGAAAGAGACGACGTTGCCGGTCGGCTTCCAGGCCGGGAACTGCGCGCCTTCGGTGCCAGCCATGCGGTCGGCGCGTTCGCTGTCGAGCGCACGCCGCCAGAGGGATGCGGTGCCACCACTCGTTGCGACGAATACGACTTGTCGTTGGTCAGGCGAGATGGCTGCGTCGAGCACATCGTCGCCGGATCCGAGTTCTGTTCCGGGCGGAGCTGGAAACGCCGCGCGGATCGCTGGACTCGATGGCGGGACTTCGCGAAGGTGACGAAGCGCTGGAAAGGCGAGAGCGATCGCCGCCAGGGCGACGATCGCAAGCCCAGCCGCTAGAACTTTCGTGACCACGTCGACGGCCAGCGTTCGACGACGACTTTCTTCTCAGTGTAGAAGTCGATCGCGTCGCGCCCCTGCGCATGCAGGTCGCCGAAGAAGCTGTCCTTCCATCCCGAGAACGGGAAATAGGCCATCGGTGCGGCGACGCCGACGTTGATGCCCACGTTGCCGACGCGCGTCTCGTAGCGGAATTGGCGCGCCGCGGAACCACTCGACGTGAACAGACACGCCATGTTGCCGTACGCAGAGCCGTTGACCAGCTCGATCGCGGCTTCCACAGAATCCGCCCGCATCACGCTCAACACGGGACCGAACACTTCAGTGCGCGCCAGCTCGCCAGCGGGATCGACATCGGCGAGCACCGTCGGCCGGATGAAGTTGCCCTGGTCATAACCGGGAATCTTCGGCTGGCGTCCATCAACGAGCGGCTTGGCTCCGGCGGCGATGCCCTGTGCGATCAGGCCTTCGATGCGAGTGCGGCTCTCGGATGAAATCACCGGACCCATCTCCGTGCCCTTGTCGAGGCCGTAGCCGACTTTGCGCGAGGTGGCCGCGTCGCTGATCTGCTGCGTGAAGGGCTTCGCCGCATCTGCCACCGCTATGACCACTGACGAGGCGAGACAGCGCTGACCGGCGCAGCCGAACGCCGAATCCGCGACGATCTTTGTCGTCATCTCCATATCGGCGTCCGGCAGCACGACGACCGGGTTCTTGGCACCGCCCTGGCACTGCACGCGCTTGCCGTTCGCGGCCGCGCGACTGTAGATGTAGCGGGCGACGGGCGTAGAGCCGACGAAGGAGATCGCGCGGACCTCGGGATGATCGAGCAGCGCGTCCACCGCATCCTTCCCGCCGTGCACGAGATTGATCACGCCCGGCGGGAAGCCCGCCTGCTCCGTCAACTGGAGAATCCGCGCCATCGTCAGCGGCGTCTTCTCGGATGGTTTGAGCACCACTGTGTTGCCGCAGGCGACCGCGTAAGGAAGGAACCACAGCGGAATCATGCCGGGGAAGTTGAACGGCGTGATCACTGCGACGACGCCAACGGGCTGACGAATCATCAGCTCGTCGATGCCCGAGGCGATGTCCTCGAGGTTGCTGCCCATCATGAGTGACGGGATGCCGCAGGCGACTTCGACGTTTTCGATGCCGCGCTTCAACTCGCCTTCGGATTCGGCGAGCGTTTTCCCGCACTCTTGCGTCACCAGCTTCGCGATCTCGGTGAAGTTTGCGTCGAGAAGTGCCTTGAGGCGGAAGAGTGGCTGGATGCGATCACCGGCCGGTGTGCGACGCCATGTGTGCAACGCCTTCGATGCGGCCTTCACCGCTTTGGCGACGTCGGCTGAAGAAGATAGCGGCGCGGCGGCAAGCGTATCGCCTGTCGCGGGATTGCGGACGGGAATCGTCTGTGCGGCGGAGGCAGCTTCCCACTGGCCGCCGACAAAGTTCAGGAGTGTTTCTTGCCCGATCATTCCAACCTCTTCACTGATACACGTGATCACGAAACGCGGAGCCGCGGAAACGCGGGGTCTCTATAGCTTAATTGTCTCCGCGCCTCAGCGTCTCCGCGTTCCTTCAAACGCGACGCTATGGAACAACGATGGCTCGTCCGACAATCTCGCCGCGCGCGAGCGCCTGATATCCCGCATCGGCCTCATCGAGCGAGAACCGCTGCGTCACCATCGTCTCTGGTCTGAAAATGCCCTGCGCGGCCAGGCGAATAATCTCCGGCATATCGCTGCGTGTGCGGGCGCCATAGGAACCGATGATGCGCAGTTCGCGGCGTACGAGTCGCGTGATCTCGACGGGTGCGGTGGTCTTGCCAGGCGCGATGCCCACCGCCACCATGCGCCCGCCGTCGCGAATGATCTCGAACGCCTGCGTAAACGTCTGCGGCAGGCCGAGGACTTCGAAGGCCACGTCCACGCCTTTGCCATCGGTCAGCGCGCGCACGCGTGCGCCGACATCTGTCGCCGTTGCGTTGATGACGTCGGTCGCGCCGAGACGTTTGGCTGCCTCGAGCTTGTCATCGCGAATATCGACGGCGATGATTTGCGACGCGCCGAAGGCTTTCGCAATCTGAATGATGTTGATGCCGACGCCGCCGGTCGCGACGACCGCGATGCGCTCGCCGCCGCGCAGTTCGGCGCCGTGGCGGACTGCGCCGTACGCAGTGAAGATGGCGCACCCGAGTACCGCTGACTCTTCGAGCGGCAGGCCGTCGATCAACGGAAAGACGTCTGTCGCTGGCACCACCGCGTACTCCGCGAGGCCGGCCATCGAATACATCGCGATCGGGGAACCGTTCTTACGACGTAACCGTGACGTGCCGTCGTAGAGCGTGCCCTTCAGACGATTCATCGCGAAGAAGTTGTCGCAGAGATCGTCGCGACCCGCACCGCACGCGGGGCAGAACCCGCAGGGCATGATGAACGCGGAGGCGACCTTCGTTCCAACCGCCGGACCTGGGACGCCAGGTCCCAGCGCGGCGACTGTGCCGGAGATCTCGTGACCCATCACAGCTGGAGTCGGGAAAGCGACTTCGGCCTTCATCACGTGCAGGTCGGTGTGGCATACGCCGCACGCGCTGACCTTCACAAGGACTTCGCCGGCGCGCGGTTCGGGGACGGGGATTTCCTCGATGCGAAGGCCACCAGGGGCCGACTCGAGGATCGCAGCTTTCATCGTTTGCATGGGTCTCTTGGCTCTCGGCTTTGGGCTCTTGGCTCTCGGCTGTGGCCTCGAACATTCGATCCTAAAGCCCAGAGCCCAGAGCCTAAAGCCTATTCGATGTCTTCCCGGTGCGTCTCGGATGCGGCGAGCACGGCAACGATGGTTACCACGGCCATGAAGATGACATACCACGCAACAGCTGTCCGTCCGTACGCGCGGAGCAACGCAGCGGCAATGATGGGCGAGAGCCCTCCTGCCAGCACTGACGCGAGCTGCGAGCCGAGCGAGGCACCGCTGTAGCGAACTCGTGTGCCGAACATCTCTGACAGGAACGCCGCCTGCGGGCCATACATCGGCGCGTGGGAAAACATGAAGACGACGAACATCGCCACGGTCATGAGCAGGACCGAGCCGGTCTCCAACAACCAGAAGAGTGGAAACGCGAGCACGGCGGTCATGATCGCGCCAAACAGATACACCGGCCGCCGGCCAAGGCGATCCGACAGCGCGCCGTAAAACGGAATTGCCGCCAGTTCGCAGATCGCGGCGAAGAGCATCGCGTTCAGGATCAACGGTTGCGGCTGTTTCAGCTGCTGCGTCCAGTAGGCCAGCACGAATGCACTGTAGATATAGAACGCGCCGTTCTCGGCCACGCGTGCCCCCATCGCGAGGAGCACTTCTCGTGGATAAGTGCGAAGCACCTCGACGATCGGCTGACGCGCTTCGGCCGATTGTTCCTTCACTTTCGTGAAGGCGGGTGTCTCGACGATCTTCATTCGAATCACCAGGCCGACGCCGACGAGCAAGGCGCTCACGAGGAACGGCACTCGCCATCCCCACGACAGGAACTGATCCTCGGGCAGTCTGGAAAAGACCGCGAACACCGCCGTGGAGAGCGCGAGCCCTGCCGGCACGCCGATCTGCGGCCAGCTTCCGTAGAAGCCGCGACGTCCGGGGGGCGCGTGCTCGACGGCCATCAGCACCGCGCCACCCCACTCGCCGCCGACCCCGAACCCCTGCGCGAGCCGGAGCACGACGAGGGCCACCGCTGCCCACGGGCCAATCTGTGCATAGGTCGGCAGCAGGCCGATCAGGAAGGTGGCGACGCCCATGATCACGAGCGTCAGGACCAGCATCGACTTGCGGCCGATCTTGTCCCCGTAGTGGCCGATGACGATGCCGCCGACGGGACGTGCGAAGAATCCCACGGCGAACGTGCCGAAGGACAGGAGCGTCCCCATCAGGGGCTCTGAGTTCGGGAAGAACAGCCGATTGAAGACGAGGGCGGCTGCCGTGCCGTAGAGAAAGAAGTCGTACCACTCGATCGTGGTACCGATCAGGCTGGCCAGCGCGACGATCTTGATGGAGCCTCGCTGGGTCTCCGTACGGGTCTGAGTCATCCGGCCGTGCACAGTACCACAGCCTCTCGAAGCCGGGGCATCAGGGCTGAGCCCTCGCTGGTATGATTCACAGTTCATGCATACGGAACTCCGGGAAGCCATCGACTTGCACGAGGCCATCGTGGCCGAAGCGGGGAACGCCCTCGTCGGCTACGACACCGAAAAGGCTCTCGCCAATGTGGTGCTCTTGTCAGAGATTCCGACCACCTACGACAAGGATCAGAAGCGCCAGGTGAACGCGGGCAACCTGTTGCTGCGCGGTGTGCCGGGCGTCGGCAAGACGTTCTTCGGCGTCATCCTCGCGGCGATCAGCGACGCATCGTTCGCGCGTTTGCAGGGCAGAGCGGATCTGCAGCCCACCGAGATCGTGGGCTTCCAGATGATCAATCCGGCGACCGGTGAGTTCATCACCGAGTTCGGTCCCCTTGCGTCGGCTGAAGTCATCCTGCTCGACGAGATCAACCGCATCCCGTTGAAGTCTCAAAGCGCGTTCCTGGAAGGCTTGCAGGATCGGACCGTGACCGTCGGCAAGCAGACCTATCAGCTCTCACCTTTCAGCTTTGCCATCGCGACGATGAATCCCGTGGAGCTCGGGCAGGGCACGTTTCCATTGTCGGAAGCGGCGACCGACCGGTTCGCGATCATGATCAACATCCCGTATCTACGCCCTGAGGACGAAGAGAAGCTGGTGAACTTCGACTTCAAGCAGGTACGGTTGAGTCCGCTGGTGAAGAAGGAGCGCATCATGGAGCTGCGCGCCGTCATCACGCGCGAAGTGTTCATGCATCCGTCGCTCGCCAAATACATCCGGCGCCTAGTGGGCGCGTCGCGACCGTACAACGAGGAGACCGAGTGGCTGCACCGCTCGCCCTCCGGACTGGTTGAGAAGGTCGTCGATCTCGGGGCCTCACCGCGCGCGACGATCTGCTGGGGTCGCCTGGTCAAGGTCTGGGCGTTGCTGCTGCATCGCCGCGCCGAGGTGTATCCCGAGGACATTCAGGAACTCGCGCGCTACGTGCTGCCGCATCGCGTCTGGTTGGGTCCGCACGCGGCGAGTCATGGCGTGACGGTGGACATGGTCATCGACGACATCGTCAATTCGGTGCCGGTGCCGTGATCGGAGATCACGCGTGATCGGGGATCGCGGGGCGGCGGTCCATGCGCCCAGGCACGGTGATGAGGAATCGCTCGTCAACCTGCAGGAGATCGCCGAGATCGAGCTGTTCATCCTGAAGCGGATGAAGGAATTCACGCTCGGCGATCACGCGAGCGTGTTCAAGGGCGCCGGATTCAACTTCGTTGGCGTCCGCGACTGGGAACCGGGGGATCGGATGTCGTCGATCGATTGGTCGCAGTCCTCGCTGACCAACTTCAGCCCGATGATCACCCGCGAATTCGAACAGGACAGCAACGCCGCCATTGTCGCGGTGGTCGACGCGTCATTATCGACGCGATGCGGAGTCGCCGGCGGGGCCACGATTGCGATGGCCATCGCCAGGGCGGTCGCCGCCGCCGGCTTATCGGCGACGTTCTTCCAGGATCTGTTCGGGCTGGTGACGTTCGACGAGAAGTTCAGGCCGCTGGCGTCCGCGCGGCCGCGCATCGGACGCTCGCATCTGCTTTATTGTCTCGATTTGTACCGGCAGTCGCTGTCGCAGACTCGCGAGCCGGAGCGCGTGCAGGATATCGTCTCCGCGATCGAAAGCCAGGTGCGCAAGTCATCGCTCGTGCCGGTGATATCGGACTTTCTCTTTACCGACGCGAACGCGTTGATTGGTCAGCTCTCGCATCTCAACGCCGTGCACGACATCGTTCTGCTCATGGCCGATGTGCGGTTCGCCTACGAAGTGCCATCGGTATCGGACGGATGGATGGAAGTCTTCGACGTCGAAAGCGGCCGGACACGTGTGCTGTCGCGGCGCGAGATGCGCCGGCTGGCGACACGCATTTCGGAATGGCAGGACGAGATCGAGCGGCTGGCCCGGGATGCGGATCTGGACATCGTGCGCGTCGGGCTCGACCGGTGGGAGATGGAAACGGCGTTGGTCAAATTCACGGCCGAGCGGCGGCTCAGGAAGATGTGATGATCAAGGGTTCAGCACTCATTCTCAGGTCGGCATTTGCATTAGTCGTAGGGCACGCCCTTCTGGACGTGCCTGTCTCCGCGCAGACGCCTGCAACGCAGACGTCGGCGGCGCAGACGCCCGCGGCACAGGCACCGCCGGCGCGCCCCGCGCCCGTCGTCGTTCCACAGGGGACGCCGCCCCCGCCGCGCCCGGTTGGTTCGAGCGCTCCGGCGATCGCGCCGCGCGCGCCGAAACCCGGTGAGGTCGAATCGGATCCGATCCGCTGCTGGTGGAAAGCCGACCGCACGTCGGTTCGCGTCGGCGAGAAGTTCGGACTTGTACTCACGTGCAGCGTCATCGAGACGGGTCCGATTACGGTTGTTCCCGTGCTCAATCAACTCGAGGCCGGCGCGCTATCGCTGACGCCGTTCGAAGTGGTGAGCGGTGTCTCACATGACGATGTGGTCGTATCGCCGTGGCGATACATCCAGCGTGAGTATAAGGTGCGGCTGCTGAGTGACGGCTTCTTCGGACAGGACGTGCCGATCCCGGCGCTGACGGTGACGTACAACTTGCAAGAGCGCGGCTCCGGATCGCAAGGGCGCGACCAGCAATACATCCTGCCGCCACTCCCGATGCGCATCCTCTCGCTCGTGCCGAAAAGCGCCGACGACATTCGCGATGCGTCGGGTCAGACCTTCGCTTCAATTGAATCGCGGCGCACCCGCGCGTCGTGGGCGACGACGACGGCGTGGGTGTCGTTCGCGTTTGCGTTCGTCTTCGGTGTGTTCGCGTTGGTGCGCGCGACCTCTCAACTCCGCGCAAAGAAGAAGGGCATCGTCAAACCGTTGCCGGCCTCGTCCGTCTTGAGCGCATCGCTGTCTACGCTGACGCGGGTGAAAGAGGATGCGCAAGCGGGATGGACGGCCGAACTGTCGCGACGTGCGGCCTCGGCGCTGCGTATCGCCGGGGCTGTCGCGTTGAACAAGCCAGTCACGCAGCAGTTCGTCGGACCAGAGGTCGCAGAGCGCGATGGGCAGCTCACCGTGTACTCGGGCTGGCCGCGGCGCAAACGCGTTCTGCTCTCGGCCGCGACGACATCGCGCACCATCTCGTCAGCGATGAACAACGGACACAACCCGAGCGCGAACACTCGTGCGAATCTCACATCGATCTCTGACGCACTTGGTGTCCTGAGCACGGCGGGCTATGGCCGGGAAACCAAAGAGAACGCCGCTGCACTCGACAGCGCGCTGGCCGAGAGTACACAGGCCGTACGCCGGATTCGCTCGACCACGTTGTGGCCGTCGCGCACGGCGCAGGCGTTGAGGTCTTTTGTAGGTTTCTAGTGCCACCTCTTCAAGATCTCCCGGTCGCGCTGCGCACCACGTGGGATGAGTGGATGCGCACTCGGTGGAACGACCTGCAGTTCGAGCGGGCCGATAGCGCCCTGCTCGTCTTCTTCGTTCTGCTGGCAGTCGTGGTCCTGGTGCTGGTCATCGCGATGCTGCGGCAGCGAGGCCGCACGCAGGTGGCGTTGCCCGCGCTGTTGCCGGTGATGCGCCGTTCGCCGTTCGCGCTCGTGCGTCATCTGCCGCTGCTGTTGTTTCTCGTTGGTATCCCGTTCTTCGCTGTCGCATTGGCTGACCCGCTCACCGGGTTTGCGCGCGAGGAGGTCTCGTATCCCGGCCGCCGGATCGCGTTGCTCATCGATGGATCAACGAGCATGGTGATCCGGTTCGAGTCCACCGCCAAGCGTCAGGGCGAGGCGACCTTCTTTACCGCGGTTGCCGCTGCCGAGCAGTTCATTCGCCGGCGCATGAACGGTCCGTATCGAGATCTGGTCGCGCTCATTCAGTTCGGCAACTTCGCGTACGTCGTCACGCCATTCACCAACGACTACGAGAACATCCTGCTGAGCACACGGCTGGTCGGCGATCCGCGCGAGTGGGGCCGGTTTCCCGATTGGGGAACGACGATTATCGAGGGGATCGATCAGGCGACGCAGTTGTTCAAAACCTTCGACTTCGTGAACGCCTCAGGCAATCTGATGATCGTCATCACCGACGGTCGTGATTCGCAGCTCAATCAGCAGTCAGGAGCGCTCGAGCGCATGGTGGCTGAGACGCGCGCGTGGCGCATCCCGGTCTACATGATGCGCACGGCGTACAACCGGCGCGAGGGCGAGGTCCTGCAGGACAAGATCTGGCGCTCCACCGTCGAGCGCACCGGTGGACGGTTCTACGCGATCTATGACGACGACTCGACCAATCGTGCGCTGCGGGAGATCGATCGTCTCTCGCCAGGGCGGATCGAGACGCGTGAATACAGCGTGGCGCGGCCGCGCTATGCGGGATTCGCTTTGATTGCGACCGGACTGTGGCTGGTCGCGGCGTTTTTGAAATTGAATTTTGGAGTGTTTCGTACGTTTCCCTGAGGTCCGGCTGAAGCCGGACTACACCGGCGCTGGAGAAGAGTCATGCGAACGTTTATTGCTCTCGTCCTCGTCACCATCGTGCTCGGCCTGTTCGGTGCCGCTGCACTCGGCGTCGCCCGGCTCGAAGGCCACATCGCCGATGCGCAGGAACAACTGGCAACGCTGCAGTACGACGCCGCGAAGGACAGTCTTGCCGAAGCGACGAAATACGCCGACCACTCGCGCTGGGTGCCGTTCCTCGGACGCGATGAACGGCAGGAGATTCGCGCCCGCAACGCGGCGTTGCAGTACTGGAAGAAGGATTACGACACGCTGGTGCCGGCGCAGGCCGAACCAGTGGCCGCTGTCGGCGACGACAACGTCGAACTGCAACTCGTGGTCGCCAACGCCGCGTATCGCATGAATCAGGGCAAGACGAAGGACAAGACCGCGACGATGAAGGCGCTGGAAGAAGCGGCGTCCGGCTATCTGACGGTGCTGAAGAACAACACCTGGCACACCGACGCCGCCTACAACTACGAGTACATCGTTCGCCTGCGCGACGAACTGGCCAAGGGCAAGCAGCCGCCACAGCCGCCGAAGGATCAGAGCGAGCAATCGGATAACGGCGAGTCAGGTGCGCCGTCGCCGGCAACGAGCTCGAAGGGATTCCAGATCTACATTCCGCTCGAGCAGGGCGAGAAGAATCCGTCTGGTGGTGAGGCGGGCAAGGCCGCGCCGAAGGAACGCAAAGGCTAAGTGCAACGTGCAAAGTGAAAAGTAAGAAGTAAGAAGTGATGCCGTCCATTCCGGCCATCGACTTCGAGAGCTTCCGGTTCGCGTCGCCGGTCTATCTCTGGCTGCTGCTGATCCCAGCCGCCTTGCTGATCGTGTGGGGATGGCGGGTGGTCAGACGGCGTGCGAACGTGCGACGGCTCGCCTCGCAGCGCATCGTGCCGGTGCGGCAACGGTTTGGACCGGTTGGCGATCTCGCGTTCTGGGCCTGTGCGCTGGTGGCGGCGAGTCTGTGCATTGGCGCCGTCGCGCGGCCGCAAGCCCGGCTCTCATCATTCCGCAAGGCCAGCGCCGACATCGTGATCCTGCAGGACGCGTCGGCCTCGATGTATGTGACTGATGTGCGGCCCGATCGCTGGCGTCGGTCGGTGCAATTCCTCCGGACCTTCGCCGAGACCCTGAGCTGGAAAGGGGACCGCGTCGCTCTGGCGCTCTTCGCGCAGCTCGCGGCGCCGCAGGTCCGGTTGACGAAGGATCCCAACGCCTTGTTCTTCTTTATCGACAATCTCGGCGAACACTCGCCGTTCCGTCTCGAGAACACGACGACCTGGGACACCAACATCGAAGAGGGTCTTCGCTGGGGGATCCGTTTGGTGGACAAGGACGAAGAGGTCTTCGGCAAGAGCGGCAACCCGAAGGCGTTTCTGGTCATCTCCGACGGTCAGGCGTGGAGCGGCACAGTCGCCTCGGCGATCCAGGAGGCGCGGGCCCACAAGATTCCCGTGCATGTGGCCGGGATCGGCACCACGACCGGCGGCATGATCCCCGAGCCGGCGCGTCCCGACGGGACCCGTCCGCCGCCGGTGGTCCGGTCGATGCTCGATCGCAATTCGCTCGTGCAGTTGGCCGTCGCGGGCGGGGGCGAATATTTCGAAATTGGTGACGAGCCGGATCGGGTCGTGGCGTTCCGCATCATCGACCGGCTGCATCGGCAGTCGGACGTCTCGCAGCAGATCGAAAGCTACGAGGACCTCTATTACCGCTTCCTGATGGGGGCGGCGGTGATGCTCGGTCTCGGCACGGTGTTCCTGCACAAACGCGCCGACCTCGCCTGGCAGGCCAGTGGGGTCCTCGTTGCGCTCATCCTCCTGGTGACGCTCGCTCGATAGCCGCGTTGCGAAAACGCGTTTCGAGTGCCGTAAACGCGCCGACAGACACAGCCGCTAAGCTGTTGACCCTGCGCGGATCGCCAATGGTCCAGATCCTGCTAGCGGTTCCGCGTTCCCGTGGCACTCCACGAGAAGGAGACAAGCAAATGAAACGATTGTTGTGCGGGGCCGCCGTTGCGGCTGCGTTGTTCGTCTCGGCTAGCCCCTCGTCCGCGCAGGTGGTGAACATGACCGCCACCCTCACCGGCGCCGAGGAAACAACGGCGACACCGGGTGTGTTGGGCCAGCTGACCGGTGCGGTAGGGACCGCAACTGTCGCCGTCGATGCGACGAACGAGGAAATCTCGGTGACCCTGGCGCTGTTCAACTTCGCCACCGGGACCACCGCCGGGCACATTCACGTCGGGCCCCGAGGCATTGCCGGGCCGGTTGTGATCAACTTCCCGATTCCAACCGGGCGCACGGGCGACCTGCCGTTGACGTTCCGCGTCGGTTCGGCGGCGTTCGTGGCCCGTCCTGAAATCGGCATCAATACGATGCAGGACGCGATTCAGGCCATCGTCGGCGGCGGTGGGTACGTGAACATTCACACGTCGCAGTTCCCGGCGGGTGAGATCCGCGGGCAGCTCGTTCCGGTTCCTGTTCGCTGAGAGCCAACGGAGTCTGGCGGAGATAACGGTGTTGATCCGTTAGCTCCGCGCTCTCCGTTTTCTGGGCGGCAGATAATGAAAGCGCACCAGATACACGTACTCGCCCTTCCCGTGCTTGGCCACCTTCAACAGATCGATCACGCCTTCAAATCCTGACTCGCGGGCGAGTTCGGGCGTGATCTCGCCAAAGCTGATCGACTCGATCGAGTCAATCTCTATCATCCCGTCATCCATCGGGTAGCGCGACCCGACCTTGACGCGCGGCGACTGCCAGATGCGGACGCTGCAGGTGATCTCGCCGCTGCGCACTCTCTCGCGCAGCCGCTTGGTGAAAACCACCCCTTAGAGGCTGACCTCGCCGTTGCTGTCGCCGAACTTGTCGGTGGGGATATTGAGCGTATCGAGCATCGCCACCAGCAGGTTGGCCATCGGCGTGTTCTTGGGATGACGCAGATGCCGTCCACCCTTGAGACGTCCTGAGGCGCCACCCGCCAGCACCACCGGCAGATCGGTGTGATTGTGCTGGTTGCCGTCGCTCATGCCGCTGCCATACAGGACCAGCGAGTGATCGAGCAGCGTGCCGTCGCCATCCGGCGTCGCGCGCAGCTTCTCCAGGAAGTACGCGAAGAGTCCGACGTGGTAGGTGTTGAGCACGGCGAATCGCTCGATGTTCTCCTTCACGTTCGAGTGATGCGAGAGCGTGTGGAACGCATCTCGCACGCCGCTCTTCGGGTAGGTGGCGCCGCTCAATTCCTTGCACATCAGGAACGTCGAGACGCGCGTGATTTCAGCCTGCCAGGCCAGGACCTGCAGGTCGTACATCAGCTTGATGTGTTCCTCGACGTCGCGAGGTACGCCAGTCGGCGCCGCAGGCACGGGGAGATCGTCGGAGAGCTGCTGGCCCGCCTTCTGCACCCGTCGTTCGATCTCACGCACGTCGCTCAGATACTGATCGAGGCGCGTGCGATCCGTGGCTGGCAGCTTGCGCTGCAGTGAGGTGGCTTCGCCGACCACCGAGTCGAGCAGACTGATCGACTGCGCACGACGCGTCTTGCGCTGTTCGGCGGTGTTGCCGTCGCCGAAGAGACGTTCGAAGACAACCTGCGGATTGTTCTGCATCGGCAGCGGCGCGTGCGGGCCCTGCCACGAGATCGTGTCGCGATAGGAACAGCTCAATCCGTCGCCGCAGTTGAGACTCGGTTCCTCGATGGTCAGCTCGAGTGACGGCAGGGGAGTGTCCTGCCCGATCTTCTGCGCGGCAATCTGATCGACGGTGATGCCGAGCGACGGCTGTGCACCGGTTTCCGCGAAGGCGCCGCTGAGATACGCAGCTGCGGAGCGATTGTGATTCGCCGTGGCGCCGCTGCCGTACGCATTCGCATGACGCAAGTCGCTGATGATGTTGATCTGGTTATAGAACGGTTTGAGCGGCTGGAGAATCGCGGAGAGCTCGAACCCCGCGCCTTCGGTGGCCGGTGTCCACTGCGGCATGATCGCGCCGTGCGGGAAGTAGATCGCGCCGAGGCGCGTCCGCGGCTGTGCGGCCGTCTGGCCGAGCAGCGTCGCGGCCGGAATCATCGACTCGAGCAGCGGCAACGCCAGTGTGACGCCCGCGCCACGCAGAAACGTCCGCCGGGATAAGTGCGCCTTGCTGATGAATGCCATCGGTATCTCCAAGCCGGTCCGAAAGGACCGGCCCTACTTCTTTACCCGTTTCTGGAACGAGTCGCTCTCGATGATGCCCATGACCAACGATGAAAATCGGTTGTTGTTCGCGCCGGCGCGGCGGACGATTGTGCGCACCGTCGGCATATCGTAATCATGCACCGGACGGCC
>Ga0065712_10067790_pt1 | contig 34553 bp, 30 predicted proteins | sample MisRhiReplicate1_FD_59099 | JGI IMG/M metagenome (GOLD analysis project Ga0065712, IMG submission 59099) | Miscanthus rhizosphere microbial communities from Kellogg Biological Station, MSU, sample Rhizosphere Soil Replicate 1: eDNA_1 v3... | ecosystem: Host-associated > Plants > Roots >...
CGGCGATGAACGATGACGCGATTTTCCTGACATACCGCGTCGACTGCATCGCCGGCAAGCCGCCTCCCACGGTCCGGAGTAGGCGTCACTTATCGAGCCAACGCCAGCGCCACACCCTGACCGCCACCAATGCACAAAGTCGCGAGACCCTTTTTGGCGTCGCGTTTGATCATTTCGTGCAACAGGGTGACCAGTACGCGGCAGCCTGATGCGCCGATGGGATGGCCAATGGCGATGGCGCCGCCGTTGACGTTGAGTTTCGCCGGATCCAGGCCCAATTCCTTGCCGACCGACAGCGATTGCGCGGCGAAGGCTTCGTTGGCTTCGATCAGGTCCAGTTGCTCCAGCGTCCAGCCTGCCTTGTCGAGGCAGCGGCGGGTGGCGCTGACCGGGCCGATGCCCATGATGGCCGGGTCCACGCCAGCATTGGCGTAACCTGCGATTCGCGCCAGCACCGTCAGACCCAGTTGTTCAGCCTTGGCAGCGCTCATCAGCATGACCGCCGCAGCGCCATCGTTGAGTGACGACGCATTACCGGCCGTTACCGTCCCGTCTTTCTTGAACGCAGGCTTGAGCTTGGCCAGCGATTCAGCGGTGGTGCCTGCGCGTGGTTGTTCATCGGTGGCGAAGGACAGCGGATCGCCCTTGCGCTGCGGAATCAGGATCGGGGTGATTTCATCGACAAAGCGCCCGCCTTCGATGGCAGCGATCGCTTTCTGCTGGGATGACGCGGCGAAGGCATCCTGCGCCTCACGGCTGATCTCGTACTTTTCAGCCAGATTTTCGGCAGTGATGCCCATGTGATAGTCATTGAAGGCGTCCCAGAGGCCATCGCTGATCATGGTGTCGATCATTGTGGCGTGGCCCATGCGCAGACCGGTGCGCGCGCCGGGCAGGACGTAGTTGGCCAGGCTCATGTTTTCCTGACCGCCGGCAATGATGATTTCAGCGTCGCCACAGCGGATCGCCTGGGTCGCCAGATGCAGTGCCTTGAGGCCCGAACCGCAGACCTTGTTCAGGGTCATGGCCGGTACGGCGAAGGGCAGACCAGCCTTGATAGCCGCCTGACGCGCGGGGTTCTGACCGGCACCGGCAGTGAGCACCTGGCCCATGATGACCTCATCGACCTGCGCACCGTCCACGCCGGTCTGTTGCAGAAGCTGGCGAATGACCGCAGCGCCCAGATCGACAGCGGGGACAGTGGCCAGAGAGCCTTGAAAACTGCCCACGGCAGTGCGGGTGGCGGCAACGATAACGACGTCTTGCATGGTGCGGATCCTCATTGTTTTTGGATGGCGAGCCGATCAGTGGGGCCTGCCGTGATCACGTGGCTCATGGTGTCACAGATGGGGATCAACCTTCCAACTGCGAACCCGCCGGTCACTTTTCGCCTCGATCAGAGCCCCATTCGTCGCCTGGCTCTATGGGAGGAGCCATCGCGCACTGCCCATCGCAAAACAGGTGCGCAGGTGTTTACCCCTGAACGGATCATCTTTCGTTTCACCGGTCCCTGAGGAACATCCAGCATATCGCTGGCCCAGGTTGGCAACAGCTCGATACCGGCCTGCATCATCAGAACGCCAAAAGGCTTGGCCAGCCAGTTCGGCGCCGGGGCGTCCAGCAGCAGTCGCAGCACTTCCCGGCTGCGCTCATCGCACACAAGATCCCTGCGAACCCTGGCAAGGTAATCGACAATCGCTTCGCGTGAGCGCGGCACGTCCTGCGCGCCAAGCCGCTCGGCAACCACAGCAGTCTCGGCGTAGTAGGTATTCTGATCGGCCACTGAAAGCAGCGGGTCGACGTAGCGCAGATGCGCCGCCATGAAACTGCTGACTTCGGCCACATGCACCCACGTCAGCAAAGCCGGGTCACTGGCTGCATAGGGCCGGCCGTCTGGGGCGGTTCCAGTGATGTGCAAATGGATGGTGCGCACCTTTTCGATCAACCAGTTGGCGTCCCGGCTCGAGCCAAAGGTGGTGCCCGACAGAAACTGCCCGGTGCGTCGCAGACGACCGAGCATGTCATCGCGAAAGTTGGAGTGGTCCCAGATGCCGGCAAGCGCCAGTGGATGCAGCGCCTGCAGCATCAGTGCGCTGATACCGCCGACCAGCATGCTGGTGAAGTCGCCGTGCACCTTCCAGCAGACAGCCTGCGGGCCGAACAGACCTGGGTCGCCCTTGGGGTTTTCCAGGTCCAGCTGGCCCAGTGACAGGCCGGTCAGATTGATCACCTGAGCTTCGATACGACGGCGAATGAATTCCATGTTCCCTCAGGATTAATACTGCATGCGCGGCGCTGACCATGCCTTGTGCGCTTCATCGATTCAAGCGTTTGTCGATCAAGTCCTCCACGACGCTTGGATCGGCCAGGGTTGAGGTATCCCCAAGGCTGTCGAGTTCGTTGCAGGCAATCTTGCGCAGGATGCGGCGCATGATCTTGCCCGAGCGGGTTTTCGGCAGCGCTGATGCCCATTGCACATGATCAGGTTTGGCGAAACTGCCGATCTCCTTGCTCACATGACCGAGCAATTCTTTTTTCAGATCATCACTGGGGTCGATCCCGTTGATGGGCGTGACGAAGGCGTAGATGCCCATGCCTTTGACGTCGTGGGGATAACCCACGACCGCAGCCTCGGCAATGTTGTCGTGCAGGACCAGCGCGCTTTCGACTTCGGCCGTGCCGATGCGATGCCCCGAGACGTTGATCACGTCGTCCACGCGGCCCGTGATCCAGTAATCGCCGTCTTCGTCGCGTCGCGCGCCGTCACCGGTGAAGTAGTAGCCGGGGAAGGGTTTGAAATAGGTATCGATCATGCGCTGCGGGTCGCCGTACACGCTGCGAATCTGCCCCGGCCAGCTCGCTTTGATTGCCAGCAGGCCGCTGCCGGGTCCATCTATTTCCTTGCCTTGCTCGTCGAGCAACACTGGCTGCACCCCGAACAGCGGTGCGGTGGCGCAGCCCGGTTTGATCCGGCTGAAGCCGGGGAGAGGCGTGAGCATGATGCCTCCGGTTTCGGTCTGCCACCAGGTATCGACGATGGGGCAACGCTGTTTGCCAACCTGATGAAAATACCATTCCCAGGCTTCCGGGTTGATCGGCTCGCCGACGCTGCCCAGCAATCGCAGGCTTTCTCGGGATGATCCTTGCAGCGGTCCCGAGCCCTCACGCATCAGCGCTCGCAGGGCAGTGGGTGCCGTGTAGAAGATATTCACGTGATGCTTGTCGATGACCTGCCAGAAACGCGATGCATCGGGATAGTTGGGAACACCCTCGAACATCAATGTGGTCGCGCCATTGGCCAGCGGTCCGTAGACGATGTAACTGTGCCCGGTGACCCAGCCGACATCCGCCGTGCACCAGAACACCTCGCCATCCCGGTAATCGAAGACGTGTTTGTGCGTCATCGCCGCCTGTAACAGATAGCCGCCAGTCGTATGCAGCACGCCCTTGGGTTTGCCCGTGCTGCCAGAGGTATACAGAATGAACAGCGGATCTTCAGCATCCATCTGCTCCGGCGGGCAGTCGTGACCAACGCCGTGAATCGCTTCGTGATACCAGATGTCACGGTTTTTTACCCAGTCGATCTCGCCTTGGGTGCGCTCGACAACCAGCACCGTGCTGACGTCCGGGCAGCTTTGCAACGCTTGATCGACATTGGCCTTGAGCGGGATGTACTTGCCGCCACGGATGCCTTCATCGGCGGTGATCACGGTTCGGCAGTCGGCGTCGAGAATCCGGTCACGCAGCGCATCGGGCGAGAAGCCGCCGAACACGACCGAATGCACCGCGCCGATGCGCGCGCAGGCCAGCATTGCATAGGCAGCTTCGGGAATCATCGGCATGTAGATGCACACACGGGCGCCTTTTTTCACGCCGCGCATTTTCAGCACGTTCGCCAATCGGGCTACGTGGTGATGCAATTTCCTGTAGGTGATTTCGGCTGATTCGGAAGGGTTGTCGCCTTCCCAGATAATCGCGATCTGATCGGCTCGATCGGGCAAATGGCGGTCGATGCAGTTGTGGCTGACGTTGAGCTTGCCGTTCTTGAACCAGGTGGCGTGACCCTTGGTGAGATCAGCCTGATGCACCTGGCTCCACGGGGCTGACCAGTCGAGAAAGGCGTTGGCCTGTTCGGCCCAGAACTCTTCGGGATGATCGATCGATTGGCGATAGAGACGTTGATAGTCGGCTTCGCTGATCTGCGCATTTTTGCGCACCGCGTCGGCCTTGGGGAAAGCACTGATATCGAACATGACGGCTTCCTTATTCTGTGATCCACAGAAATGGGAGTCATGCGTGGGGAGAGGGGTTCAATGCGTAAAGAGGTATGGCAGGCTGATCGTGCTCACGCAGAGCATGAGCACGATCGGATCAGACAGGGTGCATCAACCGCGGTGACGACCACGGAAGTAGTTGATCAGGCCTTGGGTAGACGCGTCATCAGCCGGTTCTTCGGTGCCGCCGGTAAGACGGTGGTACACCGCCTTGCCCATTTCCTTGCCCAGCTCTACGCCCCACTGATCGAAGGCATTGGTGCCCCAGACTACGCTTTGCACGAACACCTTGTGTTCATACATTGCCACCAGCGCGCCGAGACGGCGTGGGCTGATACGCTCTACGACCAGCGTGTTGCTCGGACGGTTGCCAGGGATGACCTTGTGCGGTGCCAGCTTCTGCACATCGTCTTCACTCATGCCTTTTTCGCGCAGCTCGGCTTCGGCTTCGGCCTTGGTCTTGCCCATCATCAGGGCCTGGCTCTGCGACAGGCAGTTGGCGTAAAGCCATTGATGGTGGTCGGAAACCGGGTTGAAGCTGACGATCGGCACAATGAAGTCGGCCGGGATCATTTGGGTGCCTTGATGAAGCAACTGGTGATACGCGTGCTGACCGTTGGCGCCTACGCCGCCCCAGATAACCGGGCCGGTGTCGGTAGAGACCGGCGTTCCGTCCTGGCGCACGCTCTTGCCGTTGGATTCCATGTCCAGCTGTTGCAAATGCTTGGTGATGTTACGCAGGTAGTGGTCATAAGGCAGGATCGCGTGGCTCTGCGCATTCCAGAAGTTGCCATACCAGACGCCCAGCAAGGCGAGCAGCACCGGCATGTTCTTCTCGAAAGGAGCACTCTGGAAATGCTGGTCCATGGTGTAGGCACCGGACAGCAGTTCCTTGAAGTTGGACATGCCGATCGCCAGTGCAATCGGCAGACCGATCGCCGACCACAGCGAGTAACGACCGCCGACCCAGTCCCACATCGGGAAGATGTTTTCTTCGCGAATACCAAAGGCCACGGCGGCAGCGTTGTTGCTGGAGACCGCGATGAAGTGACGATGCAGTTCCGCTTCGGAGCCGCCCTGTGCCAGATACCAGGCGCGTGCAGCCTGCGCGTTCTTCAGTGTTTCTAAGGTGTTGAACGACTTCGACGAAACAATGAATAGCGTGGTTTCTGCACGAATCTTCATCGACAGCTCGTGAAACTCACTGCCGTCGATGTTCGCCAGGTAATGGCAGCGAACGCCTTTGTGGGCGTAGGCAACCAGTGCTTCGGAGACCAACTCCGGGCCGAGGAAGGAGCCACCGATACCGATATTGACCACGTCAGTGATCGGCTTTTCGGTGTAGCCGCGCCACAGACCGTCGTGGATGCGGCCGACCAGTTCAGTCATCTGGTTGAGCACTCGGTGTACATCAGGGATGACGTCGACGCCATTGACCTTCAGCTTGTCGCCGACAGGACGACGCAGTGCCGTGTGCAGGGCAGGGCGGCCTTCGGAGGAATTGACCAGCTCGCCGTCATACTGTGCCTTGATCGCGTCTTTCAGGCCCACTTCATTGGCCAGGCTTACCAGCAAGTCACGCGTTTCGGTGGTAATCAGGTTTTTCGAGTAATCGAGGAACAGGCCAGCACTGCTCAGGGTGAATTCACTGAAGCGCTGGGGATCTGCATTGAACGCCTCGCGCATGCTGAAATCCTGCATGGCTTTGCGGTGTTCACTCAACGCCTGCCAGGCGGGCAGAGCGGTCACATCGGAAGGAGTGCGGTAGTACGCCATCGCTGCGGGTTTCCTTAACTGGATCTTCTGGGGCTTTATGGAGCGAGGTTGCGATTTGACCCATTGGCCACATTACGCAGACTACGCCCTCGTCTACCTGTTTGTCTGCGCTTTGCCGTACGTAAGCCCGGTACTATTTCTCACACAACGGGCGGGCTTTTCAGTTGAATGCTGTCTGCAATCGGTTACGCAAACTGTACGGGTATGGCATTACTGGTGTGGCTTAGTTCATTGCCCGGCGCCATGTACAGCATGCGTGGCTTGAAATTGACCAGTTCTGCTTCCGAATAATGAGCGTAGGCGCAAATGATCACCCGGTCGCCGACTTTCGCCTTGTGCGCCGCGGCGCCGTTCACCGAAATCATGCGCGAACCTTCTTCACCGCGAATGGCATAGGTGGTGAAGCGTTCGCCATTGTCGATGTTGTAGATCTGGATCTGTTCGTACTCGCGAATCCCCGACAGGTCCAGCCACTCGCCATCGATGGCGCATGAGCCTTCATAGTCGAGCACCGCATGGGTGACTTCCGCGCGGTGCAGTTTGGCTTTGAGCATCACGGTGTGCATCTTGTTGTTATTCCTTGATCAGGTGCAGATTGTCGATCAGGCGGGTCTTGCCTATGAACGCGGCGGCTATGACGACCAGGTCGCGATCCTGCACTGTGGCCGGTCGCAGACCGGTGGCCTCGCGTATTTCCAGATAGTCGATGCGAAAGCCTGCGGCTTCCAGTTGTTGCCCGTTGCGCTGCAGCAGGCCGTCGAAATCCTGTTCGCCAGCGGTGATCGCCTCGCCAATCTGGCGAAGCACGCGGTAGAGCGCGGGCGCAGCAGCGCGCTGTTCTTCGTTCAGGTAGCCGTTGCGTGAGGACAACGCCAGACCATCGTCGGCACGTACTGTCGGCTCGCCGATGATCTGGATCGGCATGTTCAGGTCGCGGACCATGGCGCGAATCACGGCCAGTTGCTGAAAGTCCTTTTCGCCGAACACCGCAACATCGGGCTGGACCATGTTGAACAGCTTGCTGACAACGGTTGCGACGCCGTCGAAATGGCCGGGGCGACTTGCGCCACACAGGCCTTCGGAAACAAGCGGCACGCTGACGAGCGTCTGTACGCCCATGCCGTTGGGGTACATCTCTTCAACGGTGGGTGTGAACAGCAGGTCACAGCCTGCGTCCTGAAGGCGTTCCTGATCTGCCGCCAGCGTGCGCGGGTAGGTGGCCAGGTCTTCGTTGGCGCCGAACTGCAAAGGATTGACGAAAATGGTCGCGACCACAAAATCTGCGCACTGCGTCGCTCGAGTGACCAGTGCGGCATGGCCGCTGTGCAGGTTGCCCATGGTCGGCGTCAGGCCGATGCGTTTGCCTTCACGGCGTGCATTGGCGACCGCTGCGCGCAGTTCCGAAACGGTTGAGACTGTGATCATGCCGAGAATCCGTGTTCGATAGCTGGAAAGCTGACGTCTTTGACGGCGCTGACGTACGCCTGGATGGCCGACTGGATATCAGGCTGGCCGACCATGAAGTTCTTCACGAACTTGGGCACCCGTCCGGTGATGGACAGGCCGAGCATGTCGTGCAACACCAGCACCTGACCGTCGGTGGAGCTGCCTGCGCCGATACCGATGACCGGGATCTTCACCGCGTGGGTAATTTCCTCGGCCAATTCGCTCGGCACGCATTCGAGCAGAATCATCGCCGCTCCGGCCTGTTCCAGCGTTATGGCGTCGGCACGCATCTGGCGTGCCTGTGTTTCCAGGCGACCCTGCACCTTGTAACCGCCCAGCACATTCACCGACTGTGGCGTCAGGCCCATGTGGGCGCAAACCGGAATGCCGCGCTCTGCCAGCAAACGGATCGACTCGGCCAGCCAGGCAGCGCCTTCGACCTTGACCATGTGCGCACCGGCCTGCATCAGCGTGGTGCTGTTGATAAAGGTCTGGTCGAGGGTGGCGTTGGCCATGAACGGCAAGTCAGCGAGGATCAGCGCACCCTGGTTGCCGCGTTTGACGCACGCGACGTGATAGGCCATTTCCGCAGTAGTGACAGGCAGCGTGCTGTCATGACCCTGCAGGACCATGCCCAGCGAGTCACCTATCAGCAGCACTTCGACGCCCGCCTGACTGGCAGCGTGGGCGAAGGTCGCGTCGTAGCAGGTCAGCATGGTGATCTTTTCACCTTTCTGTTTCATACCCAGCAGCGACGTAACGGTTATGTTCGGCATGTAAAGTCCTCCATCAGGCGCTGAAAACTGCGGCACTCAGCGCGTGAGAGTCATCCTGGAAAAGCAGGCACACCGTCGTGTCGCGGTGTTTTGCAAAGGCCTGTTTCGCGCCCGTTCGCCACAGGGGTGGCGGCGGGAGGCCTATCTTCGTGAGGAGGGGGCGTGAAGTCAATTGCGGGTGTTACCGTTTGCCGGGGCGGTTACAGCAAGGGTAACGGGTGGCAGGAGGACACTACGCCTGAGCGGGCAAACGTTCCAGGCCAACGAACGGGCAATTACTCAGCAACTGACCCAGTTCGCGACCGTCTGCGAGGATCAGCCCAGGTGTCAGCTCGGCCAGCGGGTACAGCACGAACGGTCTTTCCTGCATGTGGTAATGCGGCACCTTGAGACGGGGTTCGTCGATCAGGTGGTTGCCGAACAGCAGGATATCCAGGTCCAGCGTGCGCGGGCCCCAGCGTTCGTGGCGCTCACGGCCCTGATCCAGCTCGATGGACTGAAGCGCGTCGAGCAAGACCAGCGGGGCGAGGGAGGTGTCCAGTGCGGCGACCGCGTTGGTGAAGCGCGGTTGGCCGGGGAGCAGCGAGTCGCTGACGTAAAACGATGAGACGCCCGCCAGTTGGCTGCCCGGCAACTGCTCCAGTGCCTTGAGGGCGCTGCGCAGTTGTTCGGCCGGGTCTGCAAGGTTGCTGCCCAGGCCAATATAGACGCGTTCGGTTTTGAACAACGTGTTACTCACCGCCGGATGTCTCGGCACCGGTGCGCTTGCGCTTCGCGCCGCTGGTGCGACGACGTTTGCGCGGCGCGGCCCCGGCGGCTTCAGGCTTGCCGCTCAGGTCGCGAATCATGTCGCGGCGCTCGCTTTCATTGCACTCCTGATAATCGGTCCACCACTGGCCCAGACCATCAGTCTGTTCGCCTGCGGATTCGCGCAGCAGCAGGAAGTCGTAACCGGCGCGGAAGCGTGAGTTGTCGAGCAGCAGATCGGCGCGTTTGCCGGAGCGACGTGGCAAGCGCTCCTGCATGTCCCAGATCTCGCGGATCGGCAGGGTGAAGCGCTTCGGAATCGCGATGCGCTGGCATTGTTCGATGATCAGTTCATGTGCCGCTTCCTGCATCGCGGCGATCGGCGGCATGCCGCGTTCCTGGGCGCGCAGCACCTTGGCAGGCAGGGCGGGCCACAGCAGGGCAGCAAACAGGAAGGCCGGAGTGACCGGCTTGTTCTGCTTGATGCGCAGATCAGTGTTGATCAAGGCGTTGCTGATCAGTGTGTGCGTGTAGGTCGGGTTGTATTCCAGCGCCTTGGAGCTGGCGGGGAACAGCGGTTCGAACAGCTCCAGATCCACCAGCATCTCGAACGTCGATGCGGCATGACCGGAAAGGAACAGCTTGAGCACTTCTTCGAACAGGCGCGCCGACGGAATATCACGCAGCATGGCGGCCAGAGGACGAATCGGCAGCGCGCTGTGCTTTTCAATGCCGAAATCCAGCTTGGCGGCGAAACGCACGGCACGCAGCATGCGCACCGGGTCTTCCTTGTAGCGCTGCTCGGGATCGCCAATCAGGCGGATCAGGCGATTGCGGATATCGTGCACGCCGTTGGCGTAATCCAGCACGCGCTCGGTAACCGGGTCGTAATACAGGGCATTGATCGTGAAGTCGCGACGCTGGGCGTCCTCTTCAAGGGTGCCGTACACATTGTCACGCAGGATGCGCCCGCTTTCGTTGCGCGAGGACTGATTGCTGTCCTCTTCTTCGTCATCCTGTGGATGATTGGCGCGGAACGTTGCGACTTCGATGATTTCTCGACCGAAGTGGATATGGACCAGCTTGAAGCGGCGGCCAATGATGCGGGCGTTGCGAAACTCGGCACGCACCTGTTCTGGCGTGGCGCTGGTGGCGACGTCGAAATCCTTGGGCGTGATATTGAGCATCATGTCACGGACGCAGCCACCGACCAGATAGGCCTGGTAGCCTGCGTTCTGCAGGCGCTCGACGATATTGACGGCGTAGCGACTGAACTGACCGCGTTGCAGCGAATGCTGGCCGCTATTGAGCACTTCAGGCGTGGTACGCGTGTGTTGCTGCGGCTTGCGCAGTGGAGAGCGAAATGACTGGAACAGCTTCTTCAGCATGGGAGGCACTGTTTGAAGGAATATTCGGCCAAAAACGTGGAATGACCGCATGATGGGCGGGGATTCTAGCATTTAGTCGAGGGATGGTGTAGGAAGCTGTCGCTGAAGGCAGGGAAAGTACGGCTGGATTTTACGCTGGAAGCTACTGGGGGAGCCGAAGCTCCCCCAAAGTGTGTGCTCTTTATTATTATTTTCTGTTAGGGCTTCTTGTTTTTGTTGAGTGCCCATTCACGAGACTTTCGTCTGTGAAACCTCCCAATCGGGAGTCAAGAGCAAACGGATTGCTTTGGTCGCTGCGTTGCAATGATCATTCGATCCAACCAGTTCAGGCTCTACCTAAGGGTAGTTTTTGTTGTTCTCGGCCTGGTTGCGGGGCAAGCCCCAAATACAACTCCTCTCCAAAAGAATCAGTTAGCTGCGCCTCCGCCGTGTTGTTCTTGTTATGCGTGAGTCGATTCGTATTGTTCTTGTTATGGGTGTCGTACTGCTTGTTGTTCTTCTTGTATCAGAGATATAGCAGGAGCTGTGCCAACTTTTGAAAAGCCCCGAAAACCGGGGCTTCGCTGGCTTTTTCCGGGAACGGCAGGCATAAAAAAGCCGGGACTTCGTTACCGTAAGACCCGGCTTCTGTTACGTGACGCGAGGAGGGTAACAGTTTGCGCAAAGCCCTGAGCACCGCGTGCCAGAGCCTTGCGCAGCGTGTCAGGTTTCGTTGGCCACGCCTTTGCGACGGGGGATGCCCAGGCGCTGACGACGTTCCCACAGGCACTTGCGGCTGACCCCGAGTTTGCGGGCCAGCTCTGTTTCAGTCATGTGGTCCTGATGTTCCAGAACGAAGTGCTGGAAATAGTCTTCCAGCGACAGGTCCTCGGTCGGCTCGCTGCTTCCTGAAGTCGAGCCGCTGGGCAGCGGCGCAAGGCCCATGTACTCGTCGTCACCCAGACCGTCCAGCTCGATGTCGATACCGAGCAGGTCGGCGGTGATGTCCGGGTTCTCGCAGAGAATCACCGAACGCTCTACCGCATTTTCCAGTTCCCGGACGTTGCCCGGCCAGCTGTAATGACGAATCGCCTGCTCGGCATCGGGCGCGAACTTCAGGTCGTTACGGCCGACTTTTGCGCTCTGGCGTGCCAGAAAGGCGTGGGCGATTTCGAGCACATCGCTGCCACGCTCGCGCAAGGCCGGAAGCTTGAGCGCGATAACGTGCAGGCGGTAAAAAAGGTCTTCACGGAATTCGCCATTCTTGGCCAGGGTCTTGAGGTCCCGGTGGGTCGCTGCAATCAGCCGAACATCGACCTTTTGCGACTGCACCGAGCCGACCCGGCGAATCTCGCCTTCCTGCAGGACGCGTAACAGACGTGCCTGGGCTTCCAGCGGCAGTTCGCCGATCTCGTCGAGAAACAGTGTGCCGCCATCCGCCGCTTCCACCAGACCGGCACGCCCGGCGCTGGCGCCGGTGAACGCGCCTTTCTCGTGGCCGAACAGCTCGGACTCGATGAGGGATTCTGGAATGGCTGCACAGTTGACGGAAATCATCGGTGCCTTGGCGCGGCGCGACAGGTTGTGCAGGGCACGGGCGACCAGCTCTTTACCCGTGCCCGACTCGCCCTGCACCAGCACGTTGGAGTCGGTCGGCGCCACTTTGCGAATCTTGCTGTAAAGATCGAGCATCGGTGGGCACGAGCCGATGATGCCGATCTCGCCATTGTTGTTCGGTGCCGTACCTTTTTCAGCGCTGCTCACCTTACCCATGGCGCTGCGTTCGGCCTGCAGGCTGCTGACCGTCTGGCGGTCGCGCAGGATGCGCGACACGGCCTGAAGCATCTCGTCGTGATCGAAGGGCTTGGCGATGTAATCCACCGCGCCCATTTTCATCGAGTCGACTGCCGAGCGCAGGCTGGCGTAGCTGGTCATGATCAGCACTGGTTTGCCTTCGCCCAGTTTTATCAGTTCGGTACCGGGCGCGCCCGGCAGCCGCAGGTCGCTGACGATCAGGTCAAAGGACGGGATGCTGAAACGTTCCTGAGCCTCCTGAACAGAACCGGCTTCACTGACTTCATACTGATTGCGTTCAAGCAGGCGACGCAGGGCTGAGCGGATAATCGTTTCGTCTTCGACGATCAAAATATGCGGCATTGATTCAGTTCTCTCGACGGTCTCAGTTCGCGGTGGACGTCGCGTCGACATGGCGTGGCAGAGTCACCCGGATACGGGTACCACGCTGGTGCTCGGGGTCGGCCGGGCTGTCGATGGTGATTTGTCCATAATGCTCTTCAACGATGGAATAGACCAGCGCAAGCCCCAGTCCTGTTCCTTCACCGGGGTCCTTGGTGGTGAAGAATGGCTCGAATAATCGGTCCATGATTGCCTTGGGTATTCCACTGCCTTCGTCCTCGACGATCAAATCCACAGTGTGTTCGGATGCTTCACTCTTGACCCTGACCGCACTGCCCGCAGGCGAAGCATCGCGCGCATTGGACAGCAGGTTGATCAGCACCTGCGCAAGCCGTTGCGGGTCACCATCGACCCAGTGTTCGGGGTTGCACAGGTTATAGAACTGCACTTCGAAATTACGTCGGTTCAGGGCCAGCAGGCCGATGGCATCCTGAGCCACTTCGGCCAGACAGACGGCTTCGTCGCTGTGCTGGTGAGCACCGGCGTGGGCAAAGCTCATCAGCGACTGCACGATACGCGACACGCGTTTGGTCTGTTCGAGAATCTGGCTGCTGATTTCCTTCAGTTCGTCGTCTTCTTCACGCTCTTCCCGAAGGTTCTGCGCCAGACAGGCAATGCCGGTGATCGGATTGCCTATTTCGTGGGCGACACCGGCCGCCAGTCGGCCAATGCTCGCCAGTCGTTCCGAGTGGACCAGCTTGTCTTCAAGCATCTGAGTGTCGGTCAGGTCTTCGACCAGCAGTACCAGACCGCTGTTGCCTGGCGCGAGCGGTTCGTTGATGGCCGCCTTGTGCAGGTTGAGCCAGCGGGTCTGCCCGTCCAGGCCAAGGCGCTGCTTGTGCAAATGTTCGTCAGGCACGCTGACGAAGCCGGTCAGCAGGCCTTTCCAAGGCTCGGCAATGGTTTCAAGGCGCGAACCCACGACGCGCTGCGCAACGATGCCGGTGAGCTCTTCCATGGCGCGGTTCCACATCAGGATTTCCTGATCCTCGGCCAGCGAGCACACGCCCATCGGTAGTTCCTGCAGGGTCTGGCGATGGTAGCGGCGCAGGGCATCGAGCTCGGCAGCGAGACCGGTGAGGCGCGAGTGGTAATCCTCAAGCCGGCTTTCGATGAAGTGGATATCTTCAGTGACGTATTTTTCGCTGCCCGATTTGTAGGGCAGAAACGTCTCCACCATGTCCTGAGCGACACTGGGGCCCATCAGGCCGGACAGATTGGCCTCGATCCGGTCGCGCAGGCGCCGCAAGGCGTAAGGCCTGCGTTCATCGAAAGGCAGATACAGATCGCGCAGGGCCTGTTCGACTTCTTTCTGCGCCGCCTTCGCGCCCAGCGGCTTGGCCAGTTGCGTGGCGAACTCCTGTGGCGATACGGCGTGTAGCTCGCGGCGTTGCGGCCTGCGCACGTTGTCGACCGCGCAGGCTTCGGCGGCGCTGACTTCTTCGGCGCTGGCATTGGTGAACAGCGACACCAGGGTGAACAACAGCACGTTGGCGGCCAGGGATGCGATGGCCGCCATGTGCCAACTGGTGTCGTCCAGCACGTAGATCATGTTCAGCAGCGGAATGTAGAAGCCTTGCAGGTTGCTGATCAGCGGCAACAGCATGCTCACCACCCAGACCGCGATCCCGGCCAGCAGCCCTGCAATAAAGCCGCGCCGGTTCGCAGTCGGCCAGTACAGGACGGACAGCACGCCTGGCAGAAACTGCAGCGTCGCGACAAAGGCCACGATGCCCAGATTGGCCAGATCCTGCTGGGCGCCGAGCATCAGGTAGAAGCCATAGCCTGCGGCGATGATCGCCACGATAAGCCCGCGTCGGGTCCATTTCAGCCAGCGATAGATGTTGCCTTCAGCCGGAGGCTGGTAAAGCGGCAGCACCAGATGGTTGAGCGCCATGCCCGACAGCGCGAGCGTGGTGACGATGATCAGTCCGCTGGCCGCTGACAGACCGCCAATGTAGGCGAGCAGCGCGAGGGCCGGCTTGTTGGCGGCCATCCCGATGCCGAGGGTGAAGTATTCGGGGCTGGTCGTCGCGCCGAGCTTGAGTCCGGCCCAGAGAATCAGCGGGACGGCGAGGCTGATCAGCAGCAGGAACAGCGGCAGGCCCCAGCTTGCACTGACCAGTGAGCGCGGGTTGAGGTTTTCGGTAAAGGTCATGTGGTACATGTGCGGCATCACGATCGCCGAGGCGAAGAACACCAGCAGCAGCGTGCGCCACGGACCTTCCTGCAGCGGTGTGTGCAGCGAAGCCAGGGCGGTCTGATTCTGCAGCAGCCAGAGTTCCAGTTGCTGCGGGCCATCGAACACGCCGTACAGCGCATACAGACCGACGCCGCCCAGCGCGATCAGTTTGACCAGCGATTCAAACGCGATGGCGAACACCAATCCCTCGTGTTTTTCGCGCGTCGCGATGTGCCGTGAGCCGAAGAAGATCGTGAACAGCATGATGATTGCGCAGAACGCCACGGCCACACGGTCCTGCACCGGCTCGCGGGTCATGATGCTGATCGAGTCGGCAACTGCCTGTATCTGCAGCGCCAGCAAGGGCAGCACACCAATCAGCATGAACACCGTGGTCAGCGCGCCCGCCCAGGTACTGCGGAAGCGGAACGCGAACAGGTCAGCCAGTGATGACAGTTGGTAGGTACGGGTGATCTTCAGAATCGGGTAAAGCAACACCGGTGCCAGCAGGAATGCACCGGACACACCGAGGTAGCTGGACAGAAAGCCATAGCCGTACTGATAGGCCAGCCCGACCGTGCCGTAGAACGCCCAGGCACTGGCATAGACGCCCAACGACAGAGTGTAGGTCAGTGGATGACGAATGATTGCGCGCGGAATCAGGCCTCGCTCGCTGACCCAGGCAACACCAAACAGCACCAGCAGATAGCCAGCGCTCACCAGCAACATCTGCGTCAGGCTAAAGCTCATCGGCATCTCGCTGGCTCTGCAGAATGAAAGTCACCACGATCAGGATCAGCCAAAGCAGATAAGGTCGGTACCAGGCACCTGTCGCGTCGATCCACCAGTCCATGATGGCCGGGGAGAAAAGGTAAATACCTACCACCAGAAGCAAAACCAACCGGTATATGTACATCTGGTCTCCCTGCGCTGGTAGATGAGGAGCGGCATGGTAACGGATGCGCAACAAGCTGCAAGTAGCCATAAGCAGTAGTTTTCGGCAACCGCTCTGGCTCAGTCTATCCGGGCTTCTTCAATGTTGTGCAGCCTGGGGATAAGGTCCGGGTTCCAGTGTTCGACGCCCCAGGCCAACACCTCGTGCGCTGTTGCGTACATCAACTGCGAATTGGTTGGTTGACCCAGCGCACGCAAGGCCCGCAGCAGCAGGGGCGTGGCCTGATCGGCAGGCAAGGGCGGCGAGCGATAGGATTTGCCGAGCTTGTGGCCATCCGGTTGGGTAATCAACGGCACATGCAAGTAGCGCGGCTCAGGAATGCCCAGCAACTCCTGCAGATACAATTGGCGCGGAGTCGAGTCCAGCAGGTCCGCGCCGCGCACGATATCCGTCACGCCTTGCCAGGCATCGTCGATGACGACTGCCAGTTGATAGGCGTACAGGCCATCCCGGCGGCGAATCACGAAATCCCCGCTTTCATTGCCCAAGTGCATGCGGAACGTGCCTTGCACCCGGTCTTCAAAGCGATACTCCAGTTCCGGCACGCGAATACGGATAGCGGCATTGTCGGGCGAATGCCCTGCGTTGCGGCACAGGCCGGGATAAACGCCGTTATATTCTTCGAGCTGTTTGCGTGAGCAGGTGCAAGCATAGGCCAGGCCGTGGCTGAACCAGCGGTCGATTATGGCGGCGTAGGCGTCGTGGCGCTCGCTCTGACGGACCAGCTCGCCGTCCCACTCGAAACCGTAACGTTCCAGTGTTTCGAGAATGGCCGCTTGCGCGCCCGGCACTTCGCGAGGCGGATCCAGATCCTCCATGCGCATCAGCCACTGTCCGCCTGCTGCGCGCGCGTCGAGATAGGACGCGAGCGCTGCGACCAGCGAACCAAAATGCAGATAACCACTGGGCGTCGGCGCGAAGCGCCCGATGTAGGCAGATTTTTTCATGGGCCGGATGTTACGGGTGCGCAGCTTTGGCGAGCAAGCGTGAGGCGAGCTGCATCTCCACGTAGAGCGATGTGCGCGATCAAAAGCGACCTCCTGATGCGTAAAAACAAAAAAAAGACGCCGAAGCGTCTTTTTTATTCAAGGCAGGTCCTGCAGGTCACTTGCCGACCTGTTTTTCCTTGATTTCCGCCAGCGTCTTGCAGTCGATGCACAGATCCGCAGTCGGGCGGGCTTCGAGGCGGCGGATGCCGATCTCGACGCCGCAGGATTCGCACCAGCCATATTCTTCGTCAAGGATCAGTTGCAGCGTCTTGTCGATCTTCTTGATCAGTTTGCGTTCGCGATCACGGGCGCGAAGTTCAAGGCTGAACTCTTCTTCCTGACTGGCGCGGTCCGCCGGGTCAGGGAAATTGGCAGCTTCGTCCTTCATGTGGTCCACCGTGCGGTCGACCTCTTGCATCAAGTCCTGTTTCCACTTGTTCAGGATCTTGGTGAAGTGCGCGCGCATAGGCTCGCTCATGTACTCTTCATCCTTCGTCGGAACGTAGGGTGAAAAGCCGCTGATTAGATGGTTCTGTTGCTTTTCTGGGGTGGGCATGTATGGACCGCCTCTCACTCTTCTAATCTATTGCGCAGGATTGTTCCATCACCGACACCCGTCGGCCCTGCAGCTGCAAGCGGGCGAACTTACCAGATCAAATCGGAGTGCGCTACTCCCGGTTGTCGAGCATGACAAAGCGGTCTGCTTGCAGACGCGACCGTAACGAAACCGCCCGTACCTTAAATGAACTCTAGCGCTGGACGGCCGTCGTAGCTTTCTTTTCTTCCGGCTTTATCGATACGCCCTGCAAGATCATTTAGGGTACCGCTGGCGCAGGGTGGGTAGAATCGTGCTCCTCTGTCGTGACAATCACATTTCCAGAAGCCTTCGTCATAAAGGAAGACCCATGGCCCAGCCTTACAGTGCGCGCAGTCGCGCCATCGAACCGTTTCATGTGATGGCGCTGCTGGCGCGCGCCAATGAGCTGCAGGCGGCGGGCCACGACGTTATCCATCTGGAGATAGGCGAGCCGGATTTCACCACGGCCGCACCGATAATTGCGGCCGGCCAGGCGGCGCTGGCAGACGGCAAGACACGCTATACCGCTGCCCGCGGGCTGCCCCAACTGCGTGAGGCCATATCCGGTTTCTATGCTCAGCGTTATCAGGTCGATATCGATCCCGAGCGAATTCTGGTCACGCCGGGCGGTTCGGGGGCGCTGCTGCTGGCCAGCAGTCTGCTGGTGGATCCGGGCAAGCACTGGCTCCTTGCCGATCCGGGTTATCCGTGCAATCGGCATTTTCTGCGTCTGGTCGAAGGTGGCGCGCAACTGGTGCCGGTCGGCCCGCAGGAGCGCTACCAACTGACGCCCGAATTGGTCGAGCAGTGCTGGAATGACAACAGTGTCGGTGCGCTGGTGGCATCGCCCGCCAATCCCACCGGTACCCTGTTGCATCGCGATGAACTGGCCGCCCTGTCGCAGACCCTGAAGGCGCGCAACGGGCATCTGGTGGTTGACGAGATTTACCACGGCCTGACCTATGGCATGGACGCCAGCAGTGTGCTTGAAGTCGATGATGACGCCTTTGTGCTCAACAGTTTTTCCAAGTACTTCGGCATGACCGGCTGGCGTCTGGGTTGGCTGGTCGCGCCGACAGACGCGGTTGGCGACCTGGAAAAGCTGGCTCAGAACCTCTACATCAGTGCGCCCAGCATGGCGCAATACGCGGCGCTCGCCTGCTTCGAACCGCAGACGCTGGAGATTCTCGAGCAGCGCCGTGCAGAATTCGGTCGCCGTAGGGATTTCCTGCTGCCTGCCTTGCGTGAGTTGGGTTTTGGCATCGCTGTCGAGCCTGAGGGCGCGTTTTACCTGTATGCCGACATCAGCGCCTTCGGTGGTGATGCCTTTGCTTTCTGTCGACACTTCCTTGAAACCGAACATGTCGCGTTCACGCCCGGGCTGGACTTTGGTCGTCATCTGGCCGGACATCATGTGCGCTTTGCCTACACCCAGAGCCTGCCCAGATTGCAGGAGGCTGTAGAGCGTATCGCCCGCGGCCTGCGCAGCTGGAGCGCCTGATGCGGTTTTCGCCTGAGCTGGAGCAGGGTCGCCTGATTGTTCGCTACAAACGTTTCCTGGCCGATATCGAGACCGACAGCGGCGAACTGTTGACCATTCATTGCCCCAACACCGGTTCGATGCTCAATTGCATGATGCCGGGAGGGCGCGTCTGGTTCAGTCGCTCCAGTGATCCCAAGCGCAAATTGCCGGGAACCTGGGAAATCAGTGAAACGCCGCAGGGTCGTTTCGCGTGCATCAATACCGGGCGCGCCAACACCCTGGTGGAGGAGGCTTTGCGGGCGGGAGTGATCAGTGAACTCGACGGTTTCACCGCGCTCAAGCGCGAGGTGGCATATGGGCAGGAGAAAAGCCGTGTCGATTTCCGTCTCGAGTATCCCGACGGTTTTGTGTATCTGGAAGTAAAAAGCGTCACGCTCGGCTTTGACGGGTCGCCTGTCGCGGCGTTTCCTGATGCCGTGACACAACGTGGAGCGCGTCACCTGCGCGAACTGGCGGCACTGGCGCGCGAAGGCGTGCGGTCGGTCCTGCTGTATTGCGTCAACCTCACCGGGATCGAGTCGGTGCGACCGGCGCAGGAAATTGATCCCGCTTATGCGCTGGCGTTGAAGGACGCAATGGATGCCGGTGTCGAGGTTTTGGCCTATGGCGTGCAGCTGGATCCGCAGGAAGTACGCATTGACCGGCGCCTGCAGGTGCAGTGGCTGTAGTAACGCATCGACGCCCTGAACGCTCAGTCCCGCAGGTCGTCTTCGGGCAGCGTTACCCAGATGCCCTGCGCATCTTCATGGCAATCGAGTCCGGTCAGCGACTGACCTTCGCAGGGGCCGGCCACGCACTCGCCATTCTCGATCAGAAACAGCGCACCGTGGGTGGCGCACTGGATCAGGCTGGCGCTGCTGTCCAGAAACTGGTCGGGCTGCCATTCCAGAGGGATGCCGCGATGCGGGCAGCGATTCCTGTAGATGAAAACCTCGCCCTGTCGGCGTATCGCCAGAAGCCTGTAGTCTTCCAGCTCGAACCCCCGGCTCTGTGATTCCGGCAAGTCGCTGGATGTGCAAAGAAATCTCAAGAAAACCCCATGAAGCATGAATGGTCTTTGACGTTGCCCTGATAGAAATGTCTGCCGCCAGGGTCATTGGGTGTGATGTTAGTCTGGCCGCGCGCCGATGTGATCAGGTAATGTTGCCTGATGCCTGAATTTTCGGGCCACACGTGAGCAGTTGGATTCAGGAATGATTCGTGACACCCAGAGTGGCCTGGTGCTGACAAGCAGGCAGCTTGCTGAGCGCCTCGCTGCCGCCCCCAGGGTTCTGGTGGGCGAACAGCACGACAACCCCGATCACCATGCCGTGCAATTATGGCTTTTGCAGGTGCTGGCCGATCAGCGCGCCCAAGGGAGTGTGCTGCTCGAAGCGCTGAGTCCGAACCAGCAGGCCTCCGTCGACTCGGTCAGAGAGCAGATTACCCAGTCGGACGGGCCTGTGGACTTGCTCGCAGCCTTGCAATGGCAACCGGGCTGGGACTGGACCCTGCATGGTCCGGTCATGCGATTTGCGCTGGCTCAGCCTTACCCGTTGCTGTCAGCCAATCTCGATCTCGGCGAAGTAAAGTCGATTTATCAGCACGTTCCCGCACTGCTGGGTCCGCGCTCTACCGCTCCTGAAGTGCAGACACTGTTGATGGGGCATCTGCGTGCCTCGCATGAAGGTCTCCTGCCTGTAGATCAGGAGGCGGCGACGCTGGCTGTGCAGCAGCAGCGCGATCGACGTCTGGCCCAAAGCCTGCTCGACGCACCCACGCCCGCCATTCTCATCGCGGGTTTCTGGCATGCGCGCAAGGATGCGGGCGCGCCCTTGCACATGGCGGACCTTGATACGGGCGCCGCGCCGCTCGTGTTGCTGCTGGCTCAGATCGGGGATGAGATTGCTGAGGGAAGTGCCGACTACGTCTGGTACACAGTTGCCAGACCCAGGCAGGATCCAGGCATTCAGTAGCATCGGATTTTTCCTCGTTTGACGTGGTACTTGTCCCGAGCTGCAAGGGCGCGTCCTTCCGACGCGCTGGCTCGTATATCGTCTCGCTCCCGTTTTTGCGAGCGATCTACCCATGACAGCGATCACTGCCGATGATGAGCAACTGGCACGCCAGGCCATAGCCTTGATGGAACTCTTTGCCCTCAATCATGACGATACCGAACAGCGGATCATGGGCGTCTGTCAGCGGGCACTGACGCCGCTGGGGCCTGTTGCCGCAGTCTGCGTGTCTTCACGTTTTGTCTGTCTGGCTCGTACAACGCTGGATCGACTCCAGGCACCTCAGGTCAGGGTCGTGGCAGTGGTAAACTTTCCCCATGGTGGAACGGATCTCGAGGCGGCAGCTTCCGAGACGCGTGCGGCCATGCTTGCGGGCGCCGACGAGGTCGATGTGGTTTATCCTTTTCGCGCATTGCTCGGCGGCGATCAGCAGACAGGCGCGGACTTGCTCTCGGCCTGCCGAGCCCGCCTCGACGGTCGGGTGAAATTGACGGTAACGCTCGAAACTGGCGAATTGAGAGATTCGGAAGTTATTCATACGGCTTGCGGCGCGGCCATCGAAGCGGGGGCTGATTTTCTCAAGACCGGTACCGGCAAATCCGCGCGTCATGCAACGCCTCAGGCCGCACGAATCATACTGGAGTCTATCGCCGACACGGGCGGGCAGGTTGGCTTCAAGGTCGCAGGCGGGCTTCGTACCTTTGAAGACGCCAGGCCGTTCATCCAACTGGCTCATGCAAGGTTTGGTGCTCACTGGATTGTCAGTGACAGGGTGCGACTGGGCGGGTCGAGTCTGCTCGACGATTTGCTCGGAAGGCTTGGCCTGCAAGCGTATGCAGGTCGTTAGCCATTTTCGAAGGCAAAAAAAGACCCGGCAAAGAGCCGGGTCAAAAACCGTGATTAGCCTGATGAGGAGATAATCCGAAAGTCCGAACCAAGGTCTTTCAGTTATCGTCCAGTCTCGCGACCGGATGTGATAATCATAACGATTCTCATTTGTAAGTCAACAGTTCTTTTTCCCGCGTGTCAGGTGCCAGAAATCAATGCCAAAAGCATTGGGCAGCAAGGGGGAGGGCGTCGCAGGACGTGCATGAACGAACAAAAACCGCTCACATCCGGCATGCGTTGCGCATACCGGTTCAGACGGTGTTTCAAGAGCAATAGCTGAAAAGCAGTGCTCAGTGAGTGCGATAGCGCAGGCGGGTACCGAAATTCACTGACATCAGAATTTCGTCTGCGGTGAGCTCCGCCGGGAAATAAGCGCCCGAGATCTGCGCATGCGCGATGCTCGCACCTTCCATCGGTGTGTTGCGCAAATCCAGGCCGCGAAGATCGGCCGATCGAAAATAGGCATCGGTGAAATCTATACCGGTGGTATCCAGTTCACGCAGATCCAGCCCCCGGAAATCGCCCCCGGCCATGTCGATGGTGCCGGTCTTCGGCTTCTCCTGGTTAAAGCCTTCGACGTCGTCCCTACGCAGCATGATGTAAAGCGGTGAGTCGATCTGTTTGGGCTGGCTCATGATGGCCTCGTGGTTTGCGTTGGAATTATGGCGCCAGTATATCGCCACCATTTATCAGCCGTGAAGCACTACCTGCCCAACGGCTGAGCATCGTTTTTCAGAGGCCGGGCAGACGCTGGCGCAACTGATCGATCAGGCTGTCAAGGTCGCTGCTCTGGTTGGTCGCGACGTGCTTGCTGCAGATGATTTCTTCCGCAGTCAGTGGCTCACGGCTGGCCTGTTGCGCCCTGATGACGTCCATGGTCGCGTCCGAAGGATCAGTGTTTTGCGTCCGGCGCTGGGCCAGCCAGCCTTCGATAACCGCGTCCGGCGCTTCGCAATCCAGTATCAGGAATGGCACCCCCGTGGTTTCAGCCACTTTGGCAGCTGCAACGCGCTGTTCGTGCTTGAGGTAGGTAGCGTCAATCACGATGGCAAAGCCTGCGCGCAATGCCTTGCCTGCCAGCTCGTGCAGACGATTGTAGGTCGCGCTGCTGGCCTGCTCTCCATAAAGTGCGGTGCTTTCATCGGAAAACATGCGCTTGCGCTCGACGTCCGAACGCAGACGGATCGCGCCCAGGGATTCGACCAGTCGCATGGCGACATGGCTTTTGCCAACGGCGGAAACTCCGTGAGTAATTACGAGAAAGCGCGAAGGGATAGCGCTGTAGCTCTCGGCCAGATTCGCGTAATTGCGGTACTGGCGAAGGGTCGCAGCACGCTGAACACCGTCTGCGTCGGCGGGCTGGCTGAACAGCGCAACCTTGGCGCGTACCATGGCCCGATAGGCCTTGTAGAAATTGAGCAGTTCAAGGCCGTCATAGTCGCCGGTTTTTTCCAGGTACTGGCTGATCAGGCGTCGAGAAAGCGATTTCAGACCCCGGTCTTCCAGATCCATGGCGAGAAAGCCGATGTCGGCGTAGACATCCGTCTTGCGGAACGGCTCGTTGAACTCGATGCAGTCGAACAGGACAACCTTGCCATTGATCACGGTCGCGTTACCCAGATGAATGTCGCCATGGCATTCGCGGATAAAACCTTCTGCCTTGCGCTGAGTCATCAGCGGTTTTAGGCGTTCGAAACTCGACTCTGCCCATGCCTGTAAGGCCTCAAGTTGGGTCAGATCGGATTTTTCGCTGATGAGAGGGCGAATCTGCTCGAAGTTCTGCAGTACCGGTGCCATCACCATGTCGGGCGAACCCAGCTCAGTGTCAGCCATGACTCGCGGAGCCTGGTCATGAACATCGGCGATCTGATTCGCCAGTTCGTCGATATGCCCGGCGGTCAACTCACCGTTGGCCTGCAGGGTGCTCAGCAGGTTGGCTTGCGAGAACTGCCGCATCTTGAGCGCGTACTCGATGACCTCACCACTACCGCCCAGTTGTGGGGCTTCTACCGAGCCGGTAATCGGCAGCACTTCGAGGTACAGATCGTCGGTCATGCGCTGGTTCAGGCGCAGTTCTTCATTGCAGAAATGCTCGCGAGACGACAGCGTGGTGAAGTCGAGAAAGCCGAAGTTCGCGGGCTTTTTGATCTTGTAGGCGTAAGGACCGGTGAGCAATACCCAGGAGATATGGGTCTCGATAACCTGAAAGTCTTCTACCGGATGGGGGAAAAGAGCGGGATTTTGCAGGGCTGCGATCAAAGACTGGCTCACGGGCGATCCTTCAGGAATGGTTTCGAAAAATGTAACTCTGAGATGCGGCCATTATGGCCGCTTGGCGCGACGCTGCAAACCGCCGACTCGGGTGTCTGTCGAAGCCATGCAAAGTGCGTATAATCCGCGCCCATGACTCGATCCCGTACCTCTCGTCCCTCGAAAAAACAACCCTCCGGCAGCCTGCGTAAATGGCTGGGCTGGGCGTTGAAGCTCAGCATTGTCGGCCTGGTTCTTCTGGCCGGCCTGGCCATTTACCTTGACGCGATCGTCCAGGAAAAATTCTCCGGCAAGCGCTGGACGATTCCTGCGAAGGTTTACGCGCGTCCGCTGGAGCTGTTCGTTGGCCAGAAGCTCAGCCGCGATGACTTTCTCATCGAACTCGATGCGCTGGGCTACCGCCGTGAAAGCGTAGCAAACGGTCCAGGCGCTGCCGCCGTCAACGGCAACACCGTCGACCTCAATACCCGTGGCTTCCAGTTTTACGAAGGCACCGACCCGGCCCAACAGGTGCGTGTGCGCTTCTCCGGTGATTACGTGGCCGACCTGTCGTCCGGCAACGGCAGCAAGCTGGCGGTTGCCCGTCTCGAACCGCTGCTGATCGGCGGGCTTTACCCCAAGAATCTTGAAGACCGGATCCTCATCAAGCTGGATCAGGCACCGCCATACCTGCTCGACGGGCTGGTAGCGGTTGAAGACCGTGATTTCTACCACCACTTCGGTGTGTCGCCCAAATCCATTGCGCGTGCCATCTGGGTCAACACGTCCCAAGGGCAGATGCGTCAGGGCGGCAGTACGCTGACCCAGCAGTTGGTGAAGAACTTCTACCTGACCAACGAGCGCAGTCTCTCGCGCAAACTCACCGAAGCCATGATGGCCGTGCTGCTGGAGATTCATTACAGCAAGCAGGAGATCCTCGAGGCCTACCTCAATGAAGTGTTCGTCGGTCAGGATGGTCAGCGTGCAGTGCATGGCTTCGGTCTCGCCAGCCAGTACTTCTTCAGTCAGCCTCTGTCCGAGCTGAAAATCCATCAGGTGGCGATGCTGGTCGGGCTGGTCAAGGGGCCATCCTTCTATAACCCGCGTCGTAATCCCGAGCGCGCGCTCGAGCGCCGTAATCTGGTGCTTGATCTGTTCGAGCAGCAAGGCGTTGCCACCGCTGAAGTCGTGGCGGCAGCCAAGAAGATGCCGTTGGGCGTGACCAAGACCGGTACGCTGGCCGACAGCTCGTTCCCCGCCTTCCTGGATCTGGTCAAGCGTCAATTGCGTGAAGACTACCGCGACGAAGACTTGACCGAAGAGGGGCTGCGGATTTTCACCAGCTTCGACCCGATCCTGCAGATGAAGTCTCAGGCGGCCATGGACGATACGTTCAAGCGGCTGGCCGGGCGCAAGGGTTCGGACGACGTTGAAGCGGCAATGGTCGTGACCAACCCGGAGACCGGTGAAGTGCAGGCCCTTCTGGGCAGTCGTCAGGCCGGATTCGCAGGCTTCAACCGCGCCATCGACGCCGTGCGCCCGATCGGTTCGCTGGTCAAGCCGGCTATTTACCTAACCGCGCTTGAACGCCCGAGTCAGTACACGCTGACCAGCTGGATCGCCGATGAACTGTTTCAGGTCAAGGGCGCTGATGGCCAGGTCTGGAAACCCCAGAACTACGATCACAAGTCACACGGCAATATCTTCCTGTATCAGGGGCTGGCGCATTCCTACAACCTGTCCACCGCCAAGCTGGGCCTTGAACTAGGTGTTCCTACCGTCTTCAAGACCTTGGCGAAGCTGGGTGTGACGCGCGAATGGCCTGCCTATCCGTCCATGCTGCTGGGCGCTGGCGGGCTGACGCCGATGGAAGTCGCCACCATGTACCAGACCATTGCCAGCGGTGGTTTCAACACGCCGATGCGCGGTATTCGCAGTGTGCTGACCGCAGAAGGCGAGCCGCTCAAGCGCTATCCGTTCCAGATCGAGCAGCGCTTCGATCCAGGCGCCATTTATCTGGTGCAGAATGCGATGCAGCGCGTCATGCGTGAAGGTACCGGCAAGTCGGTCTATAACGTGTTACCCGCCTCGCTGAACCTCGCGGGCAAGACCGGTACCAGTAACGATTCGCGTGACAGCTGGTTCGCCGGCTTCAGCCAGGACCTGCTGGCCGTGGTGTGGATGGGCCGCGACGACAACGGCAAGACGCCGTTCACCGGTGCCACGGGTGCGTTGCAGGTCTGGACCAGTTTCATGCGCAAGGCCGATCCGTTGCCACTGGACATGGCCATGCCGGATAACGTCGTCCAGGCCTGGGTCAACGCACAGACCGGACAGGGTTCTGATGCCAGCTGCCCGAATGCCGTACAGATGCCGTATATTCGCGGCAGTGAACCCCAGCCCGGCGCCACATGTGGCGGCACTCCGGCACCTGCCACTGAGGTGATGGACTGGGTCAAGGGGTGGTTGAACTAAGCAATGAGGGTTTGAAGTGAATAAATGGTGGATTCCAGCTCTAACAACTCTGGCGTTGCTCAACGGTTGCGCCAGTGTGGAGCGCGGCTCGATTCCGGTTGTGGATTCGAGTTCGAAAGTGTCAAACGGCGAGCGTGTCTCTGCGTCGCGTAATGGCGCGAACCAGACAAACACAGCTCAGGCTCAACCCCAGGCAGTGCCGCAGGATTCGGGTGTCGTGGTGATGATTCCGGGCGCTGGTGGCAACAACCCGGGGCAGACGTTTTCGCCGCCCGCCAGCCAGGCTCCTTTCAGTGTCGACGCACCCGCTATCGACACCTCGCCAGTCAACCAGGCTCCGGTCAGCCCTGCGCCTGCCGGCAATACCAGTTACAGCATGCCGCCTTCGTCGGCGCCTACCGGGATCCCATCCAGCGGTGGTGGTCTTTCCGAAGACGAGCAGCTGGATGGCCCTGTGCTCGCACTGTTGACCACCGCCCAGCAACAGCAGAGCGGGGGTGACCTGAACGGCGCATCGTCCAGTCTTGAGCGCGCCCAGCGTGTCGCGCCTCGCGAACCGCAAGTGCTTTACCGTCTGGCGCAGGTTCGTCTGGCTCAGGGCGATGCCGCCCAGGCCGAGCAGCTGGCGCGTCGTGGTCTGACCTACGCCAACGGCCGCGCCAGTCTGCAGGCGAGCCTGTGGGAACTGATCGCTCAGTCCCGCGAGAAGCAGGGCGACGCTGCTGGTGCAGCCTTGGCGCGACAAAAGGCCCGCTGATGGACGAGCGCTTTCCTGAAATTGCCGAACAGCTGTTGTTGATCGAGCGGGAGCTGCGGGTGCTGGGGTGGTGGGAAACCACACCGCCCAGCGAGCAGGCGTTGTCCAGTCAGGAGCCTTTCTGCGTGGATACGCTGGAATTTGCGCAGTGGCTGCAGTGGATTTTCCTGCCCCGGATGAAGATCATCCTTGAGCGCGACCTGCCGCTGCCCAATGCCTCCGGGATTCTGGAAATGGCTGAGATGGTCTATTCCGGGCGCTTGGGCGAAACCAGACTGTTGCAGCAAAGTCTGGCCCGTTTCGATCAATTGATCACCGAAGTCAGCTGACCGGGTACTGCTTAGCGGCAGTACTCGCTGATGGCTTTTTCAGTTTCTTCGATTCGCGTCTTGCGGTTTTCATCCGTGAGACGCTTGATTTCTCCACCGACCTGCTCCCGTATCCGCGGATTGTTCTGCAGTTGCGCAAGATTGTTACGCAGCCCCTCACAGTTTTCCTCCCGCTTCGCTTCCTGCACTTTTACCTGAGCCTTCACTTTGTCATCGATCGCGCGTTGCTGAGCATCTTCTGACGGTAATGTGGCGGAAGGCGAGGGTGCAGATGAGGGCTGTGGCGTCTGCACATTGATCTGTTGCGCCTCCTTGCCCGCAGGCGGGTGGGCGTCGAAGTGGGTGACACCCTGGGCGTCCACCCATTTATAGATGGGTGCCGCCTGACTGCTCGTGCTCGCTGCCATGGCCAGCGCGGCAGCGAAGATCATCCATTGCATGGTGTTTCCTTGAAATGTCTATGCCACAGGAAAGCTACCATAACGGTGCGCTTCAGTCTGAAACAGTGCAATTTCAGGGCCTTGGTAACAAGAAAGCTCAACGATGACTTGACTTGAGGGGGGCGAATCACAACAATCCAAAGTTCGCTGTAGAAGGACTGCCAGAAGCAGACCCTCTCGGTAGATCATGAGGCGCACACCCGCGCCGACCTGTAACACCCGCAACGCGTTACCTCGCGCTGGGTGGGAATGTTCCGAAACACTCAGGGACATCCCAATACTTGCTCAGTCAGTGCTGACGTAGTCGGCGACCACCGTCGCTCATGCTCTGCTTGGCAGTAAACCTATTAAGACCCGTCCCGGAGTGGGCGGTATTCTGGCGTTTTAGAGGTGAACAACGTGGAGCTTTTATCTGGCGCTGAAATGATCGTCCGCTTTTTGCGTGACGAAGGCGTTGAGCACATCTATGGGTACCCGGGTGGTGCTCTCCTGCATGTCTACGATGCCCTGTTCAAAGAACCGGCTGTGAGCCATATCCTCGTCCGTCACGAGCAGGCTGCCACGCACATGGCCGATGGCTATGCACGTGCGACCGGCAAGGCGGGTGTGGTACTCGTTACTTCCGGTCCGGGTGCGACCAACGCAATCACCGGTATCGCGACCGCCTACATGGACTCCATCCCCATGGTGGTTCTGTCTGGTCAGGTCGCCAGTACGCTGGTGGGTACCGATGCGTTCCAGGAGACCGACATGATCGGTATCTCCCGTCCGATCGTGAAGCACAGCTTCATGATCAAGCATGCGTCCGAAATCCCGGAAATCCTGAAAAAAGCGTTCTATCTGGCGCAATCCGGTCGTCCTGGTCCTGTCGTCGTCGACATTCCGAAGGACATGACCAACCCGGCCGAGAAGTTCGAATACGTATTCCCGAAGAAAGCCAAGCTGCGTTCCTACAGCCCGGCGGTTCGCGGCCACTCCGGTCAGATCCGCAAGGCCGTCGAAATGCTGTTGGCCGCCAAGCGTCCGATTATTTATGCCGGTGGCGGCGTGATCATGGGCAATGCCTCGGCGCAACTGACCGAGCTGGCTCAACTGCTCAACGCGCCGGTCACCAACACCCTGATGGGCCTGGGTTGCTATCCGGGGACGGATCGTCAGTTCGTCGGCATGCTCGGCATGCACGGCAGCTACACCGCCAACCTGGCCATGCACCATACCGATGTGATTCTGGCAGTCGGCGCGCGTTTCGATGACCGTGTCATCAACGGCGCGAGCAAATTCTGTCCGAACGCCAAGATCATCCACATCGACATCGACCCGGCTTCGATCTCCAAGACCATCAAGGCCGACGTGCCAATCGTCGGGCCTGTCGAAAGCGTGCTGACCGAAATGGTCGCCACCCTCAAAGACATCGGCGAGACACCTGACAATGCATCCGTTGCTGCCTGGTGGAAGCAGATCGACGAGTGGCGTGCAGGCGGTGACCTGTTCCCTTACAACCGTGGCGATGGCTCGGTCATCAAGCCGCAGACCGTGATTGAAACTTTGTGCGAAGTCACCAAGGGTGATGCCTATGTCACTTCCGACGTGGGTCAGCACCAGATGTTCGCGGCTCAGTACTACCGCTTCAACAAGCCGAACCGCTGGATCAACTCGGGTGGCCTGGGCACGATGGGCTTCGGTTTTCCGGCAGCCATGGGCGTCAAACTGAACTTCCCGGATGCGCACGTTGCGTGTGTGACCGGTGAGGGCAGCATCCAGATGAACATTCAGGAGCTGTCTACCTGCCTGCAGTACGGTTTGCCGGTGAAGATCATTCTGCTCAACAACGGCGTACTGGGCATGGTTCGCCAGTGGCAGGACATGAGCTACGGCGCTCGTCACTCCCACTCCTACATGGAATCGCTGCCCGACTTCGTCAAGCTGGTCGAAGCTTACGGCCACGTCGGCATGCGCATCACTGATCTGAAAGATTTGAAGCCGAAAATGGAAGAAGCCTTTGCCATGACTGATCGTCTGGTCTTCCTCGACATTCAGGTTGATGTCACCGAGCACGTCTATCCGATGCAGATCAAGGACGGCTCCATGCGCGATATGTGGTTGAGCAAGACGGAGCGGACATAATCATGCGGCACATCATTTCCCTACTGCTGGAAAACGAACCGGGTGCGTTGTCTCGTGTCGTCGGGCTGTTCTCGCAGCGTAACTACAACATCGAAAGCCTCACGGTCGCGCCAACCGAGGACCCGACCCTGTCGCGCCTGACGCTGACCACCGTGGGCCATGATGAAGTGATCGAGCAGATCACCAAGAACCTCAACAAGCTCGTCGAAGTGGTCAAGCTGGTCGATCTGTCGGAAAGCGCGCACATCGAGCGCGAGCTGATGCTGGTCAAGGTCAAGGCCACCGGCGCACAGCGTGCCGAGATCAAACGCACCACGGATATCTTCCGCGGACAGATCGTCGACGTGACCGCCAGCGTCTATACCGTGCAGTTGAGCGGTACGAGCGACAAACTGGACAGCTTCATTCAGGCCATCGGCACTGCCGCCATCCTGGAAACAGTACGCAGTGGCGTGACGGGCATTGCCCGTGGCGACAAAGTGCTGAGCGTTTAACTCATTAAGCAAATGGCCTGAACGGCCAAGATAACAGGGGATTTCCATGAAAGTTTTTTACGACAAAGACTGCGACCTTTCGATCATCCAGGGCAAGAAAGTTGCCATCATCGGTTACGGTTCCCAGGGCCACGCTCAAGCGTGCAACCTGAAAGACTCCGGCGTTGATGTCACCGTTGGCCTGCGCAAGGGTTCAGCCACTGTCGCCAAAGCTGAAGCTCATGGCCTGAAAGTGACTGACGTTGCTTCCGCCGTTGCTGCTGCCGACCTCGTCATGATCCTGACCCCGGACGAGTTCCAGTCCCAGCTGTACAAGAACGAAGTCGAGCCGAACCTGAAGAAGGGCGCAACACTGGCCTTCTCCCACGGTTTCGCCATTCACTACAACCAGGTCGTGCCACGCGCTGACCTGGACGTGATCATGATCGCGCCGAAGGCTCCAGGCCATACCGTGCGTACCGAGTTCGTCAAGGGCGGCGGTATTCCTGACCTGATCGCTGTTTACCAGGACGCTTCGGGCAACGCCAAGAACGTCGCGCTGTCCTACGCTTCGGGCGTTGGCGGCGGCCGTACCGGTATCATCGAAACCACCTTCAAGGACGAAACCGAAACCGACCTGTTCGGCGAGCAGGCTGTTCTGTGTGGCGGTACCGTCGAGCTGGTCAAGGCTGGCTTCGAAACCCTGGTTGAAGCCGGTTACGCGCCAGAAATGGCTTACTTCGAGTGCCTGCACGAACTGAAGCTGATCGTTGACCTCATGTACGAAGGCGGTATCGCCAACATGAACTACTCGATCTCCAACAACGCCGAATACGGCGAGTACGTGACCGGCCCTGAAGTCATCAACGCTGAATCCCGTCAGGCCATGCGCAACGCTCTGAAGCGCATCCAGGACGGCGAATACGCCAAGATGTTCATCAGCGAAGGTGCCACCGGCTACCCATCGATGACCGCCAAGCGTCGCAACAACGCTGCGCACGGCATCGAAATCATCGGCGAGAAACTGCGCTCGATGATGCCTTGGATCGCGGCGAACAAAATCGTCGACAAGGACAAGAACTGATCTCTTTCAGTTCATGAAAAAACGCGGCCAACAGGCCGCGTTTTTTCGTTATGGGGCCTGGCTCTGGTATAAAGCTGCATCGTTTGCCGACGAACCCTCGTCGCAGACATCTGTCGAACCTTTTCAAACCGCTGCAAGGTAATGTCCATGAGCGAACGTCCTGAAGAGCCGAACAAGGCCTCTGACGCTGAAAGTCTGCTACCAATCGATGAGCACGTTGAAGAAGGGCACGATGACGAAGGCCGCAAGGTCCGTCACCGCGGCATCTATCTGCTACCCAATCTGTTCACCACCGCCAATCTGTTTGCGGGCTTCTATTCCATCATCAGCTCCATGAGCGCCCAGAGTGCCTTGAGCGCAGGTGATACGGCAGGTGCCAGCAAGTACTTCGCCTTTGCCGCCATCGCCATCTTCGTGGCCATGGTGCTGGATGGTCTCGATGGCCGTGTGGCACGCATGACCAACACGCAAAGTGCGTTCGGCGCCGAGTACGACTCGCTGTCCGACATGGTTGCCTTTGGTGTGGCGCCTGCCTTGCTGGCATTTGGCTGGGCGCTGGGCGATATGGGCAAGGTCGGCTGGATGGTTGCCTTCATCTATGTTGCCGGTGCGGCGTTGCGTCTGGCGCGCTTCAACACTCAGGTGGGCAAGGCTGACAAGCGTTACTTCATCGGGCTGGCCAGTCCGGCTGCTGCAGGTGTGGTGGCAGGTACTGTCTGGGCGTTCAGCGACTTCGGCATTCAGGGGTCCAAGCTATCGTTCCTGGTTGCGCTGTTGGTGGCCGGTGCCGGTATGTTGATGGTCAGCAACATCAAGTACAACAGCTTCAAGGAGCTGGATCTGAGAGGTCGCGTACCGTTCGTTGCGATTCTTGCAGTGGTTCTGGTATTCGCTGTGGTGTTCAGTGATCCGCCGCGTATTCTGCTGCTGATCTTCCTCGGCTACGCGCTATCGGGGCCTGCTCAGTATTTGTTGCGTCTTCGTCGCCACAAATCCTCCAACTGATCTAATTTCCCCCATACTCCGTAGTCTATTGGTGCATCAGTTCCCCTAGGCTGCGGAGTCATCATGCTAATCAAGCTTCCTTCTGCGTCGGACTCCAAAGAGTCCGACGTCACGCCTGAATCCATTTACCTTTCCCGTCGTACGCTGATGGCCAGCTCTCTGGCCGGATTGGCCGTGAGCGCCTTGCCGCGCTGGGCCAGTGCCGCAGATCCTTCCCGTTACGCCGATGTGGAGGCGGGCAAGGCGCCGGGCTGGTTTGCTGAAAAACTTCCCAATACCAAATGGCAGGCGGTCGACGTCAAGGGCGAGGCAATCACGCCTTTCAAGGACGCGACGCACTACAACAACTTTTATGAGTTCGGGACTGACAAGGGCGATCCGGCGAAAAACGCAGGTTCCTTCAAAACCGAGCCGTGGAGTGTGGTGATCGATGGTGAGGTCGGTAAACCGGGCCGCTATGCACTCGAAGACTTCATGAAGCCTTATCAGCTGGAAGAGCGCATCTATCGTCTGCGCTGCGTGGAAGCCTGGTCGATGGTGATTCCGTGGATCGGTTTTCCCATCTCGGCATTGCTCAAGCAGGTCGAGCCGACGTCCAGGGCCAAATACATTCGTTTCGAGACGCTTGAAGATTCCAAGTCGATGCCCGGGCAGCGTTCCGATTTCGCGCTGATTGACTGGCCTTATGTAGAAGGGCTGCGTCTGGATGAGGCAATGAATCCGTTGGCGATTCTGGCGGTTGGCATGTATGGCCGCGAATTGCCCAACCAGAACGGTGCGCCGCTTCGGCTCGTGGTGCCGTGGAAGTATGGGTTCAAGAGCGTGAAGTCCATTGTGCGGATAAGCCTGGTGAGCGAGCAGCCCAAGACGACCTGGCAAAGCATCGCGGCCAATGAGTACGGCTTCTACGCCAACGTGAACCCGACCGTGGATCACCCGCGCTGGACCCAGGCTCGCGAACGGCGTCTGCCGAGCGGCCTGTTCAGTCCCAATGTCATGGATACAAAGATGTTCAACGGGTATGAGGAGGTGGCTTCTCTCTATACAGGCATGGATCTGCGGAAGGACTATTGATGCGCTATCCGTTGCTACGTCTTTGCGTATTTATTGCTGCCTGTGTTGCGCCCGTCCTGTGGCTTTATCAGGCCTGGATATTTGCGCTGGGTCCTGATCCGGGCAAGGCGCTGGTCGAGAACTTCGGGTTGGGGGCGCTGATACTGCTGTTGATCACCCTGGCCATGACGCCGCTGCAGAAGCTGAGCGGCTGGCCGTTCTGGATTGTAGTGCGTCGGCAGTTGGGGCTTTGGTGTTTTGCGTATGTGGTTTTGCACATGACCATGTATACGCTCTTCGTTCTCGGGCTGGATTTCGGGCAGTTGGGCGTCGAGCTGGTCAAACGGCCCTATATTATTGTCGGAGCGCTCGCGTTTCTCTGCCTTCTGGTGCTGGCAGTGACATCCAATCGATACAGTCAGCGCCGACTGGGTGCGCGCTGGAAGAAGCTGCATCGACTGGTCTACGTGATTCTTGGGCTTGGTTTGCTGCATATGTTCTGGATTGTCCGGGCCGATCTCAAGGAGTGGGCGCTTTATGCGGCAATAGGGGCAGGGCTGCTTTTGCTGCGAATCCCCGTAATTGCTAGGCGAATCCCGCGTCTTGTTAATATCGGAGCAAGCCGGCCGGCAAAAACCTGAAAATAACGGTTGACGCGCTCGTTGAGGTGTCTATAATTCGCCCCACTTCCGGCGCAGACGGAAACGAAAAAGCCTTGTAGTTCAATAAGTTACAAGGGTTTATCGAATGAGGTCAGCGAGGAAGTAGGTCGAGTCTGTCTGAATCGACAGCGGTGAGAAAAAAGAGTTTGACACGCGGTTGTAACGCTGTAGAATTCGCCTCCCGCTGACGA
>Ga0065712_10000167_pt1 | contig 34494 bp, 26 predicted proteins | sample MisRhiReplicate1_FD_59099 | JGI IMG/M metagenome (GOLD analysis project Ga0065712, IMG submission 59099) | Miscanthus rhizosphere microbial communities from Kellogg Biological Station, MSU, sample Rhizosphere Soil Replicate 1: eDNA_1 v3... | ecosystem: Host-associated > Plants > Roots >...
GGTGCGACGGGTGCGGATGTGACTGCGGGTTCAGGGCGGCGGCCGGTCAAGGCGCGCACGGGCTCCGCGTCCGGCAAGTCGTCGAACTCCATCGTGCGGACGGGAGAAGTGACCCCGGCTGCCGGTTCGGTGCGCGGCCGCACGGCCGGCACGGCGGCAGGCGTCACTGTAAGCGCACGCATCGCCGTCAGCACGTCCACCTCACGCTCGGGCACCGGCGCCAGCAGGAGGACGGCGAACAGCAGGACGCCGCCGGCACCGGCCGCGGCATAGAACTGACGCCACCGCAGGCCGTCGATGGCGGCGTCGTTGAGCGAGGCCTCATTGGCTCGGGCTGCTGCGAGGCGCTCGGCTACTGTCGCGCCTTTGGCGAGGCTCTCGGTGAAGATCACGTCCGAGGCCATCAGCGCCTGGCGGCCCTTCACGTACTGTCGGATCTTCACGTCGAGCCTGCGGAAATCCTCGAGGACGCCGGAGGCTGCCTGAATCGCCGATCGTGTCGCCTCGCCGCTGGCGTCCACCGCAAGCGCGGCCAGGTCACGGTCCACGTTCGATAGCGCCTCGGCCGACTGCGCCATCCAGTAGTCTGGGCCCTGCCCCTCTGCGACGTAGGCCAGTTGCGAGGTACGCAGTCGCCCCAGGTCGGCTGCCACACCTTGCGCCTGCGCATCGAAGGCCGCGCCAGCCGACTGCCGCGCCCGAAGGTTCTGCTCGGCGTCGAAGATCACCAGGCCGCCCGCCGCCAGCGCTGCGAGGGCTGCAATGAAGACGGCAACGCGGGCGACTGTGTTGTTCATGGGCAGGTCAATGAAGGTCCGGCGCCGCCTCGCCGGCCGCGGTTATTCCCAGGGGGGTTCTCTGGAGCGCGTAGACGACGCCACCCGGCAGGCTGGCGACAACGGTGACCGCAAGGTAGAGGAGCGCCAGCGAGACTGCGACCTCGGCGGTGACGCCGATCTGGCCGAACAGCAGGATGTAGAGCGCTTCGCGGACACCCAGGCCGTTCACGCTCACCGGCACCATGCCGGCAAGCGATACCAGCGGCACGAACACCGCGACGGCGGAGATCGGAACGACGAGGTTCAAGGCGCGCGCGTTCAAGAATACCACGGCAATCACGAGCAGTTGGAAGGCGAGTGACAGCACGAGCGCGGCAGCGAGCGTCGGGACCGCGGCTTTGTACGGCGCTACGGCCTGGTAGAGCGTCGCCGCGCGCGGCCGCATTCGCGACAGCGGCGTGGCTGCGATCACGCGATCGACGAGGTGATACGCCATCGGGCTCATCAGCGTGACGTTGGCGATCACGTAGCCCAGCGAGAGCAGCCACACCAGCGCGACGAGCGACACCCCGAACAGATGCACGGCGGGCGCGTCGTACGCCGCAACCAGCGCGACGGCCAGCAGCGCGCAGAGTCCCGTATTCCGCTCCATGAACACCGACATCGTCGCGCGCGCGGGCGCCCCGGTTTCGCGCGCCAGCAGCACCGCCTTCACCGCATCGCCCCCGACGATGGTCGGGAGGAACAGGTTGAAGAACATGCCCGTGAAGTAGAAACCCACGAGCCGCGCGAAGCTCGTCGTCAGCCGGACCGGCCGGAGCAGCAGTCGCCACTTCAGCGCCGACAAGGTCTGACCGGCCGCGTAGAGCAATATGGCCGCGGCGAGCGGGGCCAGCTCCGCCGTGCGAAGGCGTCCGAGAATGGCGCGGAAATCGGTCCAGTAGAAAACGAACAGGTAGAGCGCGATCGTGACGGCGGGTTTCAGCCACCGCCCGAGGCGCGCGCGGCCGGACGGCATTGCTCGACTATAACAGGACTGGAACTGATGCATGGAACCGAGGCGGTGGCACTTCGCACCCGGCACCAGGCACGGGCAGCCACCCCCGAGAGTGGGTCAGCTCAGCTCTAGAACGTTGGCAGGTAGGGCGTGAGCCACTTCGCAATGAGCGTGAAGCGGTTCGTGAAAATCAGCAAGCCGATAAGGACGAGGAGCAGGCCCGAGATGATCTCGATCAGATGGTAGTGCTTGCGGATTCTTTTGAAGACGGTGAAGAACTGATTGATGGCGAACGCCGTCAGCAGGAACGGCAGGCCGAGGCCGGCCGAGTAGACCGCCAGCAACTGCACACCCTGGCCCACGGTCTGCTGCGTGCCGGCGATGGCCAGGATGCCTGCGAGGATCGGGCCGATGCAGGGCGTCCAGCCGAACGCGAACGCGAGGCCGACGAAGAACGCGCCGAAGAGGCTGGTCGGCTTCTTCTCCACCTGCACGCGCTTCTCGCTGTAGAGCCAGCCGATGCGCAGCACGCCCATCGTGTGCAGGCCGAACACGATGACGATGACGGCCGCGATCTTCGCGAGCAGCCGCTGCCGCTCGAGCATGTACTGGCCCACCACGCTCGCGGCCGCGCCGAAGCAGATGAAGACGAACGAGAAGCCGAGGATGAAGAAGATCGAGGCAACGAGCACGCGACGCCTCGCCGCGCCGAGCGACATCGCGCCATCGCCCGTGCCCTGCATCTCGTCGAGCGTCAGCCCCGAGATGTATGAGAGGTAACCGGGAATCAGCGGCAGGACGCAGGGCGAGATGAACGACAGCACGCCGGCGGCGAACGCGGCGAGGAACGTGGGGTTCTCGACCATCCGCTGGCGCTACGACTTGGATTCCTGGACCGGCGTCAGCGGGATGATGTTGAGCTGCGGGAGCGCCGCATTCAGTCCGTCCCACTTCTGAGTGTTGACTTCCTGGAACATGAAGTCCCACTTCCAGCGCTCGGAGGGGTTCGATGCCTGCAGCCAGTGCCTGGCGGTCACTGGACGCGAGAAGCTGATCGAGTCGAGCGCCGCGTAGCCCGGGTTGTCCTTCAGGTGCGCCGCGATGGCGGCGCGGACCTCGGCAGCCGATTTCCAAGGCATGGGCTGGCCGAGCACCTCGGCCACGCGCACGAAGACGTCGCGGTCGTCCATCGCATCGCCAGGCGCGGAGAAGACCTTCGCTGCCGGCTGGACACGGCCCTGATCGTTCGTGTACGTGCCGTCCTTCTCGACCCACGCCGAGCCCGGAAGCACGATGTCGGCCGCCGCGGCGAGCTCCGTCATCATCACGCCCTGGTAGACCAGCAGCGAGAGCTTTCCGGACTGGCGCGCGGAGGCAATCCACGACACGTCGCCGATCGATCCGGCCGGGCCGGGGTCGAATACGTAGAGCGCGGGGACCTGGCCCGACTCGATCGCGTGGCGAACGGCGCTCAGGTCCGGATCGCCGTTGTTGCCGGCGCCCACGGGCAGGCCCAGATCGCGCGCGCCGTTCACGTTCGGCGCATCCACCACCGGGACGCGGAACTTCGTGGCGGCGTGCTGTGGTTTCGCGCTCGACTTCCAGCTCACCGCGATCGCGCTCGCCATCCGCTCGATCAGGAATATCTCCTCGTTGGACGCATGCGCCGACATCAGGAACGTGATGCCGCTTGCCGCAACCGAGGCGGCGCGCTCGCCCAGCGCCTTGAGAGCGGCCTCCCACGTCGTCGACTGCTGGTGTCCCGCGCCTTCGCGCACCATTGGGGACGACAGGCGCTCGTCGCCTTCGATCCAGTGGTAACCGAAGCGGCCGATGTCGCACATCCAGTAGCCGTTGACCGCCGGCTCGTAGCGCGGCGTCAGCCGCACCAGCCGGGCGCCCTTCGCCCACTCCGGCTTCGCCTTGATCCACGCCGTCGTCGCGCAGCCCTTCGAGCAGAGCGTGCAGATGGTGTCCACCGCGTCGGGGTTGTCCCACGGGCGCGACTTGAAGCGGTAGTCCCGCGTGGTAATCGCACCCACAGGGCACACGTCCATCAGGTTGCCCGAGAGCAGCGAGTGGACACCCTGCTCGTTGAACGTCGCAATCTGGCTGTCGCTGCCGCGCGCGACGATGCCAATCTGCGGGTCGCCGTCGATCTCGCGCATGAAGCGGATGCACCGCGTGCACAGGATGCAGCGGTTGCGGTTCAACATCAGCGTCGGGCCGAAGTCGACGTCGGCCTTCACGCCCTCGCCGTCGAACGTGCGGCGCGGGAACTCCATCCGGCTTTCGCTGCGGCCGAACGAGTAAGAGAAATCCTGGAGCGGGCACTCACCGCCCTTGTCGCAGACCGGGCAATCGAGCGGGTGATTCACCAGCAGGAACTCGAAGACGCCGGCCCGCGCCTGGACGACGTCGGGGGCGTCGGTCGAAACGACCATTCCGTCCGCGCACGTCGTGGAGCAGGCGGTCTGCAGCTTCGCCATTTTCTCGATCTTGACGATGCAGACGCGGCAGGACCCGTCGATCCCCAGCCCTGGGTGATAGCAATAGTACGGGACCGAGACCCCGTGCTCGATCGCAGCCTGGAGGACGGTCTTGCCCTTCTCGACCGTGACCGGCGTCCCGTCGATGGTCAGCGTGACGGTGTCCATAGAGGGGTGATCATATCAGGGTCCTCTTGGAACTGACGCAGTCGGGGCTCTCGGAACTGACGGTGTCGGGTCCTATCGGAGTTGGCGCTCGGGTCCTACCGGAGCTGACGATGTCGAGTCCTCTGGAACTGACGCAAACGGGTCCGGGGCGCCTGTGGAGCAGAACTTCCGTTCTGCTCATCACGGACCGAGTGGGGCCAGCCGCGCTTACTCCAGATAGATCCCCGCAACCCGCGGAGATCCGTTGCGTTCGAAGGGCTCGAACACCAGGACGAACCTCGTGCCGTCGTGTTCGTAGAAGCGGGTCAGGCGTTCGCCGAGCGCACCGCGGTCTACGAGTTGGCGGCCGACTTCGGCGCTGCGGCCCAGGGTCGCGGCGACGGTCTCCACCGAATCGCCGACCTTGATCTGCTTGCCGTCGAGCAGCAGCAGGACGGGCACCGAGATGGCGCGGGACGGGACGGCCGCGGGAATCGCGTAGGTGGTGGGTTCAGGAGCCGCCTGCGCGACGGCCGCCGGGGCGACGCGCATCTCGCGGACGATCAGGGCCGCCACGGCAAACGTGGCAACCAAAAACAACGCAGCAACGAACCACTCGAGCGCCGAGCCGAGGCGGACGCGGACGGGTGTAGCCTCCATGATGGCCTCCGTCGCGGCCGGCCGCCCCGATTGGGTCGTGGAGCCTGCACCCTCCGAGGCTGGGAACCTCACGGGCGCTGGAGCGGCGTTGCCACGTCCTGCACGGGTCGAACCGGTCGGTGGTGAGCGGGTCTAATCGGAAGGGTAGGCCCGGGCCGAGGGCCTGTCAAGTTGCGTCACCGCTTCATCGGGGTGAGCCGATCGCGGTTCAGGACNATGCCCTTCAGGCGCCCCTTCAGGGGCCAGGTTATCTCGGTCTCCGCGTCGTTGACGATGACCGTGTGGTCCTCGGCNGTGCCGTCGGCCATCAGCAGCGTGACGGTGACGGGAAAGTCGAACAGCTTCGGTCCTACCTGCTTCAGCGACACGCTGACCGACGCCCCGTCCGGCGCCACAGTGAAGCTCGACGTCAGCTGGGGCAGGTCCTGCCCCAGAATCCAGCGCTCGAAGAATCGTCCGAGCGGCTGGCCTGATTCCGCCTCGAAGGCGTGCTCGAAGTCGTCGATGCCGGCTTTCTCGAACCGGTGCTCGGTGTAGAAGCGTCGCAGGCCCTTGAAGAACGTCTCGTCGCCCAGCATGCGCCGCAGCATGTGCACGACGATGGCCGACTTGTTGTAGACGAGGGCGCGGAACGTGCGGCCCGCGCCTTTGAGATAGCCCAGACGATAACCGAGATAGACCGGCCCCTGGTCGGACGTATCCTCCGACCACTTCGTCAGTTGGCGCAGGAGCGATCCGAACACCTGCGGGCCCTTCTGGTGCTCCGCGTAGAGCACGGCGAAGTACTGCGCCAGGCCTTCGCTCAGCCACTGCTCGTGGTAGTTCTTCCACCCGACGGCCTGCCCCCACCACTGGTGCGCCATCTCGTGCGCGATGAAGAAGTCGGGGTACTCGTCGAAGGCCGCCGGATCGTCACGCCACACGAATGGCGTCGTCGGCAGCGGCTGGTTGAGCACGACGAGATACGCGGGTGAGTGGCCGCCCGGCACGTTGCTCTCGATGATGGCGAGGTTGAGGCTGGGGTAGGGCACGTCGTGCATCAGCGACGCGTAGAAGGCGGCGATGTCGCTCGCGCGCGTGAGCAGGTCGCGGGAGCGCCCGCGCTGGCGCGCGGAGCTCAGCATGCGGATCGGCAGCGTCGCCGCCGCGGCGTCCGCCGCCGCACCCGTCGGCAGAGAAACGTCCTTCGCATCGCCGGGAATGAAACGCGCGACGACGCATCCGAGATACCGCAGGGGCACCGGCGCCGTGAACACGAACAGCTTGCGCGGCGTCGAGTCTTCGCCGGCGGCTTTCAACTGCACGGGCGATCCGGAGGCGGGTTCGCCGCTGCACGCGGCGCCGAAGCCGGACGGCACGGTCAGCCGGATCGTGGCCGTCGCGTAATCGGACACCGGGCCCTGCGCGTACCAGGCCGTGCGGTTGCTGTAGACGTAGCTGGGCTCGGGCTCGAGCGCGGGCGTGATCTCGTTGGGCCGCAGCGCACCCTGCACGCCGACGTTCTCGCGATCCACCCCGTGCGGCTCGAGACGTCCCGAGTACCTGACGGTCAGCGTCAGCACGTCGCCGCGGTGTGCGGGCGTCGGAAGATTCAGCACGACGCCACTCTGGCCGCGCACGCGCAGCGCCAGCAGGCGACCGTACTGATCGCTCGTCACCGATCGGACGAAGAGCGGCTCGGCCAGCTTGAAGGTCAGCGCGCTCAGCGCGTACGCGCGGACGCGGATCTTCAAGGTCGTGCGCCCCTCCATCCAGAAGCGCTCGGGGATGAACGCGTTGTCCACCTGGTAGTCCTGCACGTCGTACTCGGTGGAGTCGTCTTCGTTGTAGACCTGGCTCTGCGAGGCCCGCCGCGCGGCCGACATGTAGACGGCGATGTTGCGATGGTGCTCGCGGTCGAAGACGGTGATGTCTTCCTGATCGTTGTCGGCGTTGGCGTAAGTGAGCGTGCCGTACTTCCCCGTGCCGACTTCCGCGAGGAAGTCTCCCGGCGTCGGCGCGAGCGACCACGGGAGGCGGCTCAGATCCCCGAGCTCGACGCCGAACGACTTGGGAAGCTGCTCGGCGAACACCTCGCTGGCCCGGGACAACATGCCCTTGTCGACGTTCGACGGCGTGAGGTGCTCGGCGGGCAGTCGCGTTTCGGCCTCGCCCGGGCTCAGTCGCAGGAACGCCCAGTTGAATTGCGCCGTGAGAGCCTCGCGTCCGCAGTACAACTCGACCTGCCGGCGCTCGGTGTCGGGCGTCGGACGGAAGGTCATCGTGCCGCGGCCCATGAGGACGGCGGCGCTGACGCGCCCGCCGGCCATGGCGACGAACACGTCGCCGGCGGGCAGGCGCAACTCGAAATCCTCGGCGAGGACCACCAGGTCGTGCGCGCGGAACGCTCGCGTCGGATCGAGCTCGAGGTGGAACAATCCGTCCACCATGCCCGATGTGGTGGCCTTCGTGAGACGCCACGAGCCGTCCGGCGCGGGCGCCATCTCGAGCGTCCACGTGGCGAGGCGTCCCTCGGAGCCGGCCTCGACGAGCGCCTCGGCCATCATGCGCACGCCCCCGCCGTCGAGCGGCAGGCGATCGCGTTCTCGCACCGTGGCCCGTGTCGTCCTGGACACGAGCCAGCGATCGAGAAACGCGCGGACGTTGGGGTCGTCAGGATCGAGCGTCGACAGCGCGAGGAAATCAGATGCGGAGCCCGCGCCGACAGCCGCCTCGATCTTCAACAGCAGTTGCGCGACGCCATCGGTGAGCACGGCGTTGGGCTGCGCCCGGGCAAAGGAAACGTGGCTTCGGGCCGCGACGCTGCACAGGAGAACGATTGCCGCGGCCGCACGGCGAAGGCGAGGGGCGAAGCGAGTCGGCATCAGCGTCGCGGGGCGGCGACTACTTTACATCCGACGCGCGATCGGTTCTGGCTCCATCACGCCCGGTGGTTGCTGGCCCCAGGGGACGTGATGGCCGAACGAAGGTTCGGTTTCAGGCCTGTACGAGGGGCAGAGGTACGGGGCGGCGGACGGCCAGGACCGTGAGATCGTCGGCGATTTTTGCGCCGGCGGCATGCGCCTCCACGGCTCGCAGGACGGAGGTGCCGAGCGTGTTCAGGTCCTGCCACCAGTGCTGCCCGATGACGATCTGCAGACCGCCTTCGTCGAAGGCCACGCCCGACATGTTCTCGGCCTCCGTCACGCCGTCGCTGTAGAGCACCAGCACGTCGCCGGGGTCCAGTGTGAGCCGTCCAGCCGTGTAGACGGACTGATCGAACATGCCGAGCGCCATGCCGCCTTCGGTCAGCCGCTCGAACGCGCCCGACGCACGACGGAGCAGCGGAGGGTTCTGTCCCGCATTCACGTAGACGAGGCCGCCGCTGTCGGGATCATAGAGGCCGACGACCATGGTGACGAAACGGCTGCCCGGCGCATGCCGGCTGACCTGCACGTTCAGGCGCGTGGCAAGTTCTCCCGGCTCGAGCCCCTCGTCCACCAGCGCGCGCAGCATCGCGACGACCAGGGCCATCAGCAGCGCGGCAGGGCTGCCCTTGCCCGCCACGTCGCCGAGCGCGAAGACGATGAGACCGTCGGGGCGCCGGAGGACGTCATACAGATCGCCGCCGACCGTGTTGGCGGGGCGCGTCACGCCGAACGCCTCGATCCCGGTCGCCGCGTAGATCTCGCGAGGCAGCATCGCCTGCTGAATCTCGCGCGCCACTTCGAGGTCCTTCTTGAGCGTCAGCCGATCGGCCACCTCCAGGAGGATCAGCAGGTTCAACACGAGGAAGCCGCCGGCGAGCCACATCGCGCCATCGGGCCATGCCAGCCCGGGCACGCCGATGCTGAAAACGCCGGGCACGATGGGGATCCGCATCAGCTTGACGCCGATGAACAGCTTGAGCAGCCCGACCAGCGCCATGAGCAGCGCGATGCCGTAGATGGCGCGGCGCGCCGGCGACAGGCGCAGCGTGAAGGCGAGAAACGCGCGGCGCGTGTACTCGGCCGCGCGGATGTGCCACGGCAGCCGCGCCAGTTCCTCCGGCTTGATCGCCCTGGCGAAGAACTGCCAGGCCTCCGGCGTCTCGCGCGTGAACACGCGCTGGAAGTCGTCGGCGCGCAGGTCGCGGGTGTAGGTCTCGAAGAACTCCCACACGCGCGCGATGGGCATCGGAGGCGCCGGCCCCGGCTTCTTCGCCCGCGCCTTCGGTTCAGCTGTCTTCGCAGCTTTCGCCATAGTCGCAGTGGAGCAGAACTGAAGTTCTGCTCCACGTGTGTCCTCTACACAATCCCCAGTGACCGACCCACGCGGCCGAACGTGTCGAGCGCGAACTGCAGATCCTCGCGCGTGTGCGTCGCCGTGACGATGGTGCGCACGCGCGCCTTGTCGCGGGCAACCGTCGGGAACGCGATGCCCTGCGCGAAGACGCCGCTCTCGAACAGCTGATCCGAGAGCGTCATCGCGAGCGCGCCGTCGCCGACGATCACCGGCGTGATCGGGCTCTCGCTCATCCCGGTGTTGAAGCCGAGCCCGGTGAGGCCCGCCTTGAAGAAACGCGTGTTGTCCCAGAGCCGCTCGATGATCTCCGGCTCTTCGATGAGCACGTCGAGCGCAGCGAGACATGTGGCCGTCACCGATGGCGGATGTGACGTCGAGAACAGGAACGGACGCCCGCGGTGGTGCAGGAAGTCGATGAGCGCGTTCGTGCCGGCGACGTATCCGCCGAGCGCGCCGACCGCCTTCGACAGCGTGCCCACCTGGATGTCCACGCGGCCGTGCATCCCGAAGTGATCGACGGTACCGCGCCCGTTGCGGCCGAACACGCCGCTCGCGTGCGCATCGTCCACCATCATGATCGCGCCGTACTCTTCGGCGATGGCGCACAGCCCGGGCAACGGGCCGAGGTCGCCGTCCATGCTGAAGACCCCGTCCGTGATGAGGAGCTTCCGCTGCGACGCGGGAAGGTCGCGCAGGATGCGGCGCGCCGCATCGACGTCCTTGTGCGGGAAAACCTTGATCGCGGCGCGGCTCAGCCGGCAGCCGTCGATGATGCTCGCGTGGTTCAGCTCGTCGCTGATGATGACGTCGTCCTTCGTCAGGAGCGCCGAGACGGTGCCGGCGTTGGCCGTGAAGCCGCTCTGGAATACGACGGTCGCCTCGGTCTGCTTGAACTCGGCGAGCCGGCGCTCGAGCTCGACGTGGAGACTCATCGTGCCGGCGATCGTCCGCACCGATCCAGTGCCCACGCCGTAGCGCTCCAGGGCCTGCATCGCCCGTTCGCGCAACCGCGGGTGCGTCGTCAGGCCCAGATAGTTGTTCGATGAGAGGTTCACGACCGATCGGCCGTCGAAGGTCGTGTGGGCGCGCTGCTCGTCCTCGAGCACCCGCAGGTGGCGGTAGACGCCCTGTGCCTTCAGCGCGTCGATTTCCGGCGTCAGGTAGCCCAGCGGATCGATTCGGGTCGTGCTCATGGCCCCAACTCTATCAAGGACGAAGGACGAAGGACGAAGGACGAGGGACGAAGGACGAGGGTCACGGTGCGGGGAGCGCGTACGACCAGCGACAGGCCCGCGGCGCCTGGCGCGGCAGGCACCGGGGAACGCCGGGAGAGCGTTGCTCAGGCCCCCAGGAACTGGCGCGTAAAGCCCGCGATGTCGGCGTAGATGGCGCTGAGCTCGCCGGGCGATGCCAGGAACACCACGCGGAAGTAGCCGTCTTCCGGCTTCGTGCCGAACCCGGAGCCGTAGACGCAGAGCACGCCGGTCGCGCGCAGCAGGCCGACGATGAACTTCTCGTCCGTGACGCCGGCCGGCAGATCCACCTTCGGCATTGCGTAGAAGGCCGCCTGGGGCTCTACACACGAGAAGCCGGGGATGGCGCTGAGCGTCCTGGCAGTCAGAACCGCGCGCTCGCGCAACGCCGCCCGGAACGCCACCTGGTGAGAGCGATCGCCGAGCAGCGCCGGCGCGATCGCGTGCTGCGTGGGCCCGTTGCTGCAAAGCCGCCCGTCGGCGAGTTTTTTCATCGCCGCGAGCAGGTCGTCGAGGCGCGGATTGCGGCCCGCCGCCAGCCAGCCCGTGCGCCAGCCTGGTGCGAGATACGCCTTCGACAGGCTCGAGAACGCGACGATCGGGCCATCGGGCGCGAGGCTTCCGAGCGGCGGCACCGCGCCGTCATAGGCGACATCGCCGTAGACCTCATCGGCCAGGATCACCAGGCCGTGGCGCTCGGCGAGATCGAGCAGCGCGCGCCGGATGGGCGCCGGATACACCGCGCCCGTCGGGTTGTTCGGATCGATCAGCACGAGCGCCCGCGTGCGTGGGGTGATCAGGCTCTCGAGATGCTCGAGGTCAGGGATCCAGCCGCGGGCAGGGTCGGTCCGGTAGAAGGCCGGATCGGCGCCTATCTTGGCCAGTACCGCCGTGTACAAGGGGTACGTCGGCAGGGGCACCAGGACGCGGTCGCCCGGGTTCGCCAGGGCCGTAAGCGCGAGCTCGATGCCTTCGGAGGTGCCCGCCGTGATGAGGACGCGGTCGGGCGAGACCGGAAAGCCACGGCCGCTCCATTCCTGGGCGACGGCGTCGCGCGCGGGCTGGATGCCCGGCGACGGCACGTAGCCGTTGGCGCCGTCGCGCATGGCTTTCGTCACGGTCTCGACGAGCGCCGGCGGCGTCGGGAACCCGAAGGGAATCGGGTCGCCAATGTTCAGGTACCGGACCGTCTTCCCGGTCGCTTCGACGGCTTTCGCCTCGGCGACGATGTTCCGGATGGCGTAGGTGAAGTGGTGCACCCGGTCGGCCACCGGAATGCTGGTGGGGCTTGTCGTGGCCATGGCGAGCATCTTACCCTCCGCCACAAGCCAGCCCAACCCACGCGTATTTCTTACGTGATGGCTCCAGCCTCATGTAGAAAAGTGCCGGAGTCTGACGGGCACGTCGAGTGGACCCTAAGGAATTTCCCCTAAAACCCGAGAATTTGGCAGGTGCAGTTTTTGGCAGGGAGCTTGATATGGACTACAGCGTCATGGGTGTGAGACGTCTCCCCGGCGCGATGCTGCTTGCTGCGGCAATGCTCTGCAGCGGGCGTCTTGCGGCCCAGACCCCAGCGGATCCTCCGACTTCTACAGCGCCCCAGGCTCCGGCTGCCCAGGAAGGCCAGCCCATCTTCAGGGGCGGCATCGACCTGGTGACCATCCGGGCCGTCGTCCGTGACGGCAAGGGCCGGCCCGTGACCGGGCTGACCGCCAGGGAGTTCCTGCTGGTCGACAACGGCGTCGTCCGCCGGCCCAACGCCGTCGAGCACGACAACGGCCCGATCGGTGTCGCGCTGATGTTCGACATCAGCGGCAGCATGGACATCGACGAGCGGTTCGCCCGCGCGCGCGAGACCGGCTACTACCTGCTGAGCGGCCTCAGAAGCGGGGAAGACGAGGCGGCGATCTTCGCGTTCGACTCGTCGCTGCACATGGTGCAGCCGTTCACGACGGACCTCGATCGGTTGAAGGGAACGGTCACCAACTTCAGCCCGTGGGGCATGACGTCGATCCACGACGCGATTGCGTCGGCGAGCCGCTCGATGGATTCGCGCGCGACGAAGCGCCGCGCGCTGGTGGTCCTGACCGATGGATTCGACACGGCGAGCAAGCTCGACGCGGCCGAAGTGTCGCGAATCGCGTCGAGCATCGACCTGCCGGTTTACGTGCTGGCAGTGGTGCCGTCGATCGACGACCCGCGGAACCAGGAAGGCGGCAACCGCGCGCTCAACGGCGATCTGGCCGATCTGGCGCGCTGGACGGGCGGGCAGCTGTTCATCGCGACGAGCACGCCGGAAGCCAGCAACGTCGCGCGCGAGCTGGTTGGCGAGCTGCGGGAGCAGTACCTGATTGCACTCGAGCCCGGGGAGAAGCCCGGGTGGCACTCGGTCGAGGTACGCGTCACACGGAAGAACTGCACCGTGCAGGCGCGCGGTGGATATGTCGCGGGGCCGCGCCGGCCCGTCAGTTAACGGAGTCTTATTCCGGTCGATAGCATGGAGGATCAGTCAATGCGTAAGCTATTGTTCGTCATTCCGCTCGTCATGCTCGGGGCCGGCTCAACGGCGTGCGCGACAAAGAAATTTGTTCGCGGCGAGGTGGGCCAGGTCAACACGAAGGTGCAGGGCCTCTCCACGCAGCTCGAAGAGACGCAGGAGCGGACCAAGAAGAACGAGGCGCGGATCGCTGAGGTGGATACGAAGGCCGATGAGGCCGGCAAGTCCGCCAGCGCCGCCCAGAGCTCGGCTGATGCCGCCAAGGCTGATGCCGCCAAGGCCGACGCGCACGCCGCGGCCGTTGAGAGTGCCAGCAAGAAGCTGATCTACGAAGTGGTCCTGAACGAAGACGAGGGCAACTTCAAGTTCGGCAAGGTGGAACTTCCCGACGAGGCCAAGCAGAAGATCGACGAGATGGTCAGCCACATGAAGGCCGACCCGAAGAACATCTTCATCGAGATCGAAGGCCACACGGACAACGTCGGCTCGAAGGTCTACAACCAGACGCTCGGCCTCGAACGCGCGGAAGCCGTAAAGCGCTACCTCTACGAGGCGCACCAGGTCCCGCTGCACAAGATCAACGTGATCAGCTACGGCGAGGACAAGCCGGTATCGCCGAACAACACCAAGGACGGGCGCGCGCAGAACCGGCGCGTGGTGATCAAGGTACTCGCGTAGGAACCGTTTGGGTGGCGTTTGGTGGCGTTAGGTGGGGTTTGGTGGCGTTGACATGAACGCCACCGAACGCCCCCCAACGCCACCGAACGGACCTCAACGGTACTCAGGTCAGAAGCCGAAATTGATTCCCACCTCGATGCGCCTGGCGGGTGAAGACGAGAGCGCGGTGCCGTAGTAGTCCGACGTCAGGTTCCCGACGAAGTTCTGGAAGTTCGTCCGGTTCAGCAGGTTGAACGCCTGCACGTAGAACTCCATCTTGTAGCGGTTGGTCCCGCCGTCCATCATCATCATCCCCGGGCCGCCGGGACCGCCGCGGCCGCCTCCCGCCGGGCCGCCGCGAAAGCGCGGCATGCCGTCGCTCGTCGTCTGCTGCTGCGGGCCGAAGGCGAACGTCTTGCTCAGGCGGAGATTCAGGTTGATGTTCGTGGCGCCGCGCAGCGTGTTGCGCGTTGCCCCGTTCGGGCGGTCGTTGATCACGGTATCGCCGTTGGTATCGAACCCGGTCGTCAGGTTGTAGGGGAGCGCCGAGCTCCCCTGGACGAAGAGCGCCACGCGCGTGTTCTTCGGCGTCCCGATGTTGGCCATTGCGAAGAACCGATGCCGCGCGTCGCGCGACGAGGGTCCCCACTCGGCGGCCAGGTCGTAGTTGTCTGCCGGAAGTGAGAAATCGCTGTCCGTGTAGTTCAGGATGCGCGACAACTGGTAGTTGCCGCCGAAGAACAGCCGCCGCTGCGGGTTCGCGTAGTTGATGTTGATCATCAACCGGTCCAGATCCGACGAGCCGGTCGACTGCAGCTCGGTGACCAGGCCGTAGAGCGGATCCGGATACACGCCGCCGATAGGCGCGTTGATGTTCGACGAGCGGAACTGATCGACGCCGCGCTGCATCATGTAGCTCGCCTGCAGCCGCAACGCCTGCAGGACCGTCCGCTCGATGCCGATCGACGCCTGGCGCACGTACGGCATCGAGAGGCCCGCAGCCTGGAGGATCTTGCTCGGCGGCAGTGGCGTCGCGATCGCGCCGCCGCTGGGATCCGGATAGCCAGGGAACCGGATCACCTCGTCCTGCTGGGTGACACCGTTCACCAGCAGCACCTGCTGGTAGTCCGACGCGTCGTACCAGTCGTTGAAGACCCCGTAGCCGCCTCGCACGGTGTACTTGCTCACCTGCCACGTGAAACCGAGGCGCGGCGCGAGATTGGCGTAGTCATCGAGGTGCGACTGGAACTCCTGGCGGAGGCCCATGCTGAGCGAGAGGCGCTTGTTCGGGGTCCACGTGTCCTGCACGTAGAGCCCGAGCTGCGCGTACTTGTAATTGACGGCCGCGGTGCCGAGTCGCTGCGAATACGTGGTGGGCAGGCCCAGGGCGTACCGGTCGAGGCCGCCGAAGGTGAACGTGCCGTTGAAGTTGGTGAGGTCGGTCGTGTCGTACCAGTCCATCTCGCCGAGCAGCCCCGCCCGGAACGCGTGCTTCTTCGCAACCGTCCAGTCGATGTTGTCGGCGACCTCGAGCGTCTTCGCCTGCCGGTTGCTGTTCTTGCCGGCGCCGCCGGTGCTGAACGCTCCCTGAACGATCACCGTCGGGTCGGCGCTCTCCGACAACTGCTTCGCGTAGCTCGACTCGAAGCGGACGCGCAGCTCGTGAGCGACCTTCGGCACGATCGTGCCGTTGAGCGCGAAACGAACGGCAGTGTCGGCCGTCTCGCTCGTGTAAGCGCGGGACGGCAGATCGAAGTCACCGACGCCCAGGTTGTCGCGCTTGATGTAGTTGCGCTGCACCTCGAAGAGCATCTGCTGCGTCTTCGACAGCGAGTGGTCGATGCGGACCGATCCGAACATCCGGTCCTCCGGTGTCCGCACGCTGCCGTTCACCAGCCCGTCTGGAGTCGTCGCGTTGATCGTCTTCGAGTCGTACGAGTTGTTGCCGTCGAAGTTCAACGCGAGTGAAGTGCGGCCCTTGGCGATCGGCCCATCCGCGTTGAGCCCGAACCTGCGGTACTGCTCCGGCGCGAGCGTCGGCGCGAACGCGTTGCGCGCGTTCAGCGACTCGTCGCGGAAGCCGAAGTTGCTCATCCCCTTCCAGTCGTCCATGCCCGGCTTCGTGACGATGTCGATGCCGAAGCCGCCGCCTTCGTGATATTCGGCATCGAAGGAGTTCATGCGGAAGCGGATCGACCGGATCTGCGACTTCGGGGGCAGCCGGCCGCCCGTGAACCCGTTCACCCGCATCGTCGCGCCGGGGCCGGCCATCTGGTCGAGCACCTGCTGCAGCTCGTCGGGATCGTCTGGCAGCTCGGCGATCTCCTGCGGCGTGAGCTCGCTGGTGAAGGAGTTGCCGCGCACGTCGTCAGTGTTGTTGCGCACGATGACCTGCTCGTTCAGTCCGGCCAGCGGCAGGGTCAGCGTGATCTGGTTGGCGCCCTTCTTCAGCGTGATCGGACCGTCGTAGCTCTGGAACGCCTCCGCGTCGGCCTTGAGCTGGTAGGTGCCCGTCGCGAGCGCGGTGAAGGTGGCGATGCCGTGGTCGTCCACCTGCAGCGTGTGGGGCGTGCCGGCGGCATCGACGATCGTCACCGACGCGATGATCAGTGCCGCGCCGGTCTGATCCTGCACGGTCACCTTCAAGTCGGAGGTCGCCGCCGTCGGCGCGTCCGCGGCCAGGACGGGCCAGGCCGGGACGGCGAGCAGCGACAGCAACACGAATAGCCTCGAAAGCATTCCCCTCATCGAGCCTTTGTGAAGACGTATCCCGGGCGGGCGGCCATGAAGCCGCCGCCCGGGGCCGGCGCACGTGACGCCGCTATGAAACTTATGAACCCTTCTTGACGAACTGCTCGGGCTTGAGCGGTGAGTTCAGCTTGTATTTCTCGATCGTGAACTCTTCGGTCACCTTGCCGTTCACGCTCTGCGTGATCAGGTGGGGCAGCAGCACGCCGTCCACCTTCTTGTATTCGGAGAAGTGCACTTCGTAGGTCACCTGCTGCGGCGGTTCCTTGCGCATCTTCTCGATCTCTTCCGGCGTCGGCCGCTGCGCGTTCTGTCCGCCCTGTCCGCCGCCCCTGAAGAACATCCGCGGCAGGACACCCTCGTAGGTGAGCATCAGGGGCTTGTGCGTCTCCTGATCGACGAACAGCTTCATCGGCGCCGCGCCCTCGGGTTTGATCTCGATGACGTCGGCCTTGCCGTCGGGCGCCTCGGCGACGCCGCTGTAGGCCATCGGCGCGTCCGACTTCAGGAACCAGATGAGCGCGTAGCGGGCCAGCTCGCCGTGCATGCGCTTGGCCTGCATGTCGCGGAAGCGCTGCCGGTCTTCTTCGGTGAACTGCCCCTGCCCCTGGCCTTGCCCCTGTCCCTGGCCTTGTCCGGCGCCAGGCCCACCTGGACCGCCGAAGCGCATCGCGCCGCCGCCGCGGTTGGTCGCATCGTCCCATGTGTCGGCGCCGTTGACGGCGGACACGCGCGTGAAGCTCGGGCCGCCGGGGAATCCCATGTCCTCGGTGCGCTTGTATTTGTCCGGCAGCAGCAGGTCGAGCGTGACTTCGCTCGTCATCTCGCGCTCGCCCATCACGCGGCGCGCCGAGCCGGTGACCGTGGCCGACTGCACCTTGGCGAGCGCGGCCTCGCCGCCCATGGCGGCGCGCGCGGCCTTCAGGACGTCTTCGATTTTGGGATCGGCCTGGGGCTGTGCGGCCACGTGCGCGATGACCGCCAGGGGTGCAAGCAGGGCAAACGACAGCGACAGGCGGCTCGTGCGCATCGGGCTCCTCGGGGGAAGCAGGGCCCGTCGTGGCCCCGGGAATCACATCATTAGACGGCGGTGGGACACCCGGAATCGTTAAGGCGGGGCAAAGATATTGTTAAGTTTGTAAATGCCCGGTTTTTCAGGGGAATATTCGCGTTTCGGTGGTGCTAGACTGCTCGTCTGTGACACTCCCCTTCCGGCGTCCCTCGGGGCTGACGCTGCTGATCGGGGCCGCGCTGATCCTGCTCCCGATCCTGGCCGTTCTGCAATACCGCTGGATCGGCCAGGTGAGCGATTCCGAGCGCGAGCGCCGGCAGCGCACGCTCCAGCACGCCACGAACGCCATCACGCAGGAGCTGGACGTCGAGCTGGTCCGGGCCGTCATCGGCCTGCAGGTCGACGGCTCCACACTGCGCAGCGACGACTGGACCGTCTATACCGAGCGCGTCGCCGGCTGGCACAAGGCCACCGCCGCGCCAGGAATCCTGCGCGATGTGCTGCTCGTGGATCGCGGACCCATGGGTCTGCGGTTGCGCCACTGGTCGGATGAGACGCGCCGTTTCGTCGATCTCGCCTGGCCGGACGACATGGCCGGCTACCGCGCGCGATTTGCAACCGAGCTGGCGGCGTGGGAGTCGCACCCGCCCGACGAGCCCCTGCGGCCCGCTGATCTGCTCAGCCCCGATGGTGCGACGATCGTCGTGCCGATCGCGCCGATTCCCGTTCAGAACGATGCCGGCCACCTGACCCGGTACGAGCCGGTCTTCGGCTACACGCTGATCCGGCTCGACATGCCGTACGTGAAAGACGAGTTCCTGGCGTCGCTGGTGGACAAGCACTTCCGCCTCGAGGCCCGCGATGAGTACCGGATCGCGGTCGTCTCGCGGCAGGATCGATCGAAGGCCGTCTACCAGGCCAACGTCGACGACCTGGCGGCGCTCGTCGGCAAGCACGACGCCGAGGTCGACTTCTTCGCGTTCCACCCGGATCAATTCCAGCTCGTCCGCCTGGCTGCCGACTCGCTGAGCAACGCGATGCCAACCGGCGCCGATCGCCGGCGCAGCCTGTTCATCGGCATGTCGCGGCGGCCGGCGACGGACCCCAACGGCAAGCCGCTGCCGTTCGACAACCAGTCGCGGTGGACGCTGGTCGCGCGGCACCGTGCCGGCTCGCTCGAGGCGGCCGTAGAGGCCGCGCGGATGCGCAACCTGATCCTCGGCTTCGGCGTCCTGCTGCTCATGTTCGCGAGCGTCGCAGTGCTCGCTCGCACCGCCGATCGCGCCGGACGTCTCATGCGGCAACAGATGGAGTTTGTCGCCGCCGTCTCGCATGAGTTGCGCACGCCGGTCTCGGTCATCGGGTCGGCGGCGGAGAACCTCGCCGACGGCTTCGTTACGGATCCGTCGCGCGTGAAGCAGTACGGGTCTCGCATCCAGACCGAAGCGCGCCGGCTTGGCGACACCGTCGAGCGCGTGCTGCTCTATGCCGGCATCGAAGCTGGCCGGGGCATCGGCCATCGGATGCCGATGGCGGTGTCGACGCTCGTCGGCGACGCGCTCGCCGCGTCTTCGGACGCGATCGAAGAAGCGAATGCGACGGTGGAGACCGACATCGCGCCGGATCTGCCGCCGGTCCTCGCCGATGCCATGGGGCTGCGGTCGAGCCTGCAGAACCTGATCGCCAACGCGCTGAAGTACGGCGGAACCGGGCGGTGGGTTCGCGTGGCCGCGTCGAAGGTCAACGGGCGCCGCGGCCCCGCGGTGCGCATCGCCGTCAGTGACCGGGGCTTCGGAATCCCCCCATCCGATCTGCCGCATATCTTCGAGCCGTTCTATCGCGGCGCCGAAGCGCAATCCCGTCAGATACGCGGCAACGGGCTCGGCCTCAGCATCGTCAAGGGCATCGTCGAGGCGCATGGCGGGCGCGTTGCCGTCGAGAGCGCGCCGGGGAAGGGCAGCACCTTCGTCATGACGCTTCCCGCGCACCTCACCGAGGCCTCGCCGGCCGCCGCGGTGGTCACGCAGGCGGACGCCTCGGCGCGAGGCGCGTAGGCGGAGTGAGCAACCGGCTTCTGCTCGTCGAGGACGAGCCTGGTTTGGTGATGACGCTCACCGACCGGCTCATCGCCGAGGGGTACGACGTCGAAACTGCGACCGACGGCGAGACCGGGCTCGCCCGCGGCTCGGCCGAATCATTCGCCCTCATCATCCTGGATGGCATGCTGCCGGGCCGCGACGGCTTCGACGTGTGCCGCACCATCCGCCAGCGCGGAGTCCAGACGCCGATCCTCATGCTCACCGCCCGCGGCCAGGTCGTCGACCGCGTGGTTGGGCTGAAGCTGGGCGCGGATGACTACCTGACCAAGCCCTTCGAGATGGCGGAGCTGCTGGCGCGTCTCGAAGCGCTGCTGCGCCGCGTGCCGCGCGCCGCCGTACCCCCGGGCGACTCCTACCAGTTCGGCGACGTGAAGATTGACTTCAGGAAGGCCGAGGTCACGCGCGCCGGGCAGGCGCTGGAGCTCTCGGCGCGGGAGTTCAAACTACTCAGGTACTTCATCGAGCATCGCGGCGCCACGCTTTCGCGGGACGAGCTGCTCAACGAAGTGTGGGGCTACAACGCGATGCCGAACACGCGGACGGTAGACGTCCATGTCGCGTGGCTGCGGCAGAAGCTGGAAGCGCACCCCCGCCGGCCGCAGTACATCCACACCATCCACGGGCTGGGTTACAAGTTCATTGCTTGAGGTGAGGAAGGTGCGCTAGGTGCGTGAGGTGCGTGAGGTGCGGAAGGTGCGTGAGGTGCGGAAGGTGCGGAAGGTGCGTGAGGCCTGCCGCGCCGTAGCTGGACGCCCGGTTCGAGCAGGTGACGAGGGTCGGGGCCGACGGCAGATACCTGGCACCCTCTTCCCCCGGTTTGCCGTGAAGCCGCCGCCGACGACCCGGCCCTCGTCCCCCGCTCGTACGGGACGCCCTTCCTGATTGCACAAACGGGGCCGAGTTTCAGAGAAAGATGATCGCGGAAATTCCCAAGACAAACGCGGTGGGACGAACGGAGCTTTCGCGGCCCGAAATCCGAAAACACTGCTCGTAATCCAAGAATCTGGTCAGCGCACCTGACGCACCTGTTTCATGCCGTCGGGACGCCGTGCGCGAGCACCTCCTCGATGGCGGCCACGAAACGGTCCACCTCGTCGAGCGTCGTGTAAACGTTCGGCGTCACGCGCAGGCCCTGGAACTCGGGGTGCTTGATGGGCGTCGCGATGATCCGATGCTTGTTCCAGAGGTGCGGCACCAGCTGGTTTGGATCGACGTTGTCGAGCGACAGCAACCCGATCGCGCAGGCCTGCGCCGGATCGAAGCTGGTGAGCACTCGCGCGCCCGGCCGTCCATCCAGCTTCTTCGCCCAGCGTTCTCTCAGGTAGCGCAGGCGGGCGGCTTTCCGGGCGCCGCCAATCCCATGATGGAACTGCAGGGCCTCGGCGATCGCGTTGTGCATTGCCGCCGGATGCGTCCCGATCTCCTCGAACTTCCGGATGTCGCCGGCCTTCGATTCGTTGGCCGGCGTCAGCGGCCAGTGCTTTGCGATTCGTTCCTTGCGGACGTAGAGGAACCCGGTGCCCACGGGCGCGAGCAGCCACTTGTGGAGGCTCGTGCCGTAGTAATCGCACTCCAGATCCGACAGCTTGAAGGGGAAGTGCGCGAAGGCATGTGCGCCGTCCACGATGGTGACGATGCCGCGGGCACGCGCGGCGCGGCAGACGTCGCGCACCGGGAAGATCTGTCCCGTCAGGTTCGTGATGTGACAGAAGTGGAGGACCTTCGTCTTCGGCGAGAGCGCCTCGTTCAGGCGTCGCGCCAGGTCGGCCGGGCTCGGCGGCGGCACCGGGAACGAGACCTGCTTCAGGACGATGCCATCGCGCTTCACGCGCTGTTGCCACGTATCGAGCATGCGCGGGTAGTCCTGGTTCGTCGTCACGACTTCGTCGCCGGCCCTCAGGTCGATCCCGAGCTGCGCGATCTGCAGCGCCTCGCTGGCGTTGCGCGTGACGGCAAGCTCCTCGGTGTCGCAGCCGAACTCGGCTGCCAGTTGCGCGCGCACCGACTCGATGTTCGGCTCGAGCACCTGCCACATGTGGTACGCCGGCGCCTGGTTCGAGATGTCCAGGTACCGCTTCATCGCCTCGTGGACGACGCGCGGGCTGGGGCAGACGCCGCCGTTGTTCAAGTTCACGAGGGTGCGATCGAGCGTGAACGACTCCTGGATCTGGCGCCAGAAGTCCTCGTCCGTCGCCACGTCTTCGGCGGAGCGGCCCGCGACCGTTTCGGACGCGCGCGCGACGCGCGCCAGCAGATCCGGGCGGCCCATCGCCACCAGCGCCGCGGTGCCGGTGGCCCGCTGCAGGAATGCCCGGCGGCTGGATATCGACATGCGGCGCATTGTAACGCCTCGCCCCGCTCGGCGCGGGCGTCGGCCTGCGCCCGACGGGGGTCAGCCGACTTTGCGAGTCGGCAGCGCCTGGGCTCGCAGAAGGTCGAGAAACGCCGTCAGATACGGCGGTCTCGGTCTGGCAGCCAGGTCGATTGCGCTCCACTGGCGCTGGACGCCCTTGCGCGTAATGCGCAGCGCCCGGATGCGCCCGGCACGGATCGACGGCTCCACGGACCACCGCGCCAGCAGGCCGATGCCCAGACCCGCGCGGACCATCTCCACGATGGCCTCGGTCAGCCGCACGCTCGACACGCGAGCCGGCGTGACGCCGGCCGGCGCGAGGATGTTCTTCAGCGCGAAGCTGTCGTCGGGATCCGTCGTGTAGAGCATCAGGTGCTCCTGCGCGAGGTCCTTCGGGTCGACCCAGGAGCGGCTCGCCAGGCGGTGTGACGGCGACACGATCACCACCTGCTCGTCCTTGAACAGCGGGTCCACGCGCAGCCTCGGGTCGTGCACGTCGTCGATGACGATCGCCAGGTCGAGCATGCCTTCGAGCACCGCTTCGACCGGACGCGCCGTGGCCTCGGGCAGTATCCGGACGGCGACCCGCGGGTGATCGTGCTCGAAGCGCGCGAGCAGCGGCGGCAGCCAGTAGTAGCCGGTGTTGCACTGCGCGCACACGCGGATCGTGCCGGCGCCGTGGTGCACAAGCTGGCGCACGTCGTCTTCGGCTCGCTGCACTTCGTCGAGGACGCGCGCGGCGGCCGAACGCACGCGCTCGCCGGCCGGCGTGAGCACCATCTTCTTTCCCATCCGGGTGAAGAGCGGCGTCTCAAGCCGGTCCTCGACGTCACGGAGCTGGTGGCTGAGCGCAGACTGGGTCAGGTTGAGGCGCTCGGCGGCGCGGGTCACGCTGCCGCAGGCCGCGACGGCCTGCACGAGCCGCAGGTGACGAAGATCGAGATCCACGGCATGAACATAGCTCATCGTTCGCATTAGAACAATGCGCTTGGCTCAGGTTGCCTGAAGCGCTACGCTGACTTCGGGTGGCGCGCGACCGGGGTCGGGATCGCCTGCTCCGCGGTCCAACGATTTCGCGGTCATGCCGGGCGCGCGCTGCCCGTGACTGACGAGCAGAACTGAAGTTCTGCTCCACAGGTGTCCCCGCACGTACACCAGTGGCACCTACACCAGTGTCACAGGACTTTAGTCCTGTGCTCAGCCGGGTAGAACTGATGCCATTCACTGAAGAGTCGATCGACCTTTCCCACGCGCTGATTCTCCTCAGAGAGACACCTGTCGCCATCGTGCGCCTGCTGACGCCGCTGCCTGACGCGCTGCTCGACGCGACGGATGGCCCCGACACGTGGAGCCCGCGTGTCATCCTGCAGCACCTGACCTGGGCAGAAGTGGACGACTGGATTCCTCGCGTGCGGCTGATCCTCGAGCAGCAGGATCGCGTCCCGTTCACGCCGTTCGATCGCGACGGCGGCCGCCGGTACGACGGCTGGCCCATCGAGCGGCTCGGCGATGAGTTCCTGCGCCTGCGCGCTGAGAACCTCGCCATCCTGGACGGCCTGCGGCTCGGCCCCGCCGAACTGCAGTTGCCCGGCAGTCATCCCGCGCTCGGCGGCGTGACGATGTCGCAGTTGATCGCGAGCTGGGTGGCGCACGACCTGGCGCACCTCGATCAGATCTCGCGCACGCTTGCGCGTCAGTACGCGCAGCAAGTGGGCCCCTGGCGTCAGTTCATGCGCGCGCTGCGGGAGTGAACGCTCAGGACGAATGGGAAAGGGCGGACCAGGTTGGGTCCGCTCAGTCGAGGAACTTTCCGCCGAGCAGCGGCTGCCCGGCAAGACTCGTGCGGCAGCCATACACGGCGACCCCGACGATCACGGCCAGCAGGACGTACGACGACGGCGCGAACATCGAGCTGGCATTGAAGGTCAGCGGAATCTGCTCGAGCACACCAGCCACCGTCAACGAGACGATGAGCGCGAGCATGCCGAACCGGGCGAGCGTGAACAGGATGACGCCGACGGCCAGCGTCGAGAACACCAGCGGGAGCCCGAAGCCCGCGCCGCTGGCGGCAGCCAGCGCGAGCAGCACGACGTACACCACGTTCGTGACGCCCCGGCGACGAATCATCGCGAACAGCATCAGGTAGACGAGCACGAGCACGCTTGCGACGAGCACCGACCGGACGATCTGGATGAAGACCGTAGACAGGTCGAATGGCACCGTGCCATCGAATCCGCCCGGCGGCGTCGCCAGCGTCGGCGGCTGGCCGAGCCAGAGCGGCGCCAGGTGTCCGAACTGCGTGACGATCTGCAGCAGCACGCCGAGCGCGCTGCCCAGGAGCAGGTCTCGCCCCACCAGTGGATCGGAGAGACGCCCCGAAATCGCGCGGCTCCACGAGACGAGCGTCTGCGGCCAGCGCCGGCGCACGTCGGGCTCGAGCGCCATGTAAACCATGTACGCGCAGACCGCGATCAGCGTACTTTTGGCCGAGAGCACCAGCATCAGCAGCATCGTGGGAACGAGCTCCCACGTGTGATGCCCCGTCAGCAGGCCTGCGACGATCTCCAGCACGCCCAGCGTCAACGCCACGCGCGCGGCGCCGGCGCGGTCGCCGCGATCGAGTCGCAGGTTTCGCTTCGCCAGCAGCACGCCGCCAGTGAAGATGATCACGACGACGACGATCGCCAGAAGGGCCGGCAGCGAGAGGGTCGGCGGCGTCGGTGGCGCCAGCGTCTGCGGGCTCCACGGCTCGAAGATCTGGAAGTAGACCGGGCATCCGTGCGCGGCAGCGGCCTCGATGTGGATCTTCACCTCGGGGCGATCGGGGTACACGCCGTCCCACGCCGCGCGCGCGTCGGTGTACACGGGCGGGATCCACGACGGCTCGGCGCGCGTCAGCTTCGACGGATCGAATCCTGCCGCATCGAGCACGACCTTCCAGTCGATCGATCCCGCGGGCTCCTCGGTGTCGCGTATCCGTGGCAGGTTCGCCGTGAGGTACTGCAGCCGCCCCTTGAGATCGACGAGAACGCTGACCATCCCCGGCTGCGCCCGCGAGGGGATGTTGAAGGTCACCCGGCCTGAGTCCAGCAGGCTGTCGGACCCGAGCGCGATCGGCGCCTGCCGGAACCAGAACACCACGCCGGGTGGCTGACCCGGACGGAGGTTCTCCCATCGCCCCGCCGAAGGGTCGCTCTGCAAGTGCTGCATGTAGTCGGTGGTGGTGAACCCCCACGCCGCGTCGTGTACCGTGTCGCGGTAGCCGAGGCCGCGCACCATGGTCCTGGCCTGATCGGCGAGCACAGCCGGCGGCTTCGTCGCCGGCAGGTAGTGGACGGCCTGCGTTCGCGCGCTCAGCCAGACCACCAGCAGCGCGCCCGCGACCAGCGCGGACAGGATGGCCGCCGCGTGCGCCGCCTTCAAGGCCCCGAGGCCACCTGAAGCCGCCACCATCTCCGGCGACGGCGTCTCGCCCGCGGCCAGCGCGGCCGCCAGCGGGTCCCCTCCGGGGAGCGCTGCGGCGACCTGCAGCGCGGATGACGGCCGCTCAGCGGGATCCTTCGCGAGGCAGCGCTGGATGATCCGATCCGCGAGCGGATCGATCTCGGCGACCAGCTGCGTGATCCGCGTTGGTGTCGCTTCGCGGTGCTGCCGCGCGAGGTCGCCGACGGTGTTCCCGCTGAACGCCGGCTTGCCCGTGAACATCTCGTAAAGCACCAGGCCGAGCGCGTAGATGTCCGACTGCACGGTCGCCGGCTGACGCTCGAACAGCTCCGGCGCCATGTAGGCGGGAGTGCCCGCGAGCCCTCCCTCGGACGGCGCGTCGCCACCCGCGAGGCCGAAGTCCGCGAGGCGCACGCGCCCCTGCTCGTCGATCATCACGTTTGCGGGCTTCAGGTCGCGGTGCAGCACGCCCTTGTCGTGCGCCGCGGCCAGGCCCGCGCACAGCCCGCGCGCCATCTCGGCGGCCTTGTCGGGCGCCAGGCGCCCGATGCGGCGGAGCAGCGACGCGAGGTCCTCGCCCTGGATGAACTCCATGGTGAGGAATGTCTGGCCGTCGGCCTCGCCGATGTCGTAGACGCGGCACACGTTGGGATGCGACACCTGCCGCGCCGCGCGCACCTCGTTCCGGAATCGCGTCAGCCACTCCTCGTCGCGAACCATGGCTTCCGGAAGGAACTTCATCGCGACGAGCTGACCGAGCGTCAGGTCCTCCGCTCGGTACACCTCGCCCATCCCGCCTTTCCCCAGCAGCCCGACGATGCGGTAGCGGCCGCCAAGGAGACTGCCGGGCGCAAACCGTCCCAGCAGGCGGGGGTCGCTGCCCGAGCGTGGGGTGCCGGCCTGGGATGGGGACGACGACCGTTGGGCCGGTCGGCCCGGCGTCGCGGGGAGTACCGTCCTCGCGTCGTCGGCCGTCCCGAACCCGGTCACCGCGCTGGACTCGGGAGGAGGCGCCGGCGTGAAGACGGTCGGCGCTTCAGAGGCGACCGGCAGCCCCTTGCCGCACTCGGGGCAGAACCTCGACCGGTCCGGGATGGCCGCGCGGCACGACGGGCAAGTCACGCGCGGATTCTACCAGTGAGGTTGATATGATATGGCCTTCTGAAAGTCTTCTCGTTTCCATGGGGGTCCCATGGCTTTCGACGGTGACAACGATAGCGAGGCGCACCAGCCGGACGAGCAGTCCGGGTTCTCGGTCAGCCGCCGCTCGTTCCTGAAGACAGTAGGCGGTACTTCGATTGCGGCCGGGGTGCTCGCTCCGGGCGCTACGGACGCGCAGGCAGGACCCGCGCCGGTTGGCCCGGGCGCCGTGCCCATTGAGCTGAGCATCAACGGCAAGACGCACAAGCTGAGCGTCGAGCCGCGGGTGACGCTGCTCGACGCCATGCGAGACCGGCTCGACATCACCGGGCTCAAGCGCGTCTGCGATCGCGGCACGTGCGGCGCCTGCACGGTGATTGTCGACGGCCGGACGATCTACTCGTGCTCGCATCTCGCCATCGAGATGCAGGGACGGGCGATCAAGACGGTCGAAGGCCTGACCGCCGGCACCGTGCTTCATCCCGTGCAGCAGGCCTTCTGCGATCACGACGGGTTGATGTGCGGCTTCTGCACGCCGGGCTTCGTCGTCTCGGCGGCCGCGCTGCTCGAGAAGAACCCGAAGCCGACAGCCGAGCAGGCGAAGGCGGCGCTCGCCGGCAACATCTGCCGGTGCGGCACTTACTCGCGCGTCCTCGAAGCGGTGCTCGACACCAAGGGGGTGAGCCGTGGCTGAGCCCCAGGTTCCCGAGGTCCGCACGCCGGCGGCCCCGAAGCAGCACGAGAAATATCCGTGGCCCGAGCACCCGACGCTCGTTGGCACGCGCATGAAACGGCTGGACGGCCCGGTGAAGGTGACCGGCGCTGCGAAGTACGCCTACGACATCAACCGCCCCGGCCAGCTGCACGGCCGCATCCTGCGCTCGCCGCATCCGCACGCGCGCGTCGTCTCGATCGATCTCACCGCGGCACAGAAGGCGCCGGGCGTGAAGGCGGCGATGAACGTCATCGATCCTGGCAAGGAAGTGATGTACCAGGGCGATGAAGTCGCCGCGATCGCCGCGACGACGGAAGATCAGGCACGCGACGCGCTGCGCCTCATCAAGGTGCAGTACGAGGTCCTGCCCAACATCGCCACCATCGCCCAGGCGATGCAGGACGGCGCGCCGAAGATCTTCAAGGACGGCAACATCGCCGAAGGCGAGGCGCAGGAGAGCGGCGATCTCGACGCCGGCTTCAAGGCGGCCGCGCACATCGTCGAGGCCAGCTACGAGACCCAGGTGCTGACGCACGTCTGCCTCGAGACGCACGGCTGCGTCTGCGAGTGGCAGGGCGACAACCTGACGGCATGGGCGTCGACGCAGGCGGTGCACGGCACGCGCGAAGGCTTTGCCGAGGCGCTCGGGATTCCGCAGTCGAATGTTCGCGTCATCACCGAGTACATGGGCGGCGGGTTCGGCAGCAAGTTCGGCCCGGACATCCAGGGCATCGTCTGCGCCAAGCTCGCCAAGCAGGCGGGCGCGGCCGTGAAGATGATGCTCGACCGCAAGGAAGAGCATCTGGCGGCCGGCAACCGGCCCTCATCGTTCTCGAAGATCAAAGCGGGCGTTGGCGCCGACGGGATGCTGACGGCCTTCGACGCGGTGTCGTGGGGCACCGGTGGCGCGGGTGTCGGTGCGGGGTTCCCGCTTCCGTACATCTATCGTTTCCCGAACCGTCGGCGGAAGCACCGCGACATCTACACGAATGCGGGTCAGGCACGCGCCATGCGCGCGCCCGGCCATCCGCAGGGGTGCTTCCACACCGAGATGTTGATGGACGAGCTCGCCGACAAGGTCAAGATGGACCCGGTCGAGTTCCGCATCAAGAACTTGCCGCCGGAAGCGCCGAACGCGATGTGGCGGACGTACTATCCGATCGCGGCGGAGATGTTCGGCTGGAGCCGGCGTCATCCGACAGGCGATCCGTCAACCGGCCCCATCAAGCGCGGAATGGGCTGCGCGGCGAACCAGTGGGGCGGCGGCGGACGCGGCTCCAAGGCGCACTGCGAGATCAACGCCGATGGCAGCGTCGTCATGCGCTGCGGCACGCAGGACATCGGCGTCGGCACGCGCACGCACGTGACGATGGTGACGGCCGAGACGCTCGGCATCCCGATGGACATGGTGAAGGCCGAGATCGGCGACAGCAACTACCCGTTCAGCGGCGGGTCGGGCGGCAGCACGACATCGCCGTCGGTAGCGCCGGCGATCCGGGTAACGTCGGGCAAGGCGCGCGACGCGCTGTTTGCGCGCGTGGCGCCGACGGTCGGCGTCGATGCCGCCTCGCTCGTCGCCGTCAACGGCCGCATCCAGTCGAAGGACGACGCGTCGAAGGGCCTGCCATGGAAGGACGCGTGCCGGTTGCTCGGGACCGAGCCGGTCTCCGTGGACGGCGAGTGGGAAGCGGGGCTCTCGGCCAGCGGCAGCAGCGGCGTGCAGTTTGCCGAGGTTGAAGTGGACGTCGAGACCGGCGTCACCAGAGTTTCGCGCATCGTCTGCGTGCAGGACTGCGGGCTGATCCTCGACCCGCTGACCGCCGAGAGCCAGTGCATCGGCGGCATGGTGGCGGGGGTCAATTACGCGCTCTTCGAAAACCGCCTGCTCGATCGCAACACGGGCATCATGGTGAACCCGAACATGGAGTTCTACCTCCTTGCCGGGCCTGCCGACATCCCGAAGATCGAAGTGAAGCTGATGAATCAGCCCGAGCGCGGGGTCATCGGCATCGGCGAGCCGCCGACGATCTCCACGGCCGCCGCGATCGCCAACGCCGTGCGCAATGCGACCGGCGTCACGGTGAGGAGCCTGCCGCTCTCGCCAGACAAGGTGCTCACCGCGCTTGCCGAGCGCGAGAAGACTGGAGGGACGCTGTGAAAGCGTTTGCCTACGTCAACGCGGCGACCCAGAAGGACGCGGTGGCGGCGATGGCCACCGCCACCCGCGGCAAGATGCTGCCGATCGCCGGCGGCATGGACCTCCTCGGGCTGATGAAGGACTACGTCGCGCAGCCGGACGTCCTCGTCAACGTGAAGCACCTGCCGAATGCCATCACGGTGCCCGCGCAGGGGCTCACCGTGATCGGCGCGGCCGCGAAGCTCGTCGACCTGGTCGAGCACACCGCCCTTGGCAAGGCGTACCCGGCGATGGCGACGGCCGCCGAGTCCGTCGGCACACCGCAGATCCGCAATGCAGGGACCGTTGGCGGAAACCTGATGCAGCGGCCGCGCTGCTGGTACTTCAGGAGCGAGGACTTCAACTGCCTGAAGAAGGGCGGCGCGCGCTGCTTCGCCGTGGATGGCGAGAACCAATTTCACGCCATCTTCGGCGACAGCCCGTGCCACATCGTCCATCCGTCGACGTTGGCCGTGCCGCTGATCGCGTACGGCGGGCGCGTGAAAGTGGCGGGGCCGCAGGGCGAGCGCGAGATCGAGGCGGACAAGTTCTTCGTCATGCCCGATCGCAACATGTACGGCGAGACGGTGCTCGAGCCGAACGAGCTCGTGACCGGGATTGTGCTGCCGACGTCGCGCAACACGAAGAGCGCGATGTACGAGGTGAAGTTCAAGCAGTCGCACGACTGGCCCATCGCGATGGCGGCCGTTGCGCTGCGCATGAACGGCGACACCTGCGAAAGCGCGCGAGTCGTCCTCGGGGCCGTGGCCCCGATACCGTGGCGCTCGCCGGCTGCCGAGGCCGCGCTGAAGGGCAAGAAGATTGACCAGGCCGTGGCCTGGGACGCGGCAGAGGCGGCGCTCGCCGATGCGAAGCCCATGAGCGGGAACGCGTACAAGGTTCAGGTTGCCAAGACCGCCCTCCGACGGGCGATCATGAAGGCGATGGCATAGCTCTAGGAGTCACTGCTCTAGGAGTCACTGTCCTATGAATCACCCAGCGCTTGCCTCACGACTGGTTGGCCTGACGAACTGCCAGCACCTGCGCCACAAGGGGATGTACGTGCTGTCGGTCCCCGAGCCGACCGACTTCCACGACTCGTTCGACGCCACGGCGTACTGGTGCACGAAGACGCAGAAGCCGCTCGGCCCGGACGGTGGCGCGGCGCACGCCGACACGTGCAAGGGCGGCAGGGAATGCTGTTCGCATCAGCACGAATGACGAATGACGATTGACGGATACTGGAGCAAGACCGGCGTAGGGCCGAATTTCAGTTCGGCCACCAAACCAATGGCGCCCGGTCTAGCACATTGAGCAGAGGTCCTAAAATGAAACGCGCAATTCTTTCGACGGCGTTCGTGCTGATGACGGCGACGGCGTGGGCGGGTGCTCCGCTTCGCGGCGAGTACGTCGAAGCCCGCACGGCGGAGATCTTCGCCGGCGGCTGCGTGATGAGCAGCCAGGCCGAAACGCTCGGCCGCCAGGCGGTGCTCGCCTGGCACGTCGACTCCGGCATCTACGACGGCCAGAAGCTCGACGGGCTTTCCGTGGTCGCCGCCGTGTCTGGCGATCGCAACCTGGGCATCCGCGAGATCGGCGGCGAGTCGCCGTCCTACGTTCGCGCGGTGATCTACATCGACGAGCGGGCAACGCCGGCCGCTGAGAAGGCGCTGGTGAGGATGGTGGACGAAGCCTCGCGCGGCCTCATCACCGAGGTCGTCGAAGTTCGCCGCGTGCCGGTGCGCTTCGACAGCAACGATCACACCGTCAACGTCAGCGCGGGCGATGCGACGCTGGCCGTGACCAGGCACATGCACCACGATCCGAACTGCGGCGCGATGAAGTGGTTCTCGCCGTTCACGCGGCTCGATGATGCGATGATGGGAATCACCGACGTGCAGAGCTACAGCGGCACGGCGCTCGACAGCCGCTGGAGCGATCCGCACAAGCGTTCCGCCTTCGTGGGCACGTTCACGCTGTCGCCCCAGGCGTCAGTGACGAACTGAACGTGCCGGTTCGCGCCGCGCTGGTCTGCGGCCTGCTGCTCCTGGGGGCCGCCTCATCCAGCGGGCAGGCGATTTCAGCCACGCCGGGATCGACACCTCTTCCCTCAGAGCTGGCAGGGCCCATCGCGGCCCTGCTGGCTCCCGCGAGCCTCACCGTGAGCGGCGTCGCCGCGCCGCTCGAACTCTGGTGGGTGAAGGCGGTTCCCCTTGAAAAGGCTCCGTCCGGCAAGCCCTCGTGGGCCGACGTGGCGGACGGCACACTCGTCGGCGTGATCCGCGTCGGCGCCGCGTGGAGCGACATCCGCGGCTACGGGATGAAGCCCGGCGTCTACACGCTACGCTTCGCGCTGCAGCCGCAGAACGGCGATCACCTCGGCGTGTCGCCGAATCGCGAGTTCCTGCTGGTGTGCCCGTCGGCGCTGGACACGACGCCCGATCCGCTCGGCTACAAGGGCACGGTGGACCTGGCGAAGCAGACCATCCGGCGATCGCATCCGTCGGCGCTGAGCCTGGATCCTCCAGCCGCTGCCGCCGCGCCGCTATCCCCCGTCAGCAACGACCTGGGCCTCTCGGGCCTCGTGTTCTCGGTGCCGGCGGCCGCATCTGGCCAGGCGGCCGGCGCCCTCACGTTCGGTCTCATCCTCAAGGGCTCGATCCAGAACCAATGAAAGGGGTCGGGACCTGTTCATGCAGATCACCGGCCGAGGCGTTGTCATCACGGGCGGAAAGCGCATCGGCGCGGACGTCGCGCTGGCGCTGGCGTCGCGCGGCGCCGACGTCGCGCTGGTCTTCAATCGATCGCGCGCCGAAGCCGATGCGGCCGCCGCTGCCATCGTCGCGCTCGGCCGGCGCGGGTTCGTGCTGCACGCCGATCTCGCTGATCCCGTGTCGTGTCGCCGCGTGATCGACGATGCCGCATTGTCGCTCGGACGCCTGGACGTGCTCGTGAACATGGCGTCCGTCTACGAGTCGAGACCGCTCGATGATCTGAAGGTGGAGGATTGGAACCAGTCGCTCGAGATCGATCTGCGGGCGACGCATCTGTGTACGCACGCGGCCATCCCGCACATGCGACACCAGCGCGGCGGTCGTGTGATCAATTTCACGGACTGGATCGCCGCGAGTGGCCGTCCGCGCTACACGGGCTACGTGCCGTACTACGTCGCAAAGGCCGGCGTCGTCGGGCTCACCGAGGCGCTCGCGCTGGAGCTGGCGGCGGATCAGATCCTGGTCAACGCCGTGGCGCCAGGGCCCATTCTCGCGCCGCCTGGCACGAGCGACGAGGAACGGCTCGCGGTCGAACGCGCCACGCCACTCGGCCGGTGGGGCGGTCCGGCGGAGATCTCGAAGGCTGTCGCCTTCCTGGTCGAGACGGATTTCGTCACGGGAGAAACGATTCGGGTGGACGGCGGGCGGCACCTCAAGTGAGCCCCGCAGTTTGAGGTTTCAGTAGTGAGTTGAGTCACTGAAAGCACAGGGCTGAAGTCCTGTGCCACAGGTGTCAGTGTGGTGCAGCTGCACGTGACACCTGTGAAGCAGAACTTCAGTTCTGCTCATCGCCGGCGCCCATCACTGACGCCCACCCTGCCTGACGATCCTGATGAGGGCCTCCGAATCCTTGCGCTCCCAGGCTGCGGTGATCGCCTCTTCCGTCATCCCCGCCACGCGTCCGAGGATGAAGAAGGGCATGTACGAGTGGCCCTCGCTTTTCCAACGGGCCATCTCGATCAGCGAGTCCAGGGCGCGATCGCGCAATTCCTTCATCAGCGCCGGGTCGCGGCCTTCCGTCAGCTGCAGCAGCGCGGCCGACGACTTGTTCCGGTCCGGCCAGTCAATCGAGTTCAGCAGGTCCACGAACGGCGCCGAGGGCACCTGGAGGTGAGCCGACGGGTGTTCCTGGGCGTATTGGGCGAACAGGGCCAGCGCCCGCATCGCGTTGTTTCGCACCTCCGCCGACGCGTCCTGCATGGCGGCCACAAGATCGTCGACCACGGACGCCTTGTCGGGTGCGTACCCCATGACCTGGGCAGCGAGCGCACGCGCGGAGGCGTCGCTCGACTCGCGGAGCACGGTCTTCAGCAGCGGCTGGTCTCGCGCGGCGAAGGCGGGAAATCGCTCCTGGATCGCGCGAGTGGCCGGATCCTTCATCAGCGAGTAGCCGCGCGAGCGATCCTCGTCGGCGTCGCCGCGTGTCACCGCGGCCATGAACGACTGCTCGAAGTCCGCGCCCGCCTTGACGATGTCGTCCGGCAGGCGCGCGATGCCGCGCGGCGCGGGCCTGAAGGTCGTGCCCGCCGTGCCGGTCTCGCGGATCCCCACGAAGAGCACCATCCGGCCGTCGTTGCAGCAGACGCCGTTCAGACGTGCCTCGGCGACGCCGGGCACGCGCTCGATCCTGCCAACGATCTCCGTGGTGTTCTCGGGAAATGCATCGCCGGCGTGGAGATCGACCGCCCGGCGGACGGGAGCCTCCGCGACGTGGCGGAGACCGTAGACCTCGACGAGGCCAATCGGAGGCGGCGCGTCCTGGAACGCGAGCAAGGCCGCCAGGCAGAGCACAGCGCGCATGCTACACCTTGACGGCGTCGAGGATTGCCGTCAGCGTCGACTGCGCGCGGCCGAGCGGCAGGTTGCTCACGTAGAAATGGCGCACGCCGACGTTCATCATCGCGCGGATCGTCCTCGCGGCGACCTCGACCGGCGTAGCGCCGGAATCGAACTCCTTCGACAGAGCTTCCGCGGGCACGGGCAGGAACCGGCTGAGCGTCGCGAGCGTCGCCGGATTCGCGCTGCGGTAGAAGAACACGCCGAACAGGCCCTGCAGCTCGAGGCGTCTCTTGTCGCCAGCCTCCATGAACTGCGCGACGGGCGCCAGGTTGTGGTGAGACACAATCTGTGTCAGGTAGAACTCGCCTGTGAAGTTCGTCTCCTGCAGGAACCCGACCTGGCGCTCCGCATCGCGATTCGGGTTCGCCCAGCCGCCCAGCGTGAGGTGCGGCTCGTGGCGACGGATCGCCTGGCGCAGCTGCCACGCATGTTCAACCGACCGCGGCGGCCCC
>Ga0065712_10067791_pt1 | contig 34408 bp, 28 predicted proteins | sample MisRhiReplicate1_FD_59099 | JGI IMG/M metagenome (GOLD analysis project Ga0065712, IMG submission 59099) | Miscanthus rhizosphere microbial communities from Kellogg Biological Station, MSU, sample Rhizosphere Soil Replicate 1: eDNA_1 v3... | ecosystem: Host-associated > Plants > Roots >...
ACTCGTGAGCGTGATGCCCTTGCCCTTGACTTTCCGCGGCTGAACAGCCGCGGCCACATTGAAGCCATTAGCCCCCGGATGCTTTCATACATAAAGAAGACTTTCCGCGGCTGAACAGCCGCGGCCACATTGAAGCCTCCCAGGGATGAACGGCACCGGTGCCTCGGTGACGTCTATCTGCATTTTCAATACGCTTGGCAGGAGATAGACTACGGACGGGCCACCTCTTCTCGACGTGCGACATGACAAAGCGCGTAATATTCCTTGATCGAGACGGTACGATCAACGTCGATAACGGTTACATAACTTCCAAACGCGATTGGGCACTATTGCCCGGCGTTGCAGACGCCATACGGCTGCTACGTGACGGAGGGTACGCCATCGCGGTTGTCTCGAATCAGTCCGCCGTCGCCAAAGGTAAGTGTACAATTGCCGATATTCACGAGCTACACGCATTAATGCGAGACGAACTGGTCAGGCATGGAGCAACGATTGACGCGATTGCCTTCTGTCCCCATGCGGCCGAGGATGGGTGTAGTTGCCGAAAGCCGCGGACGGAAATGGTTGTGGAGATTGAGCGACAGGTGGGCGAGCAAATTGACTATTTGCGCTCTTGGACAGTCGGCGACAAGACCAGTGACATGGACTTTGGCAGGGCGTTGGGAACCAGGACAGTGTTGCTAACGAGCCGCTACTGGACGGATAAGGATCTGAGTCCTAAGCCTGATTCCATTTGCGAATCACTTGCCGAAGCCGCCGAAGTCATTATCGCGAAAGAAGGGGGGAATTAAGGGCGCGATGAAACACGCGCAGTGCAAGTAAACAGCAATTCCGACGGAGGGGAGTGAGAGGAGCGCCAAAGAGGGCGAGCATGTCCGCTGGAGAAAAGCTGGCACACTCGCTTACTGTTTTGTGTTCGAGATGCTCAAGAAGCATCGAGACAGATGCCTTGGTGACAATGCAGCCGCGAGATTGAAACCAGGCTGCTCCAATGCGGTCGCCCCCTACAATCCTTAGTTCGATGCGGACCCAGTCGCCACACTGAGGATTCTCTTCTTCAAACACATGCGTCGGGTAGAGACAACTTCCGAAGTGAAACGGGGTGTCACAATGATCAAGCATTCTTTCCGACTGCTCTGAAGTATCCGCCGGCTCCCTTCTCTTCGGTTGCTTGAGCTCAGATTCTCGTACAAACACAGCGTCGCCGAAGTATCCGCTAATGTCTCTCCACTCGTCGATCAACTGCAACCCGTGATTCTCCAGAAACCAGCGAACCTCTGGCCACATGGGTTGGCCGTGATAGAGTTCTCGATAGGTCACTTCGAGTTGAATTGCATTTACTGTATTAATCATGCCGCCCATGCCACGGAGTGCCAATAGCTCAGCACCTTGGAGGTCCATCCAGACGAGGTCAAAACGGTCGATGCCCGCAGACTGCGCCCAAGTATCGAGCCGCATCCCCCTTACTGAAATTGGAATCTGTCTAATTGGGCTTACGTCATTGTGACCACTGGCACGAAACAGGCTACTTGCGCCCTGATTTCCTTGATCAACAGCCTGGAAGGCAACGTCGCCATCGACTTCACATATTGCACCTTCTATTACCTCAATGCTCCCCGCGTGAGCGACGCGCTGACGAACATTCGCAGCGGAACTCGGATGAGCTTCGAAGGCAAAAACGCGTGCCAGGGGAAGCCTTTCCGCAAACTCGACGGCTTGGTCGCCGGTGTAGCTTCCAATATCTAAAATCACCGGCTCTGTTGACATCCACGACGGAAGAGAGCTTAGAAACCGCTCAATCATACTTGTCCACCTCCTTCGCGATGCTCTTCACCATTTTCCCCCACCCACTGAAATTGTCGCGTCGGTGTTATTGCATTTGCACGACTCGGAGCGAACCCTGAGCGAGGTACGTCACTTTACCGAATTCGCGGCAACGGAGTTCTAAGTGGCGACCAAGCCCTACATCTCCTTGGTTACCCGCTCATCCCAACCACCTTACTCTTCACCGCCCTTCTATTCCTCAGAACGGAAACAAGACGCACCCGCCTACCTAAACTTTACGCGTATTATAACTCGGAACAAGCACAGGCCTAAAAATACATGGCACAACGCTAGCGCAGCTCGAATCGTACCGCCATTAGCTCCGAGCGCCTGTGTTACCATTGCCGCCGTTACTAGTATATACGACACGACAAATGCCGCAAATGACAATAATATAATGCTCCTTCCACGCTTATCCGCTGAGCGCCGAGAATATTCCTCATCAGAGGTGCGCCGCCACGCAAGAATTGCTCGCACGCACTCGAGCGTATATAAGGGAATACCCACTATGGATGTATCAAATGCAATATCTACTAAACCAAACACGGCAAATACGTAGTACCATATGGCGATAACAAGACCCACCACTGGATACAAGTCAAAGACGCTCATCACACACACACTTTCATTTCCCATTCGGCTCGCTCTAAGGTAAAACGCCCCGACAACTTCTCAAGACATCCCTTACCTGAGCACCAGCACTGGACTAGCCATGTGGGAACTCCTCCCGCTCCGGTTGCAGTCGCGTTAGCCATTTCCTCAAAGTACAACTGGATAACAGCCTCGATTAGTGAAAGGATTTGTGCCAGTTTTGAGAAAAACGCGGACGCAACGCTCAGCGCACATTCTATAGCCAAACTACCCACGTTAGCAATTTCCTGACACTTTAAAACAAACTTTTTATCGGGGTCATTTGTCCTTGCGCTAGCGCACTTGATGGTTTCAACAGATAAATAATCGCACATGCAGTCCGCTGCTGCCCGAAGCAGAGAGACCAAGACTCCTGCCGCGGGATTTAGCAAACCCACGATTATATCAATCCACTCGAACAAGCCACAGGCACATCCAAGCACGTTCCCCCAACATGGATCTAGCAGGATATTGCACGCCCAATTCGGAAGCAGGCCCATATGATCCAGTGCCACGGTAGGACGGCAACCCACATACTCATACAAGTTAGGACCGCTAAACAACTTTAGCGGATCTCTCGATAGCCATCCAAACTCGGCATGTAGGTATCGATGGCGCGCCAGCAGAAGTGATGAAGTTGCATCGTAACGATAACCGCAAAAGCCTGTTTCCCATTCATAAGCAGAGTCTGTCCTGGATGCGAACGAGGGGGTAAGCGTTATGAACGAGCCATAAGGCGAATAGGCATAGCGCTCCTGCACGCTTCCACTATCATCGCTAAGAGTTGACACGCTCCAAAGCAAATCTTTGGTCGCATATAATCGCTCATTAAGCGAACTGCCTCCATTAGTGCTTCGGTCCCGCAGAACAATATCGTCCGGATGTCGGAGACCCCAAACGAATTGATGGCTAGCCGACGACGACGAATCGAGACGGTCCTCGAGAGGCTGCCACTTGTCGGGAGAGGTGTAAAATGTATGGCGCGTAGACACAATACTTCCCGATGAGTAGTTTACTACCTGTGAACGCCGATGTACTCCATCGTACCGAAATTGCACCGACGTCGATGCTCCTGTCGATAACGTAATAAGTCGTTGCCATGCGTCATAGGTGGCGACCATGCCTTGCTCTGGATTGTCCGTCCGAGGTACTGTGACCATGTTCCCCGAGCTGTCATATGTAGGTACAGCCCAACTGGGGCCTATGTCTTGCAATAGGGCTATTACTTCATTTGCTGCATTCGCTGTTCGCGACTGAACTAAATCCCAACTTCCGTCGCCATCACTATCTTGCCGGAAATTTCGCCGATTACCGGCTTCATCGAGTGCCCAACATTGTCTGAAGGTTGTATTTGTAACGGATTCGTGGTTGAGAGTCAAGTTTCCACGATCGACGGCGTTCAGTCTATCAACTCGATCGTAGCGATATGTCTCGTCTAAGTGCGCGCCGTTTGCAGTTGCTAGAACATTCTCGCGATATGTCCGGTTATCATTGCGATCATATCCATATTTTATCCGGTCGGTATCCGTAGAGTTTCCGTAATTGTACCAGTAGCAGTCCTTGACTCGCCGAAAGCGGTCGAACCCACGATAGATATCGCCCGTATCAGGGTCGTTGCCGCCTGCATTTCCAACCAGCGTATATTTTATCATGGGCTCTGTGTAGTCAACTAGCACAGATGTCTTCGTGCCGAGATAGCTGTAGTCCGCAAGGTGCGTCGATGATACGTCGTCGTCGATGATGCTTACGGGCCGTGATAAGGCATCAGCCATCGAACCGGAAGTACCATAGTCATAGGTAATGACACGGCCGTTAGGGTAAGTCAGCGCCGTCGGGCGGGTATTGTTCGATGAGCCGTCGGCGTACAAATACTGTACAGTGGGCGTCACGGAAATGTCGACTGGACCATTATGGGCCTGATACTCGGTGGTCACTTGTTCGAACTCGTCGTATTTATACTGAAGTGCGTTTATCACCGATCCTGAACCGACGCTTTCTCCGTTCCAGCTTATGAAGCCAGATACCATCCCTCGAACCTCATAGGCAGTCTCTATGCGCCGCACTGTGCCGTCAATTGCTGTACCCAGCGTGGTTACGCGGTCCTGAATTCTCCTTCCGAGCTTGTCGTAATCGTAGGCGTGAATAGTGCCATTTGGGTCTCTAGTCTCGATTATTTGTGTTTGGCGGTTATATTTATATGAAAATACATCATTGGCATCTACGGAGTCTGGATAGATCTCTTTACGTTTGAGAAGAGACGACGCAATGGAGCTGTCTGTCAGCGTGGTTCCATATACATACTGCGTCGTTTGATTCCCAGTGATGCTATTTACAGCCGTCAGGCTAGCGACGTTGCCGTCGGGATTGTAGGCGGTAATTAGCGAGATATTGACGTCGTTTGAGGCCCCGCATCCGCCAGAGCTGCTACTACTGCTCGAGGAACTCGAACTGCTGCTTGATCCGTTCATTCCGCAGTTCATGGTGGTTTTGGTCGAGCGGCCAGCGTCGTCGTATTCCATACAAGTTACGATGCCACCTGGATTCATCTTGATACTGACGTTACCGGCGGAATCATAGGCCATGCTAGTTACCAGCACCGTGTCGTCGCGGGCTGGAATGGCGCTGGGGCGACTTAGTGAACTGCCGCCGTTGGTGCCATAGTTCGTGCTAGCCTGCTGGCGGCCGAGGGGATCAGGATAGGCTGCGATGTAAGTCACACGAGCTTTCGGCTGGGTCCCCGACGGACTTTGAAGTTCGCCTGTTCCTGTAGCGTTGTGGTAACGTTGGCGTTGCGTGGTTTGAAGAATATTACCCGCCGCGTCGTAAAGAAGTTCTGTCTGCTCCAAGATCGTATCTCCGGTTACGCTTCCTGCATCGACATAACTCGTTTCAGAAAGGTCGTAACCTTGAAAATGTTTAAGCTGGCGGCCCAAGCCATCGTAAATCTGCTTCGTGAATCGCTTCGCTCCCGCAGGAAGCTGCTTGAGGATATTGCCCGAAGCGTCGAACCAATTGTTGTCGGTAAGCGAGTTACCCACCGTTCCCCATGAGGGGTCCACGCCATGGCGGAGTGTTTGATAAACTCGGCCTCGATCGTCGTATTTGAATTCATTGCGACTGAGCAGGGTTCCAAGTGAGCTGGTGTTGTAGCGCTCGCTCTTGATCGTGCGGTCCAGGTTGTCATAGTAGGTCTTTTCGTAGAAGTCCACTTCACCGTCTGTATCTGTCCTTCTGTCGCGCCAATCGAAGATAAGCGAGGTGACCCGCGTCGTCGAGCCATCGACCCACTGAGTGAGCTGGGTCATGTTCCCATCGCCAACTTCTCCCTCGTCATATTGGTTTTCGGATACCACGACCATATTATTGCCAGAAGTACCGCCCCCAGTCGGATCATTAGCGGTCGCGCCCGTGTCATCAGTTCCAACATAGACCTTGATCGCCCGGTCCCGAATATCGAAAACTGTGCGAGTAATCGTGCCACCCGGTGTAACGCTGCGATTCCGCAGCTTGGAAGAGTCATACCCCAAGGTTGTTTGGTCGTAGTTGGTCCCCGAGGTACCTTCGCCGGCGGTGGGAATCGTGTGGTACACCCTGGTAGAAGATACGTGACAGCAATCCGTGTACTGCGTCGTCGTCCAGCGGACATAAGTCGCTTGCGGGAAGCTGTCGCTGCTCGTTAGTGGTCCATCGCTGGAGTCCCGGGTCGCTTGAATCTGCTGCAATACGCGCCCGTCGGCGTCGGTTTTTGTGACCGAGACGGGATTGATGAGTGAATAGCTGTAAGTCGGAGAAGAACCGGTCGCATACCCTTGTCCGCTCCATGTTTCATGATCTTCGTCCCAATAAACCATCCATCCGGCCCGCCGGATCGTCGTAGCGGCACCGCTCAAATCAATTTCATGGGATGGGCCAAGTGTCTGAATAATGCGCCCTTGGTCGTCATGTTCGATATCCGTAATGAGGTGTAAACCGCCCCCGGTCGGCGTCTCCCAGCCAGCTGGCGCGTCATCGACCTGAGCGGTGTCTACGTCGTCAATCCGCTGAATTATTGCCCGTGTAGGAATGTCGTACTTGAGTCGAGTGATGAAGCCCCGCTCGTCCATCAGCCACGTATGATTGCCGTAAATGTCGAAATAATCCTTGCGAGAGTCCGCAACCCCCGATCCATTCTGGTCGGTCGGGACGACCGGGAACGTCGTTGTTCGCTGCTGGATGGCGCAGGTCCCCGAGTAGAAGGTGTAAGCGTAGGTCGTAACGATAGTCTTGTTCTGATCGACATCGCTGGGATAGACCGTTTCCTTGGACAGGTAATAGACGCAGCCGTCCCAGGCCCCAGATGAACTGGAGCTTGACGATGAGGAACTGGAGCTCGATGATCCTCCGCCGCGACAGCAGCCTACATATTCCAGCTCTCGGAGTTTAATCGGGGTGCCGTCCTGGCCGTTCCTGAGGCTCTCCGATGCCAGGTAATTCGTCGGCCCATGGTAAGTGTAAGTGCGGATCAGCCCCTCGTCGTCCCGCAGGAACTCGTAGCCATCGACCGTCTCGTGCAAGAGGTCCGCATACTGGTCATCATAGCCGGATACGGCAGACGGCATAGCGTGCAGAAGGAGATTGCAGCGGTCGTCGTACTGGAAGAACTCTCGCCATTCGTCGCTGCCCGATTTGAAGACGGTCAGCATGGGATAGCCGGCGAAGTTGTTGTAGACGATGTTCTGTGCCCCTGTTGGGAGCGTCTCGACGGTCTTGGTCTTCCAGCTATTGTAGCCGTTTGTGTTTTCGCTCTGAGTGAAGGTATAGCTGTAGGTGAGGGTTCCTCCCTGGACGATCTCGCGAGTAACCCGCTTTCGCGAATCGTACTCGTAGTAAAAGTCCGCATATTGGGACACAATCGCGTCATCAGCCATTAGAGGGTCCGTGACACTCGGATCCGCTGCCAGGCGGTCGTACGACGAGGGCAGGACAACATACTTCAGGAGCGAGGCCGGCGAGCTAGTGCCCGACGATGACGAAGACGAGGAGGAGCTGGAAGATGAAGAGCTAGAAACAAGCGTTTTGTAGTAACGGTACAGCGTCGTACCGGTGTCCACCCAATCGCCATCCGCCCAAGTCTGGGTAGTCGCGGTCTGCAGGTCTCCGTCGCTACCGAAGGCGTCGTTCAGTCCGTAGTAGCTGTAATTCGCGCGGAGGACGTTGGCCCATTCTCCCGAATTGACCTTTCGGCGGAGCGTTACATGGGTAAGCTGCTCGTCGCCTGTGGGCGCTTCGTACTCGTAGAAATACTGCTCGGTGGTCGTGCTGCTGCCGCTGGTGTAGGACCGCTCCACCTCGGTAAAGTTGTAGCCGCTTGCCTGCATCGTCTTGACCAGGACATAATTTCCGGCCGTGTCAGTCTTCTTGCGGAACATGCCGGTGACCGAGTCGAACTCCGTCACAGAGCCATCTAGTTCCTTCAGGCGGTAGCGCTGAGCTGTGCTATCAAGGACCAGCATCGGTTTTTCGCCGAAACGAGCGGAGTAAGTGTCTCCTGACCGGTCAAACCAGAGAGCGCGGCCTGCTTGCAGGTAAGCCACCACCGTTGGGGTGCCAGCGTGAACCAGGAAGGGCCATTCCTCCACCGTCCAGTTGAAGCCATTTCCCAGTGTTTGCCTATGAGAAAATCGGTTACTAAAGCTACGGGTGTGGCCCCAGGGAATGCCAAAGCCACCGGCGTCGATATCGCGGCTCTCTAAGGCAATCTCACCAGTGGCGTATCGAATGGGAAAGGCACTATTAATCGGAACGCCGCCTGGCTGCCTTCGTTGGCCTCCGGCAGGGCTGTTGGGACCGATATAGGGGGGAGACTGATTGGAACCTTGCCTGCGTCTTCGCCGATTCGGAGGACCTGCCCAAATCCCTTGGCCGGTGGGTGGGCAAGCACAAGAATTATCCTTGCATTTGCAGTCGTCGTCATCCGGTGGCGGGCATGGGGCTGGTTTGGTTGGCGGGGATTCTGAAAATGGAATCGGAGGGCCGTCCCACAGAGTAACGTCGAAGTTCGAGCCGCCAGGTTGGCCGCAGCATGCTTCCTTCAAGTTCAGGGGAATGAAGCCGATCGTGAGGCCACCCAAACAACTCATCGGAGCGAGGGCCGAGTCCGATGAATCACATGCGTCGATTTTTAGTTCAACTCGCGTATTTAATTCGCCGAGAACCGTAGCTTTGACATGGACGGGTCCCATTAAGGCCGAACATAAATCGCCTTCAGCAACAATCCCGTCGGTGAACGGAACAGTCCCTGTCAACATGCCAATGTTCGGACAAGGAAGCGTCACAGGGAAGACGATGACGTTGAGAGTGGAATGGGCTGTCGAATTGTTACAGGCGGGGACGAAGGGCATGTTACGCTCCTCCTACGTAGAATCTGACTGATGACTCTGGGTTTCACTTTGAAAAAGAGATGTAGGCGTATCTAAACGACTGGGCAGCTCGGTCGACGATACGTAATCGGCACATTGAAGGCAGGATGCGATTGCAGGAACAGCGTTCGAAAGTGTGCAGCGACAATGCAGATTGCAACTGAATACCTTGATCCGCACTCTTCCATTGCAGCCTTCGCAACTTGCTTCCCCCACCTGATCGCCGCGATGACGACACGGTGATTGTCTGGAAGATTGCGATTGATTGGGGCCAAGCCCACGCTCCCAGAGGTCGAAGAAACGTGGTTCGGTCTGGCAGAGCCGGTGGAGGCTGTCCGGCTTGTCGCAACGATGACGCTGGCAATAGCCCGGAAGCGGACACTCGCAGCTGGTCGTCTCAGGATAGATCGGGTACTGGTTCAGGCCTTCAGGCATCTGCAGACTCCTTCGACGAACCCGCAGCCTCTGATTTGGCAGTGATTTGATCTAGCAGCCGAGTAGTGGATACACCGTCGACACGACCCACCACGGAAACTTGCCCTCCGTAGGCATTGACTATTTCACGGCCGACCACGTCCTGTTCCGTGTAAGTCCCTCCCTTTACGAGCACATCCGGGCGCAAGCGACGAAGCAATGCGTGCGGCGTATCGTCGTCAAAAACCAGCACATGGTTGACGCAGCTGAGTGCAGCTAGCATCTCCGCCCGATCAATCTCTGAAATAACGGGCCGGTCTTTACCTTTGAGTCTCTTAACTGACGCATCTGAGTTGACGGCGACAATCAGGACATCTCCGAGAAGAGCGGCTTCCTGGAGATACGTCACATGTCCGACGTGCAAGAGATCGAAGCAGCCATTCGTGAAGACAATCCGCTTTCGTTCCGCTCGGTATTTACTCGCCAGGCGATCCGTCTGCGCCACCGTCACCACCTTTTGTCCCGAATCGTGCGAACTGATGGCAGCGGCATTGATTTCTTCCCAACCAATCGGCGCAACTCCATCGCGTTCCACCTCCAACCCTGCCGCCAAATTGGCGAGCTCGACCGCTTGGTTGATGGGTACGTGCGTTGCCAGACAGACCCCCAGCATCGCATGCGCCATGTCCCCAGCTCCCGTAATGTCTCGCAAGTGAGACGCAGATGGGGATACATGCCCTTGGTCGCTCTCAGCGTTCTGCCAAACCATTCCGTCTCGGTCCAAAGTGATGACTACGGAAGATACTTCTAGCGAACTGTGAAGAAAATCTGCGGCGGCAAGCGCCTCCGTTACCGTTGTGACGGCAATCTTGGATGCCAAGGCTGCCGCTGCTCGGTTCGGCTTAAGCAGTGTCGCCCCCCAGTATTTGGCAAAATCATCCCGGCGTTCTGGATCGATGAGGACGGGAATTCCGAGGGTGTGTGCTTCGCGAATGAGCGACTGCAGCAAATAGGGAGTACAGACGCCTTTTCCGTAGTCGGAGATCAGGAGCGCTTGGAATTGGCTGAGCTGTGACAAAGCTGCGTTTAGGACTTGCGACTCGGTACGTTCATCAAGCGGGGCGCGGGATTCGTGATCGACCCGCAGCAACTGGCCGCTCACCCGATGCTCAGGGCGACCCAGGATCCGCTCCTTGACCGTCGTAGGACGGGAAAGATCCTCAAACATCAGCGAGGTATCAATCTTTGCTTCCCGAAGTAGCCTTCGGACAACCGCGGCACCGCCATCGGCTCCTACAACACCTGCAATGCTTACCGTCGCCAACAATCCGCGCAAAAGGGCGGCTACGCTGGCCGCTCCGCCAAGGCGCACCTCTTCTGAGTCCGCCCGCAAAATGAGTACGGGCGCTTCCGGGCTGACGCGCTCAGCGGTACCCCAGGTATAGCGATCGAGCATGACATCGCCGACGACCAAGATGCGAGGACGAGCGGCCTGCAGTCTCTGTAGGAGCGCGAAATCCATCGGTTGACCCCTTTTATTCGCGAGCGAAAACTACTTGATACCCGGCATAAAGAAGTCGCCACCCGTTCTGCACTAGCCAGGGGGCCGCCACGGCTCCCTTTCCGACCCAGGCTTCGTGCCGCCATGGTGTGTCGTCGATTACGATCAGGCTCTTGTCGTGGAGCTTAGGGAGTGCGGCTTCAAGCTCCCGCTGACAATGTTCGGCGTGACCGGCTTCGGTCGTGTCCAAAGAGTCCAGATACAAGACATCGATGCTTCCCGGGAACTTTGCCAGGTACTGAATCGAATCTTGCTGGGTTACCCGCACGGTCTCTCCAAAGATGCGGGTCCAAGAGCGCGCGAACTCGCAGTTCTCTCGCGACAAATCGACGGAATGCAAAGCTCCCCCTCGGCGATGGAGATATGTTCCCATCAGATACGTAAAGAATCCTGCCCCACCCCAGTCCTCTTCAGCCCGGATCGTTCCGGTTTCCACCACCGTTGGCTGCGCAAATCGCCGGCTCATCTCCCGCAAGAGCACATCGAAACTGCGATTTCGGTCGGTATAGGCACCCAGATGGCTATTGACCGGGCCGCGGCACCATTCGAGAACGAACTGCTGAAGCTGCACATCAGCCGCTTGCATGTCGTTAGGGAGGTATCGCGTCGGAGACAGCATCTGCCCACAGACTTGGGCGATTCGTTCGGCAGAGAAGCTGCTGCCTGGATGCTCGACGATGTTCCAGGGAATGCGCTTGTAACGGTTCCAGGCCTTGCTGTGCTCGGAAAGGACAAGGTTGAGCTGCTCGGGACGGGGTAATGTATAGGTCGTCGGATAGTGACCCGGCATCCACAGCCCGAGGGCGGGGGTTCGGGTAAAGCGCGACGCGTGTAAAGGACCGCTGTCAACGCCGACCACCAAATCGGCCTGGGACATCAGCGCGAGCATTGTCTCTGTGTTGCACCCGCCAAAATCATCCAGATGCCGGACCCGGTAGGATTCCATCTTCGGAACGCGATGATCCCAGTCGAGCAAAATCAGACTGCCATCGCAGAGGTCCAGAAAGGCCTTGTAGATTTCCCGCGAGATATCGTCAGGCAGGCTCTTGCGCTCCTGGCCAGTGTTCCCTTTTGTGTGAAGAAGCACTACGGGCCGAGGAAGCTTGCCGATCCACTTCTTTGCGGTCGCGACTGCTTCCTCCGGCAAGTGCGGAGCAACGTCAATCCGCGTCTGGCAATACTCGTCCCAGAGCTGCTCTTTGGAACCAATTCCGGGCAAAGGAGGCTCAGAGATATTGTGCCCCATTTTGCTTCCCTGCCAAAACCGTCCCTGGCCCATGTGGGTCCCTCCCGCAGGATAACCCCAAGAGTGAACGACACCTGCCTTCGAGACGACCTCTGCACCTGCTGCGCGAAATAGAATCGCCTTATCGGGAGTGCACTCGACTTGGATCTTGTGGCCGCGCCGCAGGTACAGCGGAATGAGGTGAGCGAAGTAAGCGCAGTCACCGAGTCCGTGGTAGAAAGCAACACTGGTGGAATTAGCTGGCATTGGGGTTGGGCCTTGCGTCGGTTGAATGGCGGTTCCGGGTGTACCAGCCTGCGTCTTTCCATTGACACCGTTCAGAATTCCGCCACGGTAGTACAGTTCAATCCGGGCAATCACATCTTCTGGAGTAATCATCTCCATGCACTTTGGGATGCGAAGTTTTTCATGGATTTGCACTGGCTGCTCACAGACATCTCTCCGATCCTTGTCGTCCCCGTCTCCGACGAGCTGACAGCGCGACTTCCAGCAGCCCCCCTCCCGGCAGCATGAGAGAGCGCCGCTGGTGCTGAGGTATTGGTGGGTTGGATAGGCCTCCCAGTGCGATGGCTCACGACCTCCCGCCACCACCACACAGGGGCGTTGACCTTTCTTGCCGCTTTTTGTCTCGACCGCCGCCGCCAGGTGCATGGCGAAAGTCACCGGGCAGACGACGCCGTCCGCGTGGTGCATGAGCCGGATAAACTCGCGTAACGTTGTCTTGCCGACGAAGTTAACGACTCCTCGCAACTCAGGATGCCAATGACCTTTCTCCCCGCACTGCACGAAGCAGATCTTCCCTTGGAAGTGGTCGACAACCTTTTGGTACGAGTCGGGGTTCCACCATTTTGCGGTGAAATCGTACTTCCCCCCGGCAACGAGAATCCAGAAATGCTCTGGAATCTCTGGCAGCAAAGGAATCTCCTTTTCGGCCTGCGTCAGATAAATGTCCCCATAGAAGCGGCTGAGAGGGACTCGTACCCCAAGTTGCTGCTCAAGGTACTGTGGATAGCCGTGGATGAAGTGGTATGGCCGCTGATTCGACTCATGGACCAGCGGATAGTGCATATCCAGGAGTTGCACACCGCTGTCCCCCTCCTGGAGCGGTGTAAGATGCGGGTTGTTTTCCCAAAGGGCTGGTGCCGAAGTTCGAACATCCGTGTGATAGGCTCCCGGGTTAGCCAAGTGGAGGTCGCGGACAGCCGCGGTCAGCATCACAATATCGCCAGGACTCTGAAACGACTTCAGAATTAGTTTGCGAGGGGCAACCATAGACTTCTGCGATGAGCCATCGTCTGCGCGCAGAACCTCCTCGATGTGCAATCGTCATTGATGAAGAACCGCCATGACCGGCTTCATTCACGTAACGACGAGACAGGAAACTCGCGTGCTCAAGCGATAAGAAATAAAGGCGATGGGCTCAAATCACTGCCCCTTTCTTCCGGCATTTCCCGGCCGGCCTTTTGCCATCCGAGCGTGCGCGAACGGCACGCAATGTAGCTTTGGCTCTCTGTTCCACCCCTGGAACATCTCGAAGTTTCTCAGCGCTTTTCGTAAAGTCAAATCGCCTAAATAGGGTAGGCTACGTTTTTGTTTCCGGCAGTACATATTCGTCGGCCACAACTGGTTACGCCTTGACAACCTCCTGCCAAAGCGCCGGTATTGTTTCCAGAAAGTCCCCCTTGATGTAGTAACTCTGACCGCCATCAGCGACGGTCCGGCAGAGAATTGTCTTCCAGGGACGAAAGTAGTAGCCAGGGTCCCCCGGGTCGGGCGGGCCGTCGCGCCAATTGGGCGGTAAATTAGCTAAGTCGAAGACCGCAGTCGTGAAGTGACGAATTTCCACATTGGACTGACGGGCGACATTGCGGGCCATGGACAGGGCCTTCAGATAGACTTCGGGCCCCGTCACAGCGCTGCCAATATTTAGGAAGACTCCACCTTCAAGTTCCGAGATGCTCTGAGCAAAGATCAGAAAGTCTCTGTACGATGTCTGGCCCAGGGCAGCACCATCACAATTCGGCATCGCGTGAATAATGTCGGCTCCGATAGTGGCATGAGCGGTCATCGGGATCCCTTTCCGCCAACAGGCGGCAGCGATGCTCAAACCGCTCGACGGGAACGCACCTTCTTGAATGTACCGCCCTACGCCTTCTCCGAGTCCCTCGCGGCAACTGGCCGCAGCCGAAATCGCGTCATTGAGAACACTGGTTTCTTGCCAAAGCCCGAATTGGCCTAACTGGATCCATTTTGCAACGTCTTCGCTCGTCCCTCCCACAACTGCGAGCTCAAGATCGTGAATGATTCCCGCGCCGTTGGTAGCAACGTGCGTGAGCAAGCCTCGTTCCAAAAGATCAATGACATGGCGGGATAGTCCCAGTTTAATAAGGTGACCGCCCATCATGAGGATCACAGGGCGGGAAGCGGCGCGGGCCGAGCGGATTGCTCCAGCAATCGACGCGATGTTTGGATCGCAAGTGAGAGGACGAGTCGTCGGAAGGCCAAGGCATTCGGAAGCCAGCAACCGATGACCTCGGGCGCATAGAGACTTAAGCTCGATTGCCCCGCGGTCGAACTCCTTGTAGCGACCCATAATCGGTCGAACCGAAAGATGAGCGGTTGGTCTATTTCTGGAGTATGATGCTGCCGTGCAGAATGATGTCCGGTGTGCCGGCAGACGAATTGTCGCTATAGCCCCCTTCAATTCTTACCTTCGTTCCCTGAGGAAACGTGGACTTCGCGATTGCTTCGTTGTCTTGACGATTGCCGACCATTTCGAACACGATACGTGGTGATGCAGAAGTTTTGATGATTAGCCAGATGTAGGTTTTATTTTCCTGGGACGCGATCTCACCGGTAACCGTCACATCGGTGAAGTTATCTCCATACTTCGTACGAAATTGATCGCGGTCAGCCCTCGCCTCGGATGACATTTCTTCCGCGGTCAGGGAGATTCGCGGGTTGGGTCCGATTTCCGTAAACACGCAGTTCACCAGCGTGCATTTATCTCGCGTGGCCTTGTAGGCAACTCCGACAAGTTTCTCTGTCACCGGAACGGACAGCCAAAGCCCTTTTATCCGTACGTTCGATTTCCTGGCAATTTTCGGGCGCAGGTCTTCTTCCCGCATTTCGCAACGGACCTCCTTAAAAAGAACTCCTATATTCCCAACCATCACGAGCGAACCGTCGTCAACTCCGCTTTTGAAGTCGTTCCGCCCGAATGCGATAACTGCTCCTTCAACCTCGACTACCTTTCCCGCGTATTTCGCGTCGGCAGCGGAAGGATTCGCCTCCCACTCCTGGGCCAGGTCCAGACCGTTCACTTTGACGTCTGGTGCAACGTCGACTAAAGATCGAGCTGGTACGGATGGCTTGTCCGCAGGTGCAGAGGGGGGACTAGTGCTCGCACTCGCCGCCGGTGTGGGTGGTACGTTGGAACTTGCCGAAGTACTTGGCGCGGGCGTAGAACTCCCCGATTGCGCAGGGTTGACGGTTGCTGTCGCGGGTGGTGAAGCAGCCGCCGGAACGCCGGGTTGTCTTTTCCCCATCGCAAAATATGCAACCAAGGCAATAACGGCGATTGCCAGGACTGCCCCGGCTCCAATCCCCCCGAATATCAACACTTTGGAACTGCCGTCTCCAGACCCAGCCGCGGCTTGTCCGGCTGATCCGACCGTAAGCATGCGCCCGCACTTAGGGCAAGAAACCAGTCTTCCCATCATTTGGGGAGTGGCCGCAAGCTTCTGCCCACAACTGCAAGGAACGAAAATAGACATGGTTTAGGCTCCCAAATCGAGTGACCAACTCCATGTATCGTGGCATTCGCTGGGCAAGACAACAAGCTGGTATCGAGGCACGGCGGTAATTTTCTCCGTGGCGAAAACAAGCGAAGGGCAGAGAACATGAATTCCACTCCTCCCGAGTGATGCAGGTGGCATTTCTCGATCGGGACAGCACGATTAACGTGGACTTCGGGTTCGTCGCGACCATAGACAAATGGCAATTCCTGCCCAGTGTCCAAGCAGCAATGAGGATGATGCGGGAGGCCGGTTACGCGATCGCGATTGTCACCAATCAGTCTGCAATTGCAACCGGCAGATGTTCAACGACGGATGTTGAGCGACTGCACGAGTTCATGCGCGCTGCGCTTGCCCTGGAAGGCGTGAAGGTTGACGCAGTGGCTTATTGTCCCCCCTCGGCCACAGACGGATGTGAATGCCGAAAGCCGACAAACCGAAATGTTAAAGCAGGTCTACGAGCAGATTAGCCTGCCCATCGACCTCGGATCCTCGCCGACCATTGGAAACAAACCCTCCGATATTGAGATTCGGAAGACATTGAAAACCAAGACCATTCTTCTTGAGAACCGATACCCGGTCATTTCCGGCCTTACGGCGAGGCCCGACTTCGTCTGCCATACACTAGCTGATGCCGCGGAACTGGTATTTGTAAAGCACTCTCTTCTCGCTCGCAGGCCGAGTGGGAAGCAATTGTTATGCAGCGGAGTCCCAATCAGATTCCTCATCTCAACGGCGACAAACCCGACACATTCTCAAAGCACCAAATCGTTGAGACATGTCACCATCCATGGTGCGCCGCCCTAATATTCTCTTTTCCTTAGCGCGAGCGGCTGACAGATAGCTGCCGACAAGGGGGAAATGAAGTGCACACGGCATAAGTCTTCTCATTGACTCGGCTCCTTGCACAGAAACAACGAACCGTTATTCACTCGCCGTCTGCCGATCCAACGCCCACTTCGCGATCCGATCCGCGCCCTCTCGCAATTGAATACGGTCGAATGACCGTATTCCAGCCAGTGCGTATTTGAACTCCACCTGAGTGTCATCTGTCTCATTAGCCAGCCGCGCTTTAATATCGCTGAGCGCATCAGGAACGCCGATTTCAGCCAGACAGCAAAGTAATCGCAGCCGGAAGCTAGGCAACAATACCCGCTTAGATTCGTCGTTCTGATTCCACTCATCTAGCAGAATCATTTTCCCACTAGGATCCCCCATCGCGGCCAATTGCAGCGCCGCAAACACTTGTACCCGTTTGCTCAAAGCCGATTTTGACGCAGACCGAATTAGCTCAATTCCAGTGTCGCCCAAGTAATAGGCTGCCTTAAGCGAAGCCATAGCGCGATGTTCGTCAGCGTCAAGTATATTCCGCTTGACAAAATCACTTGCATCGTCATTATTCAGTAAAATGCACGACTCTAAGCACTCGATCGAAACATCCTCGGTTCCATGCGCCTTGTTGAAAATGCTCCATACTATGACACCGCTTGTGCTATCGCCCCATTTTCTTGCAACCTCTTTGCACAGCACCGACAAAACAAGCGGTTGCGCGCAGCGCTGCAATAGCTCATTAACAATAAGTACCCGCTGGTCTCTAACGTAGCGGGAGAGGCACTCATTGAAATACCTCACAAGCTCATTCCGCGCAGCTGCAATCGCGCCGGCTAGAATGTTTACGCTATCACTACCGACTGAGTCAAACATAGTCCACACTCTATATACTATTTGTTTACGTGTCACCTACATATATTTACAGGCGTGCCACAGGCGACCACAATCGAGTATCAGAAGGGGTCGGGGTTGGGCTCCTCTTTTTCGAAAGGTAAACAATCAATTGGACTAGAAACACACTCGCAGTCCCATCCAGCGACGGTAAATGACAATGCATGACAAGCTTTAGGCGTGATAAAGCCTTGATAGGACCTGTCGATTGGTACATCTGTTCGCGGATCACTTGCGATGCAGCAACAATGACACTTCTCCTCCGGCGGGAGCGGAGGAATGTCAATTCCGGTTCCCTTCGGAAGCTGCTTGGGTTGCGTCTTTGGCTCACACCGCGGATCAATATCGATTTCTGGCTTTCGAATGAGCCGCTGAAGCCGCGCGATCAAGCTTTCCAAGAGTTCTAACACGGCTTGATAGATCAAATAAAGCAGAGTCCCAATTACAATAATCGCAATGAGAAATGGCATAATCTCCGCGAGCGGCACGCCTAGACTGGCTAGTAGCGACAGTAGACCGGCTACGCCTGGAAGCGCCATAATGACTTGTACGCCCTGTTGGTTTGCCGGTATCGTTTGAAGACCGCCTGGCCACAGCTGATGACCATATGGGTCGACGTTCGATAGAGGATTGTCCGCTACATACTCGTAGAGACTGGAACTTAATGTATATCTCAATGGGTCTCGCTGTAGCCAGCCAAGTGCACAATGCAAGTAACGATTGCGGCTATAATATAACATCGTCTGAAGATCACATCTTCCGCCAGCCATCAATATATTCCAGTTATACAAAGATTCGGCGCGGCCCGCAAACGAAGGCGTCAAACAGTCTACTGCTCCATAAGGAGAATACGCATATCGCTCCACAATATTCCCAGAACTATTAGCAACAGATGTAAGATTCCAATTTCCATCTTGCAGACCGAAAAGGCGCTCACTACCTGATCGATCTCTGAGGATTAGGTCATCGATATATCGCAGTCCCCAAACGAATTGTTGCTCGGAGTCCATTGAAGACCCCAAACGTTCTTCGATAACCTGCCACTTGCTCGGTTCTGTATAGTACTGATGTCGAGTCTCGGATAGTACGCCGTCTGTATACAACGAAGTAATAGTACGGCGCATTTCTCCGTCGTACGAATAGCGACCGACTATTCCAGAACTATCTGCCAGTGTGACAAGCCGATTCCAAGCGTCATAGCTTCCAGTAAACGACTGACTAGGATCGGCGGGTTTTGGAATGGTCGTCATATTCCCCGCGCGGTCATAGGCCGGTGTCCGCCATGTAGGCCCAGCAATGTTGTTCAGTGCGGTGATCTCATTCGCTCCGTTATTCGTTCGGATTTGATCAATATCCCAGCTTGAGTTGCCATCCTTGTCCTCGAAGAACCTTCGCCAGTTGCCGGTTGCGTCCAGACTCCAGCACTGACCAAAGTGTCGGTCGGTAATTCCATCGCGGAGCGTAGTGAGTCGTCCACGATCCATGTTAGTTAGCCGGTCAATTAGGTCGTATTCGTACCTCTCGTCGAAGTAGGCGCCGTTGGCCGTGGCTGAAGAATTATCCCTATAGGTCCGGTTGCTGTTGTGATCATAGCCATATTTGATACGGTCAATATCCGTTGCGGTCCCGTAATTGTACCAATAGCAGTCCTTTACCCGGCCGACCCGATCAATGCCTCGATAGATATCGCCAGTGTCGGGATCGTTACCGCCTGCGATACCGATTAGCGAGCATTTGATTTGGGGCTCTATATAGTCCACGACCACGAAGCTGTGCAGCCCCAGATAAGTGTAATCTGCCATATGAGTTTCCAGGCTGTCGTCGTCTACGATGCTGGCGATCCGGGACAGCGCATCAGGCATTGAACCTTCATCACCGTAGTCGTAAGTAACAATTCGTTCGTTAGGGTATGTTACTGTAGTAGGGCGAACGGTATTCGCCGAGCCGCCGTCGTAGCCATACTGTACTTTGAGAGAAGTCGAGGTGTTCACGGCACCACTGTGAGCCTGGTAATCGGCTATAATCTGCCCAAACTTATTATAGGCGAACTTGACCTCGTTCACCACCGAGCCTGAGCCGACGGTCTCCCCATTCCAACTTGTTACGCTGTCCTTCATGCCCCGCACCTCGTAAATGGTGGCGATCCGCCGCACTGTTCCATCCACGCCGGTTCCCAGAGTAGTTATTCGGTCCTGGCTTTGGCGACCCACCTTGTCGTAGTCGAAGACGTGAACGGTGCCGTTCTGGTCCTTGGTCTCGGTCATTTGGCTCTGGCGATTGTACTTGAAGCTGATGACGTCGTCGTCATCATCCCAATCGGGATAAATCTCCTTCCGCTTGAGCAGCGAAGAGGCGATAGAGCTATCCGCCAGCGTTGTCCCGTAAATGTACTGCGTCACCTGGTTTCCCGTAATGCTGTTTACCGCCGTCAGACTGGCCACATTGCCGTCGGCGTTGTACACAGTGATCATCGTGACGTTAACATCGTCTGATGCAATACATCCCCCAGAGCTGCTACTACTGGAGGAGTTTGAGCTGCTACTTGATCCCGTTCCCGCGCAGTTCATGATCGTCTTGGTTTGGCGGCCGGCGTCATCGTACGCGAGGCATGTGGTCACGCCGCCCGCGTTTGTTAAGGTGTTGACGGCCCCCGTGGAGTCATAGGTCGTGCTGTTGACGAAAACCGTATCACTGCGAATTGGGATCGTACTGGGCCGCGACAGGGATGCGCCCCCATTGGTCCCGTAATTGGCGCTGGCTTGCTTCCGGCCGAGCTGGTCGGGATAGCTCACAACATAAGTGACCCTCGCTTTCGGCTGAGTGCCTGAAGGATTCTGAAGCTCGCCCGTGCCGGTGGCATTATGGTAACGCTGACGCTGTGTCGTCTGAATGAGGTTGCTGGCGGCGTCATAGTCGAGCTCCATTTGCTCCAGGATGGTGTCCCCCGTCACGGTTCCAGCATCGCCATATCTGGATTCTGAGAGGTCGTAGCCTTGGTACTGCTTAGTACGTCGGCGAAGCCCGTCGTAGACGTTTTTCGTAAAGAGCTGTGCTCCAGCGGGAAGCCGCTTGAGGACATTTCCCGAGGGGTCGAACCACGTGTTGTCGGTAAGGGAGTTCCCCACCATTCCAGACGAGGGATCCACGCCATAGCGGATTGCCTGATATACCCTTCCACGGTCGTCATATTTGATTTCATTGCGGCCGATCAAGTTACCGGCCGATGTGGTGTTGAACCGTTCCATCTTGATGGAACGATCGAGATTGTCGTAGTACTTTTTCTCGTAGAAGTCAACTTCGCCGTCGGTATCCGTCCGCCTGTTGCGCCAGTCGAAGATAAGCGAGGTAACGCGTGTGGTCGAACCATCGACCCACTGAGTGAGCTGGGTCATATTCCCATCGCCGACGCCTCCACCGTCGTATTGATTCTCCGTAACAAGGACCATATTGTTTCCTGACGCTCCGCCGCCGGTCGGGTCGTTGGCCGTGGCTCCAGTGTCATCAGTGCCAACATAGATCTTGGTTGGACGATCAAGGATGTCAATGACGACGCGCGTAATTGTCCCGCCGGGTGTGACATTGCGATTCTGGCGCTTGCTGGCGTCATAGCCGTAGGTTGTCTGGTCGTAATTCGTTCCCGAATCGCCTTCACCTGAAGCGGGGATGGTGTGATAGACCCTGGTGGAGGCCACATGACAGCAGTCTGTGTACTGGGTCGTGCTCCAGCGGACATAGTTCGCTTGCGGGAAGCTGTCGCTGCTGGTCAGCGGTCCATCGCTGGAGGACCGGGTGGCCTGAATCTGTTGCTGAATCCTGCCTTCTCGGTCCATCTTGGTGATGTAGACTGGATTAATCAGTACGTAGTTATAGTCAGGTGAAGTACCCGTCGCATATCCTTGCCCTGACCAGGATTCGCTGGCCTCATCTTGGTAGACCATCCAGGCTGCTCGGCGAACGGTTGTGGCGGTGCCGTCCAGGTCCACCTCGTGAAACGGTCCTAAAGTCTGCGTAATATGGCCCCGGTCGTCATGCTCCAGGTCGGTAATGAGATGGAGACCACCTCCCGTTGGCGTTTCCCAGCCGGCAGGCGCATCATCCACCTGGGCGGTGTCCACATCGTCAATCCGCTGGGTCGCGGCCCGCGTCGGAATGTCGTATTTGATCCGGGTGATGAACCCTCGCTCATCCATCAGCCAGGTGTGATTGCCGTAAATGTCGAAGTAGTCCTTGCGTGAGTCCGCCACGCCCGAGCCATTCTGGTTGGTTGGCACCACTGGGAAAGTAGTCGTCCGCTGCTTAATGGCGCAGGTGCCAGAATAGAACGTGTACGTATAGGCCGTTACAAGCGTCTTGTCCTGGTCGATGTCACTGGGATAGACCGTTTCCTTCGACAGGTAATAGATGCAGCCATCCCACGCCGCTGACGAACTGGAGGATGAACTCGAGCTTGAACTTGAACTCGACGACCCTCCTCCGCCACAGCAGCCCACGTATTCCAGTTCCCGGAGTTTGATCGGCGTACCTTCTTGGCCATTCTTGAGGCTCTCCGATGCCAGATAGTTCGTCGGCCCATGGTAGGTGTAAGTGTGGATCAGGCCATCGTCGTCCCGCAGGTACTGGTAGCCATCGACCGTCTCGTGCAAGAGGTCCGCATACTGGTCGTCATACCCGGACACGGCCGACGGCATGGCATGCAGCAACAGATTGCAGTTGTCGTCGTACTGGTAGAACTCTCGCCATTCGTCGCTGTCCGACTTGAAGACGGTCAGCATGGGATAGCCCGCGAAGTTGTTGTAGACGATGTTCTGAGCGCCGGTCGGAAGGGTCTCGACCGTCTTGGTCTTCCAACTGTTGTATCCGTTCGCATTGGCGCTCTCCGTAAAGCTGTAGCTGTAAGCCAGGGTGCCCCCCTGGACAATTTCACGCACGACCCTGTGGCTGGAGTCGTACTCGTAGTAATTGTCTGCATACTGGGACACGATGGCATCACTCGCCGTGAGGGGATCAGTGACGCTCGGGTCAGCGGCCAGGCGGTCGTACGAGGAGGGCAGGACGACATACTTCAGCAGCGAAGTCGGCAAACTAATCGCCGACGAAGAAGATGAGGAAGAACTGGAGCTAGAAAAAGAGGAGCTGGAAACAAGCGTCTTATAGTAGCGGTACAGCGTCGTACCGGTGTCCACCCATTCGCTTCCTGTCCAACTCTGCGTGGTTACGGTCTGCAGGTCCCCATCGCTGCCGAAGGCGTCGCTGAGGCCGTAGTAGGTGTAATTTGCGCGGAGGACGTTGGTCCAAGAGCCGGAGTTGACCTTCCGGCGGAGCGTCACGTGGGTAAGCTGCTGGTCGCCAGTTGGGGCTTGGTACTCGTAAAAGAACTGCTCGGTGGTCGTATTGCCACCACTGGTGTAGGCGCGCTCGACTTCAGTGAAGTTGTAACCATTCGTCTGCATCGTCTTGACGAGGACATAATTGCCAGCCGTGTCAGTCCGCTTTCGGAACATGCCGGTGACTGAGTCAAACTCGGTGACGCTACCATCCAGTTCAGTCAGGCGGTAGCGCTGAGCAACACTGTCTAGGACGAGCTTCGGTTTTTCACCAAAGCGGGCGGTGTAGGTGTCTCCTGACTGGTCAAACCAGAGAGCGCGGCCTCCCTGCAGTTGAGCAACGACAGTTTGCGTGCTCGGGCACACCAAGTAGGGCCACTCTTCCACCGTCCAGTTGAAGCCATTTCCAATTGTCTGCCTGTTGGAAAACCGGTTATTAAAACTGCGGGTGTGGCCCCAAGGAATGCCAAAACCCCCGGCGTCAATGTCGCGGCTTTCCAGGGCGATTTCCCCCGTGGCATATCGGATCGGAAATTCGCTGTTAATCGACACCCCACCCGCCTGCCTTCGTTGGCCCCCAGCCGGGCGGCTCGGACCGATATAGGGTGGAGATTGGTTGGAGCCTCGCCTGCGTCTTCGCCGATTCGGAGGGCCTGCCCAAATCCCTTGGCCGGTGGGTGGGCAATCGCATGAATTGTCCTGGCATTTGCAGTCGTCGTCACCCGGTTGCGGGCAACGGCAAGGAGCCGGCTTTGTGGGGGGAGAAATGCAAAGCGGTACCTCCGGACCGTCAAACAGACTCATGTCGAACAGTCCAGCAGTACCATTGTTGCAACAGGCTTCACCCATATCAATTGTGACGAAGCCAATGGTGACTCCATTTATGCAGCTCACAGGCGCGATGCCGGACCTTGTAGTGCCGCACTTGCCAAGTGTTAAAGTGACCTTGGCTTCCATCTGACTCAGAATCTCAGCTGTGATGATAAATAAGGCAGGCACTTGGTTGCCTTGACCGTCCGTTGTACCGACAGGCGGATAGCGCAAAGTGGCTACCGTACCGTTGAAAGCGGCACCCGGAATCTGCATCCTTCCATAAAGCGGGCAAGGAATCGAAACGGGCTCCACAATGACGTTGAGCGCGGATGATGCCGGTGAGTTTCCGCAGGCAGGAACGAGTGGCATGTTAAGTTTCCTCGCTACGTGTTTGTTTAATGGTGCAGATGATTGTTCGCTTAAGAATGGATCAGCAGATCTTTCGTTGTGAGCAATGCCGCGGGCGCAATACCCAGTTCGTAGTCGGTACATAAGGCGCAACAGACGAACGCGGCAACTTTTGTCGACAAACTGCATCGGCCATGCAGCTGGCATGAAAAAATCTTGATCCTTACGTGTCCCTGACAGCTCTTGCACAGGACTTCGTCCACGTGCTCACCTTTATGGCGGCAAGGGGTTTGTCTCGTGACTCGCGTTTGGCCGGGGCCGAGACCCCGCTCCCAAAGATCAAAGATTCGTGGATTAGTCTGGCAAAGGCGGTGCAAATCGTCTGGCTTTTCGCAGCGATGACGCTGGCAGTAGCTAGGCAGCTTGCACTCACAATCAGTTGTCTCCGGATAAATCGGGTATGCATTTGGGCCTTCAGGCATTCTCATGGCTCCTCAGCGGGTGATGAACTCGAATTCGACGAGATCTGATGGAGCAGCCGTGTGATGGAAACGCCGTCGACGCGACCCACAACCGAAACCTGCCCTCAATAGGCATTGACTATTTCACGGCCCACTACCTCCTGTTCCGTGTAAGTCCCTCCTTCTACGAGCACATCCGGGCGCAAGCGATGAAGCAATACGTGCGGAGTATCGTCGTCAAACAAAAGTTCGTGGTTGACGCAGCCAAGCACAGCAAGCATCGCCGCCCGATCACTCTGTGAATTGACGGGACGGCTCTTGCCTTTGAGCCGCTTGACGGCCGCATCTGAGTTGACGGCGACCACGAGAACATCCCCAAGCCGCGCGGCTTCCTGGAGATACGTCACATGTCCGACGTGCAAAAGATCGAAGCAGCCATTCGTGAATACAATCCGCTTTCGCTCCGCCCGGTATTTGCTCAGATTGCAATCCAATTGCGCAATTGTTACGACCTTTTGCGCCGATTGGTGCGAACTGGATAAAGCGGCTGCCGCGGTCAGCATCACAATACCGCCAGGACTCTGAAACGACTTCAGGATTAGTTTGCGAGGCGCAACCATAGACTTCTGCCATGAGCCATCGACTGCGCGCAGCATCTCCTCCATTTGCGCTCTTTATCGATGAAGAGCCGGCGTGGCCGGCTTCATTCACATGACGAGGAGACAGGAATCTCGCGCGCTCAAGCGATAAGAAACAAAAGCGATGGGCTCATTCACTGCCCCTTTCTTCCGGCAATTTCCGGCCGGCCTTTGCCATCCGAGCGTGCGTGAACGGCACGCAATGTAGCTTTGGCTCTCTGTTCCACCCCTGGAACATCTCGAAGTTTCTCAGAGCTCGACGTAAAGTCAAATCGCCTAAATAGGGTAGAACATCGATTTCATTTTTGGTCCCGCAACATTGGAAACTTGGCTTGCAACTCAGCCCGCGAATGGACTCCCAATGCCTTGTAGATGGCTTTGAAGTGCGTATGTACTGTGTAGTATTTGCACTTTAACTCGTCAGCAATTTCCTTCTGACTTAACCCCCTGACTGCCAAGTCCAGCACTTTGCGCTGTGCCGGCGTGAGAACCGCACCGTCGATTCTGATTGTCCTTTGATTGTCCACACCTTGGGGACACACGTTGGTGGGATCTTCATCCTGGTCGGATGAGGCCAACGTCCGAATCGGCCTCAGAAGCAGGAGGAGCCGAACCGCGCCAATTTTGAATTCATCTCCTTCATGCAGGAGGAGATTCTTGGTGGAGCCGCTGTTGATTCCGTTGCGACTCCCCAAGTCCCGAAGTTTGATATTCCCCATCGCGTCTACATTCACGCTAGCATGCCGCCTGGAAACCGACATATCGCAAACCTTGATGTCGCAGGTCCGTGCCCTACCGAGCAGGTATTTGCCCGGTCGCAGTTCAAAGGGAAGATTGCCTGCCACCGGCCAAATGTTGACGAGCCACACGCTTGGTTCCTCCATGTAACCGCATCGTAGATACGACATCCCCCTATAAATAAAATCGCAAAACACGACCCAAACCGGGCCAAGATTCTGAAAAGATTCTGTGGTGACGGCGCAAGTTTAGGATGGGAAGAGACTTACAATCAAAGAGGAACCTTGTCCGTCCGAAGGATCGCAGCGAACGCGGAGCCAGGGATGCACCCGGCCGCGTGCGGGGCGCACGAATGTCTTCGGAAGAAACTACTGCTTTAAGTAGCCCAAATAGGTAAGCCTGAACGTCATGGCCTGCGTGCTAACACCATATTGCTCGGCCAACTCTTCAAGGTCGTCATCGTCGATGTGGTCCCCAAGTTTCTTAATGTCTTTGACCACGAATTTCGCGGGCATCAGCAGCTCTGCGGCGAAGAAATTGGCTTCTCGCTCCTCGATATCTGTTCCCTCGCTTGATGACTGATCTCGTCGCCAAATCTTTACTTCGCGATCAACGTGCAAGTCGTTGAAATCGTGGAGCAAAAAATGGCCTAACTCATGTGCTGTCGTGAAGGCCCGCCTGTTCCGCGAGTGCGTCGAATTGACGCCTATGATGGCGGTCTTGCGCTTGCGGTCACGGTAGAGAAAACCAGAGAGTTCATCGTCAGCGGGAGCTTCCTGGACTTCAACTCCGACTTCTCTTGCTATCTCTGTCACATTCACTGGCTTGGAGTGAACGTCGTGTTCGTCGAGCAGTTGTTCTGCGACTGACCGGATGTGCTTCCTACGGACCGTCATTGGTCTTCCCTCTTTGTACCGCGGAAACCAAGGAGGTTATCCACTCTTTTTCTGATTTTGGCCGATCCTTCAGAGCATGCTCCAATCGTTGGGTGCCGTCGGTGCCCGGCGCGGGCAATAGGCTGATAACGGGAACTTGCAGCTCGGCAGCAATTTGCGCGAGAGTGTGCAGCAGAAATTTTTGGCGACCTTTCTCAATATTCGTGATCGACGTGCGGGTAAGGTCAACGCGGTCGCCAAGTTCCTCTTGGGTGAGCGGCGGCACCCGCTTCTTACGGCCGTCACGGATACGGCGGCCGACTTCAGAATAGAACGCGTCTATGTCGAGCATTTGAACGACCTCAATCGCCAAAAGTAGTCTAAATGCCCCGTGATGTCAACTATGCAAACAGTTTGTATCATTGACTATTTGACATCACTGTAGTTTGCGCTATTGACTTTGGCGACGGGAGTCGCTAGGATCCTGCCAACTGCTCCACGTCGGAGCACCTGCATAAGGAACCCTGATATGGCTCAGGAAGAAAAAGACCACGAGAAGCAGATCACGATCATCGTTAATGGCAGGAAGAAAACGGTCTCCGAGAAAGAGATGACCTACGACGAAATCGTCAAGCTGGCATTCGACCCGGTGCCGCCGGACACGATTTTCGTCATCGGCTACATGTTCCACGGTAAGGACGGGAGCCTGAAGGCTGGCCAGTCAGTCCACGTTAAAGATGGGATGGTGTTCGATGTCACTGATGCTGGTAAATCGTAGTCCCGACCTGAGCCAGTTACGGTCAGAAGGGTACGACCTGCGGGTCCGGAAGTCCGCGCATGTGATGATCAGCGGGGTGCCATACGTGACGCCGGAGAAAAAGGTCAAAGAAGGAGTTCTGTTCGCGGAGCTGGACCTCGCGGGCGAAGCCACGGCCCCGCCAAAAAGGCATGTCGCCTTTTTCGTGGGCGAATGCCCTTCAAGAGCAGACGGGACGCCTATCGAAGGGACGACCCAAGTAAATCACGCAGTCGACAGTGAGCTCACGCTCAACTGGCAGCTCTCGCAGACGCCAAAGAACGGCTACGGAGACTACCATGCCAAGATAAAGACCTACATCAATATCCTCCTCGGTGAGGCGCAGACCATCGACCCGACGGTGACGGCAATCAAGAACAATCCCGTCGTGCCTGACGAAGGAGAATCGGTTTTCAAATATGTCGATACCGGCCCGACCAAGGCGGGGATTTATGAGTTGAATTGTAAGCTCGAGCTCGGCAAGGTCGCCATCCTCGGCGTGGGGGGAACAGGGGCCTACGTGCTGGATTTGGTCGCAAAAACGCCGGTCAAGGAGATTCACCTCTTTGATGGCGACATTTTCCTGAATCACAACGCGTTCAGGTCTCCCGGTGCCGCCTCGCTTGAGCAGTTAACCGGGAAGCCGCAAAAGGTAAAGTACTTGGCGGAGATGTATTCGCACATGCGGCACGGCGTCATTGCTCACGATCTTTTCATCGATGACGCCTCGGTGGATCGGCTTCAGGATATGGCGTTCGTATTTCTGTGTATCGACCGGGGGAAGGTCAAGCGGCTGATTGTGGAGCGTCTGGAAGAGTGGGGGATTCCGTTTATCCACGTCGGAATGGGCCTCCATCTCGGTGAGGAGGCTCTTGGCGGAATGGTGACGGCGACGACCAGCACGCCCGGCAAGCGGAATCATTTCCGGGATCACGTCGGCCTGAAGGACAGCGACGCGGAGGACGAATACTCTCGCAACATCCAAATCGCCGATCTCAACATGCTCAATGCCGCGATGGCCGTCATTAAGTGGAAGAAGTATTGCCGGTACTACAATGACTACGGGCGTGAGCATTATTGTCAGTACATGGTTGACACCAATGGCATGGTGAACGAGGACGCGGCATGAAGTCCGACGTGATCCTGACGCACGAATTCGTCGAATTCATCCCCGACGTGCTGGAGGAGAATAGGCTCTACATCTCCTTAGCATACGGGACCGCAGTCCATAAGTGCTTTTGTGGCTGCGGCCGGGAAGTGGTCACGCCGCTCTCCCCGACGGATTGGCATTTGACCTTCGACGGCAGGACCGTGTCGCTTTTCCCATCGATTGGAAGCTGGAATTCGCCTTGCCGCTCTCACTACTGGATCAAGAAGAACCGAGCGCATTGGGCGCCGCAGTGGACTGAGGCGCAAATCGCGGCGGGCCGGAGGCACGATGCCCAAACAAAGAAGCGATACCTCGACGCCCAAGAGGATGGGATTCCCGACGAAGTTGCACCTCCCGCCATCTCTTCAGCTACGGAAAGGTCCTTGTGGGATACGATCAAGGTCTGGTTCAGGTAAAAGGCCCATGAAAACTGACCAATAGACCGTCCACGATTACCGAGCTGCTTATCTTCCTTTATGTCGCACTTGGCGACGCATTCCTTCAACTTCTTTCAAGCAAATACTTGCCATATTGGGTGTAAGCAGATGGGTAATCAAATCAATAGCATACTGCGGAAACACCTTAACCGATGCAGACACATCGTTTTCTGATGGATGGATCCCTGACTATTCTCCAGAGAATTAGGCGACGTTAAAGACCTTCCTTGCCGTCGAATAGACCTTCCCTTCCGGCTTCTCTCTGGCACCGACTCGCTCAATTTCTTGGCGAATCAAGTTGCACACGTCAGTCACAAGGGCATCGTAGCGGTTTCCGGTGATGTTGACCGGGGTGTGGTCATTGACCCGCATCATCAACCCCTTGGATTCGTCCGGCAGTATCGCCAGACGGTTCACGAAATGCGTGTAGCTCGTCGGGGAATCAATCATCACCCGCAGCAGCAGATGATATTCACGGGATTCCCCGTCAAACCGCAGGGCATTCGACGGCCCCCCGGCTGGCTTGAACGGCTTGTTGTCGTCACCCGGCTCCTCAACGAAATCGATGCGATTTTCGTCTACAGGAGCCAAGCCGGTCCTAATGACTTTCAGTACTTCCCGGAACGTGCCGATGATTCGCTTGTCCTTGGCGTCCCGCTCCTCAGAGACTTTGCCCCACAGGTCCGACAATTCCTGATACTTGGTCATGGCGAGAAATGCTCCCTCACATTGCCTTAGAATCGGGAGTGCCCCTTCGTAGGGCAGCACTATCTCCCTTTTGGGAATACTAGGAGGGCAGCTGTCGCCGGGCAAGAGGCTGGAGTTCGCCAAGTAGAGGGCTTGGGCTGGCGGAACAGGGTTCGGGGTCAGCGGGCGCAGGATTTCGTTAAATTAGGACGCGACCCTCTTTCATGGTTGTCTCCTTCCATCGCCACAGTGGACCTTACCTGGATTATGCTCCTCCCGCTCCCCTGGAGATGACACGTGCTTCATCGCGGAAGGCTGTCGAGGCATAACGAGAGAGATTGATCGCTCCGAAAACGATGCTGCAAAATGGCGTGGATGGCCAATGGCTACCGGAACTTAAATGAGCCTCTCGATGGGACCCGTTTTTGCGCTGAAATGCGGCAAAGAATAGCTGGCTACTTCGTGGCAAGCTCTGGGCAACCGTCATTTACCCAGTCTCTGAAGGATTCGTAACTCCATCTACACGTGACGTCGGTTGCGGGCAAGACGCTGAATTCGTAATCATCGTTGAGAAAATCATTCGGATGGTTCCATTTGCGCACCCTTCCATCGCTGTGGTCCCCAACGTGAAGTCCAGGCGGTGAGTTAGTGGGCTCTGCTTCTGAACGGGTCGGCCATTTACTGCCTTAGCTCGTCTGCTTTGCGGTAGAATTTCTTGTCCACATGGTCCGCAAGCTTGACATCGTACAGCGGCAGTGGAGGGAGACGGGTCACAATTTCCCAAGGGACTATCGACTTCTTTTCCCTGTCGAATTCGATCTTGAGCCGATGAGCGTTCAGAACAAGCTCGTGGAAAAAGGGAACGTCATCTGGTTCAGCAAGCCAGAAGTGTGATTCGATTACCGCAATGGCTTTGGCATTGTTGTCTTGGAAGAGTTCCACGTATTCGTTTGCCTTTGTGATGGTGTTTTTCAAGTCCTCTGAGTATTGGGGCGAGTTTATGGGAACGTGAGGATTCTTCTGTGGGCTGAACGCTTCCTCATAGGTTTGCATGATGATACCGTGATAGTTGGCAATCTTGACCGTGTTCCTCATGTGGAAGTGGAGAGGACCGTAAAGCAACTGGATCTGCTGGCGTAGGAATTCGATGCGGCGGTCGATGCGGCCCTTGTACATCGCAAATAAGGTTGTCCCTACCACGCCAATCAGAACCCCTGCGAAGCCAAGAAGAGCGGGCCAGAGCGTTGGCACTATAGGGGCGGGCGATGGGGGTGGAGAGACGACGGGGGTAGGGGCAGGAACGTTTGGCGGGGGTTCCTGCCCTAGTGAGGTCGCCAAGAGAATCGCAATTAGTGCGGCTGTTCGCATGGGAGCTCCTTCTCCCACGATTGTCCTCTGTGCCCTCATCTGGTCAATCCGCTGCAAACGCACCTTCACCCATGGCGGAGGCTTCTTGAACGTCTGGTGAGAGCACAGGCAACCGCTCTCCAAGGCTGGCTCTGGCTCGCAGCACTCGTCTATTCTTGCAACATCATTTCTAAAGTGCAAAACAGGCTCTAGTCATCCAGGTCGAATACCGGCTGTGCCAGAAAGCCCGACAAGGCGACCGTGGAGAAGCGCGCGAAGGAAAGTGTGGCCGCCGCGTCGCCGGAATGGAAGGACATCTGCAGAAAGTTCTCGGCATACTTGAGATGGCTCTGAGGATAAATGAAGGGCTGGCCTCAGGACTTTTTGTAGCTGTGGGCGGCGATGGTGGGGAGCTTGGCGAGCAGGCGATGGATGGAGACGTTGACCTGGCGGGAGTCGGAGGGGTCGAGCGAGTCCTGATAGAACGCCGAGAGGCGCTCGCCACGCTAGAAGGGATGGAGAGATTAATATGCCGACCCAACGATGCTGGATAACGGCATCCTTGGCCAATATCTAAAGAAAAATAAGGGGCGGGCTGCCCGAAGGCAGCCCGCCTGACATTGTCTGTCATCAAGTTGCTTTCGTTTGGCCCCGGCTGCGGAGATGGCCAGTCCCAGCGACGACATCGGATCACCGGCGGCATTCTTCGCACTAGTTTTGGCCTAGGCAGCACTGCGACGAATGGCATCCTGCACGTCCCAGTCGATCATCTGCGGCCCGGCCTCCTGATATTCTTCGTCCAGCGGAGGATCGCGCGGCGGCAAGATACTGAATCCGCGGTGTCGTACGGTTCTCATGGATTCCCCCGTGGCGCGGCTCACTTCACGTTCGAGATCTGCTTGGGTCATAGAGTATTCCTCCAATGAGAAAGACAAGAAACAAAAAAGGGCCGCCTTGCGGTAAGACAAGGCGGCCCAGATAAAAACAATGGCTAGCGGAAACGGTCGTTAGGTGGCCATTCCCGCCGACTCGGCGACGGTCAGTTCGCTGGCCAGCAAGTTCAATGAAAGGTCATTGTCGGTCGGCAATCCCCGCAGCCAGCGTGTGAATTGCCCCGTCATCAGCCCAGCGGCGATGGCTGCCGTATAGATGACGCCGCGAGCGGTACAGCCGCCCGTCATGGTTTCAGTCTGGGCGAACAGCGTAGTCGGGTAATAGTCCCGGCCTTCGTCACCAGCGACAACAAGCACGCGGATGACTTCGCCCAGCATTCGGCCATCCACCCAGAACTCCGCATTTCTGCCTGCTGACCGCCAGATGGCAGTGCGGGCCGAAATGGAATCCGCGCAGCAGAAAATAACCTCACCAACAAGAAGTCCGGGCCGGTAACGGGCGCAGATCTGGCTCACCTCAATGCTGGAATCAATCCGGGAAATCGCCTGGGCTGTTGCCAGGACCTTCGATTTTCCCAGGTCTTCCCACAAATATCCCTGCGTGGTGATGTTGACCTCTTCGACTACATCAAAGTCCACCAGAGTGAGTTGCCGGGCTCCCAGCGATGCCAATTGGAGCGCTACCTGCCGGCCAATGGCCCCCACACCGATGACGGAAATCGCCAAACCTTCGAGCCGCTCCCGAGGAACGAGCCCTTCCTGCCGACTAAACCGGTCTGTGTCAGAATCGCTCACCGGTCACCTCCAGTCCGTCCGAGCAGAAAAACGGGTTGTACATCCAGTCCTCGGATAGCCAGTCATCCCGCTCGTCGTGAGACACTGTCCCCAGTTTGGGCGCTTTCTTCGGTGGCTCAGCGAGGATCTCTTCGGTGACCGAGCTCAGGTATTCCTGCTCCCAGTCCTGCTCCTCCGAGCCAGAAAACGAACGGGAAAAATCGATTTCCACAGGTAGCATCAGCTCCCCTCCCGGACCCGCGTTTAGCGCCAGGCGGGCATAGGTCTCCCCCTTTTGTGCCAGGATGAACATGATGGCCCAGTCGGAATTGCCGAAGCAGCGGGCGAACGTCTCTTCGTCCGTGCAACTGGGACTGGCGGAATCTCCCGGATGGGTATGCACCCAGATCCGGGCAAAGCGCTCGACGACATAATCCAGGTCGACATAGTCGTCAAAATGATCCGCCACCGCCTGGTCGTCGAACTTGACGGTGACGGCGGTGCATTTCTGACGTACCAGAGAGATATCCTCAATCAGCAGCAGATCATCTGGCGCGCTAATCCCAAAGCCGCCGACTTCGGTGGAACCGAAGTCACGCAGGAACAAGAGCTTCCTCCACGCATATGGGGTCAGACGCAGTGGGCGGGGGCTCATCCCCACTTGCTTGGGACTCGGTAGCCGGATTGTCTGCCGGGGTTTCGTCTTCATCCGATTCTTCTCCTTTCTCTAGGCAATCAGTACAGATCAGGACAAGGGTACCGGGCCGAAATTCCAGGCAGCCCCGGCAGAATACTCCGCTGCACTCGCGGCAGGATGTGCAGCACGCGCTGCAGAGCGTCTCTTCGCAGGCCTCGCAGGAACTGCGGCAACTATCGCAAACCGATTGGCTGCACCGTGAGCAGCCCCAGGACTCCTCCTCGGAGACCGGGTTGCCGCAGTCGTAGCAGTCCACCCCCCCATTCCAGCGAGTAAGCGCAACGAAGGCGCTGTCGGGGTTGTAGGTCTCCAGGATCTGCCTCACGAGCGTGAAGAAGTCCAGAAGCCTTCCCTGAGCGAGAGCCTTGCGGATCCCCGTCGCGCCATCTCCTTCGCATAGCCGATTGCCGCTCACGTGCGGGTGAGTAACATCGTCATGCCCTTCCGCGGTGTGCGGGTCTTCGGCGACCACGTCATAGCAAGGTCCTTTGCCAATCTCCTGCCAGTGCAAAATGATTCGGAAAGGCCCCAGATAAGTGTCGTTCAGCTCAACGGGAGCTGTGAGAACGCTGAGCCGCTTCTCCTGGAGATTGAGCTCCACCTCCACAAACTCCTCTTCCAAAGCCGTCAGATCCTGGGCAATATCGTGTGGACCCGAGACCTGCGTCGGGCCAGGGGTCTTGGGAAGTTCATGCCGAAACCGTTCCAGCCTGCGACCGAGGGTGGCTGCCGAAAGGTCAAGGTCCAAGAGGAGGCTGTCCGCTGCGACTTGCCAACCCTTCTCTCTGGCCAGCTCCAACCGACGGACCAACTTTGCGAGGTCATGCCAGTCATGGTC
>Ga0065712_10067792_pt1 | contig 34297 bp, 28 predicted proteins | sample MisRhiReplicate1_FD_59099 | JGI IMG/M metagenome (GOLD analysis project Ga0065712, IMG submission 59099) | Miscanthus rhizosphere microbial communities from Kellogg Biological Station, MSU, sample Rhizosphere Soil Replicate 1: eDNA_1 v3... | ecosystem: Host-associated > Plants > Roots >...
TTTGATCTGCGTTCATCCGCGTTCATCTGCGGCTAAAATCCTATGGTATAATTCGCCCCCGTATAGGAAGGGAAAAGCCATCACCAGCGTTCTAGGCAACACTCTGGGCTTAAAACCAAATCAACTGCGGCGTATCGAAAAGCTGTACACTCGGCGCATACCTCCAGACCAGATCGTCACCCCTGAATTTGCTCGCCAGTTAAGCGAGTTATCTCACGAAACACGCCGGCAAATCGGAGCCCTCATCGATCGCCAGGGTCACATTCAGTACGTGATGGTGGGCGACAACCGCCGCATCGAACTACCCGATTTCAAACGTGTCCGCGTTGCTTCAGGACGATTTCGCGGGCTCCGTTGTGTACACACGCATCTGCGCGGCGAGCCTCTCACACAAGACGACTTAACCGACCTCGCACTGCTGCGATTGGACCTGATGGCCGCGATCGATGTTGATTCCGGCTCGGGCCTGCCGGGCCTCGTTCGTGCAGCGCACTTGTTACCGCTGCACTCAGGTGAACTCGACAACGCAACCACTCCCGAACTCTACGCTTTCCTCGAACCAAGAGTAGCCTCGCAACTCGATCTCGATTTCCAATCTCTCATTGACTCGCTCGAAGAAGAGATGGCGAGAAACCGGCGCACGGCACGTCGTGCGGAAGTGCGTGACCGCACGATCCTGGTTGGCGTTGCCACCGGATCACTGGCGGATGCCGAGGAATCAATGGCGGAACTCGCCGAGCTCGCCACGTCCGCCGGCGTTGTAGTCCAGGATCGGATCATCCAACGCCGCTCCGCAATCGATCCGCGAACTGTGTTGGGACGTGGCAAGCTCGATGAACTGATCATTCGCGCACTTCAACTCGGCGCTGACATGCTCGTCTTCGACAGTGAACTATCGCCGGCGCAAGTCAGGTCGTTGTCGGAAGCAACCGATCTCAAGGTCATAGATCGATCGCAGTTGATACTCGATATCTTCGCGCAGCGCGCGCAGTCGAAAGAAGGAAAGATCCAGGTTGAGTTGGCCCAATTGAAGTACTTGCTGCCGCGCTTGATAGCAGGCCAGGATTCCGCGTTTTCGCGTTTGGCGGGTGGCATCGGCGGCAGAGGTCCAGGTGAAACCAAGTTGGAAACTGATCGCCGTCGTGTTCGCGATCGCATCAATCGCCTCGATCGTGAAATCGAAGCACAGCGACAGCGACGCCAGGAACGTCGCAAGGGACGAACACGCCAGGGACTGCCGGTGATCTCGATCGTCGGTTATACCAACGCGGGAAAATCCACGTTGCTGAACTCGCTGACGAAGAGTGACGTGCACGCCGAGCAGCGCATGTTCGCGACTTTGGATCCAACCTCGCGGCGGCTTCGTCTGCCACGCGAACAGGAAGTGATCATCAACGATACCGTCGGTTTTATTCGTGCGCTGCCGCCTGATTTACTCTCTGCGTTTCGCGCCACGCTCGAAGAGATTAGCGACAGCACGCTACTGATTCACGCGGTCGATATTTCAAATCCTCGTTGGGTGCAACAGATTCAATCGGTAAAGCGAATTCTGGCGGAGCTGCATTTGGCGGACATTCCCTCGATCCTCGCGCTTAATAAAGCCGACCTCGTTGAGCCCGAGATTCTGGAAGCCGCCGTTCGCCAGGCGCGCCAACTCGACAGCGGTGAAACGGTGGTAATCTCCGCGATCAAGCCGGCTACGCTCAATGCTTTACTGGAAAAAGCGGGCGCCGTCCTGGCCCGCAACCTCGCCGCCGCATGAGAATGAACCACAAAGGCACAAAGACACAAATGGAAACCAACGGTTCAGAAGATCAAAATAAATTTTTGTGTCTTTGTGCCTTTGTGGTTAGTTCTTGCGGCTCTTGAGGCAAGCTATGGGACTTCGTCCACGATTCAAAACTCCATTCAGCCAGGCGCGCGATAAGCTCGTGGCCTACGCTATTCGCCCACTGATGGTGTTCCAGCCGCGTACGCGATTTCTCATCGGCTTTAGCGTCCTTGTTATCGCGACCACCCTCCTGCTCCTCAGCAACCCGACTTCCACTTTCACTGAAAACTACAAACTCGGCGAGGTGCTCGGGCGATCGATTGTGGCGCCTGCCGATCTGACTGCCGTAGACCAGGTTGAAACTGAACGACGAAAAGCCGTCGCGAGACAAACCACACGCCCCGTTTTCAATTTTGATTCCAGTCGCGCGGAAACCTCCGTACAAAGCTTTCGCACCGCGTGGGAAGAGTTGAAAAAACAAACTGCTTCGGGACAGAACAAAAATCCAGTGTGGACCGGCGAAGGAGGTCCGGCAGTTGTTCAGGCAATCATCTCGCACAACTTTAACGAAGCGGACCTGGACCGCCTCGCTTCGATAATTCGAGAAATCGGCGCCGGCTACATTTACGACGATCGCGAGGCGGATCGTTTGCAGCAGGAGATCGTGCTCGTCGATGTTCGCAATCCAGTGGCCCAGATGATTGTGCCCGCGCCCCGCACGAGAATGGTCCCACTCTCGTCAGCGCGTCGCAGCCTCGAGCTACGGCTCGTTAATCTTCCCGGTTGGACACCCGAGCAGAAAACCGCACTCACCTCCGCACTGCTACCGTTGATTCGTCCCAATGTGGTTCTCGATGAGACCGCAACTGCTGCTGCTCGCGAAACAGAAGCCAGCCAGATCGAGCCGGTCGTGATCTCGCTTAAACGTAACCAGGTTATCGCGCGCGAAGGGGATACCGTCACGCCGAACATTCTTGCGCAAATCGGCGTGATCAGAAGCGCGAGCCCCTTAGGCAGACCATGGCACAACTTCTTCGGATTGCTGCTGCTGGTGATCGCCGTCTATTGGGTTGCATGGAAATTCGCCGAACACAGGAGCGGAAGCAGTCCGCTCAGTTTGAGCAAACACAAAGCATTCGCCCTCGTCGGCTCGGCAATCCTGGTCGAAACCGCGCTGATGAGAATCGGATTTACTTTCGGCGATAGCGTAGCCGGGCGAATGCAAGCGCCCTTCAACGACCCGGTTATCTGGAGCTTTGCCATACCATTTGCAGCCGCCGCGCTTCTGGTCGCAATGTTGGTCGATACGGAGCTGGCTTTCCTGACCGGAATCATCACCGCGCTTTTCGCTGGAATGCTGGCGCCGACCGGAATGCAAAAAGCCTTGTTCGCGATGGTTTCGTGTTCCGTCGCAATCTACGGAATCGGCCGTTACCGCGAGCGGCAGTCGGTTACGCTCGCCGGTCTACTCGTGGGCGCAGTGAACGCCGTGATGGCCCTGGCGCTCCTCGCCTATTCGGAACAGCCTCTCACACTGCGTACATTTCTGATGGCGAGTGGGTGTGGAATCGCGAGTGGATTATTGACTGCCGTGTTTGCCGCCGGTGGTTTGCCGATTAATGAATCGCTCTTTGGAATACTCACCGACGTTAAATTACTGGAGCTCTCGAACGCTGACTTGCCCGTCCTGGGCCAACTCGCCTTGCGCGCGCCCGGCACAAACCAACACTCGCACGCTGTCGGTCAGCTCGCGGAAGACGCTTGTCGCGCAGTCGGCGCCAATCCCCTGCTGGCTCGCATCGGCGCGCTGTATCACGATATCGGAAAGTTGGCCGCGCCCGAGTACTTTGTCGAGAACCAGCAAGGCGATAACCCGCACGACCGGCTGCGTCCATACCAGAGCGCAAAGATCATCACGAGTCACGTGACTTACGGCGCGAAACTGGCGAAGGAGATCGGACTACCGACGAAGATCGCCGACTTCATTCCGCAACATCACGGCACCCGAACGCTCCATTACTTCCTGCGCAAGGCCCAGGCTCAGGCCAAACCTAACCAGACTATAGATGAGGCTGACTTTCGTTACCCGGGACCCAAGCCACAATTCAAAGAAGCCGCGATCATGATGCTGGCTGATTCCTGTGAAGCCGCAGCGCGCTCGCTGTCGCGTCCCGATCCGGAGAACATTCGCGCAATCGTCATCAAGATCTTCGACGCAATCGTGAGTGATGGGCAACTGGATGAATGTGATGTGACGTTGCAGGAGTTGACGACGATACGAGAAGCAATGATCAGCGCGCTCACTGCGATCTATCACGCGCGTATCGATTATCCTGGTTTCAATCCTCCCCTCACCGGACCGCTGGCTCCTCTGCCTGCGGGAAATCTCGACAGCGAAGAACGCGGGATCAGTTACAGCAAACCGTCTGAAGTTCCGATCAGCCGCGGCGGCGAAGTCGAAGACGAAGCGCTGCCACGAAAGGTCAGTAACCGCGGATGACGCGGATAAAAATCCGGATTTCGATCCGTGTCATCCGTGGTTAAACTGCGGCCGGAGCTTGGCGTAGGTTGTTGGGAGGTCTTCAGGAAGGACGCGAGCTTCAGCAACGGTCGTCATGAAGTTTGTATCGCCACCCCACCGCGGAAGCAGATGGATGTGAATATGATCGGCGATGCCCGCGCCGGCTACGCCCCCAAGATTCATACCCAGGTTAAATCCTGAAGGCGAATAGACCTCACGCAAGGCAGTTTGCGAACGCTTCGCCAGATCCATCAGCTCGTCAGTGATCTCCTTGGGCACGGAATCAAACTCGCTCGTGTGCAGGTACGGAACGATCAGCACGTGTCCGGTGATGTAGGGATAGCGATTCAGGACGATGAATCCATGTTGGGCGCGGTGGATTATAAAGTTAGTCTCATCGTGCTCAGGGTCGTTCGCCATCTGGCAAAACACGCAACCCTCGCCGTATGATTCAGCGCCTGAAGCGATGTACCTGGCACGCCAGGGACTCCACAATCTTTCCAATTCAGGCACCTCGTGATTGAAGCTTAAAGGATGGGCGGCTGACGGGTGTCATCGACGGAGCGAGAAGTGTTTGTCGTCGTGTGGGAGCCGGGATTGTCGTCGTTAATGAGCTCTTTCAGCTCTTTGCCCGGCTTGAAGTAAGGAACACGTTTAGCGGGAATACTCACCGGATCGCCGGTCTTCGGATTTCGCCCGCGCCTGGCACCGCGCTCTCGCACACGGAAACTACCAAAACCGCGCAACTCAATCTTCTCGCCCTGATTCAGGGTTTCGATGATGCTTTCAAAAACAATTTCGACCAAACGCTCGGCGTCTTTCTTTGTGAGTTCAGCCGCTCGAGCGACATCTTCGACGAGTTCTGCTTTTGTCATGCATCACCTCGATTGATTTGAAATATCTATCCACAGATTGCACAGACGCCGATCAGTCTGCGCAACCTGCGAAATCTGTGGATATCAGCAGTGAAACTATTCGTCGCTTTCGGATTTACTCAATCCAAAGTCCGCCAGTTCACCGAGCGAGGCCATTCCGCCGCCCGCCTCTGACGAGTAGATCTTGGTATCGACTATCGGTTCATCTTTGCCAACGGCCCTTGCCGAAAGACCAATCTTCTTGGTCTCCGGATCGATTCGCAGGATCTTGAAATCCATCTCCTGTCCTAGCTGCACCACGTCTTCCGGTTTCGCCACGCGTTCTTCCGAAAGCTCCGAGATGTGACAAAGACCTTCGAGATTGTCATCCAGCTCAACGAACGCGCCGAAGTTGGCGAAGCGGGCGACTTTCCCGTGAACCACGTCGCCCGGCTTGTGTTCGGTGGTGAACTTCTCCCAGGCATTCGGTTCGAGATCTTTAATCGAAAGCGATAGCCTGCGGTTCTCGCTGTCGATACTGGTAATGACTGCGTCGATCTCTTGGCCCTTCTTCAGGACCTCACTCGGATGCTTGATGCGACGCGACCACGAAATGTCTGACACATGGACCAGTCCATCAACTCCGTCTTCGATCTCGATGAATGCGCCAAAGTCAGTCAGGTTTCTGACCCGTCCATGAACGCGCGTTCCGACCTGGTAACGCTCGTGCAGCGTTTGCCAGGGGTTCTCCTGCACCTGCTTCATGCCGAGGCTGATGCGACGCGCCCGCGGATCGACACTCAGAACTTCAACTTCAACCATGTCCCCAGGGTTGACCACTTTGCTGGGATGCTTGACGCGTTTGGACCAGCTCATTTCCGAAACGTGGACCAGTCCCTCGACGCCGTTCTCGAGTTCGACAAATGCGCCGTAGTCAGCCACGCTTGCGACGCGGCCATTCACTCTCGTGCCCACTGGAAAACGTTCTTCGACACTGGACCATGGATCGGGAAGGAGTTGTTTGTAACCAAGCGAGACGCGCTCACGCTCGCGATCGAATTTCAGGACCTTGACCTGGATGTTATCGCCGACGCGGAACAACTCGTTCGGATTCTGGAGCCGGCCCCAGGACATGTCAGTCACGTGCAACAACCCGTCAACTCCTCCAAGATCGACGAACGCGCCATAGTCAGTGAGGTTCTTGATCTGGCCTTCCACGACGATGTCTTCTTCAATCTGCTGCAGCGTTTGATCTTTACGGCCGGTGTTCTCCTGTTCGATAACCGCTTTGCGCGACAGCACGACATTGGACCGCTTGCGGTTGAGCTTGATTACTTTGGCTTCGATGATTTGATTGCGCAGGCTGTCGAGGTTTCTCACTGGACGAACGTCAACCTGCGAGCCCGGCAGAAAGGCTGCAATGCCGTCGATGTCAACACGCAATCCACCCTTGATGCGATCGATAACGCGGCCCTTTACGTTGCTGCCGTCGCGGTACGCCTTCTCGAGATCGTCCCACGCCTTCATGCGCACGGCATCCGCGCGCGAGAGAACGGGGAGCCCGTCGGCAGTTTCCATGCTCTTGACCAGCACTTCGACTTCATCGCCGGCCTTGACGGTGAGTTGACCGTTTTCAGTGAACTCGGCCGGGTTAACAATGCCTTCCGACTTGTAACCAAAATCGATGACGACTCCGCGTTCGCTCAAACCTACGACTGTGCCGCGAACGACTTCGCCTTCTTCGAGAGTCGCCTGTTCCTGTTCGAACTGATCGAGGAGTTGTCCGAAATCGACGTCGCCCGTGGCGCGTGATTCGTCGGACTCTTCTGGTTCGGGTGTAGTTGCTGGTGCTGGTTGAGAAGCCATGGCGTTTTGTTGCGGCGCAGTCTTGGACTCGCCGGAGGTTGAATTATCGTTGACCTCGCTGTTATTCAGCTTGGGTTGTTCACTAGACATGCATACTCCTGTAAGCCCGGTACCTTTCAGCGCGTGGAAGATCTTATCGCGCTCACTCAGCCGGAACAATCAGCGCAGGTCTTCGCTGACTGTCAGACAGGTGTACAGCGGCCTCTAGCATGATTGACCTTGGCGTTGTCGGGAGTTGAAGGCTGGCGAGGAAGCGAGCCGTTTGGATTTGAAATGTCGAGCTAATTTGTTTCGATTACCGCCCTGCCGTAGTTACCCCGCTTGGTCCGACAAACACCCGCCGCCTTTTTACCGGGTAGGGCGGCAGAGTACACGCCTGCGCGAGCGCATGTCAAGGCAATAGCAGCGCAAGTTCTTCTTTATAGGTCTTATATGCCTATATGTTCGATAAGACCGATACCGCGATCCGATTACTGCGCGGATGAAAGCGTGTCGTTACTTCGCGGGACGACGTACACACCAGCGGAGTGCGAGCCCACGAAGAGGACGTTTTGATCGTGCGCGTCAAACGCCAAGGCCCAGATTCTTTGAGAAGGTAAATGCCTGTCCTTCGGATCGATGCGCGTCCACGTCTGTCCCGCATCCGTGCTGCGATAAACTCCGCCCCCGATTTCACTAATCTGATAAGCATTACCGGCGAACACCTCGTCGCCATTGCGCGGATTTATCAGAATGCTGGTGAAGTCTCCGAAAGGAAGATTGCCGCCGCGAACTCGCCACGTCGCTCCACCGTCATGCGACATGAAGAGTGCCTGCTTGGTCCCAACGTAAACATAATCCGGCCGCTGCGGATCCTGTGCGATGGTATTGACCGGCACCTCGTGCGGTATGCCTTCAACCTGCCGCCATGTCTTTCCACCATCATGAGAAATAAGCGCGCCCGAGCTCGGCGTTCCTACCCAGATAGTTTCTGGTTTTTGCAGATTGGTGGAGATGCAGGTCGTGCGCGGATCGAAAGAGCCGTACGAAAGCTTCTGCCAACCCTTCGCTGGATCGAAGCTGCGATAAAGGCCGGTATTGGTTGCGGCCAGGATTGCAGGCTGCTGCGTGTCGGCGTCAATGGTATGGACCAAAGCATTGACAGCGTCAGCGAGAATCAGACCACCCTCGTCAGAGGAGTTTGCCTCACTTTCCTTTCCGATACCGAGCGCCGCGAGTGTAATTGCATCGAGTTTACCGGTAACAGGCAGATGTCGATCGGCTTGAAATTTCTTCAGCGCAGCAGTTGTAGCCGGGCCGGTTTTGCCGTCAGGATCGCCGAGATGATAACCAGCCGCATTCAGCGCTTCCTGTGCGCGCAGGATTGACTCCTCTGAGGCTGCTACTGCTACGGGTCTGCGCTGCGGAGTCGCTCGCTTCGCTGTTTTCTTCCCGGTGGGTTTCTTTTTCTCCGCCGCCCACACTGGCGCCCACGAAGTGCCACGATCAGTCGAGCGATAGACGCCGAGGTTCGTGCCCAGGTAGATCACGTCAGCGTCACGCACGTCCTGCAAGATGGCATAGGTGATGAGACGCGAAGGCATGCTGCGCATCGATGGACGCCAGCTCTCGCCGTTGTCATTGCTGACGAACAGGAATCCGCCGCCCGTCGCGGTATTGATCGTCGAAGCGTAAATTCGATTCGGTATTTCGCGGTCAGCCAGAATGGCATTAGCAAACCGTCCACTAAATCCACCGTTCGTGGGCGTGAACGTCTTGCCGCCGTCATTTGAAACCATCACCCCGTAGTTATTGGTGCCGATGTAAACCATCTCCGGACGAGATGGGTGAACGGCAATCGAGTTGATCTCGAGTTGTCGAGAAGTGGTCACCATCCATGAATCCGCATCGCCGCCTTTTTCGGATCGCCAGAAGCCTTCCGTAGTGCCGGCGAAGACGATGCCCGGCACAGATGGATGCTGCAATATCGCGCGCGTGCGGCGCGATTGAGAAGGAATGCCTTGAACTTTACGCCAGCTTTCACCCGCATTCTTGCTTTCGTAAATGCCGCTGCATGCGGAAGCAATGATGTGGTTGGGGTCGCGTGGATCGATGTCGATGGCAAAGATGTCTGAATCATCGATCATTCCGTTTCTGATCGACCTCCAGGTTTGGCCGCCATCGGTGGACTTGTATGGCAAATAGAACGTGCCGGCATAAATCGTATCGGTGGTGCGCGGATCGATTGCCAGAGACTCAACGTGAAGCAGCCCGGGCGTGTTGGAGGTTGGAAGCTGTTTCCAGGTCTCACCTGAGTCGTCCGAGCGGAACATACCGGTGAAGGTGCCTGCGATCAGCGTATCCGGATTCGATTCAGCCTGAACGAGTGAATGAAGCGCCTCGTTTTTTAATTGCGCGTTTTCGCGCCAGGTTACGCCGCCATCAGTTGATTTGAAGAATCCCCCCGGGAGATTGTGCCTGTGGCCGCCGACGTACAAAACGCGCGGATTTCGCGAGTCAACGATGATGTTATCGACGAAGAGCCGGGGCTTACCGAAGTTATACAAGAGTTGCCACTGCTTGCCGCCATCTGCTGATGTGTAGATCTGTCCATCGAGAGTTCCGAAATAGAATCGATCCGGATTAGAGGGATCGACAACCAGCCCGCGGACGTCTCCTCCTGGAGGGCCGGTAGTGCGCCAGTCGTTCGAATACAGTGCAGGATCGGCATTGTCTCCCGCCGCCAGCGTAACCACGGCATTCGGGGCGAGAGCAAAACAGACAAGCGCGAAGAGAGAAGCAAGGGGGAGTAGCGTAGCAATTCGTTTCATCGTTAGTTCATCCAGGGTCTAAGCATCAGGAGCCAATCGCTCACCGTGACCCCTAGTTTATTACAGTTTCATCCCTTTGTGTCTAAAAGCTGGGACGCCACGGTAGGATGCCGCGAAAAGAATAACCCGTTGTACAAAAACAGATTAGCCACAAACAGGCACAAAAAGCACAAAATGAACCATCAGACACCAATGAGGTAGCAGTCAAAGTAAATAGTAGACCCATTTTTTGGTGTCTTTTGTGCCTCTTTGTGGCTTAAAGCAATCGGGCGATGCTCTTGAGAAGCATCGCCCGACTGGTTAAGGGTTAAAGCTATTGGCTATTCGTCATCTCGTCTGCCACGCCGGCGCGGAGCTCTCTTCCGGCATTCCGGACACGGCGAGATGGCATTTGTGGTGTCAGCCGCTGGTGGCGTCGAGCCTTGCGGCACGATCCAGAGCTGAACTGTCAGGTCTGAACGGCAACCACCATCTACGACAGTGATGCGTCCAGCTTCGATTCCACGCGTATTGACGAGGTAGTCTTTAGCGCGGTCGCCTCGCTGTTGCGCTTCACCAGCACAGCTACCATAGACAAGGATCGTACCCGTCGATCCTGGCTGGTTCTGAAGCTGGATGGCGTAGTTGTCGAGTCTGGCCTTCTCATCGTTGAATCTGATGTTGCCGTACTCGTCAAACTTAGTCGCTTGCGCCGGCGGCGGCTTCACACTCGTCGTGCAGGAAGCTGTCGTACCAGTGCAGCTTGGATCCGCACCGCCGATAGTGACGCTTGCGGTCACGCTCTGACCGGCTATGCCAGTCGTGTCAACAGTGATTGTCGAGGTGCCCTGGCCACTCGAAATCGTTCCAGCGGAGACTGACCAGTTATAGGTAAATGTCGCGCCCTCGGCGCCACCCGCGACACTGGCCGTAAACGTGATCGGCTGACCCGCGTCAATATCACTCGGACAGCTCACCGAAACTGTCGGACACGGCGGCGGCGGTGCGACGCAGCCCGTGCAATCGGCTACCGTTACAGTAGCGCTGCCGGTGGCTGTGTGCTGGTTACCATCGTTAACCTCGACGGTAGCGGTATAGGTGCCATTGGCTACACCAGTCAGGTCCCAGGTTACTTGCCGGCCTTCACCGCTGAGCCTGCCACCGGTTACCGACCAGGTATAAAGCAACTGATCGTTATCAACGTCTGACGCGTCGGCAACGAGGGTAACCTCACTGCCGGTTGGAGTGCAGGATGTCGAGCTTGTCGGTGGCGGACACGGCCGCAACACCGAACTGATTGACGGCGTGACGGCGCGTACCACTGGCGCCTGATTCGGCGGCGGTGGCGGCGTCCTGGAGTTGCGATGTCCTACCCAGAATTGAGCGATAAAGCCATGCGGGTCTTCCGAGAAGACAAAGCCCTGCGGGAACCCGCTCGCAGTCACCGGTCTGGTAGTGCCGGGAACGACAACCAAACCTCTTCCAGGCACGGTCACGTTCGTAACCTGCTGAATCGGAATGTTGAAGTCCACCGGGTTGAAGTGGTCCTGGTCCTGTTGGTTCAGGTGTATGCGATAAGCCAGGCCGATTCCGAACCAGCGTCGCGGATAAATCTTGACACCGCCGAGCGCTTCGACTGGATTGTTGTTGAACGCGTTCGGCGTATGCCCGCCAACGTACATCGTCGATCTGACTTCGGCGATTGGCTGGAAGTGCTTATTGACCGGAAAGTCGAATCCGAGACCGGCGAGAAACTCATCCGGTCGATCCAACAATACGAAATCGCCGCCAAGGCCCTTCGGATTGCTGTTCAGGATGTAGCCACCGTTTGCAGACACGTTGATGTGCTTGCTGAGACGGCCATCCACGAAACCGATTAGACCAAAGTCGCCGATGTCGCCACCTGGGCCGGCACCGCGCTGCATCTGATTGAAGCCCGCGAAATCGTCGGGTTTGTCCGGATACCAGCGATAGAACGGGATGAGACCGACGCCCAGCGGATTATTCGGCCCGGTAAAGCGAATCTTGGCGCCCACCACGAAGTTCGTGAAGTTGCTCTCGCCATAAAGACGATTTACGAACGGCGCATCCGGCAGGTACGCTGGGGCAATGGTAAACGTAAGCGGTATCGTGATTGGCCGCGTCAATGCGGTCGCAGGAAGCGTTGTAGTCGCTAATACGACGCCCGGCAGGATGCCGCCAACCGGAGAACCGATCCCCGGGAAGTTATCAGCAGGACCAAAGGTGCCGCTGTTGGGGGAGGCCACTGGTGGTCCGAGTTGCGCGTTGAAGCCCGGGAAACCAAACCCAAAGCCGCCGCCCACCAAACCGAAGTTGCCTGCTGAACCGCCGACAAACGGGAACTGCACGAACGGCTGATTGTTCAACGGACGAAATAGCGCGGTATTCGCGATGGTTCCGACGTTTGGTCCAGACGGAGCCAGGATGATGGCCGCCGGACGGCACAGTGTTGTGCCACAGAACAGTTGCGAGTTGGGAAGGTAAAAGCTGGAAAGATTCTGCGGACTATTAACCTTGATCCCGCGATAACCATTTGTCTTGAAGAAAAGCTCGATGTGATCGTTCAAGCCGACGTTGAAGCTCAGCGGAACGTCCACGATGTCCACGTTGCCCGGATCACGATCGTAATTGCTGTAAGCAATGCTGAACGTGAACTCCCCGCGACGCAGCGTTGAACCATCGTAAATTGTAAAGAGCCCGGTTGGACCACCCTCAGGGCCACCGGTACCGACTGCTGGAGACTGGTTGCGCGGATCTTTATCCGACCTCACAGTCTGTGCTGATACTGCGGCACACAGCACCAACGAAACGAGCGCAGCTATAAGCGCCCTATGTGCGAGTCTCATCGCATTCCTCCTGCGAAATGAGTAATAAAGAATTCGTAATAGTGCCGCCGTAAGCGGACAAGTACCACCACCTTGTCCCGCGGAGGCCCCAACTACAGTTGTCAATTCGGTTGAACCGCTTGGACCAGCAAGGTCCAGCGGCGACGCTCGGACCGCGGTGTAAACAGAATACTTCGGCCTTACTTTGAGTACTCTATATCCACCAATTACTATTCCCGAGTGGCTCCTGAATGCGTTCATTCCTTATCGGAAATGAACCCCCCTTGTCAATGCTTTCGTCCCTCAAACTGTCGCGTAAATATTGAGAATTCTTAACGCTGGTCCGGGACGTAAATCAAGCCAGACCATACTCTACCTTAAAATGGAAATCAAGCCTTTTTCACTATTTAGCGGCTTTCGTTTATGTTTTTTCGGTCACGCGTAGATGCCTCTCATGCGCGTGTCATAGGCCACACGGTCTATCGCCAACATGTACGCCGCGGTCCTCGTATCGACCGAATGAGCATCGGCATAACGACACAGATCGTTGAAGCTGGCGACCATCTTGTCCTGCAGTCTTTCGTTGACCACATCTTCACGCCAGAAGTAGCCCATCCGGTCCTGAACCCACTCGAAATAGGAGACTGTAACGCCGCCGGCATTCGCTAAAATGTCTGGAATAACAAAAATTCCCTTCTGGTGCAGCACCTCATCGGCAGCGGCTGTAGTTGGCCCATTCGCACCCTCGGCGAGTACCTTGCACTTGATCTTGTCGGCGTTCTGGGAGTGGATCTGGTTCTCAGTCGCGGCCGGGACCAGCACGTCACACTCGAGCTCCAGCAGTTCCTGGTTGTCTACGAAGTCCACTCCCTCATAACCCTCGAAGGACCGCGTGGTCCCTAAGTACTCCAACGCCTCCGGGATGTTGATGCCCATAGGATTGTAAATACCGCCATGGATGTCCGATATCGCTACAACCCTGTAACCTGCCTCATGCAATAGCCGAGCACCGATGCCGCCGACGTTGCCGGATCCTTGAACCACTACACGGGTCGTCGGAGGCGTCATTTTGAATCGCTTGATGGCTTCGTTGACGACGAAAAGTATGCCGCGTCCGGTAGCTTCGCGCCTGCCGGATGAGCCGCCGAGATCAATTGGCTTGCCGGTGACCACGGCGGTGACGGTATGTCGCGCGTGCATCGAGTAGGTGTCCATGATCCAGGCCATCGTCTGCTCATTAGTGTTCATGTCGGGCGCCGGCACGTCCTTTTCCGGACCGATGAAGTCGAGCAGCTCGGCGGCATAACGCCGCGTCATGCGTTCCAGCTCACCCACTGACATCTGCTGCGGATCGCAGATTATTCCTCCCTTCGCGCCGCCAAACGGAACATTCACGACGGCGCACTTCCAGGTCATCCACGCGGCGAGAGCGCGCACCTCGTCGATATTGACGTCGGGCGCATAGCGGATTCCGCCTTTGGCTGGACCACGCGCGAAGTTGTGCTGGACGCGGAAACCTTCGAAGACCTGAATGCGGCCTGAATCCATTCTGGTGGGAATGTAGACCTTCAACTCGCGGTTGGGCACGCGCAACACTGCATAAAGGTCCGGATCGAGATCGAGCAACTGCGCGGCGCGATCGAATCGCGACATCATCGACTCAAACGGGTTCGCTTCCTTGATCTCGCGAATATCATCGACGTATATCGTGCTATACATGCTAGGCATTGGCGCTCTCCATTAAGTCAAAACTTCGTTCATCGAGCCGCTGCGAAAGCCCTGAAGATCGAGCGTGACGTATTTGAATCCCAATTCACGGAAACGCCTCGCCAGCTCTTCGATCAACTCTTTCCGCAATATGCGGTCCATCTCCGCAGGCGCAATCTCGAGCCGGACCAGTTGGTCGTGATGGCGCACCCTGAACTCTCGAAACCCAAACTCTCTCAAGATCTCTTCACCACGATCCACTTTGCTCAGCCGTTCGATCGTGACGGTTGTTCCATACGCGATGCGCGACGAGAGACACGGGCTCGCGGGTTTGTCCCAGGTTGGCAGCGTTGCTCTGTGGCTCAGCTCACGAACTTCGCTCTTGCTCAAACCGGCTTCGATTAACGGGCTTCGTACTGCATGCTGAGTGGCTGCCTGGCGACCGGGACGAAAGTCGTCGAGGTCGTCCATTGTAGATCCATCGACGATGTGTCGAATGCCGCGCGTGCGCGCAACTGCCTCGAGCTTCGTGTACAACTCGTCTTTGCAGAAGAAGCAACGGTTTGCGTTATTGGCCTGGTAGCTGGGATTCTGCAATTCCTCGGTTTGAATTACCTCGTGTTGAAACCCAAATCGCTCGACGACGCGATCGATCTCCGCGCGTTGGTAAGCCGGCAGGCTCGCGGATTGTCCCGTGATGCAGACGGCGCGTGGTCCGAGCTCGGCGTTTGCGACGTAAGCCACATAGCTGCTATCGACACCACCTGAGTAAGCGACGATTACAGACTCAAGCTCACGAAAGATCTCTCGAAGTCTTTCTTCCTTAGCAATTGCGTTCATGCGGTGAACCGCATGGTAGCTCATGCATCAACAGCAACGCAACCAGCATCTCAGGGCAGGATCTCTTGCGATCTCTGCGTATCTCTGCGGTCTCTGCGTTAAGCCGTGCCTTTAACGCAGAGAGCGCAGAGGTACGCAGAGATTACGCAGAGAATATGCTAACATCCAAGCCTCCCCGGATCGCTCTTCATGTGTGAACTGAACACCTCAATTTGGAAGAGATTTCTGTTGATTGCGACGGCCCTCGTGTTGCTCTCGGCAGGCGCGCTCGCGCAAACCGAAGAAGCTTTTGGCGACAACGCCGCCGATCCGGTTAGATTGTTCGAACGCGGACAAAGCGCGCACGCGCGCGGCGAGCTCGAAAAGGCAATCGGATTCTACGAACAAGCGTTAAAGGTGAAGCCGGAGTTTCCCGAAGCGGAATTCCAGCGCGGCAATGCACTCGCCTCGCTCGGGCGCCTGCCGCAAGCAGAAGCAGCGTTTCGCCTGGCGATCTCCTACAAGAAAAACTGGTCACTTCCCTACTCCGCGCTCGGCACACTCTTGATACGACAAGAACGCCACAAAGAAGCCGAGCAGATGTTCCGGCAAGCTCTCGCCGTCGATAAGAACGACGGGATCGCCTTGCGAATGCTTTCTGAGTTACGGCTTAGCTTTGGTGACGTTAAAGAAGCGCTCGATCTGGCAAAACGCGCAACCGCAATCCCGGATGCGCCGGCTTCAGCGTGGATTACTCTCGCAATAGCTCAGAAAAAGAGTGGTGATGTAGTTGCGGCCAAAGCAACTCTCGATCGTGTGCTGACGGATGCGCCCGAGAATGTCGCGGCGCTAATAGAACGCGCCGATCTCTTCGCTGACGAAAAGAACTTCGAAGCAGCTATTGTGGACTTGAAGACGGCAGCGAAGTTGAAACCCGAGAATAAAGCCGTGGCCTCGCGACTCGCTAATGCTCTGCACCAAACAGGCAGGACCGAGGAGGCACTTGCGGTTGCAAAGGCTGCGGGCGTTCAACTCGAGCAGGCAACCGGCCCCGGTGCTAATGTACCCGTCGGAACACCCGAAGAGATCGAAGCAGCAAACAGCCATGACCCCGCTATCGCACGCAAGGCGCTCGAACACCTGCTCGAGAAGAACCCGCGCAATGCAATGCTGCTCGGTCGTCTCGGCGCTTCATATCGAACTGACGATCCGGCTCGATCGCTCGAGTACTATAAGAAAGCCCTAGAGATTCAACCTGAGGCTTCCGAATACGCACTCGGATACGCGGCGGCGCTGGTCCAAACCCGCCGTTTTCCGGACGCAGTGCAGATCCTGCAACGAGTCGTACGCTTCGATCCCAAAAACTACGCGGCGCACGCCAATCTGGCGACGGCATTGTATGAATCAAAACGCTACCCGGAAGCTATTCCGGAGTATGAATGGATCTTAACGGCAAAACCTGAGGTGGCAGTGGCTCATTATTTTATTGCCACCTCGCATGATTATCTTGGAGAATACCCGGAAGCACTCGCATCCTATGAGAAGTTTCTTTCCGTGGCTGATCCAAAAACAAATCAGCTCGAGATCGACAAAGTCAAACTGCGACTGCCAACACTCCGCCGGCAAATCCAGTTAGGAGAGGGCGCGAAGAAAAAGCCCTGAACATTCCCGCGATGACCCAGCGCAGGATCATATTCCTGGCCCATCTGCTGTTCTTCGCATTTGTGTGTCTGCCGGCAGTCTGCGCTCAGGATCCACAACCGCAACCAACACCGCTCACGGCGCCGCCCCCTTTCAAGATGATCGTCAAAGAAGAGCGTGACGAGATCGAGCAAACCACAGATTCACAAAAGCGCCTTCGTATCACGATTGAATATGCAACCGCCCACCTTGGCCGCGCCGAGGATCACACAGCGCGTGAAAACTATGAGGCAGCTTCAGCGGAAGTCGGCATGTATCACGCGTTGATCGAGAACGCGCTTGCTTTTCTCAGTACGTTTAAACGCGACAGCAACAAGACGCGCGATCTTTATAAACGTCTGGAAATGGCGCTTCGCGCTCATGGTCCACGTTTGACGTCGATGCGTCGCACCACGCCGCTGGAGTTTGCGGTCTGGATCAAACAAGTCGAAGACTTCGCCCGCGACGGACGGACTGAAGCACTCAACTCTTTCTACGGTCATACAGTCGTGCGCGACAAGAGCAACGAAAAACCCAAGGATAAGATTAACCAGCCATGATCACCCGACTCATCTTGCTTGTGCTTTTACTTGGATTGAGCTCTATCTCCCAGGCTGCCACGCTGCAACAGCGAGACCATCTCACCGAACAGGAAGTCGATCTGGTGAAGGAAGCCCAGGCGCTTGATAAACGCATCGACGTGTTTATCAAGGCCGCCGAGCGCCGCTTGCAGGTCATTAATGGTTCGACTGTGCCCGACACGAAGCAGTCGAAGAAAGATGCGGAGCGTTGGGGGGAGCTGCCGAAGGGCTCGCGCGCCGAGCTCGTGACAGATATCGCGCGCATTCTTGACGAAGCGATCACGAACATCGATGACGTGAGCGCACGGGACGAACACAATCCGCTGATTGGAAAATCTCTGCGAAAGCTGGCGCAGGCAGTGAATACGATTATGGCGCAGTTGAAGCCGCTTAGCGCCGCGGCGAAGGACGATGCGGAAATCGCCAGCTTTGAAACACTGAATGAAGACGCGCAATCAATCCTCGAAGCCGCAAACAAGCTCCCACCACCCGAGACCGACAAAAAAGCAAAGAAGAACTAGTAACCACGGATGACACGGATGGAAATCCGGATCAAATCCGTGTCATCCGTGGTTACTGTTTTAATGTCTTCGTGGCGCGCTTGATGGCTTCGACGATCCGCTCCAATCCTTCCTTCGCATTAGCAGCATTGCGATCGTCGAGCGCCTGGCGAAAGTCAGTCAGCGGCTGTGCGGCATATCCTGTATAAAACCCCGGCGCATAGATTTCGTGCTTATACCAGGCTCGCCCACGCAGGCCTCTTTCGTCGATGAACTGCCGCTCCGCCTGGACCAACGCATCATTAATCTTCGCGAGCTTCGCGCGGTCAGAATTCCGAATCGCATCCTGCCGGTTCTTCTCCACTCGTTCCGCCTCTCGAGCAAAGTCGTCAATCGCTGCTGTCATTGACTTATCGTCCAGCGAGCCGGCGAGGTTCCGCAGACGCGCGAGCTTCAACGCCTCGGTGAAGAACTCTCGCACCTGGCCGGCATAGTCCCTGTAATCGAAGGACAAACCATCAGCATCCGCCAGCCGCAGCGCGAGCGTGCCCCAAACCTGCGCAGCCGCGACGTGATAACGAAAGCCCGGATCGCCAAAGTGGTCCATCCAGTAGAACGAATCGTATGCGGAATGATAAACACCGTAGTCTCCACCAAAGCCCATGTCCGTCGATGCGATTCCCAGGTGCTGTAGAAACGGCGTGTAGTCTGATCCGGAACCGAGCGGCGCAATGCGTGCTTCGCCGCCCGTCACCTTTTCCTCTTCAGAACGATCTTCACGCACGCGATCCTGCCATTCTTGATAGACGCTCTTGCCCGTCTTTGGATCTTTGACGTCGCGAGTGACTGCGCGTATCAGTTTCCAAAGGGACGGAACTGACGAAGCTCCGAAGTTCGCTCCGGAAACAGCCGCATCGAGATTCAAATAAGCAACTGCCTTCTCCTGTAACTCAGCGGCCAGTTCCTCGGCCCACTCGGTCGAACCGACGAGGCCATACTCCTCCGCGTCCCAACTGCAAAGGATGATCGTGCGTCGCGGCTTCCAGCCCGCTTTCAATAACTCTCCAAAACCGCGGCCCACTTCCAACATCGTCGATGTGCCGCTGTTTGGATCGACGGCGCCGAACACCCATGCGTCGCGGTGGTTACCAAGGATCACCCAGCGATCCTTTTCTTCGTTTCCATCAATTCGCGAGACGACGTCCCAGATCGTTCGCAGCTTGTAGTCCATGTCAGTTTTGAGATGGACCTTAACGTCGTTTGTGCCGCCGAGATGATACGGAAACGGCAAACCACCCTGGAAGCCTTTCGGCCGTACCGGTCCTTTCAATGGAGCAAGCATCGTTTTCGCAACATCGTAGGCAATCGGTTGCACGGGTATGCGCGTGAGGTCGGTCGCCTCTTCCGGTTTCAAACGAGGTACGTTCGGGATCGCAGGCTTGCCGGGAGTCAAAGGATCGCCGGGATAATCAAACAGATATTGAACTGAACCCCGTTGGCCCGACGCGACCGGACGCCATGGTCCTTTCGGATAGACATCGCCCTGCATGTAACCGTCGTCTGCCGGATCGGAATAGATGATGCAACCGATCGCGCCGTGATCTTCCGCGACCTTCGCCTTCACTCCGCGAAACGAGTTGCCGTAACGCACGATCACGATCTTGCCTTTCACGTCCACGCCCGCTTTTTTCAAATCGTCGTAGTCGTTGGGCAAACCGTAGTTTGCGTAAACGAGCGGCGCAGTTACATCACCAGTCGCACTGTAACCATTGAAGAGGGGAGTGATCTTTGGATTTGACGACGTCGGATCACCAGGCACCACCGCCTCGCGAACGCTCAATGGCTGCCGGCGAGTGGTGATCAACTCGAGCACGCTCGGCGTCTTTGGATAGTTCAGCCAGACTTCGTATTCCTTCAACTCCGCGTTGAGACCAAACGCACGCAATTGATCTCGAACGTAGACCGCGGTGGCGTAGTCTTCTTTTGAACCGGCGATGTGCGGCTCGAGCGTCAGTCGTCGCAAGTGTTCGCGTGCCGACTGCGGATTGGGAACAGCGCGGAACTGTTCTTCCCGTTGTCGTTCGGCGGCGATGCGATCCGCGCTGAATCCGTCGATGGCTGAGGTTTGCGAAAGCGCGACCGGCCAGGGCAGCAAGAAAGTGGCAAGCAGAAGAATAGTCAGAATGGTTTTCATATTAGTATCGTGACTGCGTACAATGAACGCGAGTCCGCAGCGAAAGGAAGCCAACTATTAGATGGACAGCAGATACTATCCCGGTGTAGAAGCCGACATTCCTAAACTGAGTGCGGAACTGCGAAATCTTTTTGACAGCGATTATGAAGTGCAGGCGTTTCAGGTGTCTACCACCAGCATTGTTCAGGCACGAAAGTCCAACACTTTAAGAGATCTGACCGGACTCTCCTCGGCCCTCACGATCAAGATCACGCCGGAGCCTGGCGGCACACGGGTGGAGATCGGAATGCAGAAATGGTTCGACAAAGCCGCCGTGGCCGCTGTCGGCGCCATCGTGTTTGCACCGCTGCTCGCCTTAGCGGCACTCGGCGCATACTGGCAATACAAACTTACGGAAGACGCGTGGAAGATAATCGAAGATCACATCGCGCGCAAAGCGGGCGGGTACGTTCCACCGTTGCCCGGACGCTGTGGGACATGTGGGGCGGCGAATATCGCAGGCTCGGATTTCTGTTCGTCATGTGGGGCTAATCTGAAAGTCGGGCGCACCTGCCCTCACTGCGACGCACCGCAAAAAGAGTTGTCCGCGCGCTTCTGTAATCGCTGCGGCAAGCCACTGGCTGGATAATCAACCACAAAGACACTAAGGCACAAATCTGTTCATGATTCGTGTCTTAGGGTCTTGGTGGTTAGATCATCAATCGTGGCGTAGTGCGCGCACGGGATCGATGCGGGCGGCGCGTGAGGCGGGATAGAGTGCGGCGAGAATCGACACGACGAGCGCGAAGAGGATCGCGCCCAGCCAGAGATAAGGCGGCAGGTCGAAGAAGTCGATGAACGAAGCGCCCTGCGGCTTGAGTATGAACCGATAAGCCAAACGGTTCGCTACCCCATCGATTCCCCACGCCACCAGCACGCCTATCACTCCACCAACCACTCCGATCACCGCCGCTTCGACAAAGAAGATCAACTTGATCTCGCGATCCTCAGCGCCGATCGCTTTCATGATCCCGATCTCGCGAGTGCGCTCGAGTATCGACATGATCATCGTGTTTGCGATACCGAACGACGCTACAAGCAAAGAAATGCCTCCCAGCAGACCCAGCACCGAATCGATGATGAGAAACACAGTTCGTATCTGATCGATCTCATCCACGATCGAGAAGCTTCCGAAACCCAACTCGGTGATCTTTGCGCGCACCTCTGTGAGTTTGGCCGGATCCGCGACGCGCACCACTGCCATCTCGTAACCTTCCGTCTGGCCTGCCGCAAGGTTTCCGCCCTGACGCGCCAGCGCGAGTGCCACCTGGCCCAGTGGGCCACGATGTTGAGTGGTCCAGGAGTGGGCCATCTCCAATGGAACGTAGATACCCGCGCCGGGCATCAGGCCGCGTAGACCACCCTGACCGGCGCCTTCCTTGATCTCACTGAGAACGCCCGCGATACGAAAGGTTCGAGTCTCAAGTCCGCTGCTCGATTCATCGAGACCAGGATCATCCAACGGTATGCCGAAGAAATTCGGTGTCTCTTCTTCCTTATCGTCTTTCTCGCCTGGCGGCGCGAGCAATTCGAGTGTCTTGCCGACGGCATCGGCAGCTTTCGCGTAACCAAAGTCGCGCACGAAGCGTTCGGAGACAACCGCCTCGTCGGCGGTTGGCGACGAGATCATTTTTCCGGCCGCGAAGTGTTGGAAGCGTGTTGCTGCGTTTGGAATGTTTGCGCCGCCGACGTACTGCGTGAGCAGTTTGCCGTTGGAACGGATGTAAGCAGGAAAGCTGACGCTTGGTTCTACATAGGCCACGCCGGGAATTGCCGCGATCTCTTTGATGCCTGCGTCGTCGAGAATACGAGTCGGATTGTTGTTTGCGCGTTGCCGCGCGTTTCCTCGTTCGCCTTCGTCCCGGCGCGCCGGGCGATCGAGTCCTGCGAGAGTGCTGAGTCCCTGGCCAAAGACTTGAATCTCATTAAAGAAGTCGAGGGCCCTGAACCGCGCGAGCATGTTGCCTTGCAAGCCGAGGCCAAACGACACCATCGTCACGATGACGGAGACGCCGACTATGACTCCCATAGTCGTCAAGATCGCGCGCAGCTTTGCCTGCCGCAAGTTTCTTAACGCGAGATGGAGGATGTCCAAAAAACTCATACAGGATTACAGGATATTTCAGAATTTACATGTGAATCATGAAAATCATGTAATCCTGTCATAAAGTCTGTGAACCGCATCAACCGTCCAATCAGCGAGACTCTTCGTCACCACGTCCGCCCCCGCCGCGCGCAATGCTTCATCAGAAACGGTATTCGTAACTCCGAGCGTCCGCATCCCGGCCGCGCGCGCCGACTGAATCCCCGGCGGTGAGTCTTCAATCGCTAAACACTCCGACGCCAGCAGCGGAAGTTCACGTTCGCGCTGCCGTTTCTCATTCAGCTTGCTAAGCCCGCCGAGATAACATTCCGGATCCGGCTTGCACATCGATGCATCTTCCGCAGTTACGACAACCGAAAACAGCGGCGTCAGGTTGGCTCGCTCAAAGACGTAACCAACTTCAGCCTTATCTGCCATGCTCACCAGTCCCAGCGAGAAGTGACGCGACGCAGCTTTTAGAAACGTGAGCACACCGGGAAACAGCGGCAGTTCGTCTTCGATCATTTGCCGGTGCAAGTCAGTCTTAGCGCCAAGCACTGTCGCCAACACCGGATCGCTCAAGGGCTTCTTAGCTTGCTGAAACATCGACTGAACAAATGCCTTGTCACTCAGGCCCAACGCGCCGAAATACAGTTCCTCTGTTAGATCAATCTGATGCCCACGCAACACTTCCTGGTAGGCCTTCATTTGAATGTTTTCGTCGTCGATGATAACGCCGTTGAAGTCGAAGAAGATGGCTTTGATCATTTGGCGTGGGTTCTCAGATCGTCAATCAATTTCGGTAGGCGCTCACTCTCGAGCACGTCCAGGCGGCGCAATACTTCCGCCAGCGAAAGTTCGTTTTTGAGGTTCACCTGGTAGTCGAGATCCGCGCGCAAGCGGTCTTTCTCGCCTTGTCGATTCTGCGACATCATGATGATCGGCGCCTGCATTCCGGCGATTACCGCCAGCACCAGGTTCAACATTTGATAAGGAGCGGGATCGAAACCGCGGATCAGGATGACGGAGTTGAAGATGATCCAGAAGATGATGAGCGCAATCGAGACGCCGATAAACTTCCAGCTTCCGCCAAACTCGGCGATCAAGTCCGCTGCTCGATCTGCGACCGTCAAGCGCGCCCGCTCCTCTTCGTTCACGTTACGCGAAACTCGCGAGCGGAGAAGTTCATCTGTTCGGCGCAACCTCTCAGTCAGCGCGCTGAGCATCTCGAGTGCGACGTCAGGGTTGGTGCGGACAAAAGAGAGAAACGCATCGCGTGAAAGGATCGCGAGGCGAGCGTCTTCGATCACGTGGGCGTCAGCAGATCTCTGGCGACCATCGATGATCGACATCTCGCCAAAGAAGTCGCCCTGCGCAAGTTCGGCAAGCGTGACTTCCTGCTGCTCGTTGTCGCGAATACTTATCCGCACGCGCCCGCTCTCGATCAGGTACATGGCGTCGCCTTTGTCACCTTGCCTGAAGAGTCGCGTATTCTGCGGCACGACACGATCGGAAAGCAGGTTGCGCAAATCTTTCGCCGCTTCATCGTCGAGTGAAGCAAAAAGCGGCACCGAACGAAGCGCTTCAAGCGTCATTTCACTAGCGGGCTGTGACATAGCGTCCTCCGAATGTTTTTAGCCGCGGATTAACGCAGATGAACGCTGATTTGCGTTTATCTGCGTAAATCTGCGGCTATATAACTCTCCCGTCTCTCATCAGCACAATCCGATCGGCAAAGCTGTTTGCCAGCTCGTGGTCGTGAGTGACCATTAAGATCGTCAACGAATCCTGATTGACCATGTCTCGCAGGAGTGCGAGCAGTTCGTGCGCGCGAATCGAATCCAGATTGCCTGTCGGCTCGTCTGCCAGCAACACTTTCGGATTGTTGGCGAGCGCGCGCGCGATTGCCACGCGCTGTTGCTCACCACCGGAAAGCTCGGAGGGCTTATGCTCCAGTCGATCAGCAAGACCAACGCGCGCCAGCAGCTCGCTCGAACGCGTGCGTCGCTGCTGCCCGCGCAAACCGCCGAACGCGAGGGCCAGCGAGACGTTCTCGCGCGCGGTCATCGTGGGAATAAGATTGAAGTTCTGAAAGATCATGCCGACAGAGAAACGCCGGTAGCGCGCCATCTCTTTTTTGCTGAATGGACCCAAAGGCCTGGAAGCAAAAAACACTTCACCCTTAGTCGGGTGATCTAATCCGCCAAGCATGTTCAGTAAAGTCGATTTACCGGAGCCGGAAGTTCCCTGGATCGCCACAAACTCGCCTTCGCCGATCTCGAGCGAGACGTTGTCGAGAGCAGCAACGCTGTTACTGCCCATCTGGTAGATCTTTGAAACTTCCTGGGCTGCGAGGAGGGCGGGCATCAGCGCCTACTAACCCTCCATAACTCGAATCGTTCGTCTTCAAACCCCTTCAACGACATATCAAACTCGACCGCCGACAATTGCTGAGACTCGATCAGCTCGCGCACCTTCGCATCCTCATAAACCGACCCGGAGATTATCACGTCGGAACCTGTCGATAGCGGTTCCAGGCGTGCAGCCATGTTTACTGTCGAGCCGAAATAGTCGAGTCGATCATTTAACGTTACGGCAATGCATGGTCCAGTGTTCAATCCTGCTTTCAGTTGCAAGGGCCTGCTGCCATCGGCCGGCGCGGCGAGTGCTTCCTGTACTTCCAGCATCGCGCACAAACCATCGGCGGCGGATCGAAAGACGGCCATGACAGCGTCGCCAATCGTTTTCACGATTGCGCCATCGTGCTCCACGATCGATTTTCTCACCACGTCGAAGTGGCTCATTACACGACCGAAAGCAGTCGCGTCTCCGATCTCGCGGTAAAGCTGTGTTGAATGACGCAGATCGGTGAAGAGCACTGTCAAGGTTCCCACAGAGATCTGTTCGCCCGGACGCAGCGCTTCGCTTGCAAACAGATCGCGGAACATTTGCAGCGCTGTTACTTCGGCTGCTGTCGTGGCCTGATCGCTCCACTCCATGCGCTCGAGAATCAGCAGTTGTTCGGCGCCGGTTTCATTCTTCAGCGCGAGTGAAAACCTCTCGCTGACGTGCAACGCGTCACGACTCCAGCCGTTATTCGAGAGCGTCACCTGGGCCGAGCTCTCGCCTTCCGGCGAAACCGTAACATCCTGAGAACCTGGTAGCTCCAGCGCGCGCAGCCGGTAACTGCCGGATTCAAGCGGCAAAGTTAACTCGCGCTTATCTCCAGCGGGCAAAAGTTGCTGGGCTACAACATGAGGTGTCCAATGCGGACTGCCGACGCAAAAGAAAGGCACGTTCACACGTCTCACCGCGGGATTTGGACGAAAGGTCAGCTCCACGTAGCGATCGAAGTTGACAGTGAAATCGATCTTGCAGGTATCGCAGTGTACGTTCGTCTGAATGTCTTTCAATGAGAGCCCACTCTCTTGTGGCCCACGACACAACGGGCAGAGCAGGTCCCATTGAAAATCGAGCAGTCCGAGCCGCGTCGCGCGCAAACAAACCTCGAGCACGAGTCGCCTGGGTTCCTGCCAATCGTCGGCGAGCTTGTACGCGCGAATGCGCGAGACGGCGAGGTCGTCGCCGTGTTCGAGAAAGTCAACCAGCCGTTCGGCGATCGGGATCTTGCGCTCAGGCGATTCCGTTGTTTCAAGGTCTGCGATCAGCTTTTGTTTGAGAGCTGTCAGACGCGAGAGATCAAATGAAGACTGTGAAGTATTGGGTTCAGACGTTTCGATAGCCGCTCCCTTGAAAGCGGACTCGTCGTACTTCTGAATGGCGTCGCGAAACCTGCGGGCAACGACGAGATTGAGCTGCATGGGGATGGCGACCGCGCCGGGAATGTTTCGCGGCGTAGACCACATCTCGTAAATCAGGTGCGTGCCGCCTTCGGGTCTTGGTGCTAACTGCGCGAGCACTCTCAGCTTCGCCACCGGGCCCTTGTTGTAAACGCGTTCGATGCCGAAACGAAAAGGCTTGATCCATTCGAACGGCTGTTCCTCCCATTCAACAGGCAAGCCGTAAAGTGAGAGGCGCACTTTGCGTCGCGCGTTGCGCAGTCGTTTGTCGCTCGAATCTACTTCGATGGCGGGCACACCAGTGTCGCGATTGAACCGGTTAGTATCGGCGATGAAGGGCCAAAGTCTCTCGGGACTCGATTTGAGATCAAACTCCCACCGTTTGTGATACTCGCGCAAAGACATGTGAAAATGTCAACCACAAAGGCACAAAAACACAAAATCAAATTCGTGCCTTTGTGCCTTTGTGGTTAAGTACTCTTTGACTCGTTTAGACTTCCTTGTACTCCGAATCGACGTCTTCATGCGACAGCGCGACTCGATAGTTTTTTGACTGAAGCTGTTTCGTGATCAGCAAATCATCTTTGGTCTTGAGGAGATCTGCGCGACTGTAAACAGACAGTTCAAAATTGTAGCCGTGAGTGATGGCGTCCTTCGGGCAGGCCTCGACACAGTAACCGCAGAAGATACAACGTCCATAGTCGATGTTGTAGACAGCCGCATAACGTTCATCGATGCCGATTCGTTCCTCGGGTGGTCGCGGGTCATCGGCGGCAACGATGTAAATACATTCAGAAGGACACGCGGCCGCGCAGAGATAGCAGGCCACACACTTCTCCCGGCCGAGCTCGTCAACGTGCAAGAGGTGTTGCCCGCGATAACGGGGCTGCATGGTCACAGGCTCGTCCGGATATTGCACCGTCCACTTGCGCTTGGGAATGTAGGACAACGTCACCCCCATTCCCTGGATGATGGCCTTGGTCGATTCGATTACTTCACTGATTATTGACATATGTGTTTAGTTCAGAGTTCAAGCTTCAGCTTGTCTTCTACGGACAATCTAAAGGTTGAACTCTGAACTCATTCTCTTTTCGTAACTTCCGATCCTGTTGCCTGCCACCGGCCGTCGCGCCAGACAAACTTATCTTTGAAATCATATACTAACTCGCCATCTTGTACTTGATACGTAATCTTTCCCGAAAGCGTGGCTCGATCGCCGGCCAATATTAGTTTCAAATCGCCAAATTCCCACTTGTCTACGTCAGTATCGCGTTCAATCGTGCGAATGTATTCCGTTTTGCTTTGCAGTCCACCTTCGCTCGATGGCCCAACATAATCGTCAGCCAGAATTCGTTCCAACGCTTTCTTATCGGCGTTGAGGTTCGCGGCTGTCCAATCGTTCTCGATATTGGTTAACTGGGCCAACACCTGGGCACGATCAGTTGGTGGTGGGACCTCAGCGCTCTCGTTTGCATTGGCGTTCACATTAGCCGGTGGCTCATTAACGTTCGCATTTTCCGGCGCCGTGTTGGCATTCGCTGGTTCGCGTCGCTGGTTCTGTGCAACTTCACGTTGTTGCTGCTCCCGGGCAGAACGCATTAGCCGCGGGACCAAAACCGCGCCTGCGATTGCGACGGCCACAATGCCAAGGACAAACGCGCCGAGGATCCCGAGAACCCAGGGCCACGCGCGTCTTCGCGGTCGAGCAGGATCGGTGCCCGGAGGAACATACGAGCCCGGCGGCTGATAAGCCACTGCATTCCAATCCTCGTCCTTGCTGCGCGGCGAAACGACAGTAGTCTCATCTTCGGAGTTGATTGTCGTCAGCGGTGTGCCGTCTTCAATACAGAAACTAAGACTCGGATCGGTGTAAGTCCTATTGCAGGTAGAACAGCGCTTCATCGTGGGAGAATTCTAACCACTGCCGCCCAAATTACCTAAAGGCTAACGACAAAAGGAACCACAGGAGAAGCAGTCCGTAGAACACCACGGTTATGGCGCCGATTATCACTCCCGCCGTCGCAAACGGCTTTCCCCCAACCTTGTCAGGCGTTTTTTTGATTTGCGATAGGGCGGTCAAGCCGAGCACGAGGGCAATGATTCCGGGAATGGGACCGAAGCACCCACCGGTCAGGATTCCGAGAATGCCCGTAATCATCGACGCGAGCGCTAACCCCTGGCTGGGCTGTTGTCTGTTCGGGGTAAAAGGCGGCGGCGGAGGTTGCCATGGACCGGGACTCATCGGCGGTCGCTCGTCGGGCGCTACCCAGCCGCCGGGCAACGGTGGTTCGCGTGGAAGCCATTGTGTTTCCTGTTCTGAGGCTGTATCGACTTTTGGTTCGCGAATCTTCGGATTCCAGTTTGGATCCACGGGCGGGGATAGGTCCTGGATCAGCGGCGTACCGTCGTCTGCGCAGAACGCCAGCCAGGCTTCGCTGTATTGTTTGTTACACTGCGGACAGTACTTCATTCCGTATCAAACTAATTCCAGGCGGCTGAAGAAGTAAGAAATTTCAATCGCTGCGTTCTCGTCCGAATCGGAACCGTGGACGGCGTTCTCCCCGACCGAGCCACCAAACTTCTTTCGCAGCGTGCCTTCATCAGCCTTTGCTGGGTCAGTCGCGCCCATCAAATCGCGCCACGCTTTAACGGCGCCTTCTTTTTCGAGCGCCATCACGACGCAAGGCGCGCTCGACATGAACTCCGTTAGGCCGGCAAAGAAAGGCCGCTCGCGATGGACCGCGTAGAAGCCTTCAGCTTCCTGCCTGGTCATGTGGATCAACTTCAGTCCACGAATTTTGAAACCGCTATCGAGAATGCTCTGAATGATCGATCCCGTGTGTCCCGCGCGCACTGCGTCGGGTTTGATGATGCCGAATGTTAGGTTGGTCATATTTTGATCAATCCATCCACAGATTGCGCAGATTCATTCTGTGTCATCCGTGTAATCTGTGGATGGCTCTAAAGTGCTTCCTTCATCGCTTTTCCAATGTCAGCAGGCGACTTCACGACATGAATACCTGCCTCGTCAAGCGCCTTCATCTTTTCGGCGGCAGTTCCTTTGCCGCCCGCGATAATCGCGCCGGCGTGGCCCATACGTCTTCCAGGCGGCGCTGTTTGGCCGGCGATGAACGCGACGACCGGTTTCGTCACGTTCTCTTTCGCAAAAGCCGCAGCTTCTTCTTCCGCTGTGCCGCCAATCTCGCCGATCATGACTATTCCGACAGTCTCATCATCGGCTTCGAACAACCGCAATGCATCGACGTGTGTCGTACCCACGATCGGATCACCTCCAATGCCGATTGCCGACGATTGGCCCAGGCCGAGCGCGGTTAGTTGTCCGACTGCTTCATACGTCAACGTTCCTGAACGCGACACGACGCCGATGTTTCCCTCGCGATGAATGTGTCCGGGCATGATGCCGATCTTGCACCTGCCGGGTGAGATGATGCCCGGACAGTTTGGTCCAATCAGGCGCGTCAACTTGTCGCTGAGATATTGTTTCACCTTCACCATATCGAGCGTTGGAATGCCTTCAGTAATACAAACCACCACCGGAATTCCGGCATCAGCGGCTTCCATCACGGCATCGGCAGCGAACGAAGGCGGAACATAGATCACAGAAGCATTGGCGCCCGTTTCTTTAACGGCATCGGCGACAGTGTTGAAGACAGGAATTCCCTCGTGCGTTGTTCCACCCTTGCCCGGCGTCACACCACCGACAACGTTCGTTCCATACTCAACCATCTGCTTCGTATGGAACGTCCCCTCTTTCCCGGTGATCCCCTGCACGACAAGGCGCGTGGATTTATCGACTAGAACGCTCAATGATGAATGCTCCTCAAATTAGAAATGCCGCAGTATAGCAAGCCACAAAGAAGCACAAAAATTTTTAGCGAAAACATTTGTGCCTTTTGTGCTTCTTTGTGGCTTTATACCAACTCAACGCGCTCACCGTACTGCGGGACGTGAACGTTCCAGCCGAACCTTTCCTTAATGTGTTCGGCCATCGCGTTTGCGGCTTCGGGTTCACCGTGAGTTAAGAAGACTTCACTAGGCGCGCCGTCCTTCATGCCTTCAAGCCAATGTAAAACTTCTTTCCAATCAGCGTGCGCGGAGAAGCCGCCAATCTTTGCAATGCGACAACGTACCGGAACCCATTGGCCCAGAATCTTCACTTCGGGTTCACCATCGAGTATGCGGCGACCCGTTGTGCCCGCGGCCTGATAACCTACGAAGACTATCGTAGCCTCCGGGTCAGGCACCATTCGCAAGGCGTGATGAAGCACGCGGCCGCCCGTCATCATGCCTGATGCGCTGATGATCACGCGTGCGCCTGTCGCACCGTTGAGGCGCTTCGATTCCTCTTTCGATGAAGCAGTGTTCATTGAATGAGTTCGCAACGGATGTCTCTGTTTTGTCAGGATGCTCGCGTAGTCCTCATCCTGCTCTTCCCTGCGATTAGCATATGCGGACGTACTCGCAGCCGCCATCGGCGAGTCAACCGTAACGGGCAAGATCGGAATCGCATGCTCGTCTTCCAACTCTCGAATCAAGTAGACGATCTCCTGCGTGCGACCGACTGCAAATGCCGGGATGAGCACAGGCGCCTGGCGTTGGGCGGCGTCGTTGATGATGCGACTAAGCGCGATCTTGGGATCTTCCGGATCGTGCAGACGATCGCCGTAGGTCGATTCGACGAGCAGGTAGTCACAAGACGGCGGGGGCTCCGGATCGCGAATGATTGGCTGATCGTAGTGGCCCAGGTCGCCGGAAAAGAGCACACGCCGGCCCTGGCCGTCACTTCGTGCATGATCTATTTCCAACAGCACCAGACTCGATCCGAGGATGTGGCCCGCGATCCTGAAGCTCGCTCGAATTCCCGGCGCCACCTCGATTGGCTCGCCGTCGTTAGCTACCGGATGCAGCAACTCCAGCGCAGCAAACGCATCTTTCTCCGTGTACAGCGGAAGCGCTGGATTGTGCTTGGTCAGATTGTGACGATTGCGATAGTCGGCATCTTCCTCTTGCAGGCGCCCTGCGTCAGGCAACAGTATCTTTAGCAGATCAGCCGTTCCCCGCGAACAGTAAACCGGGCCATGAAATCCGTGACGGACCAGGCGCGGCAAGTAACCGGTGTGATCGATGTGTGCGTGAGTGATGACAACGGCATTGATCGAACGTGGATCGAATGGCGGCTCTTGCCAGTTGCGTTCGCGCAATTCCTTCAAACCTTGAAAAAGTCCGCAATCAACCAGCACCCGCGCCTTATCTGTGTTGACCAGGTATTTCGATCCGGTGACAGTGCCCACACCACCCCAAAATTGAATGTTCGCCAATTATGAAACTCCTTCCAGCCGCGGTACCATTCTGGTTCTGCGATATCCAAACCATACGACGAGCGCGGGAACAAGCAGCGCCAGGTTCCTCAACGCTGTCTTAACACCGAGTTGGCTCGCAATGATGCCACCAAAGCAACCGCACTCGAGTGGCTCGCCGCTCAAAACGTAAACGTAATAGAGCGCGTAACCGGCAAAGCCGACCAGTAACACTGCCGCGCACAACGCGCCGAGTCGCACCGTCCGAGGCATGATGAGAAAAAGCGCAGTGATGATTTCAGTGACGATGACGGCGATCGTCGCAGGCCATGACCAGCGTTCGTAATTGAATCCCGACGACTTCAACAGGTCGCCCACGTTCCCAGCGAACGCGTTGACAATCGCGAGTTTCGCGATGGCGGTGAACAGAAACAGCGCCGCAAGCCCGTAACGACAAATGCGGACGATCCAGGTTACTGCTCTTGATCTGTTCATTTCAGAATTGACACTTACGCAGCGAGGCTGACCACCTTCTCCGCCGCGTCTTTCATTCCATCAGCCACGGTAAAATTAAGACCGGAATCGCGAATCACACGTTGACCTTCTTCGACGTTCGTCCCTTCCAGACGCACCACAACCGGAACTTTCACGCCCAGGTTTCTCGCCGCTTCCACGACTCCACGCGCCACCATGTCGCAACGTACAATCCCACCGAAGATATTGATCAAAACTGCCTTCACATTTTCATCCGCGAGCAGGATTCGAAATGCTGCTTCAACTCTTTCCTGAGACGCGCCGCCGCCGACGTCGAGAAAGTTGGCCGGCTCGCCGCCGGCGAGTTTGATGATGTCCATCGTTGCCATTGCCAGGCCGGCGCCGTTAACCATGCAGGCGATGTTGCCGTCAAGTTTGATGTAGTTGAGATCAAACTTCGACGCTTCGATCTCGAGTGGCTCCTCTTCGTGCAGGTCGCGGAGATTAAGAAATTCTTTGTGACGAAAGAGAGCGTTGTCGTCGAAGTTGATCTTTGCATCGAGCGCGATGAGCCGGTTGTCTTTGGTCAACAGAAACGGATTGATCTCGACAAGCGAGGCGTCCATCTGTTCGTAAGCTGAATAAAGAGACTGCATGAACTTCACTGCCTGGCCCACGAGCGTTCCCGGCAAGCCCAAACCAAACGCCAGCTTGCGCGCTTGAAACGCCTGCAAGCCGACCGAGGGATCGATCGTCTCTTTCATAATCTTCTCGGGCGTGGTTGCTGCGACTTCTTCTATGTCCATGCCGCCTGCCGATGAGGCCATGAACACCTGCCGTCCGGTAGCGCGGTCGAGCACGATGCCGAGATAAAACTCTTTATCGATAGGCAAGCCTTCCTCGATCAGTAACACACGGACTTCGCGGCCTTCGGGGCCGGTTTGATGCGTGACCAGTTTCATGCCGAGCATTTGCCGCGCAATCTGCTGCGCTTCTTCAGCGCTCCGCGCGAGTTTGACGCCGCCTCCCTTGCCGCGACCGCCTGCATGAATCTGCGCTTTCACAACCACTATCTCACCACCGAGTTCTTTCGCCGCGTGATAAGCCTCTTCAGGCGAGCGCGCCACAATCCCGCGCGGGACAGGCACACCATACTTTCTTAAGAGTTCTTTTCCCTGATACTCATGAATCTTCATGCAACAGCCTCAGACGATTGGTCTCGTGATTGGAACGCGGCGAGTGTAGCCGCGCGTTAGAGTTCACGGCAAGCGAAGCCACAAAAAGGCACAAAAAGCACAAAGCGGATAGAATGCGATCCGCGAAATCTTTCCGGAGGCAATGAGATGAGCGAGGTCGTTGTAACATCCCAGACAAACCTGCGCAATGAGGTGCGCTACGGCGCTGGACATACATTCACCACCGATGAACCAATAGCCGCCGGTGGCGAGGATGCTGGTCCTGATCCGTATACGTTGCTGCTCGCAGCTCTCGGCAGTTGTATTTCAATGACCCTGAATCTCTACGCACGACGCAAGCAGTGGCCTCTCGAAAGCGTAACAGTTCGTTTGCGGCAAGGCCGGATCCATTCGAAAGACTGTAAGGAGTGTCTTCAGGACGGCTACGTCCATCGCATCGAGCGTTCAGTCAGTTTCACCGGACCACTCTCCGACGAACAACGCGCCCGACTCCAGGAGATCGCGCACAAGTGTCCTGTTCACAAGACGCTCACTTCCGAGATCGTGATCACCGAATTAAAAGATGGGAACCTTTCTGAAAATCAATTGTCTAACGATTAATTCTATCCTCAGAGGGAGAAGTGTATGGACGTGAATAAGATTGCCGGTGCGTGTCTGATAATTTTCGGGATCATCAACGTGCTTCACGAGATTGTCGTGAGGTCAACGGGAAGAAGCACACCAGGTTTCGGCTACGCTTTCGTGACCGCGCTGCTGTTCACCTTCGGGGCCTTGCTGTTTCTGCGCCGAATAATTCCAAACAAGAGTTCGCGAAAAGTAAAAGGCCCTTCAATCTTCAAAGATTGAAGGCGGCAACGCGACCTCACGCATTCCAAGCGAAGACTGCTCACGCCTCTACGCTGCAACCTCAAGAAGCACCTCCGGGTGACGCTCGGCGATCTTCAGCAGTTGCTTCGCTGCGCCAGATGGCTGGCGGCGTCCTTGTTCCCACTGCTCCAAAGTAAAGTGCGGGACACACTTTCGCTGTTGGGCGAAGGCACACGCGCTTCACCGGCTGCTGACAATAGCACTATGAGCACGAGAAGCTTGGCTTGCGCCACCAATACTGGCACACAAGGTCACGCTGTACTGGACTGAACCCCTAGATTGAGACACTCGTTATTGGCACACTTTAGCAGAAGGAGGCTGCAGAGTGGCAAAGAAACGAGTGCGACGGCATTCGGAGGAGTTCCGCCGGATGTGTGTCGAGCGACTAAAAG